>Ga0224554_1000157_pt1 | contig 62397 bp, 52 predicted proteins | sample 714S22024metaG_FD_180666 | JGI IMG/M metagenome (GOLD analysis project Ga0224554, IMG submission 180666) | Peat soil microbial communities from Stordalen Mire, Sweden - 717 S2 20-24 | ecosystem: Environmental > Terrestrial > Soil > Wetlands > Peat | place: Sweden: Norrbotten County, Stordalen... | reverse complement strand
ATGCAAAAAACAAAAAGTGGTTCGAATGGGGCGTCGCGTTCAATGGCAGCCGGTTCATTTGGACGCGCCTGCCGGAAAACCTTCAACCTTCAACCTTCAACCTTCAACCTTCCGGCTTGGAATCCGTTTTGCCGGACAATTACACCGTCGAAACTTGCCCCGCCGCCGAAAGTTGGTGGCGCGAGGCTGCCGGAATTTTGCAGCACGGCAAACTGCTCACGATTGATTACGGCCTGACCGCCGACGAACTGTTTTCCCCCGCGCGCACCAACGGCACGCTCCGCGCCTATTTCCGGCATCACGCCAGCGCCGACATTTTGGCGAATGTGGGCGGACAGGATTTGACCGCGCACGTCAATTTTTCCGCCATCCAAAAAGCCGGGGAAGCCGCCGGGTTGAAAACCGAAATGTTTTCCACGCAGACAAAATTTCTGACGCAGATTTTGGCAAAAACACAATCGGATAAAACTTTCGGCGAATGGACTTCAGCGCGCACACGCCAATTCCAAACCCTCACGCACCCGGAACACCTCGGCCGCGCCTTCCGCGTTTTGATCCAGTCGCGTTAAAACTCAATTCTGCGATGCCAGCACGGTTTGCAGCAGCGGGCTGCGCAACTGGCTCGTCGGCGTGACGGTGCGCCGCCGCCACGGAATGAAGCCGAAAAACCACAGCCGCCAGAAAACCACCGGGCCGCCGGGATTTTGCGCGAGCAGTTCTTCAAAGGTTTCCAGCCGGCCAACTTCAAGCGCCAGCGCGTCGCGATAAACGCCATAGACAAACTTGGAGCAGAACTCGCGCGAGGAATCAAACTTGAAGCCGAGGTGATAAATCCGCCCGATGCGCCGTTCCGCCTCCGCGCGCAGGCGCGCGGCCTGCGCGGGCGTCAACCCGCCGCGCAGACGGCGGATGGCAAACGCGCCGTTCGTTGTGCGAGCGAGAAATTTGTCCAGCGTGGTGAAGGTGCAGACCGGCACACGGCTTTCGGCCACCCGCAGTTCGCCGTCCGCCTCGCGGAAAATGATGCCGACGTGCGAATCCCAGCTCCCGCACGTCGCCGCGATCAGCCGGCAGAGCGGGTAGCGTTCGCTGATGAAAACAATATCGCCGGATTCCAGCGCGGTGCGCTGGGATTCCGAAACCAGCTCGGCTTTGAATTTCATGAGCGCAGGTTAAACGCAAGGACGACGTTCTGGTTAATTGATAAAATTATAACCAGCATCGAATAATTCAATCCGAATTCAGGCACCTTGCAATTCGTAATTCAAAATCGAAAGGCAATAAACCGCCGCCGTCTCGACGCGCAAAACCAAGCGGCCAAGGGAAATTGCCTGTGCGCCGGAATTTTGAATCGCCTGCAATTCGTCCAAAGTGAAATCACCTTCCGGCCCGATCCAAACGCCGACGCTTTGCGGCAAACGTCCGTGCCTGGTTTCAAATTCGCGAAAAATTTCACGCGGATGGCGGCGTTCCTTTTGCAGCGAGCCGACGAGCGACAGATCAAATTTTTCTTTGCACGAAAGAAATTGCCCAATCGTCACCGGCGTTTCGACTTTCGGGAGCCACGCCGCGCCGCATTGTTTGATCGCTTCAATCGCCACGTTCTGCCACTTGTCGCGCTTGTGTTCCGCGTTTTCTCCGTCAAGCTGCGTGACGACGCGCCCGGACAAAATCGGCACAATCCGCCGCGCGCCCAGCTCGACGGATTTTTGGATGATGCTCTCGATGATTTTTCCCTTCGGCACGGCTTGCAGCAGCGTGATGGCACAGGCTGGCGCAGGAACAAAATTTTTCAGCGAAATGGAAAGCGTGATGGCGTTGCGCCCGCAATCGTTGACCGTGCAAATGAATTCATTGCCGATGCCGTCGAGCACGGCGACCAGCTCGCCGTGCTTCAAACGCAGGACGCGCAGCGCGTGATGAGCCTCGCTGCCGTCAAGCCGGAGCGTTTCACCGGCGCAGCGTCCGGGTGGCAGATAAAAACGGTGCATAATTTTTTGTAGCAGCCGATGTAAATCGGCTCCGACCGTAATTCGCATAAATGAGCCGACTCACGTCGGCTGCCACAAATTCTATTTGAAAAACTTTTTCGCCTTCTCAAAAAATCCCTGCGCCAGCGGCGCTTCCTGGCCGTCGCACAATGCGGCGAATTCCTGCAACTTGATTTTTTGCTCGTGGCTCAACCGCGCCGGCACTTCCACCTGCACGCGAACGTGCAAATCGCCATGGCCGTAGCCTTGCAAATTTTTCACGCCCCTGCCCTTCACGCGGAACACCGCGCCCGGCTGCGTGCCGGCGGGAATTTTTATCGTCGCCCGGCCTTCAAGCGTCGGCACCTCGATCTCCGCGCCGAGCGCGGCCTGGATGAAACTTACCGGCACTTCGCAAATTAAATCATCGCCGTCGCGCTTGAAAATCTCGTGCTGCTTGACGAACAGCGCGACATACAAATCGCCCGGCGGCCCGCCGCGAAAACCCGCCTCGCCGTTGCCTTGCGAGCGCAGACGCGAACCACCCTCGACGCCGGGCGGAATCCGCAGCTTGATTTTTGAGGCGCGCTCGCGCTTGCCGTTGCCGTGGCAGGCTTTGCACGGCTTCTCCAGAATCCGGCCCGCGCCTTTGCAATGCGGGCAAGTCTGCGCGATGCTGAAAATCCCGCGCGACATCAAAACCTGGCCGCGCCCGCCGCACGTCGCGCACGTCCTTAATTTTGAACCGTGCTCCGCGCCGGAACCGTGGCACGCCTCGCACTTGTCGAGCTTGGTGACGGAAATTTCCTTTTCGCAGCCGAGCGCGGCCTCTTCCAGCGTGATCTCCAGGTCGTAGCGCAAGTCGTCGCCGCGCTGGGGCTGCGACGGGTCGCTTTGCTGGCCGCCGAAAAGGTTTTCAAAAATGCTGCCGCCCGCCCCGCCGCCAAAAACTTCGCGGAAAAGGTCGAGCGGATCGTGAAAGCCGCCGGCGTTGTTGCGCGCGCGGTGGCGCGCGTCGAACGCCGCGTGGCCGTATTGGTCGTAGGCGGCGCGTTTTTGCGGGTCGCTCAAGGCTTCGTAGGCCTAGCCGAGTTCCTTGAATTTTTCCTCCGCCGCGTGGTCGCCCGGATTTTTGTCCGGGTGATGTTTCACGGCCAGCTTGCGGTAGGATTTCTTGATCTCTTCAAAAGAAACTTCGCGGCTGACTTCCAGGATTTCGTAATAATCGCGTTTGGCCATTTGCTCCGCACATCAGAAGCGGGCGCAAAATTTAAGACAGCACGCGAAAATGGCAAGTGTTATTGGCCGGAGGCAGTGTCCTGATTTCGGAGCGCGGCATTTATGCCGCTTCACCGTCCACTTGCAATTCGGACGTTGAAGCGGGCTAAAGCCTGCGCTCCACCGGTAAATTGGGACACTACCTGGCCGGAGGTTTTTGTCCTGCTGATGAAATCTCAAACCAATTGCACCGGCTCGAATTGTTTTCCGAGGACCGGCGCGCTTTTTGTCTTGAGCCAGTTTTCCAAAATGCCGGCATAGACATTGCGGAAGTCCACGTTGTATTTGATGTCGCCCTGGAACAAATCCTGCGGCGCAAGGCTCGGATATTTGCCGAGCAGCCCGGTCTTCACCTTGCCACCGACGATGAACATCGGCGCCGCTGCGCCGTGATCGGTGCCGCCGTTGGCGTTGTCGGAAACGCGCCGGCCAAATTCGCTGAACGTCATCACGAGGACGCGCGGCATATTGCCCTGCGCCTTCAAATCGTCCACAAAGGCCTTCATGGAATCGCCAAGATCGCCGAGCAGACGCGCCTGCGTGCCGAGCTGGTTGGTGTGCGTGTCGTAGCCGCCCTGCGAGACGTAGTAAATGCGCGTGGGCAGTCCGCCGCCGATGAGCTTGGCGACGAGCTTGAGGGAATTGCCAAGTTGCGATTGCGGATACACGGCCTGGTTTTGCGCGCGGGCGGCGATGCTGCGGATTTCGTCGGAGCTTTGCATGGCGTCGAGCGAGGTGCGGGCGATGAAATCCACCGCGCGTCCGCCGGTCATCGGCATGCCCGCCGCGAGCGAACTGATGCTGCCGCCGGAATTGTTTTCCTCGGTCTCCATGCTCGGACCGCCGTCGGGCGCGGGTGCGGAATTTTCCAGCTCGTTCAGCTTCTTGTAGGATTCCTCGGTCATGTCAGGCTGGCCCGGTTTGGGATTGCCGCTGGATTTGAAGCGGTAGTTTTGCGGGTCGGTAAAACAAATGCCCTGCGGCGTCTTCGCAAAAAACGCCTCCGGCAACTGGTTGCCGATGGTCACGCCCACGGTCGGGTCGGCACCGGCGCAGGCGTTGTCAAAGTAGCGTCCAAGCCAGCCGTATTTTTCAACACGGTCGGAGTCGCTCGCGGTCTGCCAGATTTCCGTGGAGCGGAAATGCGAGCGGTTGGGGTTCGGATAACCGACACCCTGCACGACGGCGAGATTGCCGGCATCGTAAAGATTTTTGAATCCGGTCAGCGCGCCGTGAAAACCAAGGTTGTCGTTGATTTTTATGATTTTATCGGCGGACAGCCCGATGCGCGGACGCGCTTGGTGATAAAAATCATTTGAGTAAGGCACGACGGTGTTGAGGCCGTCGTTGCCGCCGGCCATTTGCAGGACGACAAGAATCGTCGCGTCCTTGCCGGTGACAATTTGTCTGGCGGAATCCGCCGCCTCGGTTTGCAGCGCGGTCAGGGTGTTGGCAAGAAAGGCCGGAACCGTCCACGACAGCGCGCTGCCAAGGACGGTGGTGCGCAAAAACTCGCGGCGGGTCTGGAGTGTGATTTCATTTTTCATAGGTATCAGGTCACCTGAAATTCGGGCGTGGACATGACGAGCCGGATGGCTGTGAGAATATCCGCGTCCTTCAATTGTTTTTTGGATTCGAGAAAATCGCGCAACGCCTTTTCCTGATCGGCGGCGAGTGTTGATTGCAACAGCCGGTGTTGCAGCGAGGCGACCATCGTGTCCTTGCTCGCGAGTTCTTCCGGCGTCAGGATTTTTTCAAGGTTCACGCCGCCCATGCGGACGCGCTGCAAAACCTGCATCGCCTTCTGGCCGCCTCCGCCGCCGGGCTTTTTGGCAAAATCAGCGGCGGTCAGCGGCGGCAGGGAACCTTGCACCAGCGTCTCGGCGTCGTTGTAGCGCGTGAGCAGGGAGTTCGTCGAGATCCAGGTAATGCCGCCGTCCCAGCCCTTGACGTTCGGCGGCGCGAACAAATCCTGGCCGAGCTGGCGCAGCATCCCCCAGCTCGCGATGGCCGGCGGCAGGTCGCATTCGAGCATCCGCACGCTGCCAACGAGCCATTGCACCGGGCTTTTGACCTGGTTGCGGACGATGTCGTCGCCGTAAAATTCCTGGCTGCGGAACAGGACGCGCAGAAACGGCTTGAAATTGTTTCCATTCGCGCGGAAAACGGCGGCAAGCGCGTCGTTCAATTTGTCCGGCGGCGGCTGCCCGGTGAAATAATTCCACAATTTCGACGTGATGAACCGCGCGGCCTGCGGTTGCGCGACGATTTGCGCGGTCACGTCGTCGCCGTCAAGATTGCCCGTGCGGCCAAGGAAGGTCTTGTCGCCGTCATCGTGCAAGGCCGGGCGGTAAATGAATTTTTGACTGAAACGGTCCAGCGACCAGCCGGTCAACGCGCGCGCGCCCTCGGCAATGTCGTGCTCGGTGTAATGGCCTTCGCCGAGCGAAAAAAGTTCCATGACCTCGCGCGCGAAATTTTCATTCGGATGCGCCTTCTGGCTTTGGGCCTGATCGAGCCAGATCAGCATGGCCGGGTCTTTGCCGGCCTCGGTCAAAAGCTGCAGCCAGTTGCCGGTGGCGAGGCGGCGGAACAGTTCGTTCTGCCGCCACATATAATATGCGTCGCGGACTTTTTCCACGCTTGTCGCGAAATGCCCGTGCCAGAACAAAACCATTTTCTCCTGAAACGGCCTCGGTCCGTGTGCCATGCGCTCAAGCCACCAGCCGCGCAATTCCAACATCTGGCGCTGCTGAAGCTGCGCCTGTTCCTGCTGCAACGCTTTTTTTTGTTCGGGCGTGCCGGTCTGGTTGAGGTCGCGGACTTGCAGCAACCGCGCCGGGTCGGGCTTCGCCCAGTCGGGGTCGGGCGTCGGGTCGGGAATTTTTTCGTAATCAATCAGGAAAGAAACCGCCTTTTCCGGCCCAAGACCGGCCAGTGTTTCAATCTCCGCCGGCGAACCGCCGAATCCGGCGCGGTTCAGCAAATGCGCCGCCGTCTCGTAATTCCACCGGCCGGATGTTAGCGGTTGCAGCATATGATTGGTCAGACGTAAAACCCATCGCATAAGTTTCACGCAATTCAAGCATAAAACGGTTTAATAAACCGCTCGTCGTCCGGCGGCGCTTGAAATTTTTCACATTCATCCCGGTTGCAGATTCCGGCAAATGGTTTAACCTGTCGGCCTGAAAATTATTTTTGCACCGGCACAATTTGCATGAAGAAAGAAAAACCACACGCGGCTGAAGCGGCCAAACCGTCCGCGCCGGAATTCACGCCGGAGCAACTGGCCGAACTCCAGTCGCGCGCCGCCCGGGCCGATGAAAACTGGGAACGCCTGCTGCGCGTGACGGCCGATTTTGAAAATTTCAAAAAACGCGCCGCCCGCGAACGCACCGAGGCCGTCCAGTTTGCCAACGCCGCCCTGCTCCAAAAACTGCTGCCGATCCTCGACAATTTTGAAATGGCGCAGGCCGCCGCGCAAACCGCGCAAGTCTCGCACGCCGGGATCGCGTCATTGCAATCGGGCATCGCCATGACCCAGCAGCAGCTCAAAAGCGTCCTCGCCGAAAACGGCCTTGAAGAATTGGACGCCAGCGGCAAGCCGTTCGACCCGGCGTTTCACGAAGCCGTTTCGCAGCAGGAAACCGCCGATGCGCCGGAAGGCCAGGTCATCCAGCAAATCCGCAAAGGCTACAAACTGCGCGACCGTCTGCTGCGACCGGCAGGCGTCATCGTCGCCAAAAAGCCGGCGGCGAAGGACGCGGAAGATCCGGCGGCGGCGATTTAGCTTGCCGTAGATTTCAGCCTTCGCAAAATATCCGCCTTCGGCTTGCAGCCAATGTAGCTCAGTGGTAGAGCAACGGTTTCGTAAACCGTCGGTCGCCGGTTCAATCCCGGCCATTGGCTCCAGCTTTCGGAACTGCCCCACCCTTCACCGCGCCGGGCGTTGGCCGGTCATCAAGGCCAGATGTCGCGGGGCGAGCAGCCATGCAAGCGTCGCACAGCGGGCATAGCGCAGCGATTCCGTTTCCAATTTGCACAGGCTGCCCTTCTTTAAATCAATCTCCATGTTCGTGTTCCCGGCCATGAGCAGCGCAATGAGCTTGCCCAGGTAAGGCTCGTGGCCGACGAGCAAAATGTTTTTTGGCCGGGGGCGCAAATCATTCAACTGCTGGATGAGCGACTTTGGATTTCCGCCGGGTGTCAGCTCGCCGGTGAATTTCAATTTCTTCCGGCGCTTGAGTGTTTTGGCGACGATTTCCGCCGTCTGCTTTGCACGCACATACGGGCTGGAAAGAATCAAATCAAAGGAAATTTTCAACGCGCCCATCGCCGAGGCGATCTGCCGCAGACGGCGTCTGCCTTTTGGCGTCAGCGGACGTTCCGCGTCCTTGGCGAAGTCCGGCACGCTTGGATCAACCGCGATTCCGTGGCGCAAAATATAAAGGTTCATAATTGTTGCAACCTGGATTTATTCCGATGCGCGGGCGCTTCGGTCGGCGGCAACAGCTTGACGCGCGGATATTTCGCGCCGGATTTTGCCGCCAGGCGCGGCTCTTCCGCCGTGGCCAGCGCGATAAATTCCGTCTGGCTGCGGCGTTTCTTTTCCCCGTTGCGCGGCTCGGTGCGGCGGTAAGTGCCGTCGGCGCACAAAAACCGCGCCTTCACATTGTCGGCCAAAGTCACGGCCAAAATTTCACTGAGGACGCGCTCGCGCAGGTTGCCGTCCTCGATGGGAAAAACGGCTTCGATGCGGCGGAACAAATTGCGCGGCATCCAGTCCGCGCTGCCGGCGAACACTTCCGGCTGGCAGGCGTTCTCAAAAAAATAAATCCGGCTGTGTTCCAGAAACCGGTCCACGATGCTGCGGACGGTGATGTTCTCGCTCACGCCTTTGACGCCGGGCCGCAGGCAGCAGATGCCGCGCACGATCAAATCAATTTTCACGCCCGCCTGCGACGCACGGTAAAGCGTCTCGATCAATGCCGGTTCCACGAGCGAATTCATCCGCGCGATGATGCGTGCGGGCAAACCTCTTTGCGCGTGGCCGATTTCACGTTCAATCAATTGCAGCAGCCGGGCTTGCAGATCAAACGGCGCGACAATCAGTTTTTTCATGCCTTGAAACTGGCAGATTCCCGTCAACAAATTAAACAGGTTCGTCGCGTCCTCGCCGAATTCAGGTTTGCAAGTGAGCAGGCCGATGTCCGTGTAAAGGCGCGCGGTGGTCGGATTGTAATTGCCGGTGGCCAGATGAACGTAACGGCGGATTTGTCCGCCCTCCGAACGCACGACCAGCGCGACCTTCGCGTGAATCTTGAACCCGACCAGGCCATAAACCACGTGGACGCCGTTTTCTTCAAGCTGGCGCGTCCACTGGATGTTGTTGGCCTCGTCGAACCGCGCGCGCAATTCCACCACCGCCGTCACCTGCTTGCCGTTGTTGACGGCGTCCATCAACGCGCCGATGATGCGCGGATCGCCGCCGGTGCGATAGAGCGTGATCTTGATGGTGAACACGCCCGCGTCCTGCGCCGCGTGTTCAAGGAATTCCACCACGCTGTTGAAATTTTCGTAGGGATGATGCAGCAGCACGTCGCGCTCGCGGATTACGGCGAACACATCCTCGCGTCCGCGCAACGCGCGTGCGACCGGCGCGACGAACGGCGGATCGCGCAATTCCGGCGAATGGTCGCCCGAATAAAGCATCATCAGCCGTGTCGGATTCAGCGGGCCGTTGACCAGATACAAATCGTCTTCCGTCAGATTGAACGTTTTCAGTAGCGCGTCGCGGATTTGCTCCGGGCATTTGTGATCAATCTCCAGCCGCACGGCGTCGCCTTTGCGGCGGTTGTGCAGTTCGATTTCGACGGCTTGGAGCAGGTTGCTGGAATCTTCTTCATCAATGTAAAGCTCGCTGTTGCGCGTGACGCGGAAAGCCCAGCAGCCGAGGATTTTTGTGCCGGGAAACAAATCGGCGATGAAACGCCGGATCAAGTGGCTCAAGAAAACATAGTCGCGGCGCGCGTCATCGCGTGGCAACTGGATGAGGCGTGGCAGAATCGCCGGGCATTGCACGACCGCCAGATGTTTGAGCGCGTGGCCGTTGCCGTCGCGCGGGGCCATTTCGAGCCGCACCATCAGGTTCAGCGATTTGTTCAGCAGTTGCGGGAACGGATGCGCCGGGTCAATCGCCAGCGGCGTCAGCACCGGCCGGATTTTGGTCAGGTAATATTCTTCCAGCCAGCCAAGGTCGGTGGCGGTGAGGTCGTCCATTTCCAGCGTGCGGATATTGTGCCTGGACAACTCGGGCAATAAATTTTCCCGCCAACATTCATACTGGTCGGCGACCATCCGGCGCACGCGGCTGACAATCGCCTGAAACGTCTCCCGCGCCGTGAGTCCGTCCACGCTGCGGTTCCCCTGCCCGCTTTCCATCTCCTGTTTCAGGCCGGCGACGCGCACCTCGAAAAATTCGTCGAGGTTGGAACTGACGATGGTGAAGAACTTGAGCCGCTCCAGCAGCGGGTTGGCCGGGTCGAGCGCCTCGTCGAGAACGCGCTGGTTGAATTCAAGCCAGCTCAACTCCCGATTGATGAAATGCTCCGGCTTAAAACCGCTCATAAAATAATTTGAAATGGTCGGACGCGCGGATGATAAGTTTGCGGCGTCCGGCGGGAAAGTTACAATCCGGTGACAATCCTTGTCGAGCGCGCAAAACAATGGGCAGTCTCCTAATTTCAGAGCGCGGCATTTATGCCGCTTCACCGTTCAAAGCAATCAGGTCGTTGAAGCGGGCTAAAGTCCGCGCTCCATCGGCAAATCCTTTTGAAAGGCGTCAGTTGCCGGGAGGTGAAAAGCTGACCGGCTCGGCCAGCGAATTTTGCGGGCCAAAAAGCGACGCGACGGGCTGAAGGCTGGTCGCCGGGTTGGTGTCGGCAATGATTCCAGCCGAATCTGCCGTCTGCGGCAGCGAGGCGGGCGACACGGCGGCAAACGAACCGAGCGACTGTTCGGAGGTTTGTAAAAGCGTCTGCGGCGCGGAATCCGGGCGTTCGGCATCATAGACAATTCCAAAAACCATCAGCAGGCAGAGCGCGGAGGCGAACGCGCCCGCAAACGCCGGCTTCAATTCAAACGCCTGCAACAGCTTCAACAGCCACGGCGCCTCGGAAAAATACTTTTCGGCTTCGGTTCGGCTTCCCTTGGCCTCGCCCGCGCGGAGGCGCGCGACGACCTGGCCGGAAAAACGGTTGAAGTATCCCGGCGGCGGCGTTTCCTGCCGCTTGAGCGCCAGCAACCGGCGCAACGGCTCGAAGTTGTTTTCGTTCTCGTTCATGTTGGTTTCAGGTAATCAGCCAGTTCCGCCTGCATCTGCTGCCGCGCATAAAACAGCCGCGACCGCACCGTGCCAATGTTGCAGTCCATGATCCCCGCGATTTCCTCGTGCGACTGCCCCTGCACGTCATGCAATACAATGACCAATCTATGAGGTTCAGACAGTTTCAGCAAGGCGGCGTTCAATTTTTCCTGCAACTCATTCAAACCCGCGTCCCGGCGCGGCGTTTTGTCGGAAATCAGGGCGACCAGGTCGGGGTTGTTCTCCGTGTTGAAGTCCAGGTCGTTCAAGCTCATGTGCATCCGGTTCTTGCGCTGCTTGAGGAAGTTAATCGTCTTGTTGACCGCAATCCGGTAAAGCCAGGTGTAAAAGCTGGAACCGCCCTTGAACGATTTCAACGCCTGATACGCTTTGATGAATGAATCCTGCGCGAGGTCGTTGGCATCCTCGTGGTTGCTCGTCATGTGGTAAATCGTCGCGTAAATGCGCTCCTGATAGCGTTTGACGAGTTCGTCGTAAGCTTCCAGGTCGCCACGCCGCGCACGGCGCACCAAATCCATTTCAATCTCCGGGACGGCTGAATCCGGGGCGGTGCTTTCAACTGGTTCGGCCATAATCATGCTTTCAAATACTAACCGTCAAAACCCCGGTTTGTTGCGCCAAAAAATCCGCCAGCCCGAACAGCCCGGCGCGGCCGCTGGATTCCGGCAGGGCTTTCAACGCCCGCCGCGCCTGCGCCAGATACTGGGCGATGACTTCCACCGACGGCTCGAACGTCCCGTAACGCACTAGCAACTGGTTCACGGCGGGCAGGTTTTTCGGCTGCCAGTTCTGGATCAAATTTTCCAAATGCACGCGGTCGGCGGCGTTCGCGCGCTCCCAGGCAAGCAAAACCGGCCACGTCAGCTTGCCCTTCGCCAGATCGGTGCCGAGCGACTTGCCCGCCGCCGCCGTTGTGCCGAACAAATCCACGCAGTCGTCATAAACCTGATACGCCGTGCCGAACGCCGTGCCAAATTCCCGCAGCGCCGCGCGCTGTTCCGGTTTTGCGTTCCCCAGAAACGCCGCCAGGTCGCACGAAAGCGTGAACAGCTCGGCGGTTTTCATTTCAATCACGCGAAAATAATCGCGCCGGGAAGATTCAAACTTTCGCCGGTGCTGTGTCTGCAAAATTTCTCCGGCGCAAACCGTGTTCGTCGCCACCGCCACCGCGCGGCAGACCTCCGCCACTTCCGGCGCGGGAAAACTGGCGGCCAGCTTCACCGCCTGCGCGAACAGACAGTCGCCGAACAGCACGGCGATTTCATTTCCCCAGTTCGCCGCAATCGTCAACTGGCCGCGCCGGATTTCCGCCTCGTCCATCACGTCGTCATGCACCAGCGTCGCCAGGTGCACCATCTCGATGATGACCGCCGCCGTGACCTGCGCATCGCCGACCTTGCCGACGGCACCGGCGGCCAGCGCGACGAGCGTGGGACGCAACTGCTTGCCGCCGCCGTTCAACGCGGCCTGCGCGTAAGGCACGATCTGCGGGTCGAACTCATTGGCCTGCCGGATCAACCGCTGCGTGACCGCCTGCAGGAACGGATTCACCTGTTCCACGATTTGATTCCAGGAACGGTTCGGGATGGATTCTGGCGTCTCGGTTGAGTCCGAAATCGCCGCCTTTGATTCAACTGCCAGCATTCGCCGCTGAATCTACTTTTGCCAAGCCCCCTAGTCAAACCCCTAGTGCGGTCATAAGACAAAAAAACGCGAACAGCTTTCGCCGTTCGCGCCAGATGAATTGATTGGCAATTAAGCCTTCGGGGCCATTTCCTGGTCGCGGTCTTCCATCGCGGCCTTGCGCGAAAGGCGCACGCGGCCTTTTTCGTCCACGCCGAGGCATTTGACGGTGATGTCGTCGCCGACTTTGCAAATGTCCTCGGTGTTCTTCACGCGGAAGTTCGCGAGTTCGCTGATGTGAACCAAGCCGTCCTTGCCCGGCAGGAACTCGACGAACGCGCCAAATTCCTTCACGGTGACAACCTTGCCCTTGTAAATTTTGCCGATCTCGGCCTCCGCCGTCATGCCGTTGATGGCTTCGCGGGCGATCTTCATGCCTTCCGCCGAGACGGAGAAGATGTTGACCGTGCCGTCGTCCTCGATGTTGATCTCGCAGCCGGATTCCTCGACGAGGCGCTTGATGTTCTTGCCGCCCGGCCCGATGAGCGCGCCGATCTTTTCCGGGTTGATGCGGATGACCTCGATGCGTGGGGCATACTTGCTCAATTCCGTGCGTGCGGCGGGCAGCGTCTTGGCCATTTCGGCCAGGATGTGCAGGCGCGCGACGCGGGCCTTTTCCACCGTCTCAACCATGAGCGCAAAGGGAATGCCCTTGAGCTTGAGGTCGAGCTGGAAGCCGGTGATGCCCTTTTCCGTGCCGGCGATCTTGCAATCCATGTCGCAGTAATGATCTTCCCAGCCGATGATGTCGGTGAGGAGCTGGTATTTGGAAATTTTCTCGCCGCTGTATTCGGTGCAGATGCCGACGCTGATGCCGGCGACGGGCCGGATCAACGGAACTCCGGCATCGAGCAACGCCAGCGTGCCGCCGCAGACCGACGCCATGGAGGTGGAACCGTTTGATTCCATGATCTCGCTGGTGACGCGAACGGCGTAGGGATAATCCTTGGGCAACATGCACTCGATCGAGCGTTCGGCGAGCGCGCCGTGGCCGATTTCGCGGCGGCCGGGGCCGCTGATGCGTCCGGTTTCGCCGACAGAGAAGTTCGGGAAGTTGTAGTGCAGGATGAATTTCTTCTCGGTCTCGCCGCCGGTGTAGGAATCGAATTCCTGCGTGTCGTCGCCGGTGCCGAGCGTCGCAAGCGTGACAGCCTGCGTTTCGCCGCGGGCGAACAGCGCCGAACCGTGAGCGCGCGGCAGGATGCCCACTTCGCTGGTGATCGGACGCACCACGTCAAACGCGCGACCATCGAGACGCTTGCCGCTTTCGAGAATCAATTTGCGGACGGCCTCCTTCTGGATGTAATAAAACGCGTCGTTGATGACGAAGTCGGTGACTTTTTCCGCGCCGAATTTCTCGACGAGTTTCGCGCCGACCTCGGTCTGAATCGCCTTGACGGCGGATTCGCGGGCGAGTTTGCCGGGAGTCAGCAACGCAGGAACGAAACGGTCGCCGGCGAGCTTTTTCGCTTCCTGAAGAATTTCGTCGGGAACGACGTTGACGGTGATTTCGCGCTTTTTCTTGCCGGCCTTCGCGGCCAATTCCTTTTGCGCGGCGATGACGGGCTGGATGACTTCCTGAGCGAATTTCAACGCGGCGTTGAAGTCGGCTTCGGAAATTTCCTTGGCCGCGCCTTCATACATGACGATGTCCTTGTCGTTGCCGACATAGACGAGGTCGAGATCGCTGTCGAGCATTTCGGCATGTGTCGGGTTGGCGACAAATTTTCCGCCGAGGCGCCCCACGCGCACCGCGCCGAGCGGGCCGGCCCACGGAATGTCACTGACGGTCAGCGCCGCCGAAGCGCCGATGATGCTCAAAATATCTGGATCATTCTCGCCGTCCGCGCTCAAGAGCACGGTCTGGACCTGCACTTCGTTATACCAGCCCTTCGGAAACAGCGGGCGAATGGGACGGTCGGTGAGGCGGCAGGTGAGGATTTCCTTTTCGGTCGGACGGCCTTCGCGCTTGAAGTAACCACCGGGGAATTTTCCGGCGGCAGCGGCTTTTTCGCGATAGTCAACGGTCAGCGGAAAAAAGTCCTGGCCGGGCTTGGCCTTGGTCGCGGCCACGGCGGCGACGATGACAATGGTTTCGCCGAGTTGCACGGTGACGGCACCGTCTGCCTGTTTGGCGAGTTTTCCGGATTCAATGATGATCTGCTTGTCGCCCAGCTGGGCGGTTATTTTTTCTGGCATATGAGTCTGCCCGTTGCCGCCGGAGGAACTTCAGTGAATCCCGAACTTTTCGGGACTGAATGAAATCACTCGGAGGCAGCGGAATTTTTTTGTTCGCGAAGTTTGGTTGAAGAACCGGGCCGTTCGCGTTTCCAGCCCGAATCTGAAAGCGTAGTGCGGTCTCTCAAAATAAAAACCGCGCCTCCGCAAAATTTTTAGTGGCGCAGCTTTAATTTCTTGGCGACCGTCTGGTAGCGGGTCAAATCAATGGTCTGCAGGTATTCGAGCAGGCGGCGGCGCTGGCTGACCATCAAAAGCAAACCGCGGCGCGAGCTGTGGTCTTTTTTGTTGGTCTGCAAATGCTCGGTCAAATGGTTGATGCGATGCGTCAGCAGCGCGACCTGCACGTCCGCCGACCCCGTGTCCTTGGCGTGCGTCTTGAATTGTTCAATCGTCTTTGTCTTGGCTTCCATAATCAATTAGAGCGGCGGATTGTAGCCGTTGACAATGCGATGTAAAGAACTTTCCTGAACTGCCATTGCCTCGGTTTGCCAACATTGAAGTCGAATTTCAGATATAAAACTGCCCCTTGCGGCGGCATGATGGTTTAATAAACACCATGAACCGCGTGCGGCCAAAAAACCGCGCTTTCAACCTGATTGAACTGCTGCTGGTCATCGCCATCATCGCCCTGCTCGCCGCGATGCTGCTCCCGGCGTTGAGCAGCGCCAAGGACAGGGCGTGCGACGCCGCCTGCATTTCCAACCTCAAACAGTGGGGCATCATGTGGCGGATTTATACCGACGAAAATAATAATTCGTTCATGGCCGGCACTGGAACCAAGTTTGCGCGCGGTGCCTGGGTGCTTTCGTTCACCAACGACTATCAGAAAAAGGCCGCCCTGCTCTTTTGCCCGAAAGCGACCGACCGGCGCGGGGCGGGCGACGAAGAAATCCATACAACTCCCGACGCCACCAATGCCGTGGATTGGGGCGGACCGACAACCGCCTACAGTTTTCCATTCCCCGACCCGACCGATTCCGCCCATAAATTGAGCAGCAGTTACGGTCTCAATTCATGGGTCTATAATCCCGACACCAATAATATCCAGGGACGCCTCGCCATATACAACTGGAGAAAATACGACGTCCCGACCCAGCCTTCGGACACGCCCTTGTTTCTGGATGCGATGTGGCGCGGCGGCGGGCCATATTTTAATGACGCACCGCCGGACTTCAACGGAGAATGGCTGGGAATCAACGCCGAGATGTCCCACTTCGCCATCGAGCGGCATGGCAAAGGCGTGAACATCCTTTATTTCGACAGTTCCGTCCGCAACACGCGCGCGAAAGATTTGTGGAGGCTGCCGTGGTCAAAAGGCTACAATGTCAACGCCACCGCGCAGGCCGTCATGTTTCCAGACTGGATGAACTGACCTTCCCTCAATGCTTGAACGGCGGCTGCCTTGACGCGGATATTTGGCCGTCATTCTTATTTGACCGCCAGCACCACGCCAGCCGCCGTTTCGTCTGCGGCGTCAATTTGAAATTTTCCGAAACCCGCAGGCCTTCCACCCAGAAAATTTCGCCGCCCGCCGATTCCGCAACAATCAAATCGCGCCGCCGTTCGCGCGGGGTTTTTGCGTTCGTGAACAAGTCCTGCAACTTCGCCGCCGACTGCAAACCAATCGGCTGAAACCGGTCGCCCGCGCGCCAGTGGCGCAAGATGATTTTATTTCCAACCTTGTCCGCGTCAAAAAATTCCCGTTCTGATTTTGTTGCAGCCGAGGTGACGAGGCTCTGATCCATTTCGGCTTTCCGCTTTCCGCTTTCCGCTTTTAATGTGAGACTTGTCACCTTGTCTCCTGCAAAGCATTTTTTCCAACTGAATTTCGCGCCTCCAAAATTCACTTCCCCCGCCCTGCCCGGCAATTTCACTTCGAGTTCGTTTGCGTTAAACTCCGCCGATGGCTGTTCCCGCAATTTTAATTTGCCGCCCGCGTCGCGCGAGACGGACAAACCGGAACCGACGCTCACAAATTTTCCAGCCGACCCGCAAAGCCGTTCAACCAGGTCAAAATCCGCAGCCACGCCGATTTCCACAAGTTGTGATTGCAAAACGCGCCGCTGAATTGCGACTGGCAAACCGCCAAAGCTGTAGCGTCCGGCCTGTGGCCGAGCCGGGTCGAGCCGCAGGCTCGACGCCACACTTCCGACGAACTCTGATTCCGCGCCGGTGATTTCCATCAGGCGCAAAACTGTTTTGTTCAAGCCCGGCTGGTAATTTTTCCGGAGCAGCGGCAAAAGTCCGTTGCGGATCCGGTTTCGCAAAAAGTCGGTGGAAAAATTTGTCGCGTCGTCGCGGAAATGGATTTTGTCTTCGCGCGCAAACCGCCGCAATTCTTCCTTGCCCAAATCCAGCAGCGGGCGCACGAGCGAAATTGTTTTGTCCGCCGGCGACGGCGATTTCCATTTCATCCCCGCCAGGCCCGCGCCGCCCGCGCCGCGCAGCAATCTCAAAAAAAACAGTTCCACCTGGTCGTCCGCGTGATGCGCGAGCGCAACCGTCTTGATTTTTCTTTCGCGCGCGGCACGCGCGAAAAATTCGTGGCGCAGTTTGCGCGCGGCCATTTCGATTGAGAGCTTTGATTTTTTGGCGAAGGATTTCACGTCCGCCCTTTGCACGACGATCGGCAATTTCATTTTCGCCGCCGTTTTGCGGACGAGTTTTTCATCGGCGTCGCTGGCGCGTCCGCGCAACTGGTGGTTGAAATGGGCGACGGTGATTTTCCAGCGCGATTTTATTGCGGGTGAGTGGAGCGCGTGCAGCAGCACCATCGAATCAATTCCGCCGGAGACGGCGACGAGGACGGCGTGGCCATGCTTGAGAAGCTGGCGGCTTTGAATGTTTTTTTCAACGCGCTGGGGCAATCCGTTCACGCGTCCATGCTACTTTATTGTCCGTCGAGGGCAAGCAGGCGGGAAATCAGGCGGTGTCCTAATCCAGATTCGTAATCATAATCGTAATCAATTTAGCCCGGATTAGGATTAAGAGCAGGATTAAGATTAGGACATTGCCGGAAATCAGCTTCATTCCGCCGGAGTTTGATCGGGGATGACGACGCGGTAAAAGCGTTGCGGGTCGGTGACGGCGGCGTTGGTCGCGGACAGGGAGTTGGCGCGGGCGTTGAAGGTTTCTCCGAGGTTGATCCAGTCGGCCTGCATCAAATTGGTTTTATATTGGATTTGATAAGCGACATCCGGCAGGGCGTTCCAGGTGAACTTGAACGTGCCGTTCGGATTCACGGCGGCCTGGAGCGTCGGCACGGGAACGGGCGTCACACTGACATCGTCGAGGCCGAAATACCACGGGTCGTTCCGCTCTTTGAACTGGAGCACGGTGCTGGTCTTGGTGGCGGTGACGGTGAACGTCAGCTTGATCCAGCCGAACGCGCTCGCATAGCTGTGGTTGAGGACATTTTTTCCATTCCAGCTCGCGGCGAACTGCTTGGCGCCGCCTTTGGGAACGTAGGTATCCTCCAGCCAGAAAGTGAGCAGATAGCGTTGTTTCGGAATGGTCGCCAAGGTCTGGGAAAGGGTGGCGGTGGAATGATATTCGCCCAACACTGCGGAGAAATCTCCATCGAAGGGTGAAATTTTTGAACCGCCATCCACAAAGTTGTAACCGGCGGCGCTTTTGCCGGCCAGCGCCCAGCCGGTAAAATCGCCGGTCTCAAACCCGCCGTTCTGCACGAGCGACTGTCCCGACGACAGCGTGGCGGGAACATTCCGGGCAACCCCGTCGGCCAAATCGAGGAAGGTCACGTTCGCAGCATAGACTCCGGCCGGCAGATTGACGCCGGTGGAGTTCAAGCTGACCGCCACGGCAACACTTCCGAACGCGGGCAGCGTGCCGCTGGCGGGCGAAACATTGAGCCACGATGGAAGTCCCGTGACCGCCCAGGCGAGCGGAGCCGAACCCAGATTGGTCAACGAATAATTTTTACTGATCGCATTGAACGTCCCGCCGGGAATCCCGCTGGAGGCAAAACCATTCGTCGGAAAAACGGCCAGCGGATCGGCGACCTGCAAAGTGAACTGGCGGTTTTGCACCACGCCGCTGGCGATATTTGAGAAAATCACGCTCGCCGAATAATTGCCAACGGCCAGGTTCGCGGCGGAAGCATCCAGGCTGAACGCGACGGTCGCGCTGCCGCCGGGTGCCAGCGTGCCGCCGCTGGACGAATAATCGAGCCACGACGGAACACCTGTGAGCGACCAGTCGAGCGATGCCGCGCCGGAGTTGGTCAGGAAAAAATTCCCGCCGGACGCGCTGAACGGCCCGCCGAAAGTCCCGCTGGCGGCAAAGCCCGTTGACGGCGTGATGACCAGCGGATCAACCGAGCCGGCGAGGGCGTTGATCAGGTTTTGTCCATTGGGAGTTCCCAATCCAGTGCAAAGATCGTAGCCGGAAACGGCGGAAAAATTGTTCGGACTGCCGCTCCAGGTGTTGTCGCCCGCCGTGATGTCGTGAAAACAGGAAGTGTAATTTCCGCCCTGGGCGATGGCATAAATGGCGGGATTGATGAAACCGGCCGGCGGCTGGCCGCCGGCCGCAGCCTGCTGGTTGACGAGCGCCATGAAGCCCGCCCACAACGGCGCGGCGCAACTGGTTCCGCCGACCGTTTCGCGGCTGCCGTTGGCATAAGCGACATAGCAATTGTCGGCGGTCAAGGCAACATCGGGAATGTTTCGGAAACTGGCCGAGCCGCCGTTGCCGGCCATGCTGATGTTTGCCTGCCAGCTTGGGATCGAATAGTAGCTGCTGATGCCGCCGCTGCTGCCGATGCCGCCGCCCCAGTTCCAAACCGTTTCCGAGCCGTAGTCACCACCCGAACCGGTCGCCAGCGTCGTGCCGCCGACTTGCGTGATGTAAGGCGAACTGGACGGCGCATTGCCCAATGAGGGATTGTCCACGCCATTTGCCGAACCCGAGCCGGTGGTGAAAGCGTCGCTGTCGCCGGAGGCGTTGAAGAACGATTGACCCTGCGCGGCCATCGTTTTGAAAATGTTGTCCGTCGTCGTGCTGGGGCCGCCGCTCCAGCCCCACGAGCTGCTCAACTGTTTGACCTGGTTGCTCGCGGCCATGGCATTCAAAACGTCGTTTGGATTTCCATTCGGCCCCGCTTCAAACACCACCACCTTGGAAAGTCCGGGTGCCATCGAAACCGCCATTTCTATGTCCAGCGAAACCTCCACGTTGCCGCTGTTTGCGCCCGTGGTCGGAACGCCGTTGTAACCGTCCAGCAAAACCGTCTGGAGCGGCACGCCGGACAGGCCGGCCAGATTTTCATACGCGACAATATCGTTGGAATAAAACCCGTCGAACTGCACCAGCCCGACCATCTGCCCCGCGCCGTTCAACGCCGTGCCGGACGCATAGGCCGTTCTGAAATCCGCGCCGATCAAAGTGCCGCTTGGGCCGGAACCGAACTTCGGTGTCGCGTTCGCCGCGACCATTGAAACATTGCGCCGGACAATTTTCGGATGCGGCAAACTATAGTTATTCAGGCCGCTGATGTCCGCCACCGGCAGGCTCACATCCACCGACGGCTCGGCGTCCGGCGAGAAAAATTTCCGGTTCTCCGTCGGATGCTGATAGACGCGCAGCTTCAGTTGAAAGGCGTTTTGGATGTCCGCCACCGAGCCGCTCACGTCCAGCAACAGGCGGTTGCCGTGCGTGTCCGTGACCGTCAGGCCGTTCGCCTGCGCGAACGCGATGACTTTCTGGTAGTCCGCTGCCGTCGGGCCGAATTGTTCCGTGAACTGCTCCGGCGTCAAAAAGTGTCTGAAATTGGGACTCGCCGGGTCGCAAATCTGCCGCAGCAAATCGTCCAGCACCGCCTCATTCCGCAGCGGCAGACCGATGGCGAGACGCAATTGATTTGTCGCCGGCAAGAAACCCTCCGCCTGCAAACGCGAAACAGCGGGTGGAATGTGGCCGGGCAATGATTTTCGCGGCGGCGTCTGTGCGGACACCATTGATGGAAAAAACAGCGCAACGCCAATGGCCAGAACCAACCATTGGAATTTGAAAGCGCCGTCCAGTTTCACCCCATGAATGTATGCAGACTTTGTGCCAACGTCAATTTTCCTGCCGAAAAAATTTGCCCGCGCGTTTCCGCTTTCCGCTTTCCGCTTTCCGCTTTAACTTCACTCCGTGTCCGTCAAACTCACCATCCTCGGCAGCGGCTCCGGCGGCAATTGCGCCTACATCGAGACGCCCGAAGCCCGCATCCTCGTGGACGCCGGATTTTCCCCGCGCCAGATCCGCAAACGCCTTGAGAGCATCGGTCGCGTGCCGGAAAATTTGACCGCCATTTTAATCACCCACGAACACAGCGACCACATTTCCGGCCTCACCGGCATCGCGCACAAATTAAACATCCCGATTTACTGCAACCGCGACACCAAGGACGCCTTTGAATTCAGCCTCGAAACTAAATTCAACTGCAACCTCTTCACCACCGGCGCGAGCTTTGAGATCGCCGACATCCTCGTCGAAACTTTTTCCATCCCGCACGACGCGCAAGACCCCGTCGGATTTCTTTTGCGCACCGCACACGGCAACATCGGCTTCGCCACCGACCTCGGCCACACCACCAAGCTGGTGCTCGACCGCATCCGCGCCGCGAACGTCCTCGTCCTCGAATCCAACCACGACGTGAAGATGCTGCAGGATTGTCCGCGCCGCGCGTGGCCGCTCAAGCAGCGCATCCTCGGCCGTCACGGCCATCTCTCCAACGTCGCCGCCGCCGAAGCCGCCGCGCAAATCATGTCCGCCGGACTGCGCCACCTTTACCTCGCCCACTTGAGCCGCGAATGCAACAAGCCCGAACTCGCGCAACACGTCATGGCCGAGCAGCTTCATCACATCGGCGCGACGCACGTCCGCCTCCAGCTCGCCGCGCAGGATGTGCCGTGTGAAACTTTGGAACTGTGAATGAAACCGCAAAAATAACTTGGCAATAGCGGCGAAACGATGGAAATTGAAAACGTAATTTTACATTATGTCAGTTTTAGCCGAACCAGAAATTGTGACCCGCAAAGGCAAACCCGTGTCCGTGATTCTGCCAATCAAGGATTACGAGGAATTGCTCGAACGCACGGAAGACGCCGACGACGTTGCCTGGCTCAAGCAAGCGCGCCGGAAATCGCTGCGTTACCGCCCGCTGGCGGATTATTTGGCGGAGAAAAAATTCAAGCGTGTATAAAATCCTGCTCGAACGCTCCGCTGAAAAGGATTTGGGACGGCTCGCGCACGACCTTCACGACCGCATCATCGCCGCAATCCAAAAGCTCGCGCAAAATCCACGGCCAGCAGGCTGCCGGAAACTTGCCGGAACGGAAAACGACTGGCGCATCCGCGTCGGCGATTACCGGGTGATTTACGAAATCGCGGATGTCATCCGCGTGGTGCGCGTGCATCGCGTGCGACATCGCCGGGAAGTTTATCGGTGAAATGAAAAGTCAGCACATCGGCGACACGCATGTCCGGCTCCAGCTCGCCGCGCAGGATATGCCGTGTGAAACTTTGGAACTATGAAAAATAAGATTTTAACCGTCGCCAGCTACATTTCCGCAGCACTTTTTCTTGGATTTTTAATTGCCTACTTATACGCCGAAATCGCTGATCCACTTTCAAACATTCTAACACACCCTGAATCATGCCCTCACATTTCATTTGGCAATGTCAAAATAACCGTTGAAAAACAAGGTTTGGGTGGATGTGTAATTTTCTTCAATCAAGAAATCCCAAATGGGAGAACTACCTTTGGCTGGGTCGACAAAGAAATAAATTGGGATGATTACGGAATTTATTTCCGGCTAGTCAAAGTCCCTGCCTTAACAGATAGCTGGTGGACGTTGATGATTAGTTTTTGGTATCCGATTATTATTTTCAGCATTTTACCTCTGCTCTTTCTTATCCAAAAATGGCATATAGCTAGAAAAAGTAATCTGGCCAAAAAATAAAACGCGCCGCGTCCAGCGCCGGAAGGCGCGTCCGAAAGTCAATCGCCGGAACGGCGCAAGCCCCCAACGGGGCGAAAGAACAAACATAATTTCACGGCAATTTTCTGCCGCTCCTGCCGGAGCTTGGATTTTTAATTCGCGAATCCCACGGTTGACACCGTGGGCTACTTTCTTCCGCTGCTCCGCAGCTTGATCCGCTTCTAATTTCAATCCTATAAATATGCCGCGCCTGCGGCGCTGACAAATTTTCCGTGAATTCCAACGGGATTTTTAATTGTCTTTTTTATTTGAGACTCCTCACGTCGTCTCCTACCGAAGCTTGATGCGGTCGTCATGGTGAGGTCAGCCGGAAGAAGTTTGCCGGGTTCGTCGCCGGCGAGTTCGTGTAGCTGTAATTGCCATTCACGTCAAACGCACCCGTGAACACATTCACCCAACTGGCAAACGGCAGCGCGACGTTGGTGGTGCTGAAGATGCGGTATTGCACCGACGGCACGCCGTTCGTCCCGCTGAAGATGAAGTTCGTGCCGCCGGACAACACCGGCTTGCCAATCATCGGCGTCGCATACACCACGATGTAATTGGTCTGCGTGTTCGTGCTTGCTCCGCCCAGCCCGCTCACGATTAAAGCCACCGTGTTCGAGCCGGGGCTGTTGTAGCTGTCGGTCACGTTGGTTCCCGCGCCCGTGTTGAGCGTGCCGTTGCCAAAGTTCCACGCCCAGTTGGTGATGTTCCCCGTCGAGGTGTTCGTGAAGACGACCGGCTGCGTGACAAACACAGCCGTCGGCGAGCCGCTAAACCCGGCCACCAGCGCCGGTGCCGCCGACTGCACCACGATGCTGTTGGTCACCTTATTTGTGGCGCCCAACCCGATGGCGGTCAGGATGACCTGATAGGTTCCACCGTTCAAGTTTGTGTAGGTGTCCGTCACGTTGGTGCTCGAAGCGGTGTTCAGCGCATTCCCGTCGCCAAAACTCCAGCCATAGTTGGTCGCATTGATCGAAAGGTTCGTAAAGGTCACCGTCAGCGGCGCAATTCCGCTGGTCACCGACGGCGTGAATCCGGCCACCAATGACGGCACTGAACTCACGGCGAAGACATTGCCCTGGCCGGAAGTGCCGCCTGACGCCGTGGTTCCAAACAACAGGTTGTTCAAAATGAGCAAACCGGCGTTTGGATTCGCTCCGTCATTGTTGGTCAAACTGGCGCCGGTGGTGGCCGTGAAACTATACAGGGTCGCGAAATTGGTGCCGTTGGTGCTGACGGCGAACACCGCGCCCTTGCCGTTCATGCCGCCGGAATAGGTTGTCCCGTAAAGCGTGTTGCCCGACAAAAGCAAACTGGCCTGCGGATAAGCGCCATCGCTGTTGATGGAACCGGCCATGGCCGTGAAACTATGCAAGGTGGTAAAACCCGTGCCGTTGGTGTTGATGGCAAACACCGTGCCGTTGCCGTTCGCGCCGCCGCTGGACGCCGTTCCGAACAATGTGCCGCCCGCCAATATCAAACTGGATTGTGGCGAAGCCCCGTCGCTGTTGGTCAAGCTTGGGCCGGTGGTGGCGTTGAAGCTGTGCAGGTTGATAAAACCGGTGCCGTTGGTCACGACGGAAAAGATCGCGCCGTTGCCGTTCGTGCCGCCGCTGCCAGCCGTGCCATACAATGTCTTGCCTGACAAAATTAAACTGGCGTGCGGAAAAGCCCCGTCGCTGTTGGTAAAACCGGGACCGGCGGTGGTCGTGAAACTGTGCAGGTTGGTGAAACTTGCGCCGTTGGTGTTGACGGCAAAGATCGCGCCGTTGCCGTTCGTGCCGCCTTTCTGCGCCGTGCCGAACAGCCGGCTGCCTGACAAAATCAAACCGGCAAACGGATTGGCCCCGTCCTTGTTCGTAAAACTCGAACCGCCGGTGATTGTGAAACTGTGCAGGTTGGTAAAACCCGCGCCGTTGGTGCCGGCGGCGAAGATCGCGCCGCTGCCATTCGTGCCGCCATACGGTGCCGTCCCGAACAGCACGGCGCCTGACAGGATCAAACCGGCATTGGGAAGCGCCCCGTCCCGGTTGGTGGCATTGGAACCGGCGGTGGCCGTGAAGCTGTGCAGGTTGGTAAAACTCGCGCCGTTGGTATTGACGGCGAAGACCATGCCATAACCGTTCGTGCCGCCGCCATTGGCCGTTCCGTAAAACCGGCCGCCCGATGAAATCAAACCGGCCAACGGCTCGGCCCCGTCGGCGTTGGTGGACGCGGCGAATACGGAGCCGGTGAAATTATGCAGCGGGACAAGAATGTTTTGTGCGCCGGCCGACAGCAGGACGCCCAACGAAAACAGCGCCGTGGCGAACAATGCTCCGACAGTTTTGTGCTTCATGACTTCGCTACGGCCTTAAGTCCCGCTTGATATGACGACATATGGGAACAATAAATGAGGGTTTGAGCGACGTCAATGATTGGCGGTCAGAACAGCCGGTCAGTCTGCTGGGAGCGCGGCTCTGTGAGCCGCAGCATTCTGAATATTTCAAGCGAGTCAAATGGTTCCCGGCAACGTCCGCGAATGGGAAAAAGTTGCGGTGAAGTTTTTACGCGCCCGCGCACAAGGCCGTTTTTTACTGGGGCTGCAGGCGGAAAAATGCGGCCGGGCTGTCTGCCGTGTTGGTGAACAGGCAATCAATATCGGCAGTGACTATTCCGCTGGTGAGGTTGCTCCAGTTTCCAGCGGCGAGACTGGTTTCGGTCTGCAACTGATAATTGGGCGCCCAAGTCGGCCAGAAAAGGACGATTTGATTGCCCGCCGGGACGATTCCCAATGACGGCACCAAATTCAAGGAGAAGACATTCCCCTGGCCGGAAGCGCCGCCGGCCGAGGTTGTCCCAAACAATGTGTTGTCCGATAGGAGCAAACCGGCGTTGGGATTCGCTCCGTCGCCATTGATGGAACCGGCGGTGCTCGTGAAAGCATGCATGATGGCAAAACCCGTGCCGTTGGTGGTGACGGCAAATACCGCACCCTTGCCGCCCGCGCCGCCATAATACGTCGTCCCGTATAGCGTGTTGCCCGACAAAATCAAAGCGGCTTGCGGAGAAGCCCCGTCGCAGTTGGTGAAGCTTGGACCGGCGGTGGCCGTGAAACTATGCAGGGTGGTAAAACCCGTGCCATCGGTGTTGACGGCGAACACCGCGCCATTGCCCGAAATACCGCCTTCAGACGCCGTTCCATACAGAGTGTTGCCCGACAAAATCAATCCCGCCACCGGCATGGCTCCGTCACTGTTGGTTAAATTATCATCGTCATTGCCAGCTTCCGCCGTGAATGAATAGAGGTTCGTGAAACCTGTGCCGTCAGTGTTGACGGCGAACACCGTGCCATTGTCCCAGCCGCCACCACCACTCGCCGTCCCATACAGGGTGTTCCCCGACAAAATCAAACCGGCTGCCGGATAAGCCCCGTCGGTGTTGGTTCCGGTATTTTCATCGGTTGCCATGAAATCATGCAAGTTGGTAAAACCCGAACCGTCGGTATTGATGGCGAACACCGTGCCGCTCCCGTTCGCGCCCCCGCTTTTCGCCGTTCCAAAAAGCGTGCCACCTGACAAAATCAAACCGGCATACGGATTGGCTCCGTCGTTGACGCCGGTAAAACTGTAAAGGTTGGTAAAACCCGAGCCATCGGTGTTGACGGCGAAAACGACGCCATTGCCGTTCGTGCCGCCATTCGGCGTCGTCCCAAACAGCACGGCACCTGACAGGATCAGACCGGCATTGGGAAACGCCCCGTCCAGGTTGGTGGAACTGGAACCATCGGTGACCGTGAAACTATGCAGGTTGGTAAAGCCGGTGCCATCGGGGTTGACGGCGAAGACGATGCCATAACCGTTCGTGCCGCCGGAATAAGCCGTCCCATAAAGCATGCTGCCTGACGAAATCAAGCTGGCAAACGGCTCGGCTCCGTCAGTGTTGGTGGACGCGGCGATTACGGTGCCGGTGAAATCATGCACCGGGGCAAGAATGTTTTGTGCGCCGGCCGGCGGCAGGACACCCAGGGAAAACACCGCCACGGCCAGCAATCCACCGATGATTTTATGTTTCATAACGTGGCTCAACTTTGAGTCTCCCGTGGCGCGCGCGGCCGGGTTCCGATGTATTTAGTAAAAAATATTAGATCAAAGCCTGGCTTACGTCAACCATTAGCAGGCCAGTTTATCGCTCATTGAGGTTGTGTGCGCCTGCTCACCCGCAAGAATTTGCCGGGCGCAAATTCCATTCGTTCACCAAATCCCTCGGAATTTCCGAGAGAAAACGCGAGGGCGATTGAAAGGCGTCGCTGCCGGAATTGCCAAAGCCGCCGCGAATCAGCGGATGGCTCAAATACAATTCATTCTTCGCGCGCGTGATGGAAACATAAAATAATCTTCGTTCTTCTTCCTCGCCGTCGGCGCTTTCCATCGAGCGCGCGGATGGAAATAATCCGTCGCACAGCATGATGACAAACACGACCTCAAACTCCAAACCTTTCGCCTGATGAATGGTCGAGAGCCGGATTTTTTCGTCGTCGTTCAAAGATTTGTCGCCCTCGGCCTCGACGTTCGTGAGCAGCGCTAGTTGTGTGAGAAATTCTTCCGTTGAACCGAATTGAAATGCAAAAACTGCGAGCTGCTCCAAATCTTCCAGACGGTTGCGGTAGTTCGCAAAAGTTTCCTTGAGATAATCGTCGTAGCCCGCGTCAATCACGAGCCGCAACATCTTCGACGCGCTTTTGCGGACGGTTTCGTCTTCAAGCTGCGCAATCGTCGCGGTGAATTGCGCCCACGCCAGCGTCGCCTTTTTCGGAACGCACGCGATGGAGTCTTGCAACGCGACGGCCAGCGGCGTTTTGGATTTCGCAGTTTGAATTTCAATCTGAAACGACCGCCATAATTTCTCCGCCGCCTTCGCGCCGACGCCGGGCAGCAACTGCGCCAGCCGCTTGAACGCGATTTCGTCGCGCGGGTTCGCGACGAATTTCAGAAACGCCGTCGCGTCCTTGATGTGCGCCTGCTCGAAGAAACGGATGCCGCTCGTGATGGAAAATGGAATCTGCCGCTTCGTGAGTTCAAGCTGCAATTCCAGCGCGTGAAAATGCGAGCGGTAAAGCACGGCGACTTGATTCATGCTTACGCCCTCTTCGCGCAATTCCAAAACGCGCTGCGTAATGAACGCCGCCTGCTGCGCCGCGTCCACGCACGCGACGAGCGCGGGCTTCATGCCGGACTTGCGCGATGGCGCGAGTTCCTTGGCGAATTGATTTACGTTTGCCGAAATCGCGGCGTTGGCGACTTTCAAAATTTCCGGCGTGCTGCGGTAATTGGTTTCGATCTTGAAAACTTTCGCGTTCGGATAGCGCTTGGGAAATTCGAGGATGTTCAGAAAATTCGCGCCGCGCCACGCATAAATGCTTTGCGCGTCGTCGCCGACAACCGTGACGTTTTGCGTCCGCGCGGCGAGCAGGTCAATCAGGTCGCCCTGCAACTTGTTCGTGTCCTGATATTCGTCCACGAGGATGAATTGAAAACGGCGCTGATAATGTTCGCGCACATCGGCGTTTTCCTGAAGCAGCTTCAGCCAGAGCGCGAGCAGGTCGTCGAAGTCCATGCCGTTCGTCACGCGCTTGCGTTTGACGTAGCGCTGCGAAACGTCGGAAATTTTTTCCGCGAATTGCGAGAAATAGCTGTATTGCGAATCGAGAATTTCGTTCGCCGTTTTGTGCGTGTTGACGGCGAGCGAAAAAATTTCGTTGAGCACCTCGGGTTTCGGAAAATGCGTGCCTTTCGTCTCGATGCCCGCGTCGGCGACGCACGCCTTGATCAAATCCTTCGCGTCGTCGCGGTCGAGAATGGTGAAATCGCGCTGGTAGCCGAGCGCGTCCGCGTGCGAGCGCAAAATCCGCGCGCCGATGCTGTGAAATGTTCCGCCCCAGAGTTCGCGCAATTCGCGTCCGATCAAATCGGAGACGCGGCGCATCATTTCGCCGGCGGCCTTGTTCGTGAACGTGAGCAGCAAAATCCGGTCCGGCGGAATTCCCTGTTCGAGCAGATACGCGACGCGATAAGTGAGCGTGCGCGTCTTGCCCGAACCCGCCCCGGCGATGACGAGCGCCGGGCCGGGCGGCGCGGTGACGGCGGCGAGCTGCTGCGGATTGAGTTCGCGCGCGTAGTCAATGTTCACCCGGATTTCCGGCGCAAACGGTTTCAAGACGTATTCGTGCGACATGATTACAAATACTCTTCCCAATTTTTCGGATCACGCCGCAAGTCCATCACCGAAACGATTAAAATTTCTCCGTCCCGCACTTGATAAAACAGGCCGTAGGGAAACCGGTGCGTGCGGCAACGGCGGGTGCGCGGAGACAAGGGCAGCCACGCCTGCGGAAAATTTTCGATGAGATTTGTGGCGGCTTCCACTTCCGCCGTCGAGACGAACCGCGCCTTCACTTCGGCAATCCTTTTTTCAAATCGGCGAAAACCTCCGCTGCGTCGCGCGCCGTCAGCCGGCCGGCCTCATGGGCGTCAATGCGCCGTTCCGATTCGGCCGCCCACGCGATTTCGCGCGCCTTGAGTTCCGCGCCGGAAATGGAATCCCAAAGCACGTCAATCAGCCGGGCGCGCTCGATTGCCGGCAGCCCCAGAATTTCGTCTTGAATGGCGGTGACGCTCATGGCGGAAACCTACAATCAATTTTGCGCCGGGCAAACAGAAAAATTTCACGGCAACTTCAGCCTCTCAATCAAACGCGCTTTTCCTTCCAAGTGAGAAACAGCAAAGCTGCCATGACAATGCCGGTGATGCCGGTGCAAACCGGCGCGAGGATTCTGTCCAACGAGAGCGAGCCGCGCTGCGGCAACCGGAGTTGCGCGGAAATAATTTCTCCGCTGCCAAAAACAGACGTTTGCGCGATGACATTGCCGCCGCCCGCGACGGCCTGCGAGATGCCGGAACTCGCGACGCGAAAAATCGGGATGCCGTATTCCGCCGCGCGCACGGGCGCGACGCGCGAGTGAAGTTCGTGTTCGTGCCGTCCCCAGTCTTCCATGTCCATCGTCGGGACGATGAGCAGTTGCGCGCCCTGCCGCACCAGTTCGTCCGTCACGCGCGTGTAGCTCAAGTCGTAGCAGATGCAGATGCCGATCTTGCCCCACGGCGAATTCCAGACCTCCTGTTTTCGCGCGGGAAGCCCGTCGTCGAAAAATTGAACCGGCACGCTCTTGGCCTGCTTGAAGACAATCTCGCCGTTCGTGCCGACGACGAAGGCGGTGTTGTAATAAACGTGGTTGGTCACAAAATCTTTTCCGCCGACGACGAGGTAGCGCGAATGTTCGCGGCACCAGTTTTTGAGCGAATCGGGAACACCACCGTCGAGCGTGCATTCGCTTAAGACAAAAATCGGCGCGTTGGTGTTTTTGGCGAGGGCACGATCCAGCATTTTGGAAACGACGTATTCGTTTGGAAATTCCAACTGGACGCCGACAAATGTGATTGGCTTTGTAATCCTCCACTTTGCCCGCGCCAAAGCCGGAAGCAAAAGGGCCAACGCCATCATAAACAGAATCAAATACAGGAGCAGTTCGAGCAAGGTCACTTTTTTCATGAAATACCAGACGATTGCGCGCCGATAAAAAATAAAGGCAACGACGATGCAGAAAGCAAAAAAGCCGCAGCCATACATTCCAAAAAATGGAAACTGCAACACATATCCAATGTTCAACCACGAAAATTTCAAGTAGTAGAGCTCGCTGCGGAAATATTCGGTTCCCGTCCAGATGACCGGAATCAGCCACGCCGTCCTGACTTTTCCCCAGCGCCGGATGCAGCCGCACACAATCGCCGCGAACAGCCCGATCCAAAACGCGAACACGAGCCAGAGGACGATGGCCGCCGCGCTGAAAATTTTCCAAAAGAAAAACGCCTGCGGCGCGGCGCACAGAAATCCCGCCGCCAGCCCGAAATAAAACGCGCGCCGGACATTCGGCTGATCCGTCAGCCGGACAAGTCCGAACGCATAGCCAAACAGCAGCAGCCCCGCCGCCGGAAATTTGAGCGAGGCGTAGGCCGCGTTGAAACACGCCACGGCCAGCGCCAGCCACAGGAAGGATTTTTTCCAGCCGAGAGGTGCCGCCGATGGATTCTGGACGTTCATTTGGCCCGGTGAATTGAATTATGATTTTAGCCTTCCGGCATAAATTGCGCCATGCAAAAAAAGCCGTGTTCGCGTTTCTGGACGAAAATTGACCTCCAGCCGCACACCGCGCGACCGCGCGCCGTTCGCGGCGACGATGGTGCAATTTCTCGACGCCAGTTTTCGTCATTGAATTTTTTTTTGCAGCACCTAGACTTTCCGGCATGGATAATTTGCAGCCATCACAGCTCGCGCAATACATCCCGGTTTTGTTTCTGCTCGCGGCCGCCGTCGGCTTCGCGGGCGGGGTGCTTTTGATCTCCGTCCTGCTCGGCAAATTCGGCAAGCGCACGAAGGCCAAGGACATGGCCTACGAGTGCGGCTCCAATCCCATCGGCGAGGCGTCGGGCGGGCGGTTCTCTGTGAAATTTTATCTCGTGGCGATGCTGTTCATCCTGTTCGACATCGAGGTGGTCTTCATGTATCCGTGGGCCGTCGTGTATCGCGACCTGCTCGCCGAGCACGCCACGCGGAACCTGATTTTAGGCTCGATGATTTCGTTCCTCGGCATTTTGTTCGCCGGCTACATTTACGCGCTGAAGAAAAAGGCGTTCGACTGGAAAAACTGACGCGGCTGAACCAGTTCAATTTAAGAATCACACCGGCGCGAGAACATCGCGCCGTTTTTGTTTTCGTGGAAATAAAAAAGGACTCCGAAAAGTGGTGGCTGGGGGCGGAATTGAACCGCCGACACAAGGATTTTCAGTCCTCTGCTCTACCGACTGAGCTACCCAGCCAACTGCGGCCGGACATTGAAACGCCGAAGCCGCAAATTGGCAAGGCTCAAAATTGCCTGATTCAAGGCGGCACGGTGATGCCTTTTAGGAACGGCTGCGCCGCGAGAATGGAAATCATGTTTTACATGACCACTCAACTCGCCTTGACCGCCGCCACGAGCGCGTTCAACGAGGCTTTGGCGTCGCCGAAAAGCATCCGCGTGTTGTCCTTGTAGAAAAGCAGATTCTCGATGCCGGCGAAACCGGCGGCCATCGAGCGTTTCATCACGATCACGGTCTTGGCGTGGTCGGCGTCAATGATGGGCATGCCGTAGATCGGGCTGGATTTATCCTCGCGCGCGGCGGGGTTCACGACGTCGTTCGCGCCGATGACGAGACAGACATCCACGCGGTCCATCGAGGGATTGATGGCTTCCATTTCGACGAGCTGGTCGTAGGGAACATTCGCTTCCGCGAGCAAAACATTCATGTGGCCGGGCATACGGCCGGCGACCGGATGAATGGCAAACTGCACTTCGACGCCGCGCTTGCCGAGTTCGTCGGAAAGTTCGCGCACGGAATGTTGCGCCTGCGCCACGGCCATGCCGTAGCCGGGAACAATCACGACGCGCTGCGCATACGCGAGCAGCAACGCCACTTCGTCGGCTTGAATCGGTTTCACCGTTCCAACAATTCCAGCCGCGCCGGCTTGCGCACTGCCGCCTGAACCGAACGCGCCGAACAAAACATTTGTCACCGGCCGGTTCATCGCCTTGCACATGAGCAGCGTGAGCAGCGTGCCGGACGAACCGACGAGCGTGCCCGCCACAACCATCGCGAGATTGTTGATCGCAAAACCATCCGCCGCCACCGCGAGGCCGGTGAAGGAATTCAAAAGCGAAATGACAACCGGCATATCCGCGCCGCCGATGGGCATGACCATCGCCACGCCGAAAAACAGGGCGAGGCAGAACATCACGATGAACGCAGTGGTGTTCATGTGCCCGGTGAGATAAACACCCAAGCCGACAATGACGAGCAGGATGAGGCCGTTCAAAATGTTCTGGCCGAGGAAGGTCATTGGCTTTTCAAATTTTTCCTCCAGTTTCAAATACGCGATGATACTGCCTGAAAACGAGAGCGAGCCGATGAGCGTGGCGAACAGCATCGAGACCGCGATGAACGTCGAAATTTCGTGGTCGGGATTGGTGAATTCCAGACTCGCGACCAACGCGGCCGCGCCGCCGCCAAGGCCGTTGAAGAGCGCGACCATCTGCGGCATTGCCGTCATCTTCACCGAATACGCACCGATCGCGCCGATGATAAGGCCGATCACGGTGCCGATGGCGATGAGCGTGTAATTAAAAGTCCAGCCCTGCGACCAGACAAATTCGCCGGTTGGTTTGTGCAGCGACACCAGCGCGATAAACATTCCCGCCGCCGCGACCAGGTTGCCGATGCGCGCGGTTTTCGGCGACGCCAGCAGCTTGATGCCGATGATGAATAAAACCGAAACTCCGATGATGATGTAGGCGATGGTCGAGCTCATTTTTTCTTTTTCTTGAACATTTGCAGCATCCGGTCGGTGACCATGAAGCCGCCGAAGACGTTGGCGGAACCGAAAACAACCGCGACAAATCCGAGCGTCCGCGCAAGCGTGCCGTCCGCGTCCGCCAGCACCAGAATGCCGCCGAATAAAATGATGCCGTGAATGGCGTTCGTGCCGGACATCAGCGGCGTGTGCAGCATCGAGGGCACCTTGGAGATGACCTCAATGCCGACAAAGATGGCGAGGACGAAAATGAAAATGATGTCAGGAATGTTGGGATCCATAAAATGTTAGCTGGTTTTGGGGAGGAGTTTTTCGTTCACAATCTTGCCGCCGTGCGTGACGAGACAGCCCTTGATGATTTCGTCGTCGAGCTTGAGCACGAAGGTCTTTTCTTTTTTGTCCCAGAATTCTTCGACTAGCGCGACGAGGTTCGCCGCATAAACCTGGCTCGCATGAAGCGGCACGCGGCCGGGCAGATTTGCGATGCCGACAATCTTCACGCCGTTGCGGTCAGTCACCTGGTCATAAACAACGCCTTCGACATTGCCGCCGGTCTCAACCGCGAGGTCAACGACGACGCTGCCGGGCTTCATGGCGTTAAGCATTTCCGTGGTGACAAGAATCGGCGCCTTGCGACCGAACACCTGCGCGGCGGAAATCACCACGTCGGAATCGCCGCAGGTTTTTTTCATCGCGTCGCGCTGCTTTTGAATCTGTTCTTCGGTCAAAGCCTTCGCGTAGCCGTCCTTGGTCTGGCCAGTTTCGCCGATGTCAATTTTGAGAAACTGCGCGCCGAGCGATTTCACCTGTTCCTCGACAACCGGCCGCGTGTCGTAGGCGGTGACTTTAGCGCCCAACCGTTTCGCCGTCGCAATTGCCTGCAAACCGGCCACGCCGACGCCGATGATGAAAACTTTCGACGGCAGAATTGTGCCTGCCGCCGTGGTCATCATCGGAAATATTTTATTGGAATAACGCGCGGCCAGAATCACCGCTTCATACCCGCCAAGATTTGCCTGCGAAGACAGCACGTCCATCTTTTGCGCGCGGGTCGTGCGCGGAATAAATTCCATGCTGATGGCGCTCACGCCACGCTCCGCAAATTTCTGGACGAGTTCTTTTTCGTTGAACGGGTCGAGCAGGCTGGCGTGGATGGAACCGGGCTTGAGCCGTTGGATGTCTTCGACCGACGGTTTGCGCAAATGCAACACGATGTCGCCGGAACTCAAAAGGCTGTTCCGGTCGGTGGAAATCGTTGCTCCGGCCTTGCCATAGGCGTCGTCCGAAAACCCGGCGCTGATGCCAAGCCCGGCCTCGACTTCCACTTGCGCGCCGAGCTTGACGAGTTTGGCGGCGCCTTCCGGCGTAAGCGACGTCCGGGTTTCGCCCGGATGCGTCTCGCGTGTAACGGTGATTTTCATGTTTAGTAAACGGGATGCACGCTACCATTTTTTTTGGCCGTGGAAACCTTTTTTTTGCTATTTTCAGGACATAAATTGTTTAGTTGATCCGCCTGACCCGCTGAAGGGCATATTTATTTCAACCGGCCGGCTTTTTTGCCCAAACCGGATGATTTGACAAACCGCATTTTATAAAATGAAAAACTTGACGGCGGCGGGGCAATCCATTAACACCTTGCCTCGTTCACGGCACCCAACAACATCAAATCTATGAATGCACCCACGAACACACCTCCAACCGGAAACAAATCCAGCGGTCTTTTCACCACCGCCGACGGCAAAAATTACGCCGTTCTCTTTTTACTGGTCACCTCGCTGTTTCTGCTTTGGGGTGTTTGCAACGGCATGATTGATGTTTTGAACAAGCACTTTCAGGACTCGCTGCACATCAGCAAAATGCAGTCGGCCTTCGTGCAGTTTGCCAACTACATGGGCTACTTTTTCATGGCCATTCCTTCCGGCATCCTGGCCCGGCGGTTTGGCTACAAAGGTGCCATCATCATCGGGCTGGCGCTGGTTGCCGCCGGTGCATTCTGGTTCATCCCGGCAACCCACATCGGAACTTACTGGGCATTTTTGCTGGGGCTTTTCATTTTGGCGGCGGGGCTGACGTGCCTGGAAACGGTGGCCAATCCTTACACCACCGTCCTCGGCCCGCCGGAATCCAGCGCCGTGCGCATCAACTTCGCCCAAAGCGGCAACGGTGTGGGCTGGATGGTCGGCCCGGTGCTGGGCGGTATGTTTGTGCTTTCCGCCACCGGCGAAGCCAATACCAGCAACGCCGACCTCTACAAGCCCTACCTGATTGTTGGGCTGGTGGTGTCGGTGCTGACCCTGATTTTTGTTTTTTCCAAGGTTCCTGATTTTCACGCCGAAGAGGAATGCAAAGTCGAAGGCGGTCCAGTCAAGGCGGCGGTGAAACCGTTGTTCAAACGCTGGCATTTTGTCCTGGCCATCGCGGCGCAGTTCTTTTATGTCGCGGCGCAAACCGGCATCTTCAGCTATTTCGTCAATTACGTCGCCACCGATATTCCAGTGTTAAGCCAGAACATGGCCGGCAAGCTGCAAAGCGGCGACAATATTTTGCATGATGTGTTCCGGCTGCCGACCGTCCCGATGACTTATCCGGCGGCCATGTTTTCCGCAAGTGACATCACGAACCTTTCCGCACTGGTCGCCAAGCTGCAGAACGACCCGGACGCGAAAACCCGACCGGTGTCGGAGTTCATCTGGAGCAGAGCCACGAACACCCAGGCGGTGCTGGCGGCACCCGACGCGGATCAGAAGGAATTCCAAAAGGACGAGACGACGGCAGTGGTGAAAGATTTGAACGCCGTTGTTCAGACCAATTTGCTCTACGATGCGCAGCGGTTTGCCGGAATTACGACCAAACCGGATGAAACGGCCCAATTGTCCGGGCAAAACCTGTCAGACGAACTGCGGGTTCGCCTCAACCGGAGTCTGCTGGAAGCGGCTTATCCGGCGGACACCATTGCCCGAAGCCAATATTTGCATAACTCCCTGTTCCACGTCACTGACCGGGGTGCCTCCGTCCTGCTTTCGTTCGGCGGCTTCGCCTTGTTTCTTATCGGCCGGTTCACCGGCAGCTTTGCCCTGCGCATTTTCAAGGCACATTCGATGCTGGCATTATATGCCATCGCCAACGTGCTGATGATGGTTCTGGTCATGTTTCCGCTCGGCTGGTGGTCGGTCACCGGGCTTTTCTTGAGCTTCTTCTTCATGTCCATCACCTACCCGACGATTTTTGCGCTGGGCATTCACGGGCTGGGCGAGCAGACCAAACGGGCGTCGTCCTACATCGTCATGGCGATTGTCGGCGGCGCGATCATGCCGCTGTTCATGGGCTGGCTGGCCGACAACTGGGGAATGCGCACCGGCTTCCTCATGCCGCTGATCTGTTTCGTCTTCATCGCCATCTACGGCGCATCCTGGCAGAAGCTGGAAGCCAGGGACGCGACGAAATAATAATCCGGTTTGTAAACAAAAACGCCCGCAGCAATCTGCGGGCGTTTTTTTTATTACAATTGAAACCCGCTAAATCAGCCGGAAATCAAAATCGTGTTCGCGTATTGCACCGTGTCGCCGGTGCGGATCAGGCCGATGGCGTGCGGCACGCGCTTCTTGAATTCAACGTGCGGCTCGAATTTCACCGGGATGCGGCGCAAGGCCCGTGCAAATTTTTCCTGCATCGTCTTGAAATTATTCTTTTGAAATTCCTTCGCCATGTATGCCTGCGTAAAGTTATGGTTCTTGCGCAGGGCAATGATCAGTTGCAGCACCGTCGGCAGGTCATCCACGATTGAAACATCCACCGTTTCAATCGTCGGCCAGAACGGAAAGCCCCGGTCGGCGATGACAATTGCGTTGGTATGCCTCACGCGCGCGAGCAACGAAAGGATTTGCGGGTTGAGAATGCCGGAATTGATCATGCGCTTATACTCCAATAATCAAACCCCTTTTGTCAACGCCACGCCGAGCTTCAAAAGTTTCTTTGCGTCCGCCTCCGTCTTCGCCTCGGCGTAAATCCGCAGCACCGGCTCCGTGCCCGAACCGCGCAGCATCAGCCACGAGGAATCTGCCGCGACAAATTTCACGCCGTCGAACGACTTCACTTCCGCCAGCGGCGAGCGCGCCAGCTTCGCAGGCGGGTTGCTCTTCAAAAATTCCATGAGCGCCGCGCGCTTCTCCAGCGGGAAATGCGTGTCAATCCGCCCGTAACGATGCGGGCCGAATTGCTTTTCCAGCTTCGCCAGCATTTTGTTCACGGAAATTTTCTCCGTTGCCAGCAGTTCCAACAGCATCAGGCCCGCCGCGATCCCGTCGCGTTCGGGAATGTGGTTGGGAAAACCGATGCCGCCGCTTTCTTCCGCGCCGAGCAGCACGCCGCCCTTGAGTATCTCCACGCAAATATATTTGAAGCCCACGCCCGTCTCGACGAGCGGCAGGCCGTAAGCCGCGCACATCTTGTCCACCATCGAGGTCGTCGTCAGCGCCTTCACGACGCGGCCGGTCTGCTTCCGGTTCATTATGAAATGATGCAGCAACAGGCAGATGATCTGGTGCGTTGAAAGATATTTGCCGTGCCCGTCCATGCCGCCCACGCGGTCGGCGTCCCCGTCGGTCACGAGGCAGATGTCGTGCGGATGTTTCTTCAGATACGCCTGGCTCTTTGCGTAATTCGCCTCAATCGGTTCGGGATTGATGCCGCCAAAAAAGGCATCGTGCGCGCCGTTGAGCGTCGTGACCTTGCAGGTCGTGCCAGCCAGAATTGTGTCAAAGCAGCCCGCGCCAACGCCGAACAAGGCGTCGTGCGCAAAACGCAACTTCGATTTTGCAATGAGCTTGAAATCCACCAGCTTTTTCAGCGCGGCGTAATGCGCCGGGCGGATGTCGGTAATTTTTATCTGGCCGGTTTTGACGGCCTCGGCCAGCGGCGTGGATTTGACGGGATTGCGGTCGAGAAAACTTTCAACGGCCTTGCACGTCTCCGAATCGCTGGAGCCGCCGTAATATGACTTGAGCTTGAAGCCGTTGAAGCTCGGCGGATTGTGGCTGGCGGTGATCATCACACCGCCAATGGCGCGCAAGTGTTTGACCGCGAAAGAAACCGACGGCGTCGGCGTCGCTTCGGGCGTGAGGACGACTTGATAATCATTCCCGGCAAAAACCTCCGCCGTCGTCTGCGCAAAACGGTCGGAAAAAAAACGGCGGTCGTAGCCGACAACCACTTTCAGTTCGCGCCCGAAAATTTCCGACTTCTGGCTTCCGACTTCCGACTTCCAAAAGTCCGCCGTCGCCTGCGCCACGCGCGCGACGTTCGCGAAAGTAAAATCCTCCGCGATGACCGCGCGCCAGCCGTCCGTGCCGAATTTGATTTGTGACATAGAATCTTAAACTTTCAAATCCGCGAAAGCCGGGTCGTGGGCGTGAACAATTTTCCGCATTTTGGTGATTGCCGCCTTCAGGCTGCGCTGGCCGAACAAACTGGTGCCGGCCACAAAAGTGTCCGCGCCGGCGCGCGCACATTCGGCGGCGGTCTGAAAATTAATGCCGCCATCCACGCTAATGCGATAGGACAGTTTCTGTTCGAGCCGCCAGGCCTCGGCCTGCTGGATTTTCGGGAGCGTTTCGTGGATGAATTCCTGCCCCCCGAAGCCGGGATTGACGGTCATCACAAGAAGCAAATCAATCTTGTCGAGAAACGGTTCGACTTTGGAAATGGCGGTTGGCGGATTGACGGCGAGGCCGACTTTTTTGCCCAGCGATTTGATTTTCCAGATGAGCGTTTCGACTTGTTCGTCGAGTTCCACATGAATGATCATTTCGTCGGCACCGGCTTTGGAAAACGGCTCCAGCAAAATTTCCGGCTTCGAACACATGAGGTGAACGTCGAAAAATATTTTTGTGAGCGGGCGGATGGCTTTCACAACCTGCGGGCCGAAGGAAATGTTCGGGACGAAGTGGCCGTCCATGATGTCGAGGTGCAGCCAGTCGGCGCCGGCCTTGGCGGCGCGCACGGCCCCCCTGCCGAAACAGGCGTGGTCGGAGGCGAGCAGCGATGGCGCAATAATCATTGGCAGCAGTTCTTAATTTTAAGTTTTTAATTTTGAGTTGTCGGCTGGAAACTTAAAACTAAAAATCAGCTTCTTTTCCCGTCAAGACAACGGCGGACGGTGAGGGCGAGCGTTTGCGGGTGGTAGGGTTTCTGGAGAAAATTCAATTCGGGATCGAGCTTGAAATTCTTGCCGACGATGTCCGCGCTGTAGCCGCTGGTGAAGATGACCTTCAAGCCGGGCTGGTCGGCCTGGAGTTTTTCGGCGAGTTCGTGGCCGTTCATGTTGCCGGGCATGACGAGGTCGGTGAGCAACAGGGAGATGCCGGCCTTGTGTTTCTGCCAGACGCCGAGCGCTTCGGTGCCGCTGGCGGCCTGCCAGATTTTGTAGCCGTATTTTTCAAGGACGCGGGCGACGAGTTCACGCACGGGAGGTTCGTCCTCGACCAGCAGGATGCTTTCGGTGCCGCCACGGATGGTGATCTGGGTGGTGGGCTTTTCCGAGTCGGCCTGCGCCGCGCCGTAGAATGGAATGTAAATGCGAAAGGTGGTGCCTTTGCCGACGACGCTCTGGACTTCGATCCAGCCCTGATGCTGTTTGACGATGCCATAGACGGTGGCCAGGCCGAGGCCGGTGCCTTTGCCGATTTCCTTGGTGGTGAAAAACGGCTCAAAGATGCGCGGGAGATTTTCCGCCGGAATGCCGCAGCCGGTGTCGGATTTGCTGATGCAGACGAAACGCCCGATGTGCGCCTCGGGATGGCGCTGGACATGGGCTTCGTCCACGTCAACAACCGAGATGCGGATGGTGAGCTGCCCGCCGCGCGGCATGGCGTCGCGGGCGTTGACGGCGAGGTTCAACAAAACCTGCTCCATCATGCCCGCGTCGGCCTCGATGGTGGCGGGGGACTGGGAATAATTCAATTGCAACGACACGTCCTCGCCCAAAAGCCGTCCGAGCATGTCGCTCATGTTGCCGACGATTTTGTTCATGTCCAGTTGCCGGGGCTGGATGAGCTGGCGGCGGCTGAACGCGAGGAGCTGGCGGGTCAGCCCGGCGGCGCGCTCGGCGGCCTGCATGATTTGCTGCGCGGAACGCGCGGCGGTGGCGTCCAGTTCAGCCGTTCCCAGCAGCGAAGCGTGGCCGTGGATGACGGTGAGGATGTTGTTGAAATCGTGCGCGACGCCGCCGGCGAGCTGGCCGATGGCCTCCATTTTTTGGGACTGGCGCAATTGCTCCTCCAGCCGCCGCTGCGTCGTGACATTGCGGAACAAGCTCAACATGACGAGCGTCCGCCCGCGGACCTCGACGAATGAATGCGTGATCTCCAGCGTCACCGTCTGGCCGTTGTGCAGGGCGTATTGACGCTCGACTTTCTGCCCGGCGGTTCGCGTGAGAAATTGTTCGTGATGATGCCGGATCATTTCCGTCAAATTTTCCGAGCCGGCATAGGCGACGGTGAAGGGCTGGCCCTCCAAAGACGATGCTTTCACGCCGACGAGTTTGCAAAAGGCGTCGTTGACGGCGATGATGACGCCTTTTTCATCGGTCAACCTCATGCCGTCCGCAGAATTTTCCCAGACGGAACGAAAAAGTATTTCGGAGCTTTGCAGGGCGGCCTCGGCGGTGCGGCGCTGCGTGATGTCGCGGACGTGCAGGAGCAAGGCGGACTTGCCGTTGTATTCGATCCGGCTGGCGCGGACTTCCACCGGCGTGACGCGGCCATCCGCCATCAGGCTCTCGCCTTCGATCCGGGACAGTGTTCCTTCCGCCAATTTTTGAAAATCCCGGCGGGCGGTCTCGTGGCAGGATGGCGGAACCAAATCTGCCAGCGAATTTTTCCCGATCAATTGTTCACGCGCCAGGCCGTGCAGGATGCAGCCGGCAGAATTCACGTCCAGCACCGTGCCGTCCAGAGCCTCGACGAAAATGGCGTCCGGCGAATTTTCAAACAGGTCGCGGAAACGCTGTTCGCTTTCAAACAATTGCTCGCGCGCACGGACACGGTCCAGCGCGCCGCCGCACTGGTCGGCCAGGGTCTGGAGCGTTTCCAGATCGCGTTCCGAATAGGAACCCGGCTGGTTGTTCTGGACGAACAGGATGCCGACGACGCGGGCGCCCTTGAGGATGGGCGCGAGCATGGTCGCGGCAGACTGATCCCTGGCCTCGACCGACGAGATGAGTTCCGCGCCGCGATTGACCACCCGGCGGATGAGGGCGTTGGCGGCCTTGGGCTGGAGGGACGACGGGATTTCCACCCGCTGCCCCTCGACCGTGGTGATGTTCAACAGCGAAAAAACCTCGTCGCTTTCGGCAAAATACAGGTCGAGCGCAAAATCATCCCACTTGAACAGCGCGTCCGCCGCCTCGCAAATGATCATCGCCGCCTCCGCCGCCGAGGTGGCGGAACCCAGCCGATGGCTCAACTTGGAAAAAATCTGGTTGCGATGATCCACCCGCCGCCGCTCGGTCACGTCCGTGGCCATGGCCAGCGCCGCAAAGCGTTCGCGAAAGGCCATCGGGCTCCAGATGACTTCCACGTCAATCAGGCTGCCATCTTTGCGCCGGTGCCGCCAGACGGGGCCGCGTTCGGCGGTGTCAATGGCGGCAACCTTGGGCTGGCTATTTTTTTCCGGCGGCCGGATGTCCATGATGGTCATCGCCAGAAATTCCTCGCGGCCGTAGCCGTAGTGCTGGATGGCGGCTTCGTTGACCTCCAAAAATTTCAGCGATTCAAGGTCGAACACCCACATCGGATTCGGATTGCTGTGGAACAGCAGGCGGTATTGTTTTTCGCTCTGGCGCAAATCCTCCTCGGCCCGCCAGCGGGTGGTGACATCGCGCGAATTGATGACCATCGCCCGGATCTCCGGGTCGGCGAGCCGGTTTTGCCCGATGCTCTCCAGATGCCGCCACGAACCGTCCTTGTGCTGGTAACGGATCTGGAGCCGGATGACCCGCGCGGGTTCCGCCAACGTCGCTTGAAACTCGTTCTGCGCGCGCGCCAGGTCGTCCGGGTGAATGTGCTTGAAAACACTTTGCCCGACCAGCTCCTTGGAATCGTAGCCCAGCACGCCCTGCACCGACGGACTTTTATAGACCACCACGCCGTCCCGGTCCAGAACGGTGAGGACATCGAGGGAATTTTCCGTGAGCGTGCGGAAGTATTTTTCACGGCGGACCAGCTCCGTTTCCGCTTCGCGCAGCCGGGCGTGTTCCGCTGCCTCCTGCACCGCGCGGTTCACCGCCGAGGGCAGACGGTCGGGATTCTGTTTGAGCACATAATCCGTCGCGCCCGCCTTCAAGCTCTCAATCGCCGCCTGCTCGCCGATCGTGCCGGAAACCAGAATGAACGGCATATGCGGATATTTTTTCCGCGCCAGCGCCAGCGCCTCCAAACCCGTGAACGACGGCAGGTGATAATCCGAAATGATCAGGTCAAACCCGCCCGCCTCCACCGCCTGCACGAAAGCCTGGCGGTCGCCGACACGCTTGATCTCCGCCGACACGCCGCCCTGCTCCAGCAGTGCGCGGACCAGCTCGGCAAAGTCCGGCTCGTCCTCCAGATGTAAAATGTGCAGGCGTTTATTCATTGCGTCGCGGGCCGCGGCCCTGACCCCAAACAGCAAAAGTCACGCCACAACAAACTAACAATCGCCCCAAAAGTAAAGCGCCGAACGCGCCGCTTTCGCCATTGACAATTGCGGCCATTTGGCTAGATTCACCGCCCTTTTACGCAGAGAAAAAATAATTTATGCCGAACACAAAATCAGCCGAACGCCGCATGCGCGGGAACGCCCGCAAGCAGCAGCACAACCGCAGCGTCAAATCCAACCTGCGCCGCGTGGAAAAAGACTACCGCGCGCTCATCACCGCCGGGAAAAAAGACGAGGCCGCCAAGTCATTGCCCGCCGTCCACTCCGCCCTCGACAAAGCCGTCAAGTCCGGCGTGTTGAGCCGCCCCACCGTCAACCGCAAGAAATCCCGGCTGGCCACGGCGCTGAAATAAATTTTGTCAGATTTTATCGCAACCGGGCGCGGAGTGAATGTTCACTGCGCGCCCGGTTGTTTTGTTTCCAATGTGGATGCAAAGGAGGTTGGACAGAAACGGGGCGGAGAAATACAATCGCAACACTGAATGAGTCCTCTGCAAAACAAACCAGCCGCCGTAGCGGCGTCTCGGCAGAGCGCCGCAAACCTCTGGAATTTCACGAATGCGGCTTTCTGCCGAAAGCCGCTACGCTCATTTTGCAGAGGTTTCTGAAATGAGTTAATCCGTTTCTACCTATGAAATTCAAATGGCAATTCTGGACGGGCTGGACATTTGCCGCCGTGGTTTTGGCGTATTGCGTCTTGGCTTACATCTTCATGTGGCCACCAATTGTCACTTATCAGAGTGACCATTTGCCTGCTCATGCTTGTATAAACAATTTACGTATGCTTGACGCAGCAATAAACCAGTTTGGTGTTGAACATAAAAAGCACGCCGGTGACGCAGTTACATTTGAAGATATTACACCATATCTCAGGCTGACCGCAGATGGGAAAATTCAACCCTGTCCAGACGGTGGAAAATACAGTGTCACTGTTTTTGGGAATCTTCCGACCTGCTCTTTCGGAACTAATTCATCGGCACCAGTCCGGATAGGCTGGTTTAATTGGGGTTATCCCAATGATGCCGGTATTTATCACACACTTCCTTGATCACCATATCTAAGATGGGACTTTCCAATCGCAACAGTTCGACAGAAAATATTATCCAAGCAAAAAACCGGCGTATTATGAAATTCAAATGGCAATTCTGGACGGGCTGGACGTTTGCCGCCGTGATGCTGACATATTGTGTCTTGGCTTACATATTCATGTGGTCGCCGATCATTGTGTATCGGCCAAGATCTGCGGCACGGGCTTGTGAGAACAACCTCCGTCAAATTGATGCCGCAGTGAATGAGTTTGCTCTTGAACATAAAAAACACACTGGCGACCCCGTCACATTTGCGGACCTCACGCCATACATAAAACTAAACAGAAATGGAGAAATTCCCGGCTGCCCATACGGTGGAAAATATACAATCGGGCCTGTTGGCACGCCGCCAACTTGTTCTCTTGGAACCAATCTCCCGGCGAAAGTTCGTTGGGGAGGTTTTTCTTGGGAATATTCTGACCACAGATTGCCTTAAGACAATTTAGCTTTTCTGGCGACAAACTAAAAAATAAGACGCGTTATGAAATTCAAATGGCAATTCTGGACGGGCTGGACGTTTGCCGCCGTGGTTCTGACGTGGTGCGTTTTGGCCTACATCTTCATGTGGCCGCCGGTTGTTCGGAATTATTGGAGTGTTCATCGCCAAACTTCAGACGTGGACGTATGTATCAACAATCTCGGTCAAATTGACGAAGCAATTAATCGGTGGGCGCTTGAGCATGGGAAACATAATGGCGATCCAGTCACACTTGAAGAATTGAAACCGTATTTAGGAGGCAGAATTCCCTCTTGCAATTTAGGCGGGATATACAGTGTCACCGTTGTCGGCACTCAACCAACGTGCTCAATTGGCTTGACACTGCAAGGAATAAAGTTTCGGCGCAGTTTTTTTTATTATGAATTCGAACCTCCCCATTTGTGCCCTTAAAATTCCCGCGTAAAACAAAAATGGCGTGCCGTTCGTAATTTCAAATTCCGCCTAGGTCAAAATAATCTTGTCGCCGTCTTTCAGCGTCACGATGGCTTTCTTCCAGTCGCTTGTCCGGCCGGCCTGCAACGTGCGCTTGCGGCGGGCCTTGCCGCGCACGTTCAGCGTGTTGACCTTGGTGACCTTGACCTTGAACAGTTCCTGCACGGCCTGCCGGATTTGCGGCTTGGTCGCCAGGCGGTCGGCCACGATGGTGTATTGGTTATACTTTTCGCCCTGGCGCGTGCCTTTTTCCGTCAGGCGGACGGTCTTGATGATTTCGAAAGCGTTCATGGTTCGTTGAATCGTGAATGGTTAAATCGTTGAATCGGCAATCAATCAATGGCCAGCCGCGCCTCGACTTTTTCAAACGCGTCGCGCGTGAACAACAGTTTGTCGGGACGCAGCACGTCGTAAGTGTTGAGCGAATCGCTCGTCGTCAATGCAACTTTTTCAAGGTTGCGCGCGGCGAGCGTCAGATTCTTGTCAATGCCGGAGGAAACGACGAGCGTCGTGCCTTTCAATTCCAGCGCGGAAATCACGCCGACAAAATCCCTGGTCTTTGACGAGGACAGCTTCAAGTCGTCCACGATCACCACGTCACCGAGCTTGAGCCGTTCGCTCAACGCTTTTCGCAACGCCAGCGCGCGCGTATTCTTGGAAACTTTTTTTGAGAAGTCGCGGGGTTTCGGTCCGAAGACCACGCCGCCGCCAGCCCACAACGGCGAACGGACGGAACCGGCGCGGGCGCGGCCCGTGCCTTTTTGCTTCCACGGCTTCTTGTTGGAACCCTGGACTTCGCCAGCCGTCTTGGTGCAGGCGGTGCCGCTGCGCTGCGCCGCGTTATACGCGACGACCACGTCGTGGACGGCCTGCGTGCCTTTTCCGTTTTCAACCAGCGCGAACTTCACTTCGAGTTCGCCCGAGTTTTTTCCTGCGAGATTTTTAATGGCAATTTTCATGGCGCGTTATTTCTTGGCGGCGGCGGGAGCAGCAGCGGGCTTGGCCTCGGCTTTTTTATCGCCGCCTTTTTTCTTGATCGAAACGCTGACCGGCGGTTTCCAGCCCTTCGGCCGTTTCTTGGATTCGCGGATGACGACGTAATCGCCTTCGGATCCGGGAATCGCGCCTTTGATGAGCAACAGATTGTCAGCTTCGCGAACTTGAACAATTTCCAGGTTCTGCGTGGTGCGCGTCACCTGGCCCATATGACCGGGCATCTTCATGCCGCGCATGACCGTGCCGGGAAACAAACGCTGGCCGATGGCGCCGGAGCGGCGATGCCAGCCCTTCGCACCGTGCGTGGAATCACCGCCGGCAAACTTGTGACGTTTCACAACGCCTTCAAAACCCTGGCCTTTGGTCGTGCCGATGGCGTCAATGAAATCGCCGGGAGCAAACAAGGTCGGGCCGACGATGTCGCCGGGCTTCACGTCCTTGGAAAAATCACGGAATTCGCGGATGCGTTTCACCGCCGCGCCGTTTTGCTTTTTGATGTGGCCGAGCAATGCCTTCGTCAGGCGTTGTTCCTTCTGGTCGTCGAAACCGAGCTGGACGGAATTGTAGCCGTCCTTGCCCGCCTGTGTTTTCACTTGCAACACGCGGTTCGGTCCGGCAAGCACAACCGTCACGGGGACGACGTTGCCGCTGGCGTCATAAACGCGCGTGTGTCCGAGTTTTTTTCCTAAAAGTCCGAGTGGCATAAATTCTTTTATTTTTGTAGCCGCGAATGTTAATTCGCGGCCATCCGCGTTTTCACAAACGCAGCTACGTTCATATCTTGATGGTGATGTCCACGCCGGCGGGCAGATTGAGTTTCTTCAATTCGTCCACGGTCTTGGCGGTCGGGTCGAGGATGTCAATCAGCCGCTTGTGGGTGCGTTGCTCGAAAGTTTCCTGCGATTTTTTGTCCGAGTGCGGCGAGCGTTGCACGGTGAAGCGCTCGATGCGGGTCGGCAGCGGGATAGGCCCGGCGACGCGAGCGCCGGTGCGTTTGACGGTGTCCGCGATTTCGCGCGCGGACTGGTCTATGACGCGATGGTCATAGGCCTTGAGACGGATTCGTATGCGTTGTGCAGCCATAGAAAGAACAATTTTATAGTTATGGTTGTGTTAAATTTTTTCCGCCTCGACTTTCAAAGCGGGCGCGAAATATAACAACCGGACGGTTTCGTGCAAGGAAATTTTTCGGGAATTTTGGGTATTCCCGCCGAAATGCAAATCAACGGAATCCAGAATAAATCACGCAGCAACCAGATCAACTTCCAGCGGCGTGCCTTTCCTGAACTTGCTCACGCCCAGGACGCTGAAACCGATGACGTGATCCTGCGCGTCCACGCGCTCCATCACGGCGTCATGCTTGGTCTCTTTTTCGTAACCAGCGGCGTCGGAGAAACGAACTTCAAGGAAATCCGCTTCCGCATCAAACCAGACTTTTATTTTATCGGCCATAAATCTTCCCCGGGTTTTGGTTTGTCGGTCAGATAAGCCGTGACCACAAACGCATCGCTCTCCGCATATTTAACCACAACACACAGCCATTTGCCACCCACAATCGTCTGCGCGTAAAATTCGTAAAATAACCGCACCGCTTCATCCGAACGCGAACGCCGCACCAGTTGCGGATGAACCAGCACACGCCTGATCTCCGCCGCCATGCCTTTCATTTCGGGATGCTCAAGAATGTGCGCCAGTCGTTCGCCCGTCAGACGCACCTTGTGGCCGAAACAATCTTTGAGTGTTTTCATTGGTTATGCCTTCGATAGCGGAACAGAAATTTCAGGACGGCTCAATTCAAAATGTGAGCGAGCTTTTCAAGCCTCGTTGAAACAAAAAAAACCGGAACTTTCGTTCCGGCGTTTGCGATTGAAAAATAATTTTACGTCCGTGCCGCCGGTTTCTTGGAAGCCGCGTCCATGATCGTGGTCAGCACGCTGTTCGGAACTTGCGAGAACGTCAGCGGTTCCATGGAATAAGATGCGCGGCCTTTCGACAGCGAACGGATGGCCGTCGCGTAACCGAACATTTCCGCCAGCGGCACCTGCGCGTTGAGGACGGTCTGGCCGTTCTTCGCCTCGATGCTGTTGATGACGCCGCGACGGCGGTTGATGTCGCCGAGCAGATCGCCCTGATATTCGTCGGGTGTGGTGCATTCCACCTTCATGATCGGTTCGAGCAAAATCGGACCGGCTTTTTTGAAGGCGTCCTTGAGCGCGAAAATTCCCGCCATGCGGAACGCGAGTTCGTTCGAGTCAACTTCGTGGAACGAGCCGTCAACGACTTCAACCTTGATGTCAATGACCTGATAGCCCGCATAGACGCCGCCTTTGATGGCTTCTTCGATGCCGCTGATGACCGCCGGAATATATTCCTTCGGAATCGTGCCGCCGACGATTTCGTCAAGGACTTCGACGCCCTTGCCTTTTTCATTCGGCTCGACGGTGATGCAGGCGTGGCCGTATTGACCTTTGCCGCCGGATTGACGGATGAATTTTCCTTCGCCCTCGGCCTTCTTGGTGATCGTCTCGCGATACGCGATCTGCGGCGCGCCGGTGTTGGCGTCCACCTTGAACTCGCGCTTGAGGCGGTCAATGATGATTTCCAAATGCAATTCGCCCATGCCCGCGATGATGAGCTGGCTGGTCTCCTCGTTGGTGAAGCAGCGGAACGTCGGGTCTTCCTCGGCGAGCCGTTGCAAGCCCTCGGACATCTTGTCGCGATCCTGTTTTGTCTTCGGCTCGACGGCCATCGAGATAACGGGTTCGGGGAACGTCGGCGGTTCGAGCGTCACGTCGTAATCTTCGTCGCAAAGCGTGTCGCCGGTCGTGATGTTGCGCAGACCGACGAGCGCGGCGATGTCGCCGGCATAAACTTCGCTGATGTCCTTGCGTTCGCTGCCTTGGATGACCATGAGGCGGCTGACGCGTTCGCGCTTGCGCGTGCGCGGATTGTAAATGTTGTCGCCCTTCTTGAGATGGCCGGAATAAACGCGGAAGAAAACCAATTTGCCCGCGTAAGGGTCGGTCCAAAGTTTGAACGCGAGCGAACAAAATTTATTGTTGTCGCTCGTTTCGACGTGGACTTTATTTTCCGTGCCCGGCTCCAGACCTTCCGCGCCGGGAACGTCCAACGGACTCGGCAGATAATCCACGACCGCGTCCACCAAAACCTGCACGGCTTTTTTCTTGAACGCCGAACCGCATAGAACGGGAACGAGTTCAATTTTGCAAGTGAGGCGACGAATCGCCGCCTTCAACGTCGGCGCGTCAATCGGTTTTTCCTCAAGCACGAGGTTCGCGATCTCGTCGTCCTTGTTGGAAACGGCATCAATCAATTCCGCGAGCGCGGCCTTGGCGCGTTCCTGATCTTCAGGAGCGATTTCCTTGATTTCGTAATTGAGACCTTCGTTGGCTTCCGTCGGTCCCCAAAAAATCACCTTCTGGTTGACGACGTCAATCACGCCTTCAAAGCCGCCAGTAACCGGCTTGCCTTCAGCCTCGGTCGGGCCCTGGCCAAGCGGCAGGAAAATCGGGAACGCATACGCGCGCAATTTCGTGCGCATGTCATTCAGCGCATTTTCAAAATTCGCGCCGATGCGATCCATCTTGTTCACGAACGCGATGCGCGGAACGTGATATTTCGTCGCCTGACGCCAGACGGTTTCGGATTGCGGCTGCACGCCCGCGACGCCGCAGAACACGGCGACCGCGCCGTCGAGCACGCGCATGGAACGTTCGACCTCGGCGGTGAAATCAACGTGGCCCGGCGTGTCAATGATGTTGATGCGATGCGGAACGTTGTTGAACGCCTTGTAAATTTTATCTTCGCCCGGCTTGGCGGTTTTTTGCGTCCAGAAACAGGTGACAGCGGCGGACGTGATCGTGATGCCGCGTTCGCGTTCCTGCTCCATCCAGTCCGTGACGGTGTTGCCGTCGTCCACGTCGCCGATCTTGTGGATGAGGCCGGTGTAAAAAAGAATGCGCTCGGTCGTGGTCGTCTTGCCCGCGTCAATGTGCGCGGCAATGCCGATGTTGCGCGTCCGTTCCATCGTATATTGACGGCCCGGCGCGTTCGCTGATTTTTTGTTGTCTTCCATGACGGCACTCATTTTTTATTTCGTTAAACCGTTAAATTGTTGAACCGTTAAATCGTCCTCGTCGAACCGCCGGTTCAACGATTCACAATTTAACGGTTCAACGGGAAATCAATTATAGGCTACCAGCGGAAATGCGCAAATGCCTTGTTGGCCTGCGCCATCTTGTGGACTTCGTCGCGTTTGCGAATGGCATTCCCCTGCCCTTGATAGGCTTCGAGAATTTCCGCCGCAAGCGCGGCCTTCATCGGCGTGCCTTTGCGGGCGTCCGCGAAATCCACGATCCAGCGCAACGCGAGCGCGTTCTGGCGGTCGCTGGGAATTTCCAGCGGCACCTGATACGTCGCGCCGCCGACGCGGCGGGCTTTCGTCTCGATGCGCGGCTTGGCGTTGTCCACCGCGCGCTGCAAAATCTCAATGGGGTTGCTCGCCGGATTTTTTTCCGAGATGGTGTCGAACGCGCCATAAACAATCCGCTGCGCGGTGCTTTTCTTGCCGCCCTGCATGATGGTGTTGACCAGGCGGGAAACCAGGATGCTCTGAAATTTTCCGTCCTTGGCGGCCGGACGTTTGATTGCTTGTCGTCTGCGTGACATGGGATTCGTTAAATCGTTAAAGAGTTAAATCGTTGAATTGGGAAAATTATTTCGCGGGCGCGGCGGCGGCTTTTTCCTTCGGACGCTTCACGCCGTATTTGGAACGACTCACGCGGCGTTTTTCAACGCCTGCGGCGTCGAGCGTGCCGCGCACAATATGATAACGCACGCCCGGCAAATCCTTCACCTTGCCGCCGCGCACGAGGACGATGGAGTGCTCCTGCAAATTGTGGCCTTCGTCGGGAATATAGGCGATGATTTCGTAGCCGTTCGTCAAACGAACCTTGGCCACTTTGCGCATCGCCGAGTTCGGCTTCTTGGGCGTGCGGGTCATGACCTGGATGCACACGCCGCGACGGAACGGCGAATTTTCCAAGGCGGGCGACTTGGACTTATACTTCACCTTGCGGCGGCCATTGCGAACGAGCTGGTTGATTGTCGGCATTTTGTCTTAAAATTGAACACGGAGTGTATCAAACAAATTTACGGTTGCAATAACTTTTTCAACGAATTTTGGCTGCCATTGAAAGGCCGGGCATTCCCCGCTGCGTCCCTGCTGTTTCAAACTTCAATCTCCAGCCAATCAAGCGCCTGCTCTCGCAAATAAAATTCCGCTTGCCGGCGGCACGGTGTTTGCTATATTGCAAACGATTTGCAGCCTGTAAATCCCATTTGTCGCCGCACGCGCGAAAAGATTTTCGCCGCAACGGCGGTTCTGTCGCTGGCGCTCTGGCTCTTCATGGCGGCGGCGGAAATCTACACACCGCTCCACGCGTGGCTGCATGGCGGGACGATTCCCAAGGACGATGACGATTGCGCCATCGTCGCGATCGCGCATGGCAAGATTGAAACGGCCACACCCGACATTGCCGTTCCAGTTCCGATAACGTGGATTGAAGTCGCTCCGAAAATTGAATCGTCCATTTTTAGCACGGCCATTGCCTTCCTCCCAAATGGCCGAGGCCCGCCCGCCCTTCCCGCTGTTTCTTAATTCGCCGGTTTCTGACAACGCGAGCCGTTTGTCTGAAATTATTTTCCATTGAACCAAATCTTTGCGTTGCGCCGTGTGGCGTTTCGCAAAGCGCGAGTCCTCAAAAAATTCGCGGCAGTTGTTTAATAAAATTTAACCCATTGAAATTTATGAATAACTTTGCAGAAAGAAAAAATAGAAATCGCAGGATGTATTTGGCGGTCATTTCGTCAGTCGCGCTGTCTTGCGGCAATGCGGCTCTAGCTCAAACGAGCCATGCAGCGGCGACCAATTCCGTCGCGTCGGACACCTCAACCAACGTCACCAACCTCGGCAACATCACGGTCGTCGGCCAGTTGGACCAGGCGCGCAGCCAGATCTCGCCGGATTTGGGCGCGACAGCCTACACGCACACAGCGGATCAAATCGCATCGCAATCGCAGGGCGGCAACGCGCCGATGAACCAGGTCATCCTGCGTTCGCCGGGCGTCGCGCAGGATTCGGCGGCCAACGGCGATTTGCACGTCCGCGGCGAGCACGCGAACTTGCAGTATCGCATCAACGACGTGCTGCTGCCGGAAGGCATCACGGGATTCGGGCTGGAGCTTGATCCGCGTTTCGTGGATTCCATGCAGCTCGTCACCGGCTCGCTGCCGGCGCAATATGGTTTCCGCACGGCGGGCGTCATTGACATCCAGACCAAGAGCGGATTTGAAAACGGCGGCACGGTGGAATTGTATGGCGGCAGCTACGACACCATCCGGCCGAGCTTTGAATACGGCGGCGCGCAGGGAAAATGGAATTACTTCATTGACGGCAGCTTCGACCACAACGCGCTTGGCATTGAAAATCCCACGGCCAGCCACGATGCGATCCACGACAACACGGACCAGTATAAAACGTTTGTCTATGCGTCGCGCATTTTGGACGACACGAGCCGCGTCAGCGTGATGGGCAGCGCGTCTTACAGCAATTTTCAAGTGCCCAATTCACCCGGCTTGCCCGCTGGAACTTCGCCGAACGGCGATCAATGGGTTCCGGGAAATTTTAATTCCGCAAACCTGAACGAAAACCAGAACGAACAGAATTATTTCGGCGTCGCCACCTACCAGAAAGCGGCGGGCGATCTGAACCTGCAACTTTCCGGGTTCGGACGCGCCAGCAGCGTGCATTTCACTCCGGATCCGGTCGGCGACCTTTACTTCAACGGCGTGGCCAGCCACGTGCAGCGCAACCTGGTTTCCGGCGGCGCGCAGTTGGACGCCAGCTACGCGCTCGGCGACAAGCACACGATTCGCGGCGGCGCGATGCTGCTGGATGAATCCGTCGCCGCCAATTCGACCACCACGGTTTTTCCCGTGGACGGCAACGGCAATCCGACCGGCCCGCAAACCAACATCGTGGACAACGCCACGCTCCACGGTTTGTTTGCCGGATTATATTTGCAGGACGAATGGAAAATCTTCTCCAGGCTCACGCTGAACTACGGCGCGCGCTTCGACGTTTTCAATTCGTCGTTCGACAATGAAAGCCAGTTGAGTCCGCGCGTGAACCTGATCTGGCAGCCGACGGATTCGACGACGCTGCACGCGGGCTACGCGCGCTATTTCACGCCGCCGCCGGTGGAAAATGTCTCCGGCAACACAATTGCGAAATTCAACGGCACGTCAAACCAATCCGCAACCAACCTGGACAGCTCGGTGAAGGCGGAGCGTTCGGATTATTTCGATGTCGGCATCAGCCAGAAACTCGCGCCCGGATTGACGGTGGGCGTTGACGGTTATTACAAGGAAGCCCGGAACCAGCTTGACGACGGGTTGTTCGGCCAGACGCTCATTCTTTCCGCATTCAATTACGCGAAAGGTGAAGTCTACGGCGTGGAATTCACCGGCTCCTACACGCGCGGCGGATTTTCCACCTACGCAAATGTCGCGTATTCCGTGGCGAAGGGCGAAGGCTGGAATTCCGCGCAATTCCTGTTCGACCCGGCCGATCTGGCTTACGTCAAAAATCATTGGATTGATCTCGACCACGACCAGACCGTGAGCGGCTCTTTCGGCGCGGACTACACCTGGAACGAATCCGCCAAGGCCAGCACGCGAGTTTATGTGGACGCCATTTACGGCAGCGGCTTGCGCGCGGACGGCGGCGGCACGGAAAACGGCCTGCCCGACGGCAATCCCATCCCGAACGGCACAACGGTTCCGGCATATTATTCGGTCAACCTCGGCGCGGCGCAAAGTTTCAAGGTGCATAAAAATCAGACCCTGACGGCGCGGCTCGATGTCGTGAACGTGACCGACAACAGTTATGAATTGCGCGACGGTTCGGGCGTCGGCGTCAACGCCGCGCAATACGGCGAACGACTCGGGTTCTTCGGTTCCTTGAGCTATAAATTCTGAAATATTCCTCCGATGAACAATACGGATGCAAATCGAACATCTCCCGGCTACGAGTTGAAGGACGAGCTGGCGCGGCTTTGCCTGCCTGCGGCCAACCGCGATCCGAATCTCAAGCTCGCCTGGGTTAATTCGATTTGCATCCTAATCCTCCTGATTGGCATTGCCGGTGCGCGGCGCGGCGTCATTTTCATCAAACCCGTCCCGCCCGTCCGCGAAGAAATTCCAATCGTCGTCCAGCCGACGGTGTTGCCGCCGCAGGCCATCGCCCAAAAGCCGGAGCAAGCGCAGCCAAACAACCAGCCGCGCGTTCTCGTCGCCCTGCCGAACGCGCCGGGCATCAATTTCGGAATCCCGACCGTTGGCACGCTCGTCGTGCCCGCCGCACTCGCGTCCGCGCCGCAGGAAGCCCCGGTGCGGATTGGTTCGCTCAACAACACCGGCGCGGGCGGCGACCGGCCCGAACCGCCGTATCCGCCCATCGCCCGCGAAACCGGCGAACAAGGCACGGTGAAACTCCTGCTCGGCGGCGACGCGGCGGGAAACATCGTTTTGGTTGAAGTGAAGGAATCATCCGGCTTTCCCGTCCTCGACCACGCCACGGTGGAATTCATCAAGAATCACTGGCGGCTTCCGGCCGGCGATGGCAGCCGTTTTTTTGAAACCAGCATCACCTATTTGTTGCAACTGAACTGATCCAACCAAAACCAAATTATGAATCCAATGCTCGCAAACATCGTTCTCGAATTTTTCCTGAAAGGCGGCCCGGTCATGTGGCCGATCCTTGTCAGCGCCATCATCGCCGTCGCCGTCGTCGGCGAACGCGCGTTCTGGTGGTGGCGCGAAAGCCAAAAGCGCGACCCCAAAAAAATGGAGCAGCTTCTGGCCGCGCTGGAAAATTCCGACGTCGCCGCTGCGCAGAAAATCTCCGAAGGCTCGGACGACCCGGTCATCCGCATGATCCGCCACGGCCTCGGCCACGTCGGCCACGTTCACGCCTCGCTGCTGGGCGCGCTCCAATTGGCGGCGGGTGCCGAGTTGAAACGCGCCGGGCGTTTTCTCATGGTCATGGACACGCTCGTCACGCTCGCGCCGCTGCTCGGTTTGCTCGGCACCGTCACCGGCCTGATGCGCGCGTTTCTCCACATTGGCAGCGAGGAGCTGTCCGTCACCGCCGTCACCGGCGGCATCGGCGAGGCGCTGATTGCGACGGCCTGCGGGCTTGGCATCGCGATTTTTGCGCTGATTCCGTTCAATTATTTTTCCGCGAAGGTGATGCAGTTGCAGTTCGACCTGGAAACGGCGGCGACAAATGTTGAAGTGCTGATTGGCGGCGGAAAGGCGGCCGACACGGTTCATTTGCACAAGCCAACAACCCCAAGCCAGCCGACCAGCCATTGAATTGGCCACAGATGGGCACAGATGAAACACAGATTAAAACCAGACGGCAAAAATCCGGGTCGCGCGAAGAACGCGAAGGTTGCGAAGGGAAGTCTTACTTCGCATTTCTTCGCGTCCTTCGCGCGAAACAAAATCTGTGTTTCATCTGTGTTCATCTGTGGCTAAAACTGCAAAATGAAAATATTCTCGCCCATTCCGAAACGCCGCTCGCGGATCGTCATCATTCCGCTGATTGACATCATGTTTTTCCTGCTCGCGTCGTTCATGATGCTGGCGTTGGAGATGAGCAAAACGGAGAATATCAAGGTTCAACTGCCGTCGGCGACGCAGTCCGCGCAGGATTTCCGGCCGGACCTGGTCAACATCGCCGTGGACAAGTCCGGCACGGTGTGGCTGGAGAAAAAAAAGATTTCGCTGGCCGGCCTCGCCTCTGTTTTGAAAAGCCGCTTTCACGACAATCCCGATTTGCCGGTTTATATCAGCGGCGACCGCGACACGCTGCACGGCGACATGGTGAAGGTTTATGAAATTGTCCGCGCCACCGGCATTCAAAAAGTTTCGTTCATGACTGAAAATCAAAAATGAAAATCCGCACGCCCATCCCGGAAAAGAAGTCGCGGCTGGAAATCATCCCGCTGATTGACATCATGTTTTTCCTGCTCGCGTCGTTCATGATGATCAGCCTGCAGATGCAGATCGTCCGCACCGTCAAGGCGAACCTGCCGACGGCGACGCTCGCAACTCTTTCCACGAAACCGGACATCGTGAACCTGCTCGTGAACCGCGACGGCCAGGTTTCCGTGGATCAGAAAATGATTTCATTCACCGAACTGAACACGCTGCTCACCAACCGTTATAGCCTGAACACGAACCTTCCCGTCTACATCAACGGCGCAAAGGACGCCTCGCACGGCTCGGTGGTTTATGTCCTCGATCTGGTGAAACGCGCCGGCATCCAGCGCGTCGCCATCGCCGTCAACGCCGCTCCTGACCAACCATGAAAAATTTCCAACAGAACCTCCTCATCGGCCTCGCGCTCGCGCTCTGCGGCCTTTGCATTTACCAATGGCACGATCAAACCGTCCAGCGGGACGAAATCCAGACGCTGAATCAAAGGGTTTATGACCGCGACGCCGCCATCCAGGGCTATACCAATTCCATCGCCACGCTGAACCATCAGGTGAACCAGATGGACGCGAGCCTCACCGAAATGAAGGCCGCCGCCGCGACGAACGAGCAGCTTGTGATTTCGCAAAAGACCGAAATTGTCCAACTGCAATTTGCCAACAACAACTTCACCAACGAAATCGCGCAATACAAGGACGCCGTGAACACGCTGGAATCAAAATTTAAGGACGCCTACGCCGGGATTGAAAAACAGAACGAGTCCATCACCAACCTCGTCACCCAGCGCGATGAATTCGTGAAAAAGTTCAACGACGAAGTGAAAGACCGGAATGAGGTCGTCGCCAAATACAACGACCTCGCCAATCAGGTGCAGAAACAGCAAGGCGGCCAGAAATAGCAAAGCCGGGACTTTTCAGTCCCGGCTTTTCGTAGAATTATATTTCGTTCACGCAAGCAAAGGATTTTCCTCCGCGACCGTTTCCTCCGGCTCCTCAACTTCCGGCTCGTCGGGGATGTCAACCAGCGCCTTGATCGTCGCCTTGCGGTGATAATCAAAACCGGTTCCCGCCGGGATGATATGGCCCATGATGACGTTTTCCTTGAAGCCGCGCAGCGAGTCAATCTTGGAACGCGTGGCCGCCTCGGTGAGAACGCGGGTCGTGTCCTGGAACGACGCGGCGCTCAAGAAGCTGTCGGTTTCGAGCGACGCCTTGGTGATGCCGAGCAGCACGGGCGAGGCTTCGGCGGGTTTGCCGCCCTTCTTATCGACGCGTTCGTTTTCTTCCTCGAACGCGAGCCGGTCAATCTGTTCGCCCCAGAGAAATTCCGTGTCGCCCGCCTCGGTGATGCGGACTTTGCGCAACATCTGGCGCACGATGATCTCAATGTGCTTGTCGTTAATCGTCACACCCTGGAGACGATAAACTTCCTGCACTTCGCCGACCAAGTGTTCCTGCAATTCCTGCGGTCCGCTGATCTCAAGGATTTCATGCGGGTCAACCGGGCCTTCGGTGAGCTGCTGGCCCTTCTTGACCATGTCGCCCTTGAAAACAATCACGTGGCGGCCGATCGGGATGAGATGTTCCTCTTCCGTGCCGGTCTGCGGATCCTTGACGAGAACGCAGCGCTTGCCGCGCACGCTCGCGCCGAAGTCCACAATGCCGTCAATCTTGGAGATTTCCGCCGCGTCTTTCGGACGGCGCGCCTCGAACAATTCAGCTACACGCGGCAGACCGCCGGTGATGTCCTTGGTCTTGGCGCTCTTGCGCGGAGTTTTCGCCATCAAGGTTCCAGCCACAATCTTGTCGCCTTCGTGCAGCACGATGTGCGCGCCGGACGGAATCGGATAGTTCGCCACGACTTCGCCCTTGTCGTCGCTGATGATGATCTGCGGGTGCAAATCTTCCTTGTGGTCAATGATGACCATGGCTTCCTGACTGGTGGTCTCGTCCATTTCCTGTTTCATCGTCACGCCTTCGATGATGTCGTGGAATTTAACCTTGCCGGCTTTCTCGGAAAGAATCGGCACGTTGTAAGGATCCCACTGGACAAATGTGTCGCCCTTTTTTATCTGCGAGCCGTCCTTGAAGGAAATGACCGCGCCGATGACGATGGTGTGGTTTTCCAGTTCGCGCCCGGTTTCGTCGTGGATGGAAATCGTGCCGTTTTTGTTGAGGACGATGTTGTTGCCGTCTTCCAGGCGGACGACACGGAGATCGTTAAAACGAATCGTGCCGTCGTGCTTGGACTTGATCTGCGGAACCTTGAACACCTGCGCCGCCGTGCCGCCGATGTGGAACGTCCGCATCGTGAGCTGCGTGCCGGGTTCGCCGATGGACTGCGCGGCGATGATGCCGACGGCTTCGCCAAGCTTGACGAGCGCGCCGGTCGCGAGGCTGCGGCCGTAGCAATGGATGCAGATGCCGTGCTTGCTTTCGCAAGTCAGCACGGAGCGGATGCGCATCCGGTCAATCGCCGTGGCTTCAAGGCGCTTGGCCTTTTCCTCGTCAATCTCCTCGTTTGCGCGGATGAGAAATTCCTTCGGGTTCGTGGGATTCACCATGTCGTCGCAGGAGAAACGTCCCACAATCCGGTCGGCGAGCTTGACGACTTCGTCTTCGCCTTCATACACGGCGGAAACCCAGATGCCGTTGGTCGTGCCGCAATCCAGTTCCTGCACAATCACGTCCTGCGAAACGTCCACGAGCTTGCGCGTCATGTAGCCGGAGTCGGCGGTCTTGAGCGCGGTGTCGGCGAGACCTTTGCGCGCGCCGTGCGTCGAGATGAAGTATTCCAAAACCGAAAGGCCTTCGCGGAAGTTCGCGAGAATCGGCTTCTCAATGATGTCGCCGCTGGGCTTGGCCATGAGGCCGCGCAAACCGGCAAGCTGACGCACCTGCTGCTTATTGCCACGAGCGCCGGAATCCACCATCAAGAACACTGGATTGTATTCTTTCTTGCCCTGGTTCTGTTCGAGCGTCTTGAACATGACGCCGGAAATCTGGTCCGTGCAATGCGTCCAGATGTCCACGATTTTGTTGTAGCGTTCGCCCGGCGTGATGACGCCCTTGCGATACTGCTTTTCAACTTCGTTAATTTGTTTATGCGCGCCTTCGATTTCCTGGTCGCGTTCCTTCGGGATGATCATGTCATCAATGCCGATGGACACGCCGGACTTCGTCGCTTCGCGGAAGCCAAGTTCCTTGAGCTTGTCGAGCATGATCACGGTTTTCTCGTGACCGGCGAACTTGTAACATTTCCAGATCAAATCACCGAGCTGGCTCTTGCCGGCGGAACGGTTGTAGAAACCGAGTTCTTCCGGCCAGATCTCGCTGAACAGCACGCGGCCAACGGTCGTATCAATGATTTTTTTGGTCGCGTCGCCATAAACAGTTTTGCGGCCAAAATCAGGATTCGCCAGCCGGATGCGGTCGTGCGTTTTTAATCCGCCATCGTCGTAGGCGAACTGGACTTCTTCCTTCGTGCCGAACAACGGCAGGTCGTTTGAATTCGCCGGTGCCGCCTTGCGCGGTTCAGCCGTGACATAATAACAACCGAGCGTGATGTCCTGCGTCGGCGTGATAATCGGCTTGCCGGATGAGGGCGAGAAAATGTTGTTCGTCGCCATCATGAGCAATCGAGCTTCCATCTGCGCCTCGACCGACAACGGAACGTGAACAGCCATCTGGTCACCGTCGAAGTCCGCGTTATAGGCGGTGCAGACCAGGGGATGAATACGAATCGCTTCGCCTTCAATCAGCATCGGCTCGAACGCCTGGACTGAAAGTCTGTGCAAAGTTGGAGCGCGATTCAAAAGAACCGGATGCCCTTTCGTCACTTCTTCCAAAACGTCCCAAACTTCTTTCGTCTGGCGCTCAATCATTTTCTTCGCGCTGCGAACGGTGTGAACGTAGCCAAGCTCTTTCAAGCGGCGGATGATGAACGGCTCGAACAAAACGAGCGCCATCTTCTTCGGCAGACCGCACTGGTTCAATTTCAATTCCGGTCCAATCACGATGACAGAACGGCCTGAATAATCCACGCGTTTGCCGAGCAGGTTCTGGCGGAAGCGTCCGCCCTTGCCCTTGAGCATGTCGGACAGCGACTTGAGCGAGCGGTTGCCCGCGCCCGTGACCGGACGACCATGACGGCCGTTATCGAACAACGCGTCCACGGCTTCCTGCAACATGCGCTTTTCGTTGCGGATGATGACTTCGGGCGTCTTGAGCTGGAGCAACGTCTTGAGGCGGTTGTTCCGGTTGATGACGCGGCGGTAAAGATCATTCAAGTCGGACGTCGCAAAGCGTCCGCCTTCGAGCGGCACGAGCGGGCGCAAATCCGGCGGAATCACCGGGAGCACCGTGAGAATCATCCATTCCGGGCGGCTCTTGGAAATTCCAAGGCCTTGGAGCAGCTTTATCCGTTTCGCCAATTTTTTTCGGATTTGTTTGCTCTTGGTTTCGGTCATCGCTTCCTGCAAACGATCGGCTTGCTTCGACAAATCCACCTTCTCCAGCGCTTCGCGCACGGCTTCCGCGCCCATCTTGGCAACGAACGCCTCCGCACCGTAAGTCTCGCGCGCCTCGCGGCATTCGTGTTCGCTCAACAACTGGTTTTGCTTCAACGGCGTGTTGCCCGGATCAATCACGAGGTAATCCTCGTAATAAATCACGCGCTCCAGATGCCGCGCCGTCATGTCCAGCGCCAGGCCGATGCGCGAGGGCATGCACTTGAAAAACCAGATATGGCAAACCGGCACCGCCAGCTCGATGTGGCCCATACGCTCGCGGCGGACACGGGCAAGCGTCACCTCGACGCCGCAACGGTCGCAGACGATGCCGCGATGTTTGATGCGCTTGTATTTTCCGCAGGAACATTCCCAGTCCTTGACGGGGCCGAAAATGCGTTCGCAGAAAAGGCCACCCTTTTCCGGCTTGAACGTGCGATAGTTGATTGTCTCCGGATTTTTGACTTCGCCCTTGCTCCAGGAACGGATGGCCTCGGGTGACGCCAGCGTGATGCCGACGTAATCCACCTGGTTGACCTTGTCCAGTCCGAGCAACTCGCGAGCGCCTTCTTTTGAACTAATCATACAATTTAATTTTGCGAATGTTTCGCGGCAAATGGTTGTTAAACCGGCGCCAATGTGGCGGCGGCAGCGGTGGCGGCGGTTTCGCCGTTTTGATGTTCCAGCGGGTTGGTGTAACCAACCTTCACGTCGAGGCCGAGCGACTGCATTTCTTTCACCAGCACGTTGAACGATTCGGGAATGCCGGCTTCGAGCGCGTTGTCGCCCTTGACGATGGCCTCGTAAATGCGCGTGCGGCCCTGCACGTCGTCGGATTTCACGGTCAGGAGTTCCTGCAACGTGTAAGCCGCGCCGTAGGCTTCCATCGCCCACACTTCCATTTCGCCGAAGCGCTGGCCGCCGTATTGCGCCTTGCCGCCAAGCGGCTGCTGCGTAACGAGTGAATACGGCCCGACCGCACGGGCGTGAATCTTGTCCGCGACCAAATGGCCGAGCTTCATCATATAGATGTAGCCGACGACAATTTCCTGGTCGAACACTTCGCCGGTGCGCCCGTCAGTCAAATGCGTCTTGGCGTGCTCCGGCAAACCGGCCTGCTTCAGATAACCGCGGATTTCCTTTTCCTTGATGCCGTCAAATACCGGCGTCGCGAATTTCAAATCAAGCAGCTTCGCCGCCCAGCCGAGGTGCGTTTCCAAAACCTGGCCGACGTTCATGCGGCTCGGCACGCCCAGCGGATTCAAAACGATTTCCACCGGCGTCCCGTCCGCGAGGAACGGCATGTCTTCTTCCTTCACAATTTTCGCGACGACGCCCTTGTTGCCGTGACGACCGGCCATTTTGTCGCCGACGGACAGCTTGCGTTTCGACGCGATGTAGACTTTCACCGACTTGACGATGCCCGCCTCGGTGCCTTCACCGGCCTCGGCGCGTTCCATTTCCTCGTCGTATTGCATCTGCAAATCGTCGAACTTCTTTTTGAACTGGCCGATGATTTCGTTGATCTTGTTGCGGATCGGCGACGGATCAATCTCGATGCGGTCATAAACCGTCGCGAGCCGGCGCAGCAGCGTCTTGGTGATCTTGCGATTGGCCGGGATGATGATCTCGCCGGTCTCGCTGTTGACCACATCGAGCGGAATTTTTTCGCCGAGCAGGATGTTGCTCAACGCCTCCGTCAACTGGTCGCGCAATTCGTCGGTCTTTTTCTTGTGATCTTCCTCAATCTGCTTCGAATGGCGCTTTTCCTCGCTGGAGGAAGAGCGGCTGACGTTGTCGGAATCCTTTTTTGCTGAAACCTTCACGTCCATGACAATGCCGTAGGTTCCGGACGGAACCTTCAGCGAAGTGTCCTTCACATCGGCAGCTTTTTCGCCGAAAATGGCGCGGAGCAAACGCTCTTCGGGCGCGAGTTCGGTTTCGGACTTCGGTGTGATTTTGCCGACGAGAATATCGCCAGGCTTCACTTCTGCGCCGACGCGGATGACGCCGTCGGTGCCGAGATTTTTCAACGCCTCATCGCCGAGGTTCGGGATGTCGCGCGTGATTTCTTCCGGTCCGAGCTTGGTGTCGCGGGCCGCT
>Ga0224554_1000154_pt1 | contig 62821 bp, 37 predicted proteins | sample 714S22024metaG_FD_180666 | JGI IMG/M metagenome (GOLD analysis project Ga0224554, IMG submission 180666) | Peat soil microbial communities from Stordalen Mire, Sweden - 717 S2 20-24 | ecosystem: Environmental > Terrestrial > Soil > Wetlands > Peat | place: Sweden: Norrbotten County, Stordalen... | reverse complement strand
GACCGGCATCTCCAATGCCAATCCGTTCGTCGGGCTCGGCCCTAAGCGGGCCATGGCCCTGGAGGAGAGCAATCTTGCCAGGACGACCACCGAGATCAACGCTCTCCTTGCTGGTGGTCCTTTTCAGCCTAATTGGGACTCATTGCACAATCATCAGGACGCCGACTGGTTTCGTGAAGCCAAGTTCGGCATCTACTCCCACTGGGGCCCGGTGACTGTGGGCAGCTCATTCTCGCCTGGCGACGCCGAGTGGTACGGCAACCAGATGTATAAGACGGATCATCCCGCATTCGAGTACCACAAGAAGACCTTCGGCGATCAGCAAAGCATCGGCTACAAAGACATCATTCCCAAGTTTACGGGGGAGCATTTCGACGCCCATCGCTGGGCCAATGTTGTCGCCCGTTCCGGCGCCAAGTTTGCAGGACCGGTCGCCATGCACCACGACAACTTCGCGCTCTGGAACTCCTCGCTCACGCGCTGGAATGCCGTGGCCATGGGTCCCCACCGCGACATCGTGGGCGAACTTGCCCAAGCCTACCGTGCCCATGGCCTCAAGTTCATCACTTCTTTCCATCACGGTTTCGCATGGCGCTACTTTGAACCTTCATTTGCCTACGATGGGGCCGACCCTGTGAACGCAGACCTCTACACTGAGGCGCATGCGCCCAAGGCGCCTCCAAGCAAGCATTTTCAAGACCGCTGGCTGGGCGAGGTTTATGAAGTGCTGACGCGCTACCAGCCTGACCTGATCTACTTTGACTTCGAGTTTTTTGCCATGATCACGCCAGAGTATCAGCAGCGGCTTTTCGCGACCGCCTATGACTGGGCAGAGAAGAACCACCGCACCATTTCTGTCACACAGAAGGACCGCGGCATCCATCAGCACACAGGCATCCTTGATTTTGAGCGGGGCCGCGAAGACGCAATCACTCCCTACCCATGGCTTGACGACACAGCCATCGGCCCCTGGTTCTACGTGGCCGCGGAAAAGCTCAAGACGCCTGGGTACATCGTCGGCATTCTTTCGGACATTGTGGCCAAGAATGGCTGCATGCTTCTCGACATTGCGCCCAAGATCGATGGCACGTTTCCTGAGGAGAGTGAGAAGATCCTGCTCGAACTCGGCGATTGGCTCCGCGTGAACGGCGAGGCCATTTACGGCACGCGGCCCTACACTGTCTACGGCGAAGGGCCCACACACAACGTGGGCGGCGCGGGTTTCAGCGAAAACCAAGACAAGCCCTACACCGGCCAGGACGTTCGCTACACCACGAAAGGGGACGCGCTTTACGCCATCTTCCTCGGCCGGCCCGAGCGCACGGTTACGCTTGCCTCGGTCAGTCCGCAGAAACTTTCTACGGGCCGCATACATAGCATTCAGGTGCTTGGCTCGGGAGAGAAAGTGGCATGGCGTTCCGACGGTAACGGCATTACACTCACGATCCCTGCCTCAGCTATCGAGCGCACGCATCTTTGCTGTGCGCTCAAGATCAGCTGATCTACTGTCTCAGGAAATGTAGTCAAACGAGATGAAGAGCATCAGCACCATCGATCTCGCTGTGATCGCCCTCTACCTTGCAGGAATCGTAGGTGCGGGCGTGTGGGTGGGTCTGCGCAAGCGGAAGGGCGGTGAGGCAGGCGGCTATTTCCTTGCCGGAAACACTCTGGCTTGGCCCTCGATCGGGTTGGCTCTGTTCGCTACGAACATTTCGTGCCTTCATCTCGTGAGCCTTGCTCAGGCAGGCTACGACTCCGGGCTTCTGATGGGTAACTTCGAGTGGCTCGCTGCTTATACCCTTATTGTGCTGAGCCTGTTCTTTGTGCCGTTCTACATGCGAGCCAAGGTTTCGACACTGCCGGATTTCCTTGAAAAGCGTTATTGCACCGCATGCCGAGACTGGTTAGCAGGCCTCTCAATGGTGACGGCAATCATCTTCAACATTGCGTTCCCGCTCACCACGGGCTGGCTTGTACTGCATGGCGTCTTCGGAATTAACAAGTGGATTTGCATTGTTACTTTGACGACGCTGACTGCAATCTACACCATTCTTGGTGGACTCTCTGCCGTGGTGATGACAGAGACAATACAGGCCATCATCCTGCTGGCCGGCTCCATCATCATTACAGCGCTTGCTTATTCAAAGGCAGGCGGATGGCACGGCATGACCAGCCAACTTCACTCGAGTGGCGAGACCATTCGGCTATCGATGCTGCGCTCCTCAGCCAATGAGCCTGGATTGCCGTGGTACGCAGCGCTCTTGGGGTATCCAGCTCTGAGCATCTGGTACTGGTGTGCAGACCAGACGATTGTGCAGCGCGTTCTTGGAGCGAAAGATGAAAATCACGCCCGCACCGGACCGCTTTTCTGTGGCCTCATCAAAGTGTTTCCCGTGTTTGTATTCATATTGCCGGGACTTTTGTTCCTCACAATGATCGAAGGGGGCAAGGTCGACGGGATTGCCCAATTGCGCGTCCGCGGCGAGCAAGCGGTTATGCAAAGCTCGTCCTCAAATTCGCAGCAGCAACTCGAGCTAACCGGCGCCGTAATCTCTGGACAAACGGAAACATTCAGCTTAGGCAGCGGCGATCCACCTTTGGACCTTACCGGGACTCTTGCCAATGGCGGGAAACCGCTTACGTTGATTACGAGTCTGGATGCAGGTCAACTGACCCTGCCGGCCAATGTAACTGTAATGTCGTCGAAAGAAACGTACGGGCTGATGATCAAGAATCTTATGCCCGTTGGTTTGTTTGGTGTGATGGCGGCAGCGCTCATGGCTGCATTGATGGGTAACCTCGCCAGTGCCTCCAATTCCATCGCCACGCTCTTCAGCTACGATCTTTACCGGCGTTTTCGCCCGGCAACCCCGGAACATCGATTGGTGCTGATCGGCCGGCTGGCCTCGCTTGCAGCGTTCCTTCTTGGGATCTGCCTCGTGCCACTGCTCGACAACTACAAGAGCATATTCGCTGGAATCAATGACATTATTGCCCACATCGCGCCTCCAGTTTCTTGCGTCTTCGCCTTGGGCGTGTTCTGGCCGCGCGCCTCGGCATTCAGCGCGAAATGGACGATGTGGATTGGTTCCTTAGTTGGCGCCAGCGTGTTCACTCTCAAGACTATTCATGTTTGGAAGCCGTTGGTGTTCGACTGGATCCCCACGTTCTTTTATCAGACGCCGTTCATGCTGATGGCTTTCTATCTGTTGTGTTTTTGCATTGCGCTTCAGGTGTCACTTACCATCGCACGCCCCAAACTCGCGTGCGAAGATCCGCAAAGACTTTTCTGGGAACACCCATTGGATGCGCTCAAATACAAAGGCTGGCCCGGGTTAGCTAATTACAAGGTTTTGGCGGCTTTCGTCTTCATAGCGATGAGCATTCTCTACTATCTCTTCCATTAGCGAAGGCACGGAATGGCTGACAGACTGAACAAGAAGCTTTGGCGAAGGCGGCATCGTTGACATGAAAACGCTCGTCCTGGAGACACCTGGATCGCTGAAGTGGGTAGACGTTGCCGAGCCCGTTCCCCTGGCGGGCGAAGCGCTTGTTCGCGTGCGTCGTTGCGGTGTGTGTGGCACCGACATTCACGCGATGGCCGGTCGCCAACCATTCTTCAGCTACCCGCGGCGACTTGGGCATGAGCTTTGCGTTGAAGTGATTTCAGCCGACAGTGGCGATCTGAGGTCCGGGGACCTTTGTACTGTCGAGGCGTACTACTTTTGTGGAGACTGTCCGGCTTGTCTCACCGGAAAGACCAACTGTTGCAGGAATCTGCAGGTTCTTGGAGTCCACATCGACGGTGGGCACGCTCCGTTGATCACAGTTCCGGTGAACAAACTGCATTGCAGCCGATCGCTGTCGCCGGATCAAATCGCGCTGGCAGAACCTCTCGTCATTGGTGCTCATGGTGTCGAACGTGCAAGGCCGGGGAAAAATGAGCCGACGGCAATCATCGGGATGGGTCCGATCGGACTTGCGGCCGCGATTTTTGCAAAAGCGGCCGGCGCGGACGTTGTCTGCATCGATGTCCAAACCGATCGCCTCGGCTTTGCATGCGATCAGATGGAGCTTGGTAAAGCAATCCTTGCGGGTGATGACCTTGCCGGGCGACTAAAGCAACATTTTGGTCAGTTGCCTTCCATCGTGATTGACGCCACGGGCAGCCCGGCTTCAATGAATAGCACATTTCAACTAGCCGAGCACGGTGGGCGTATTGTCTTCATCGGTCTGTTTATTGGAGAAGTCAGTTTTGACGATTCCAATTTTCATCGCCGGGAGCTTACTCTGATGGCCAGCAGGGCCGGGCTTACCGCAACATTTCAGGATGTCCTTCGTGCCATGGAAACTAACAGGGTGGACGTAATGCCACTCATCACTCATCGATTCGGTTTTGCAGAAGCAGCGGAGCGATTGCCGCTGATTCACCGCGAGCCCGGACTGGTGAAAGCAATGATTGATTTCGATTGAGCGACCACAATGAAGATTACAAAACTTGAACCAATCATTTTGCATGCACCGGTGACCCGCGGCGGGATAGCGGACAGCACGCACACACTTTCGCACTGGGGCGCGCCCGGTGTAGGGATTCACACCGACACAGGCCTGGTAGGCTATGGGTTCTCAGGCACGCATGCTCACCTGCCCACCGACAGGCTGATTGTCGATTGCATCCTGAACAGTTATGGCCCACTACTGATCGGCGAAGACCCTCGCGAAGTTCTCGCGCTATGGGAAAAACTGCACAAGCGGGCAGAGATCTACTGGGTGGGGCGTGCGGGGATTACTCACCTGGCACTGGGCGCCGTCGACATAGCGCTCTGGGACCTGAAGGCCAAGGATGCTGGTCAGCCGCTTTGGAAGCTGCTGGGCGGCTCAGCGCAGAAAAGGGTGGAGGCCTACAACACGGACGGCGGCTGGTTGAATTGGCCGCTGGAGACGGTTGTCTCCGACTGCAAGCGGTTGGTGGAGGAGGAAGGCTATCGCGCCGTGAAACTCAAAGTGGGCGGAGCGAACCCGCGCGAGGATCTGCGGCGCGTGGAGGCAGTTCGCAAGGCGCTGGGTCCGGAAATCCGCATCATGACAGATGCCAACGGACGCTGGACCTTACCACAAGCAATCCAGACGGCGGGACGTCTGGCGGAGTTCGATATCGCGTGGATCGAAGAGCCCATTTACTTCGACGATGTGCAGGGTCACAAGCGGTTGGCAGAGACGATTCAGACGCCGATTGCGCTCGGCGAGCAACTTTACACGGCCTCGCATTTTCGCGACTTCATTCATGCTGGTGCGGTTCACTATGTGCAGCCGGACGTGGTGCGGTTGGCGGGGATCACTGAGTTCTGGCAGGTGGCAGACATGGCGCGCTGCTACAGCCTGCCGGTCGTGCCGCACGTGGGCGACATGTGCCAGGTGCATGCGCACCTCTGCTTCGCGCATCCGGCGTGTTCGCTGCTCGAGTACATTCCGTGGCTGCACGATTGGATGCAGGAACCCGCGAAGATTACTGGCGGCTACTACATTGCGCCCGCGGCGCCGGGTGCGGGGATGACGCCAAACCGCAGAGCCCTTGCCGAGATCAATAAGGCTTGATGGTGACGGGTTCATGAGTTTCGAGAAACGATGTTGTCTCGATGGCGAGACCGCTAAGATCACCGGTGTCACACTTCCGGTAGATGGTGGAGCGTGATTGGTTTCTGATTGATCGTGCAGGCATATTCTGGAGTTGCCAGCGATGGAGTTTGGATCTCACTAGACAGGACTGAACAGATGCTGCTCAAGGACAAGGTCATTTTTCTTACAGGCGGATCGACAGGCATCGGCTGGGAGTGTGCGAAAGCCTATGCTGCAGAGGGCGCATTGGTGACGATTGTGGCCCGCGGCAAGGAGGGCGCAGCCTCTGTGGCCTCGGAACTCGGTTCAGAGCACTTGGGGTTTCCCTGCGATGTTTCAATCGATGCGGAAGTGCAGGCGGCGATCGAAAGGACGCTCGCCCATTTCGGCAGGTTGGACGCGGTTCATAATAACGCCGGTATTGGTTCCCCGGTTAAAGCTCTGCACGAAACAAGCGATGAGGAATGGGACGCACTATTCGACATCAATCTGAAAAGCATGCTTTACACGACGCGTCACGCTTTTGCTGCGCTTAGAGAGAGCAAAGGCTGCATCCTGAATACCTCGAGCCTTGTTGGAGTGATCGGTCAGGAGACTCACGCAGCTTACACAGCAACCAAGGGCGGAATGAACACGCTGACAAAATCGATGGCACTTGACTACGCGAAATACGGGATTCGGGTGAACGCGGTGTGTCCGGCGGGGACTTGGACTCCGATGCTTCGCAAATGGTGTGCCGAGCAGGCGAATCCGGCATCGGTCGAACGTTATCTCGATGAGATTCACCCGATGGGCTACTGCCCGGAAGGAGACGTGATTGCCGACGCCTGCGTATATCTGCTTTCAGACAAGGCGCGCTTTGTGACGGGGCATATCATGCACGTGAGCGGTGGAGCCGAGTTGGGATATCGCCGGCCATTTTGACTTTACACGTTGGATGAGAACCTACTGACGAATTGGGAGTCGCAATCGCACGCAAGGATCAACTGAGCTCAAACAACTCTCTCCCTGGCGAGGATGCCTGGCATGGCTAATGAATGTATCGATGCTCATCATCATCTATGGCGTTATCAGCCTGAAGAGTACCCGTGGATGGGCGATGGCATGGAGATGTTGCGGCGTGACTACCTGACAGCCGAGCTTGAAGAGGTGACGCGGTCTGCCGGAGTAACCGGGACCATCGTTGTGCAGGCACGGCAAACGATGCAGGAGACGGAATGGCTCTCAAATCTGGCGGCACGTTCTGACCTGATTCGCGGAGTTGTGGGTTGGGCTCCGCTTGCAAGCCTGGATGTTGGAAAAGAACTTGAGCGGCTTGCTGTCCTTCCCAACATGAAGGGGATGCGCCATGCGCTGCATGATGAGCTGGATCCTTTTTACATGCTCCGGGACGATTTTAACCGTGGGATCGGGCTGTTGAAGCACTACGGATTGCGCTACGACCTACTGGTTTTTGAGAGCCACTTACCGCAGACGATCGAGTTTGTTGACCGGCATCCCAACCAGATCTTTATTGTCGATCACATTGCGAAGCCGCGGATTCGCGATCGTGCGCTTTCGCCCTGGAAGAGAGAACTCAACGAACTCGCGCAGCGATCCAACGTGTACTGCAAGGTATCCGGCATGGTGACGGAGGCAAAGTGGGATAGCTGGACCGCAGAAGAGCTGACGCCCTACTTCGAGACAGTCTTTGAGGCATTTACGCCGCGGCGGACTATGTTTGGGTCTGACTGGCCGGTGATAACTCTTGCTTCGAAATATTGCTCTTGGGTGGAACTAGTGAAGCGGGTGATCTGCAAATTCTCACCCGACGAGCAGGAGAGAGTGCTTGCTGGCACAGCTGTGGAGGCCTACGAGCTTTGAACAGCATGAATTGCGTAAATTGCAGAAGATTTGCCAAACCCGGAACACGCCGAGACAACAGGCAGTTCAATGCCAGAACGAAATGCCAATTGCGAACGTCAGACAGTACTTAGCCGAAGCTAAGGATTGTCGTCGTCAATTTTCGATCACAACAGCACAGCGAAAGGATTGATTCTCAAATGGGAGTGAACAGACGTGAGTTACTTCAATGGCTGGGCAGTTCATTTTCTGCTCTTGCTCTCTCCAGATTTGTGAAAGCCCAGACTGCACCGTCGAGTACCAACTTCCTAGCGACCAGGGCGTCGCTCGAAGGCTACCGGATTCCAGATTGGTTCCGCGACGCAAAGTTCGGTATATGGTCGCACTGGGGCCCGCAATCTGCCATCGAAGACGGAGACTGGTACGCCCGAAATATGTATATCCAGGGATCTTCGCAATACGACTATCATGTCCAGACTTACGGGCACCCATCCAAAGTCGGTTACAAAGATTTAGTCGACCATTGGAAAGCTGAAAAATGGGATCCTGCCTATCTGATGAGCCTCTACAAAAAAGCGGGAGCCAAGTACTTCGTCAGCATGGGCGTCCACTGCGACAATTTCGATCTCTGGAATTCGAAGTACACGCGTTGGAACGCGGTCAAGATGGGTCCGAGGAGAGACATTGTGGGCGCATGGCGTGAGGCGGCCCTCAAGAACGGCCTGCGGTTTGGGGTCAGCGAACACGTGTGGATGAGTTATAGATGGTTTGCTACCAGCCACAGCTCGGACAAAGACGGGCCGCTGGCAGGTGTCAGGTACGACGGCCATGACCCGCAGTTTGCTGATCTTTATCACGATTCTGAATGCGAGAAGTTCATCAGCAGCAAAGACGGCTGGGACTGGGACGAGGCTGGCATTCCCGACGCATGGAAGCGCCACTACCTAGATCGCATGACCGACCTGATCGACAAATATCAACCCGACTACTTTTACAGTGACGGTCACCTTCCGTTCGAGGATTATGGATTGAAGATGGTCTCCCACTTGTATAACGTCAGCGCCCAGTTGCACGGCGGCCAAACAGAAGCGGTTTACACGAGCAAGCTGGGGGCCGACTGCGCTATTGGAACTTGCGTGTTGGACCGGGAGCGAGGCGTGTCTGACGCCATATCCAGTAACGCGTGGCAATCCGACACCTGCATCGGCCAATGGCATTACAAACGCGGCCAGCAATACAAGACAGCCAAGAAAGTAATCGACCTGCTCGTGGATATTGTAAGCAAGAACGGTAACCTCTTGCTAAATTTCCCGCTGCCGAATTCGGGTGAGTTGGACTTCGAAGAGATGGAGATTCTGGAAGGCATCACGCAATGGATGGCCATCAACAGCGAAGGCATTCACGCTTCGCGTCCATGGAAGATCTACGGTGAAGGCCCGTCCACCCAGGTCAAAATCGAAACTGGCAACTTCAATGAGGACAAACAGAAGGATCTTACGGCTGAGGATGTGCGCTTCACTACAAAGGGGAGCACCCTCTACGCCTTCGTGATGGGGTGGCCTGAGAAGGAAGCCGTGGTGAGGTCTCTCGGGCTTGCGAGCCATCAAACTCCTGGAGTGATTCGCAATCTGGAACTTCTCGGCCACAAAGGCAAAATCAACTGGAAGCAGGACGAAGCCGGATTAAGGGTCCAGATGCCCGCGGAGAAAGTATCGGATGTTGGCATTACCCTGAGAATTGAACTGACGTAGGAATCAGCTGAATTTGACGCGCCTGTCACTGTTGGGAACGCGATCGGCCCGGCTACTCTGTGCCAACAACGACCCGTTCCGGGAACTTTGCGTGGTTGTTTTCGCATTCCTCCAGCCGGTTAAGGAATATGGTATGCTGCCCTCCAGCAAATCTGGAGGATGGAATCCTGAAGGCGTGCCTTTGAGACGCGCGGATGGGTCCGATGCTCAGAAAGCCAATTCGATCCCGATTGAAGGGCAAGGATGATTAAACCAATCACTCGCCGCGATCTCCTGCAGAATGCGGGCATCGTGGGGGCAACGACCCTCCTGGCTGCTGTTTCAGGAAAAGCGCAACCCGGCGCTGATGGGTTGATCCAAGCGGCTGAGACAGGACAGCCGCAAACGCTCCCTTCTCAACTCGCTGCAAGGGCTGCTGTCGGCCCGGGACCGGACGACCTGGTCGAATTGGCCGCCGGCAACATGATCGTCACCTTTGACCGAAGGTACGGTTCGATCTTTTCAATTACACGGAAGGGCGACCCCTTCGGCACAAATTTTATCGGGAACGAACACAACACGCCGGGCGTCGATGCTACGAATTCCCGATGGACCGGAGATTTGGTGACGTCGGTTTGGAACGTCACGGACGCTAATCCGGCTCATCGCAATTGGTCACCGCGCGCCGAGTTCATTTTGGAGGGAAGTTGGAGGCAGGAACTGACAGGAAGATCCGGTGACATTCGCCGGGTGAGCTTTGACGCGGGAACATTCTCCGTAGAATACGAGGGCGTCTCGAAGAATGAGAATGGAATTCAAAGCTTCAATCTGTCCATGAAGTTCCACGCAGGGCAGGACGATTCTCTGTTTTGGGATCTCGAACTTCGCAACACAACGGGCCGCGTCCTGGAGATCGGTGAACTCGGATTTCCGTTGATGGTGAACGACGACCAGGGCGAGTATTACGTGGATCCAAAAACGGGGCAGCCATTCCCTGCAGACGACACGGAGCACCCTCTGAGAATTCCCGCCGATTATTTCTCGGTCTATCGCGAACAATATCCGCGCTTTCAGAAGCTTTACCATGAAAAGAAGGTCATTGCTCACAGCTTTGTGGGTGGTCACAGCTCCTATGTGCTCATCGAGCGCCCACTGGGCGATGCGCCATTTCTGCTTCTGCAATCCACATTGAACGCAGCGTTCGAGTGTCTTTATCGCGACGAAAGTTCTTTCGGTCAACACGCCTACTGGTGGGACGGGCCCAATATCCTCGCCGTGCATTCATGGGCTACATCCAATGTTCGCAACTGGTTCAAGAATCCCTGGATCAACGGGCATACTTCTCTAGTGTTGCAGCCGGGCGAGAGATGGTCCTGCCAATTGCGCTTCTCGTTTGTGGACGGTTACGATGCGGTCCGGGATGAAATCTACAAAGCCGGAAACCTTGGAATTCGGGTTCTGCCTGCCATGGTGGTCCAGGAGAAAACGAATGCCTACGTCGAGCTGAAGTCGAAATCCGACATCGACGGGATCGAGTTTCTTTCGGACAACATTACAGTGAAAGAGAGGAAACGAGTTGGCGACAAGACCCTGCTCACGCTGTCGTTCAAGGGACGCGGCCAAAAGAGCCTGAAATTCTATTATGGCGGCTGCTGGACGAACATACACTTCTACTGCATCGAGGACATCGCGCAACTGCTCAAGGCCCGAGGGCGGTTTATTTTGGAACGGGAGTTCTATCAGAATCCTGACGACCCCTATCACCGTAACCACATGTTCCTTCCCTTTGACCACCGCATTGGCAGCACCTTCCGCGACGCGGATGAAGTGTCAGAGGTGGGCGGGAGCGATGCCGAATTCGGTTTTTCAGAACCGTTGTTCCTGGCCGAAAAGAATGTCTATTATCCCTCCCCGAAAGAAGTGGCGGCCCTGGAGACTTACGTTGCCGATTGCCTTTTCAAGTACATTCAGGATCCCGAGACGTACGCCGTCCGCGCCTCACTCTATTGGAAGCAGAGGTATCCGTCGAGCCCCTGGAGCCATTGGACCGAGGAACGGAGCAAAGAGAGTTACCGGGCCTATAACTACGCACACGTAGCAAACATTTATCACGCCCTCTATCAGATTGGAGAGCGCTATGGGCTGCTGACGCGCAAGAGCCCTCATGAGTACCTGAAGATGGCTTACCGCACCAGCGCGCAGATGTTTCAAACCGATCCCTGGGGAAACGTTGGAGTGATGGGTGGCTCGAACAGCCTGAACATCATGGAGGACCTGGGCAAAGAAGGATTCCAGGAAGAGCGCCGAGAGCTGTTGGAGGAAATCAGGAAGTGCAACGAAGTTTTTCTTCATGACCCTTATCCCTACGCTTCAGAGTACCCAGCGGACACAACCGCCCAGGAACAGGTGTACTTCTTTACTCGCTACTTTGGAAATCATGAGAAGAACATCAAGACTCTGCAAATCATGAAGGCGCTCCGAGGCGGAAACCAGCCCGTCTGGTTTCAATACGGCAATGACAACAAGGGCGATCTGACCTGCTGGTACACCGAGTCGACCAACGGCTGGGCATTGCTGCGCGGATTTGAGGACACCGGCGACATGGACACGTTAATCAAGGGATTCGCGGGCGTGATGAGCGTGGAGGCCGACCTGCTTACCGATGGCATGTGCTTTGCGCATTTCATTTCCACGCCGGGCATACTCGACTTCACCCCGCCAAGGACACTCGATGGCGGGATCGCGCAGTTCGGTTTTCTCAAAGCCGCGAAATCATATGTCATCCAAGATGATTCCTTCGGCCTGATTGGATTCGGCTGCCGGGTTGAAAGTTCGGGCGAGCAAGTCCGCATCTATCCGCAGGACGGTCTGAGAAAGCGGTTGTATTTCGTGCCCAACAAAATCGATCTGGAGGTTGCTCAAGGAGAGGTTGAGTGGTTGGCATTGAGTGAGACCGGCCGGCGAATGGAACTCAGCATAAGCGACTCGACAGGAGTGGTCAAAGAGGCTAAGTTCAAGTTTGAGGGATTGCCAAGCGGCGACTATCTCGTTCGGTACGGTGGATTGACACGGCAGACGCAGATCTCTGATTCCTTCAAACTCTCACTTCCTATCGGAGATGCAAAGCTGATTGGAATTGAAAAATTGTAGGCGAGAGGGCGCTTCGGTGCACCTCGTCATCGATTCGCAAAAACAAGTCTCGCTTCCCAATGATATGCAACTGACGTTTACTGCGCCCGGAGCTCTTTCTGCACGGCTGCCGGCTTACGCCGGGTTTCCGGCTTTCGCTAACGGGAAGAGTGAGTCATTCAGCGAGCATTTCGAAACGGCGCCTGGATCGAACATCAGTTTTGAATCGCTTAAAAGATGTCGTTTCTGTCGATGACTGCTTCGACACTCTTCATGAAGGCCACCCACTTACATGCTGGCGACTTTGCATCGCAGCCCTGCACCATCAGTACTTCACCGTCTGGAGGAGCAGCAAGAGTCAGTTCACGGGACTGGCGCATCTGATTGAGTGTTTGCATCGCGACGGTCACGCGAACAGTGTAGGCACCTCTTTCGTTCTGCCAAAGTTCGAATGCCAGTTCCGTTCCGGGCGGCGTATCGTCCCTGCGCCCATCGAGTGTCCAATGAAGCCCAAGCAGCGCGGCCACGGGAGTTGGTATCGCTCCAGACGATCAGAAACGAATCTTCGAACGATTCTGTCGTTTAGCCCGGCCGATTCATGGCGCCTTTTCCGCCTCTGGCCTCGGCTTGGCTCTCGGGCAATCGATTGCTGAGCGTCACAACACGACTATCGAGCTCAATAGCACGATGGGCGAAGGAAGCCGCTTTTCATTTCTCATGGCCAAGAGTCTCTCGGGACAGAACGAGGACGAGCTAGAAAGCAACATGCTGATCGAGGACTTGTACCGATAAGCGCAGATGTCGCTGCCTGGCAGGTCTCTCCTCGATGTGTTCCTGCCATGAATATTGGCATTCCATACTGGAGTGCCCGGAGGCTTAGCGCAACTTGGGGAGACTTCACAGTCTGAATACCTCGATCAGCAGGCGATCAATCTCCGTTGCAAGGCGCAAACCATTTTGAAATGTGAATTAGCTGGGCAAGACGTTCCGATCCACACAAGGCGCACACACCGCACCAGTCTGTATCTCATTAAAGTACTTAGTTTCTATAATATATGAATAGAATCGAGAGCTTGCGCAGTAAGGTGGGCCGAGTCTCCTGCGAACACTTTTCCGGCCAAATTTCCTGCTAACAGGGAAAATGCAGGGAATTTTTCAAATTCAGGCGCAAAACACAGTGCGAGGATGCGTCCATCTGGCTGAATAAAGACCATTTACTCCGCCTGGTGCACAATTCAAAAGGCAAACCGAACAGGGGATTATCAACCACGTAACGGGGAATTTGAATTTCCTGTCACTACCCTTTGGAGTGCCCTTCATTTTCTTCCAGTGACTCTCCTCTGATAGCCCAAATCGAGCCGGCCACGCCTATGGGCTTCTGAATCTGCGAGTGTGACTCGAGGCACAGACCATGCTGGTTGTAACAGCCAAGTATGTATTGGATAGGCAACTGCCTAAATATTTAGGGGCGAGCTGTCGAGGACTGATTCACCATCAGGTGCAGTTCAAGGAATCGGCCAATGCAATCGAGCAGGGATGGCGTATCTCTTACGCGACGGCAATTTGTAGCTGCTGGAGCGATGGGCGGCGCAGCCTTGGCTGTGGGCTGCACCGGCCACAATCAGGGCGACTGGGATTTCCTCAATGATGAGCAGGCCCGAACCCTGACAGCGATCTGCGATCAAATTGTCCCAGCGGATGACTTTCCCAGCGCCTCACAGGCCGGCGTGCTTACCTACATTGACCGTCAACTTGCCCGTCACTACCGGCGTCACCGGAATGCCTATCGGGACGGTCTTTCTAGTGCCGATGCAATGAGCTGGCAACGCCATGGTCGGGACATGGCCGCGCTCTCCGCGCCTCAACAAGCTCAAATGGTGGCCGCGATCGAGAAAGAGAATTCCGCGTTCTTCAATCTCGTGCGCAGCCATACACTCGAGGGCTACTATGGCGCGCCGCGTCACGGCGGCAATCGCGACGCCGTAAGCTGGCGCATGGTTGGCATGGGGGAGCCGCCCGTTCGTGGTCGCGCGCAGTATGACGAGAGAAAGGGCGCCGCTTCATGAAAAAAGTGAATGCGGTGGTGGTGGGCGCGGGTGCGGCAGGTGGCATTGTTGCCAAGGAGCTGTCGACTGCTGGACTGAGCGTCGTCCTACTCGAGCGCGGCAGGTGGTACACGGCCAACGATTGCCGCAAGGACGACTTGCGCAATCAGCGCACCACGGTGCTGGGCAATGCATTCGGACCAGACGACGAAGGCAATCCGCGCGTCGTGTGGGATCCGCAAACTGGACCTCGCACCCTGCTGCCAAGCGAGGGCGGCTACCAGAACAATGCGGCTTGCGTGGGTGGTGGAACGCTGAGCTATGGCGCCATGGCGTGGCGCTATATGCCCCAGGATTTTCGCATGCGTTCAATTTATGGAGCACCGGCTGGAAGCTCGCTTGAAGATTGGCCCATTACTTACGACGACCTGGAGCCCTGGTACGAAAAAGCCGAATATGAGATCGGCATTTCCGGCGACTACTCGGGCAGTCCGTTCTTTGGCCCGCGGAAACGCCCTCTGCCCATGCCGCCACTCGCTCCCAATCGCGAGTTCCAAATCCTCGAGCCAGCGGCCAAGCGCCTTGGCCTTCATCCCTTTCACATCCCGATGGCGCGTAACAGCGTGCCGTACAACGGTCGTGGCCCATGCATGCGCTGCCGGTGGTGCGTCGGCTTCGCCTGCGAAGTGGATGCGAAGAATGGCTCGCAGAACACGGTGATTCCCACTGCGCTGGCAACGGGAAACTGCGAGCTGCGCACGGAGTGCATGGCCAAAGAAATCCTCACCGACGACCGGGGACGCGCACGCGGCGTGGCCTACTTCGATGCCGATGGCCGGTTGCAGGAGCAGCCTTGCGACATTGTGATTGTCTCTGCTTGCGCCATTGAATCAGCCCGCCTGCTTTTGAATTCCAAAAGCCGCCTCTTTCCGAACGGGATAGGAAATCGCCACGACCAGGTTGGGCGTCATCTGCAGGGCCACCACTACACAGGGGCCGTTGGCTTCTTCGACTTTGATACCTACGATGATGTGGGACCCGGCGCGAGCATCGCGGTAGCCGACTATAACCACGGCACTCCGGGTCTGTGCGGCGGGGGAGCCCTCTGCAACGAGTTTATTCGCCTGCCGATTCAAATGATCGACCGACTGCCCGTGAACACCCCGCGCTGGGGGCTCGCGCACAAGAAGGCCATGCGCAGTTTCTACAAGCGCAACATCGCCGTCATGGGTCCCACCCAACCGATACCCATGGCCGACGCAAGGATCACTCTCGATCCGGCGGTCAGAGATAAGTGGGGGATGCAGGTGGCGCGCATCTCCGGCAATGTTCATCCGCATACATTTGAGATCGGCATTGTCCAAGCCCAGCGCTCTGAAGCCTGGCTCAAAGAGGCCGGAGCCGTGAGTACGGTCGTCAACGCGGGTAGACCCACGACCGTATCCGCCGGGCAGCATCAGGCAGGCACATGCCGGATGGGCAACGATCCACAAGGCTCGGTAGTGAACCGCAACTGCCAGGTACACGATGTGGATAACCTCTTCGTCATCGATGGAAGCGTGCACGTGACCAACGGAGGCTTCAATCCGGCGCTGACCATCATGGCCATTGCCTACTTTGCTTCTGATTCATTGGTTCGCAACTGGAACGCCACGGGATTCCGGTCATGATGCGATTCTTCAAATTCGCAGGGATCGCTGTTGGGTTAGCAGCGGTGCTTGCGGTCGGCGGCACTTATAGCGCGTCCTGGTACTACACGTCTCAGTACGGCCAGGGCTGCGCGAGCTGCCACGAGATGGCTGCTTACGTGAGAGTGGTGCATGGAGCGCCCCACCGGACAACAGGCTGCATGGATTGCCACGAGGCCAGCCTGAGCACAAAGCTGCGTCACATGCGGATTCACATCTTCGGCACCGTTCCCGAGGCCATCAAGTTGCGGGATGTGGATGTGCCCGCGATGACGTCGAACTGCAAATCGTGTCACCAGCATGAATACGCAAACTGGCATGCGGGGCCACACAGTGCGACTTACAGTCAGATATTTACCGATCCCGTGCACAACTCCAAACGCATGCTGATGGACGATTGCCTGCGCTGCCACGGTTCCTACTTCAGCGGGGCAATCCGTGATTTGGTGCAGCCTCTCAATACGAAGGGGCCCTGGCGTGTGATTCCTTCGGGCCTCGGAGATCAGGCGGCGATGCCCTGCATGACGTGCCACCAGGTCCACAGCGAAGGCGCGCAGGAAACCAGGCCAGCCTCGCGCATCTCCGTCGCAGGTGCCGCTGTTCCCGATTCGCTGGCATTTTACGACCGGCGCGAGACTCTTCACTTTGCCGCCGCCTCGCTTTCGACTCCGCAGCTACACGACGGATCTCGCACGGTCACCGTCAGTCACGATCCGCGTCAGGCGCTCTGTTATCAGTGTCACGCGCCTCGTGAACCGGAGGCCGGGTCAATGGCGGCAATCAACGCGTGGGGACCGCAGGTGGGCTCCGGTGACGATCGCACGCCGATGGGCGTGCACGAGGGCATCAGTTGTGTCGCCTGCCACGATGGACATAACGAGAACACGCGGGCCTCGTGCAAGACATGCCACCCACAGATGTCGAATTGCGGACTGGACGCGGAGAAGATGGATACCACCTACGCAAACTCGGCGAGCGTCCACAACATTCATTGGGTCAAGTGCACCGATTGTCACCAGCACGGCATACCGCAAGTAAAGGCAAAACCTGCGATCAAAGCGAAGGTCATCACCACTCCCGGCATGGACGGCTGACATGAGGCGAGCCCCAGAAATACTGAGTTCGCTTGAAGGCTCTCGGTTGAGCTGCTTTGGGAAGTAGGAAACCAGAAGGAGAACAGGAATCTTTATGTCGAATACGCGTCGAGAATTCTTGCAGTCCACCGCGGCCCTGGCCGCGGGCATGATGGGCGGAACGGCAGCCACGCTTGCCGCCGAGCCAGCCAAGGGATCCACGGACAAGAGTTTGCCTCCGGTTTCTGCACAAGTTTCTGCAGCAGCAGACAATGGTGTACAGATCCAGATTCCGAAGATGAAGTTCGGCAATGCCGAGATCAGCCGCCTGGTTCTCGGTGTCAATCCCCTCTATGGATTCTCCCATTACAACAACAACTTCAGCAGCTCCATGCGAGAGTGGTACACGCAGGATAGAGTCTGCGAAGTGCTGCATCGCGCCAGCAGTTTCGGCATCAATGCATTCAACTACGTAAATGTTGAGCGTGCACCGCAGGACTGGGCGCGATTTCAAGCCGAGGGCGGCAAGATGCACCTGATCGTGCAGGTTATGGCGAAGGATGATGAGGCAGCGTTGGTTCGCGATCTCAAACCGCTGGCGCTTCAGAGGCGGGGCGAGGAGATCGATCTGGCCTACCGAAACGGCACGATGGCCAGCGAGCGAGAGTGGTGTAAGCGAGCGCGGGACCTGGGCGTTCTGGTTGGCGTGGGTACGCACAAACCTGAAGTGATCGAACTCGTGGAAGAGCAGGGTTGGGATGTCGATTTTTACTCAGGCTGTGTCTACAATCGCACCAGGACGGAGGAGGAGTGGAAAAAGACGCTCAATGGCGAGTTGCTCGAAATGCCGCACGACATTTATATGCAGAGCGACCCGCCGCGCATGTACAAAGTGATGCGTCAGACCACAAAGACCTGTTTTGCCTTCAAGATTCTTGCCGCCGGGCGCATCGCCGACGCCGGCATCGCTCAGGCCTTCCGCACCGCATATGAAAGCATCAAGCCAAATGATGGCGTGTATGTCGGCGTATTCCCAAGAAATAAGGACGAGATCAGGGAAAATGCAGAGATCGTCCATCGTATCCTGACCGGTGCTTGAGTCCATGGCTGTCTTGGCACGTACTCCGGTTGGAGGTTGCCAACTATTGACGAGTTTTCAGCAAACTACGATCCGAGGCAGTGGGTGGGGTGCAGACACCGGATCAAGGGGGAAATTGATATCGGCGGATCAATCAATTGGATCAGTTCGCCAGGAAAAGCCTCTGACGAGGCCCGGATATTCAACTTCCTGATCGGAAAGAAGGCATCCAGATCCTTCATTCTGCTCCAAAAAGAGGATTTTGCCTTCGCAGCCTGTGCGTGCGCCGCCCATGAGAGGGCTGCCGGCGATCAAGCAACTCAATTCAAATCACACTCATGACAGCCTTCACACTCATGCCGATAGCAAAATGGGGAAAGCCGCTGTTCCATCGCCAGCTCCTATCCAAGATCAATGTTGGAGCTTCGTCTCGCTGCCCTGCGGCATCACAGCGTAAAAGCTCTTGCTTGTTTTCTGGAAGGTCCGGAATAGTCCGCAACTTGGGCTGACAAATGCATTCCAATCTTCAGTTCGAACCAGTATCATGTTCGAAATGTCAATTATGTCTGAAAAGCCCAATTCTGAGTCCTCGCTCCGCTCGATGAATCGCCGCCACTTTCTAAAGGCCGCAGCATCGACCGCGGTATTGCCTTCGCTTCTTTCAGCTCACGCCGCACAGAACTCGGAATCGAAACGACCAGCCAACAACCGAATCAATCTTGGCGTGATCGGCATGGGCTGGCAGGGGCCGGGCAATACGAAGTCCTTTTTGGCGTCGGATGATTGCCAGGTGGTGGCGGCGTGCGACATCGACGCGAATCATCTGCAGGCCGCGGTCAAGATGATCAACGACTATTATGGGACCGAGGATTGCAAAGGCTACCACGATTATCGCGAGTTGCTTGCGCGCGACGACATCGATGCCGTGATGATCGCGGTGCCCGATCATTGGCATGAAATCGTCGCAACTGAAGCCGCACGCCGGAAAAAAGACATCTACGCCGAGAAACCTCTCGCGCATACCATCGCCGAACAGCAATCCATTGTCCGCGCAGTCCAGCAGAACGGCATTATCTGGCAGATGGGCTCTTGGCAGCGCTCGGTTCCGACCTTTCACAAGGCCGCGGAGATCGTTCGCAATGGACTCATCGGTACGGTGACCCATGTGGAAGTCGGTTTGCCAGGCGGCAACTCTGATTTTGACGGCGTGCAAAAGGAAGCGCTGGCCAAGCTGGCTGCCCAGGGCGTAAGTGTCGCGAGCCTGATGGAGGTCTTGCCTGGCTCCAAGGCATGGGACCTGCTGGTCTCTGATCCTCCGCAGGAATTGGATTACGAGACATGGGTCGGCCCATCGAAGATGGAGCCTTACATCAAGGCGCGTTCCCATAAATCCTGGCGCTGGAACTACAACACCGGTGGCGGCCAGCTTCTGGACTGGATCGGGCATCATTGCGATATCGCGCACTGGGGCCTGGGTTTCGACAACTCCGGTCCGTCGGAGGTAGAAGGCAGCGGGGAACTGCCGCCAGCCACGGCGGTTTGGAACTCCGCGCCAAAGTACCGGTTTGAATTGAAGTATCCGCAGGGCATTACTATGACCATCGCCGGCGGCTATCCGGACATTAAAATGGGTGTGAAGTGGATTGGCACGGAAGGCTGGGTGTGGGTGGATCGCGACGGATTTGAGACCTCGAATCCCGCGTGGAAGCAGGGTAAGTATCTGCCGAGGGAGTTGCGCAAAGTGAAGCTCTACACCTCTGCGAATCACCAGCAGAACTTTCTGGACTGCATAAGAACCCGTCAATCAACTATTACGCCGGTGGAGGTGGGACATCACTCGGCCATTCCGGGACATCTTTGCCTGATCTCCATGCTTGAGGGAAGAAAAATCCATTGGGACGCGACGGAAGAAAGGATCATCGGCGATCCCGAAGCCAGCAAGCGGTTGACCCGCGAATACAGGGGTCCGTGGAAGATGAGCTGAGTGCTTTGCCCGCAGCAGCCGCTTTTCGTGGAGTCCGCAGGCTTGCCGTAGAAGCAGCCTGGAAAACCTCTACAATACAACCTTGGCATCTACCGGGGAGACATGACTGATACGACTGAAGTAAGACTGGGTGCAAACCGCAAAGTCAATTGGGATTTTACTTTTGCCTTCCTGGCTTTGCGCCTTTGGCTCGGCGTCCGCGCACTGTTTGTGGGTATTCAGAAATTTGCCGCTTATAAGTCCGTCGCGATGCCGCTCATCGATCCGTCCACCGGCCAGCCTGATTTGAGCGGAGTGATGGTCAACGTGAACGTCAAGTCCTATGCGTTGGCCAATTACGCAGGCATTCCGGTAGCGCTTCGCGACAAGTTTGCCCAGGAACCGCTGTTTCCGAAATTCGTATTGACGGCCTTTGACAAGATGCTTGGCCCGGCCTTCATTCTCACCGGGATCATGCTCTTGATCGGTCTCGGTACTCGCTTGTCGCTGCTGGCGCAGGCAGTGCTTTTTATAGCGCTGACAGTCGGTCTGGTTCTCATAGACCAGAACGACGGCGTGGCCTGGCTGGGCATTCACATCGGCCTTGTCGCCGGTGCTTTCCTTCTGGCCGAACACAACCGATTTGTGGTCCTCAAAAAATGGTAGATCCGTTTCTGAATCGTCGTGATTTTATCGGCGCCACTGCAGTGGCCGGCGCCGGCATGTTGTTGAATGCCTGCAAGTCCGATTCCGCCCCAAAAGGAGGGGTTGCCGGCAAGTCTTCGCTGAGCACGATCAACATTGCTCTCATCGGGTATGGCGAGGAAGGCAAGGTACTGCTGGAATCCCTGCTGAATATCGAGGGCATCAGGCTGGTGGCGCTTTGCGATATCTGGGATTACCACCTGAACGAGGGCGCGCGTTACCTCGGAAAAGTCGGCAATGAGGTCCGCACTTACGAAAACTACGAAGATCTGCTCGCCAAGGAAAAAGACCTGCAAGCGGTCGTGATCGCAACGCCGGACTTCTGCCATGCGTCGATGACCAACACATGCCTCAAAGCCGGCCTCGATGTGTATTGCGAGAAGATGATGAGCAACACCATCGACGGAGCGCGTTCCATGGTGAAGACCATGCGCGAAACCGGAAAGCTGTTGCAGATCGGTCATCAGCGGCGCAGCAACCCCCGCTACCTATTCACCCTGAACCGCCTGCTGCATGAGGCGCAATTCTGCGGACGGCTGACGGCAGCGCAGGGGCAATGGAACCGGGCGGTCAAAGAAGACTTCGGCTGGCCCAAAAAGTACGAGATGCCCGCAAGCATGCTCGCCAAGTACGGCTACAAAGACATGCACCAGTTCCGCAACTGGCGCTGGTACAAGGGACTCGGCGGGGGGCCGCTGTCTGACCTGGGCGCCCATCAGATCGACATCTTTAACTGGTGGATGGGCACGCCCAAGTCCGTTATCGGGAGCGGCGGACTGGATTACTACAAGAACCACGACTGGTATGACAACGCGATCGTGATTTACGAGTATCCAATGGCCCAGGGCGTAGCGCGCGCGTCTTACCAGGTGCAGACGACCACCAGCGCCGGCGGCGGCTATTTCGAGATGTTCATGGGCGACGACGGCACCATCAAGATGTCAGAAGATCCGTCCCTTTGCTCGATCTGGCGTGAAGCGCGCGCGACCCAGGTGAGCTGGGACGACCTGACGGCAAAGGGCTACGTCCGCGCCAAGCCAACCTCGGCAGACGACGCAGCAAAAGTGGACGTACGTGAGACCGCGCAGCTGGCGGAATATGAGATTCCCGTGTTCTTTAATAAACCGCCCCATCAGCCGCACCTAGAGAACTTTTTCAATGCCATCCGGGGCACGGCAAAACTGAACTGCCCTGGCGATGAGGCATTCAGCAGTGAATACACGATCCATAAAGCAAACGAAGCAGTTGCTGCGCAGACAAGAGTTGCCATCACTACCGAAGAAGTGAGAGCTTGAGACGATGATGAAAATGCTTTCCAGGAATACTCCCGTTCTGGCTGTACTGCTTGTGGCAGCCGCATCGTTTGCCCAGAACCAGGTGGTCTTGAAGACAAAATTACCCCCGCCTCTTTTTGTGGGAACGCCTGTGCCCCTCAATGTGACCAACCTTGAGCCGCCGACCAAAGGCAAGCGCCCTGATTTCATGGTGCCTGAAGGCACGCTCAACCTGGCCAGAAACAAGAAGGTCACCGCGAGCGACGACAATCCCGACGTCGGGACACTGGATATGATTGTCGATGGCGACAAGGACGGCAACGAGGGATCTTGGGTCGAGCTTGGGCCCGGCAAGCAGTGGGTGCAAATCGACCTGGCGAAAAGAGCGAATGTCTACGCGATCCTCATCTGGCATTTTCATTCTCAGGCACGCGTGTATCGCGATGTTGCCGTGCAGGTCTCCGACGATCCCACATTCCGCTCGGGCGTGACGACCATCTTCAACAATGATTTTCACAATGAGCTTGGCCTCGGCGCGGGCAAGGATTTGAATTACATCGAAACGTATCAGGGCAAGTTGATTGACGCCAAGGGCGTGAAGGGGCGTTATGTCCGTCTTTACAGCAACGGGAACACGTCAAACAAATTGAATCACTACATTGAGGTTGAGGTGTGGGGCAAGCCGGCCGTCTGAACCCGCCCAACTGGGCTCGCTGGGCGGCTTTTCTTCTTGTCGCGCTTCTCGGCCTCCTCCTGCGCCTTCCTCAACTGGGTGCGCGGCCCATGCACACCGATGAAGCTGTCAACGCTTACATCGTAGGGCAATTGCTGGCAGGCGAAACTTACACGTACGATCCGCAGGACCGCCACGGTCCTGCGCTGGCCGGATTTGCCCTGCCGCTGGTCAGATTGCAGGGCGCAAAGGCATTCTCTGACCTAACCGAATCGCAATTGCGCCTGACCACGGTTCTGGCCGGAACGGTCACGATTCTGCTCTTTGGCGCCGCGGTTGAAATGTTCGGCTTTGTGGCGTGTCTGATCGCCGCGCTGCTTTTTGCCGCCGCTCCTCTGCCCGTCTACTACGACCGGTATTTCATTCACGAATCGCTTTTTATCGCCGCAACCTTTGGGTTGATCCTGAGCGGCTGGAGCGCGTGCGCACGGCGCTCAGCGAAGCTGGCAGTATTGGCTGCGGCATGCGCCGCACTGATGCTGGCCTGCAAAGAGACCGCGGTACTGCACTTTGCAGCGCTGTCGGTTGCGGCGCTCCTCTACTGGCTCTGGAATCTGCGCCGGAAGAGCCCTAGCGATCTGTGGAGGCCCAGGACGCTGCTGGCCGCTGGTCTGGTTTTTCTGCTGCTGAGCGTGGCTCTATTCACCTGGTTCGGCACGAACTGGAGCGCACTGGCCGCGCTGTTGCATGCAGTTCCCAACGCCTTCGCGCGTGCAGGCGGCGAAGGCCATCAAAAGCCTCTCTGGTATTTTGCCCAACTTCTCACCGGCGGCTGGTCGGGCGGAATTATCTGCGCCCTGGCCTGCATTGGGTTCTTTCAGTGCGCGAGAAAGCGTGAACCTTCGCCGTATGGCTTTCTGTCCTTCTATGCCCTCCTGACTGCCGTCATCTACAGCCTGATTCCCTACAAGACGCCGTGGCTGGCCCTGAGTTTCTGGTTGCCTATCACTCTGTTTGCCGGTCTGGCGATGGAGTCGCTCTGGCACGTGCCGGAAAAGTACGCCGCCCTTCGCATAGCCGCGCCGGCCTGTTGCATCCTGCTAGGTGCTGTGTCCGCCGCGTTGATTGCCCACGATACGCGGCTGCGCGTCTTTGTCCATCCTGCCGATGAAACCAACCCGTATGCGTATGCCCAGACCACGGAGGATTTGCTCGGACTGCCTGCTGAGATCGCAAATCTCGCGCAACAGGAAGGACTCACATCGCCGCGCATCGGCGTCATTGCATCCGATCCATGGCCGTTGCCGTGGTACCTGCGGCACTTTACCCAAGTCGGATTCTGGCAGCCGGGCCAGCAAGTGGGAGAAGCGGATTTCTACATCACTTCAGTAGAAGCGGCGGACCAATACGCCGATCAATTAAGGGAATTTCGCCCAGACTTTTTTGGAGTCCGGCCCGGCGTGCTGATCCTTTTGTGGTCGCCCGCGCCGAAATGAAATCGAATGGCTGACATCCACCAATTCAATCATCGCGCCATGGCGACACACTTTGAGGTGCGCATCGCCGACGAAGAAAGAACCTATGCCGCACAGGCTGCGCAGGCCGCATTCGATCTTCTGGATAAGCTGGAATCGCACTTAAGCCGTTTTCGCGCCAACAGCGACATAGCGCAAATCGCTCAGCTCGCTCCGGGCGAAAAGATGCGCCTGAGTGAACCGGCCTTTGCCTGCCTTGAAATCGCAAAGAAGATGGAATCGGTCACGTACGGCGCGTTTTCCGCCACAGCCACTGCCCTGCAAACGCAACACTCTTTGCCGCAGTGGAGTTTACTCCCGGAGGAGCTATCCATCCATTGCGAGAGTGGGCGGCTGCAGTTCGATCTGGGAGCCATCGGCAAAGGGTTTGCGCTCGACCGCATGGCTGAGTTGCTGCGCAGCTGGGATTGCCGATCATTCCTGCTGGTCGCTGGCGGCAGCAGCATTCTGGCGGGCGATGCACCGAAGCCTGCCGTCGGCTGGTCCTGCGGCCTGGGCGATGATCATGCACCGCAGCGATTCTTTCTGACGAGCACTTCATTGAGCGGCTCGGGGCTGGCGGTGAAGGGAAACCATATCCTCGATCCACGAACGGGGCAGCCGGCGTCGCGGCAGAATCGCGCATGGGCTTTGACCGACGCCGCAGCGGACTCAGACGCGCTGTCGACGGCATGCATGGTGCTGAGCGAAACGGAGCTTCATGAGGTGATGGCGCAGAATCCCTCGTGGCTGGTATTTCTGGAGACGGATGGTGTCGCCCGGCCGATTGGCAGCCGTGCGCTGCCACCTATGACCGAAACATAGCTCACCACCATCACAGGTCGATGGACCGTTGACACGTCATACAAAACATCGGGATGGTTCATCCATTCGTTTTGCCCATACCGTTACGATCCCGGAATGGAGGAAGAATGAAGTCCTGATCAGGCTTCGTTCGCCTGTGCAATCCAGTCCAGCGGCTCGTGCAGACCGAGCTCGATGTGCAATGTTACAGGCACGCCTTTCTTCAGGTGCACTTCGCACGAAACCGCATCGGGCGCCGGCATCTTCGCCAAAACTCCAGCCGCCGCCGAGATTCTCTCGATTCCGTGCCGGACAACCAGCGTGATGTCCTGATCCTTGAGCGAGGTAATGGTCACGTCGGCGGTTCTTGCTTGCATATCCCAGGCAAGCGAGTCGACCTTTGCAAAGGTACGCGCCAGTATTCCGCTGATGGATCCCTTATCGAGGCAGTCGGGAACGGCCGGCAGAATCTCGATTACTCCGGGCCGTGAGTAGATGAGCATCTCCATCATGATCGTCGTCATGGCGCCTTGAGCATCGGGCATTGGCGGCTGGTACGGATTATGGCAGGTGCGAAGAGTGGCGGCGACGTAGCCCTGTTCGAGCAACTGTTTCATTTGCGACTGCACCAGGTAGCTGTCTTTGAGGCGCGCCCCGATAAGAGCGCGATGGCTGTAGCCGTGGGCCGCGAGCGTCTCGGGTGTGCGCTTGCGATCCGCCAGCAATGCTGCCTTGGCGAGTCTCGGCGTACGATCTGGATCGATCTCATCGCCGGGCCAGACACCGTACAGGTGCGAGCAATGGCGATGATCGCAATTGTCTTGAAGGGTGGGCCATGCCCATTCCTTCAACATGCCATCCGAATCGAGCAGATAGGGTGGGAGCTTGCCGATCATGGTCTTCCACTTGGGAATGCTGTCCTGGTCGGTGCCAAGAATCTCACAAGCCTCAATCAGGTGTGTCAGCACTTCGCGGCACACCATGATATCCATGTTGGCGTTCAGGACCATTGTCGTGGGCGGACGCACTGGTGAATCCCTCATGCTGAGCCCCGGCCACCACGCCGGCGGCAGAGGCTCGGAGTTGAGGGGAGCGTTCTCAGGAGAGAACGAAGGAACAAAGACATAGTTGCCGCGTTCGTCGGTTACCGTGAGAAAGTCCTCGTAGAAGAGAGCCATTTCCTTGAGGCCAGGCAAGATGCGCTTGCGCAGAAACTCCACATCGCCGCTGACCAGGAACTGGTCCCAGAAGGGGCTGTAGCACCAGCCAGCGCCGGCGGTCCAATAGGGATGAGGCCAAATGCCGTAACCCGTGGATACTGCATAGTGGAAGCTGACACCAAGACCCCAACTAGGCAAGATGGGAAACACGATGCCACGCGCGCCGAAGATATTCGAGGCGTTTGTCCGGCCGTCCGGAAGCACGCTCTCGACCCAATCGTAATAACGGCTCATTGCCTCGGGCAATGCGCCCATCGTTCCGGGGGCAATTTGCAGATTGATATTGATATTGATCTCGGCGAAATAATTACCCGCGGTGGCGATGAGCCAATAGCGGCCCATGTCGAAGAGCTTCTCAAGCAATGCAGGCGAGAAGCCTGTCCGGGTGCGCTGGTCGTCAATCAGCTCTTCGCCAGACATGGCCTGTTGCGCGCTGCCGCCGAAGTCCACAGAGACGCGGTCGAATATGGGGACCTGGACCTGCCGATGGCGATTGAGCAACGTGGCGTAGTCCGCGTCAACCTGGTCGACTGACTTGACCATCGCGTCGACCTGGGCCTGCGAGAAGTCAGCGTACCACTCGACACGGGTAAGCAGCGTCACCGACTGAGCGCCCTCGATAACCACAGTGCCGTCCTCCATGTGTGCCGCTCCGCCGCTCGAAATCACGCGCGTCACTCCCGCCCACCCGTTGTTGTTTACGGCGGGGTCAAAGTGGCCGGCGAAGATAATCCGATGCTCGTTTGCATCCTGCTCGAAGGAGATTGGACCGCCGGCAGCGCCCGAACTGGCGACGGGTTTGGAGATCGCGATCTTTGCGTTGACCAACTCTCCTTTGGGAGCGGTGAGCAGCTGGGCTACGACGCTGTCCGGGCGGGATGCGAATATCTGCCGAACCCACTCGCCACGCTTGTCATTCCAGTGCACCTTGAGTTCGCCGCTTTCAAAGTCGATGGTGCGCAGGTAGTTCTCTGCCACTTCCGCTTCCGGAATATCGATATGGATGGTGAAAGCGGCGATGGAGGGGTGCGGATATTCATTGATCGGGAGTCCGGCCTGACTCATCGAGTCGAACGCCAGCGCCACGGCCTCACGGTATTTTCCGTCGAGGATGAGCTTTCGCAGATCAGGGAGAACCTGCGCAACCTTGGGAGCCTCAAAGGGTCGTTTCCAAGGCACCATCAAGCGCTCATGGTGGAAAAGAACCTGGTCGGAAAAGGGATCCCCCAGTACTTCCACGTAGACGGGTCCATAGCCGGTAACGAAGCCCTCGTGGGCCGACCCGCTCGGGGCAGTGGTGCATACGCCGCGCCTGGGAACGATACCGCGGCTGATTCTTTCGCTCAACGGCATGGGACGTGTTCGTTGCCTGATTCCGCGAAGGGCCTCCGCGAGCAGCGGCTGCTTTGGCAGGTACACGCCTTCCGGAGTGCTGCCTACATGGGAAACTGTCAGGTCCTGGTTCGGAACCAGTCCCGCTTTAGCGGTAGGCGCGCCCACAGCATGAGCTGCGCTGCTCTGATCGTGTTCACCTTTTCTGGAGGCCGGGAGTGCCTGTTGAGAACCGGCTAATGCAATGGCAGCCGCCGTACTCGTCTTCAGAAAGTCTCGCCGCTTCATTCTGCACCTCTTTCTTACCGTAAAGTGCAATCGGATGGAGTTCCAGTGACAGGGAATTTGGATTCCATGTTAACTCTGTTTGGAGTGCCGGATGCTGATATTCAATGTCTCTTTCTCAATAGCACAAATCGAGCCGGGCCCATCAGACCATCGAAGGACAAGTATCTGAGTGGTAGGGATTTTGCAGGCCATTCAACTCACAAGTTCGTTTCATTCCGTTGAGGTAGGGGGCTAGCCTAGCACTCCAACGATGATCGGTGGTCTCTCTACCAGCAATAAGTGGCCACGATGTCGGGAGCACTAGGAAGCTGGTTGATGACGGTTGTATGCAAAACGATCTGTACGTTCTTCTTTTCCCAGTCCTTGGGAAGGGACTTCACCAGCGCCGACAAGGATTGTGGATTGGTGAGAAATTCGGCAGCGGCTCGCGTTCCCGCATGTCCAATTCCTGCGGCTGTAATGACAGACGTACCGGTCTTGGAATTCAAGACTCGGGATACGATCGCGTAGTCATCTGTAAAGTTGTTGTTCGTAGACCACCGCTTTTGAGTACCTGTGCGGTCCACGATTCCGTTACGCCCATCGAACACATAACGGAGATTCTCCGTCATGGTGATTGTCCATGCATTGTTATGCGCGCCAATCAAAATTGTCGGATTTTCGCGGAGGTCGCCGAATGCCACGTCACTGGCAAAGCGAATGTCGAATTGCTTTTCGCGCCGCACCAGCATTGACACGATCCTTGTTGTAGCCGCGACATCGCCGATGGTAACGTAAGTATCCTTTGCCGGATACAGATCCTGGATGTCAAGCTTGGTGCCCGGAGGCAACGGGAGATAGGATTCCAGTCCCATAGCCTCAGATTGGCTCCGCGGGTGCTGCTCGAAATATTTGTCCTGAAAGGAGGTGGACAATTCATAGACAGCATTGCTGCCTATATAGATCAGGATCGGATTGGAATGATCTAGAATTGGCGCCCAGAATTGATGGAAGGCGCGCTCCTCAGGGGATGTATAGTAATGCAGCGTCGCCCAGGTCAGAATCGCTAGGGACGCGACAATCGCAAGCCACCATTTGCGCCTTCTGGATTTTGCCCAGGCAGGCATTATGCCGCGCGCCGCGTCCTCGTGAAGAGCCGATGCAGTCGTGGACTCATCCGGTGCATGGTTCCATTCCGGCCCGTTCGCATGGTTAGCAGGCAACTGGGCCTGACTTCTGTTCGCCCATTCGAATACAGCCCTGAAGGATCCGGAAGGTATGGTGATCCGGATGTGTTCATTAGGGACTGTTTGGTAGTAAACCGCGAGGCGCTTCCTCACCTCGGCTGCGCGGGAGCGGACCACCGGGTCTTCGTTCGTGTCGTAGTCCGGGCGTCTGCCAAAAACGCTCGCCCCGATAATTCGCTCCTTCAGCATCTCCGGATGACCGGATAGAGTCTGATCCACGATGTACTGCAACAACTCCTGAGACTGTTTGCTGGAGTGAAACGGCGTACTTTGCAGGACTGCCGACAAGGCCCTCTGGACTTCGGCCGCCGGTACAATCTCCGAGTCCTCTTGCCGGTCAGGAGAGTCGGTCCTTTCGACTGTATTCCCCACAGGTCACCTCAGTTCACTGGCCGCAAGCGTACTGTACTCCCCTTTATATCCTATTGACAAGTCAGAACTAACACCCGAGCGCTCTCGAACAATACCGTACAGTACGTTGTCATTCCTCTGTAGAAAGCGCTCCCTTGTGCGTGGAATCGGGGCTGGTCTGTCGGGTGGGCGATATCCAAACTCCCCCGGCCGATTCGACCGCCGCGTAGGCTCCTGGTTTTCCCTACTCAAGGGCCTGGGGCAATCAAATGGGAAATCAACAGAGAAACATCTGGGGAGGCAGAATGAAAAGGTTACGTCTCGTACACCTGGCAGTCTTGATGGTAACGATGTTCCTAGGGCTGACATTTGTTACAAAACTCCAGGCGCAGTCGAAGAGCATCACAGCCTCGCTTTCGGGAACTGTTACCGACCCTACCGGGGCCAGAATCCCGAAAGCCGCGGTGAAGCTAACCAACCCGGAAAGTGGAACTACTCGAAGCGACACCACGTCGGCGCTCGGTGAGTTTAACTTTGCGTTTCTCCCGACGGGCACCTACGTTCTTGAGGCGAGCGCGCCGGGATTCAAGACAACCCGGCAGGAAGGCATCGTTCTGGCTCAGGGGGATTCAGTGAGCATGGGGGTCAGTCTGACGGTCGGCGCCACCGAGCAAGTCACCGTCAACACGACAGGGCCGCTGCTTCAAACTGAGGACTCGAGCATGAGCACCGAGCTCACGAGCCAGCAACTTCAGGAGCTTCCACTCAACCTCCGGAACGACCTCTCCTTTGCGACATTGAACTCCGCCGTGAACACACAGGGCTACCGGCAGCTGTTGGCATCCGGCGGCAGTGAAGACACAGCCGACCAGGATTACTCCTTCCTGAATTTCGGTGGCGGCTACTTCGGAACCAACCTATTCCTTCTGGAGGGCGGCTACGACGTGGCCCAAGGCTGGGGAGGAAGCCAGTATGTTCCCGCTCCGGAAGACACGGACCAGGTGAAAGTAACCAGCTACGAGTTTTCAGCCGAGTACGGATTCAGCACCGGCAATGCAATCAGCATCACTACGAAGGCCGGCACCAGCAACTACCATTTCCTAGCTGACGAATATTTGCGCAACCAGGACCTGGACGCTAACCTTTATTTCAACAAGCTGGCGGGCTTGCCCAGAGTTGACGATCACCGGAACCAGTTTGGAATCGCCGGTGGCGGCCCGCTCTACATCCCGGGCATCTATAAACACAGGGACAAAACCTTCTTTTTCGCCAACTATGAGGGTCTCCGGCTCAACGGCGGCCTCACCTTCGGCGGCAATGTGCCGACCACTGCCGCGTTGGGTGGTGACTTCTCATCGGAACTGACGACCACTCAGGTCGGAACCGATGCGCTGTGCCGGCCTATCTACAAAGGGGCGATCTACAACCCCTATACATCCAGAGCGGTTACGGCTACCTGCGCTACTGCCAATAGCACCGTGGGACAAACCGTTGAAATCCGCGATCCCTATGCGGGAAATATCATACCCACAACCGGCGTAGGCGCAATCGACGCTCTGGCCAACAAATTCGCCAAGGGTAACTACTGGCCGGCGCCAAAGAATCCGGGCGGTGGCTACAACTTCAACACCTCGACGAGCGCGCCGACCTCCTCCAACGAGTGGGGAATCCGCATTGACGAAAACATCAACGCAAATAATAAGATCTACGGGCAATTCTCGAATAAGCACGAGGGAAAGGTGCAAACGGGCGCCTTTTACGGAAACGATATTGCCGGGCCCTACGTGTTTGACCCGAACAACCGTATGTTTGGGGTTTTGGGCTATTCTCACGTCTTCAGCCCAACTCTTATCCTCACCACCGACTTGTTTTTCACTCGCTTTGCCGCGGGGAACGTGGTCCAGGGCTATGGTTTCAAACCTTCGTCGCTCGGGCTGCCGGGCGTTCTCGACACGTGGACACCACAGTTTCCGCAGATTTCGTTCGGAAACACCTTTAGCGGCCAGGGATCATATGCTCCCCTGGGGGCGACACAAAACTCGGGCGAAGCCACCTTCCCTGAGAATAATGGCAGCCTGAACGCCGACCTGAACAAAAGCTTCAAAGCACATTCGGTTTCGATCGGGTATCTGGGCATTTGGCAAACCACAGACGGCGGCAGGTTAACCCCAACTGTAATGAATTTCAGCGTCCCCATGACGGCAGGTCCCGACCCGTCGAATCCGGCGACATCAACAAACGGAGACGGGCTTGCATCCTTCCTGGCGGGCGCCGGCAACTCTGGGGTCGGCTCGGCTGGAACCACTGGCTACACCGCGTTTGCGGCGACGACCAATTACCTGCACGGAATGTACGTCCAGGACGACTGGAAAGCCAACCGGAAGTTGACGTTGAACCTCGGCTTCCGTTATGAAATCCAGATGCCGGCTACGGCACGGCATAATCAACAGGCGTACTTCGATTTCCACGCTATCAACCCGATCAGCGCGGCGACGGGGATTCCGGTTACTGGGGAAATCGTCTACAACACTCCGGGGAACCGCGGTCTCTATCAAAAGAACTTGAACGACCTAGCGCCCCGCGTGGGCTTTACGTACGCCATCTTGCCGAAGCTGGTGATGCGCGGTGGCTACGGCTGGTATTACGCCAGAAACTGGTATGGCGGTTCCGGTCCGGACCCGGGATACTCGACCTCGACAGCCTGGACTTCTTCGCCCGACGGGATCACGGTGACGACGCCGCTCGCGCAGGCATTCCAAACTGGACTTGTGCCGGTGACCGGGAACGCGCTGGGAAGCCTGACCGGCGTTGGTCAGGGTGGCGGCGGCGTGAATCCATTCCGTCCCGATCCTCTTACCAAGGAGTTCGCCTTTGGGCTCCAATACGCCTTCACGGCCAACGACGTGCTGGATGTTGCCTACGTCGGAGGCCGCGGGTCGCGCATTACGATCGGCGGCATGAACTACGGCCAGCTGAATCCAAGCTATCTTTCCCAGGGTTCGGCGCTGAACGCCTCGGCGGGCACCAACCCGTATGCCCATGCGTTGAGTTCCCTGGGACTTACTGCTATGGCTTGCCCGTGGACGGTCGCGCAGTCCCTGATGCCGTATCCGGAGTTCTGCGGGGGCGCCTCAGCCACAGACGAGCCCGTCGGAATCAACAACTACAACGCATTGCAGGCAAATTTCAAGCATCGTTTCGGGGCCGGCCTGATCCTCACAGCCTCCTACACGTACTCGAAGTTCCTGTCTGACGTTGCCGGACCGGAGGAATGGGGATCGGTCAACGGCGATACCGGCGGCTCCGGTATTCGCAATTACTACAACCTGAAAGCCGATTGGACGGTCGACGGCGAGGATATTCCTGAATCGCTGGTTTTGAACTATGTGTATGAACTGCCGTTTGGCCGGGGCAAGACGATTGGCAGCGGCATGAACAGGGCTGAGGATGCAATTGTGGGCGGCTGGCAGTTCTCGGGCATTACCACCGTGCAGAGCGGTTTCCCGATGTCGATCGGCCCCAACGGGAACAGCTCAACCGTCTTTGGCGGCAGCCAACATGCAAACCTGACCGGGGCGCCATTCAGGACCGGCAGCTGCGGCAACGGCAAGCCCGGTAATCCGGTCATTTCTGTGGGAACGAAGTATTGCTTCTTTAACCCGGCGGCCTTTACACCGCCGCCCGCATACACCTTCGGCACCGGACCACGCTACTATTCCAATTTGCGGGCACCGAGATACGTGGACGAAGATCTGACACTAGGGAAGTGGTTCAACCTCGTGGAAGGATTCAAGCTGCAGTTCGCGGTCCAGATGTTCAACGCTTTCAACCACCCCAATTTCGGTATACCGGACTCCGGCGTCGGCGATGGAACTATGGGTGAGAGTTCGTCCACGCAGGGAGCGAGAGAGATGCAGGGCGTACTGAAGGTCACCTTTTAGGGTTCCTATATCCATGCAAAGGACCGTCCTTGCTCTCTGCCTTACGGTCGCGCTCACGAATTCAGCCGTGAGCGCGGTCGTAAGTGCGCAAGAGCCTGCACAAACTCTTCAACCCGTCCTGGCTGGCGCCCAAGCGGCCCAGTCCAGGGGGGATTTTCAAGCTGCGGCGGATGCATACCGGAAAGCCACCGAGGTTGCACCCTCGATTCCGCAACTGTGGGCCAATCTGGGCCTCATGGATCACCAACTGGGGAAGTCACCTGAAGCGATTGAAGCCTTCAGGAAAGCGGCCGAGCTGGACTCGTCTCTATTTGTTCCGCAGCTCTTTCTCGGCATCGAGTACCTCGATGCCAAGAATCCAGCAGCAGCTCTGCCATATCTGAAACGTGCCGTGACGATCAATTCCAAGGATGTGCAGGCTGCACTTTCCCTGGGCAGCACGTATTCCATGCTGGATCGCGGCAGTCAGGCTGCCGAGTCCTTTTGGAATGCAACGGAGATTGCCCCGAACAACGGAAGTGCATGGCTTGGCCTCGGGAGAGCGTACCTGCAGCAGGTTGAAAGCGACGCGCGTCTTATGACTTCAACTTACAAACATTCACCGTACGTCGTTCTGCGGACCGCGGAGACTCTGGCCGAACAGGGCAAGCTGGTTGACGCGGAGAGCGCCTACAAGGCCGCGATCGCGTTTCCGGCACCGGCGCCGTGTGCTCATGCAGAGTTCGGGATTGCGCTGCTTCGGGAAAAGAAGATCGCAGAAGCGCGCGAACAGTTCGAAGCGGAGGCTCGGACGGAAGAACACTGCAGACTAGCGTCGATAGGCAATGCTGTAGCGGCTGCTACAGAAGGGAAACCGGAGGAGGCCGTCAAAGCGCTCGCAGCGATTGCCGCGAACGATCCCAGATTCATTGAATCAAATCTGTATCTGTTCCGCGATGCTTTATCGGCAGACCAGGCACGATCAATGGCCGATCTGGCACGGATGCAACAGAGCGACGAAGGGTCTTCAGCCGATTTCGGCACTGTAGTTGAGCAGGCGCTTGTTTCCGATGTGCAGATCGCGGCGGGAATTGATGAGGCGGAAGCGGCTCAAGGGACGCGACCCGCATCGGCGGCAGCACGGACACTTTACCTTGCCGGGAAGTACACAGCCTGCGATCGGGCCCTGATGCCGGCGCTGGAAAAGCTGGACAGCGCGCAACTACAACTGCTTGCATCCTGCGCGTATTACACTGGCGACTTCCTCTCGGTTTCAAAGGTCGCTAAAAGGCAGAAAGCAAATCCAGCCACATTGCTGCAAGGTTTGTACTGGGAGACGAAGGCCGATCAGAAACTGGCGATTGCCTCGTTGACTCGAGCGGGCGAGATTGACCCCGACTCGCCGCGGATGCATGTCTTGACGGGAGATGTGTTTCGCCAGAAGCGGCGCTGGAGCGAGGCGGAGGCGGAATATCGAAAAGCGCTTGCCATCGATCCCGCGAGCCACGGAGCGCGGCTGAACCTTGGGATTGTGCTGTTCAGTGAACTGAAGACAGATGAAGCCTTCACGATTGCCAAGTCACTGCTCGCGGAGGCACCGGAAGACCCTGAGGCGAACCTGCTCGCCGGAGAGATTCTGGTGCTGGACCACAAGTTTGAAGAGGCCGAGCCATACCTAACCCATTGCCAAAACCTTGCTCAGGAGTTCGTTCCGTATCTTCATATTCTGCTAGGGCAGGTGTATGCGGAAACGAATAGGGTTCCAGAGGCCATCTCGGAGTACAAGCTGGGTCTCGTAAGCGATGAGAATGGCGGACTCCACTACCAACTGGCGCGTCTTTATCAGAAGACCGGGGATACAAAGGCAGCGGCAGAAGCTTTGCAGGTTTCGCAGCGGTTGCGAAAGCATTGGGACGATCGCGCAAGCATTGTCCTTCAACAGTCGGCGACAGACATCAGTCATCAATAGGGTTCCGAAAGATCGCGAGTTGGAATTGCTTGAATAAGAGTTGATCAGGATTGATCGAGGAAGGGAACAAGCTTGCTTGCCGGGTGAGCAAAGCATCATCGGGTAACCGTATGTTCCATTTTGATTGGTTTAGTTCAAAGTTGACACGGGAGTTCATTTTGATCTCATCAGGTTGTACGAAAGCCGTGCTTGCCGTCGCAGCGCTCGTATTCTCGGGCTCGACACTTTCTTATTGCGCTGGCAATGAGATACGTTCGTTCGAACGAAACGCCAATGGCGCAACTCTGTACGCAGACGGGGGCGCCTTACGCATCACCGTATGCTCGGATCGGATTGTCCATGTGGTTGCCAGCCCCGCTCGAGAGATTCCGGTTGCGATTGTGCCCGCGGTGATTGGCGAGTGCAACGACACTCAGTTCAGAATTGAGTCCAACAAGTCAAAGATCTCGGTTCGCACTGCAGCTCTCGAAGTGAGCGTAGACCGTGCAACGGGCGCCGTCCGCTTCCTCACAGTTGACGGTAAGACGATACTTAGCGAGCCGGTAAGTGGGGGAAGAAAGCTGACCCCGGAAACGATTCAAGGCGTCTCCACATTCCAGGTGCAGCAGGCGTTTATGTCGCCCGCCGATGAGGCGCTCTATGGTCTCGGCCAGCACCAGGAGGGAATCTTCAACCTGCGAGAGCTTCCGCTTCGTTTGCAGCAAGCCAATACGAATATTTCTATTCCTGTTTTGGTGTCGACCAAAGGCTATGGGCTGCTTTGGAACAACGCGTCGTTGACGGACTTCAATACGGCCGACGAACCGATTACGTTGAATGCCGCGACAGGCGAAGGGACATTCAGAACAGGTGCGGCGGGAGAGTATGGATTTTTGCTGATCGGGAACCGAAGGAGCAAGTTGCGCCTTTCTGTCGACGACAAGGCGATCATCGATATCAACAATATGTGGGTTGCAGATTCTGCCAGCGCTAAGATCAGGCTAGAGGCGGAAACAGACTACAAGATTTCGGCTCAAACTGGCGGCAATACCAGTCTGTTTGTGCGCCCTCCTTCCGCGACTACTGAATTTCGTTCTGAGGCCGGTGGAGCGGTGGACTACTACTTCTTCTACGGGCCAGAGCTGAACCAGGTGATTGCAGAGTATCGCCAGATGACCGGTGCTGCTCCGCTGCTACCTCAATGGGCATATGGCTTTTGGCAGTGCAGGGAGCGGTACTCAAGCCAGCAACAGATTCTGGATACGGCCGCGGAGTTTCGCACGCGCAAGATTCCAGTCGATGTAATTGTTCAGGATTGGCAGTATTGGGGCAAGTATGGGTGGAATGCGTTGCGCTTCGACGAACGGTATTATCCCGAGCCGGCGCAGCTGATGACCCAGCTGCACGAAGAAGATATTCATCTTGTGGCTTCAGTGTGGGCGAAGTTTGGAACCGAGACCGCAGTCGATCAGGATATGAAGAAAGAGCATCTGATGCTGGCGTCAGCGAATGGCCCTCGGGAACCCGGAGAGGGACAAGCAAAAGAGGATTGGGTTGACCTTTTCAATCCGAAGGCACAGAAGATGTTCTGGTCTGAGCTGAATCGCGGCCTGTTTCACGACGGACTGGACGGATGGTGGTTGGACGCCTCAGAGCCCGAAGGGGACCCGCTCAAAGGAGCGCCAACATTTCTAGGTCCCGGAGAACTTGTACGCAATGCGTATCCGCTTTATGAAACCACAGCAGTTTATGACGGACAGCGCGCTGCCGATGACCGGAAGCGCGTCGTGATTCTCACGAGGTCCGCGTTTACCGGCCAACAGCGCAACGGGACTATCTCGTGGTCGGGCGATATCTCAGCGAACTGGGAGACACTCCGCAGGCAGATCCCGGCAGGGCTGAGCTTCAGCATGTCGGGGATGCCCTACTGGACCACAGACATTGGCGGCTTCTTCCGTCCGCGGGACCAATACACTTCGGACGCCTATCACGAACTTCTCATCCGGTGGTTTCAGTTCGGTGCTTTCAGTCCCATCTTTCGAGTTCACGGCTACCAATCGGAAACCGAAATGTGGAAGTACGGCCCCCAGGTCGAAGGAATCCTGAAGGAATTCGATGAGCTTCGTTACCGGCTCCTGCCCTACACGTACTCAACTGCTTGGGGAGTCACTAACCGCGGAGCGACGATGATGAAGGCTCTGCCTTTCGTCTATCCAAGTGATCAGTCCTTGAGAGAAGTCAGCGATCAATTCTTATTTGGCGATTCGCTTCTGATCAATCCAGTAACAGAGCCCAACGTGACGACTCGTAGAGTCGTCCTCCCTGCGGGCAGTGATTGGTTCGACTTCTGGAGTGGTCAGAAATATCACGGGGGACAAACGATGGTTGCAGATGCCCCGTTGGACAAGATGCCCATTCTGGTAAGGGAGGGAAGCATTGTTCCTCTCGGGCCCAACATTCAGTACGCTGCTGAAAGTCATGATCCGATTGAACTCCGCATCTACGGCGGCAAGGATGCCGACTTCCAACTATACGAAGACAGCGGAGACGGATACGCCTACGAGCGTGGGGAACGAGCGACGATAAACCTGCACTGGAATGACAAAACGCGCGAACTAACCATCGGTGATCGGAACGGTTCGTTTTCCGGATTGCACGCCAAAATACATCTTAATGTCGCACTGGTCCGGCAAAACCATGGAACAGGAATAGCGGCAGAGAAATCATTTGACAGTTCGGTGGTCTATGAGGGACATCGGATGACCGTTGGGCTGAAGACAGTAAATTGAGAGTACTGCATTTGTTCCTTTTGAAATTGGTAATGTACCGGAGCTTTAAGCAAAGTGATCCAAATCTGATTTCACTAGTTTGAAATCTGCGCCGAGTTTTGTCCAACAGGGGTAAGAAATGCAACAGCAAGGTGAGGTTGTGGTGTCGGCACGGGAGCTAGTCTCTCCTGCCCTGGTGCCTCAAAGAACGCTTTACACCGGAGCACGAATGCCAGCCGTTGGACTTGGCACATTCGGCTCCGATCACGTAACGCCGGATCAAGTAGCTGATGCGGTGCTGGGAGCGGCAGCTGTGGGGTATCGCCACTTTGACTGCGCCTCCGTTTATGGAAATGAGCGCGAAGTCGGCAGCTCACTTGAGCAGATCATCAAGGGGGGCATCAAACGAGAAGAGCTTTGGGTTACTTCCAAGGTATGGAATGACAAGCACAATGGTGATGATGTCATCAATTCGTGTCGCCAGTCGCTAAGAGATCTTCGCCTGGACTATCTTGATCTGTATCTTGTTCACTGGCCGTTTCCTAATTTTCATCCGCCGCAGTGTGACGTGACCTCGCGCAGTCCCGAGGCCAAGCCTTACATCCACGAAGACTACATGAAGACCTGGCGCAAGATGGAGCAACTGGTCGACATGGGCCTGGTGCGCCATATTGGCACCTCGAATATGTCGGTACCGAAGCTGAAGCTGGTTCTACGCGATGCACGCATCAAACCCGCCGCCAACGAAATGGAGTTGCACCCGCATTTCCAGCAGTCTGAGCTTTTCAAGTATGTGGTTGCTAACGGTATTGTTCCGGTAGGCTATTGCCCCATCGGATCTCCGGGACGGCCAGAGCGCGACCGGACACCGGAGGATACGACACCTACACAGGATCCGGTTATTCTCGACATCGCCAGGAGCCACGGCATTAGCCCGGCGAGTGTCTGCATCAAGTGGGCTGTGCAGCGCGGGCAGGTTCCGATTCCTTTCTCCGTCAACCACTATCGCGACAACCTTGAATGCGTGACCAAAGACCCGCTTACGGACGAAGAAATGCGCGCCATTGGCTCCATTGACCGCAACTGCCGCCTGATCAAGGGCCAGGTTTTTCTTTGGAAGGAAGGCCAAACCTGGGAGGCATTGTGGGACGTGAATGGCGAAATCACGCCTCCGTAAGCACAGCTCCCTGCTGTCAGGTTTCAGCCATTAGCTAATTTACGCGAGAGCAAGTCTCAGCCTGTTTTGCGGGGACTCTCAATCGGGCATCCTTAAGGTGGCAGAATTACGAAGGAGGATATCCAGAGGGAGAATGGATTCCATGAATCGCAGGAAATTCCTAACGGCTGGGATATCTACGATCGCGCTAACTCAGATGATGAAGGCGACCGACACGAAAGGTTTGCAAACGCAAAACGCCAAACTCATTGGCGGCGCTTCGAAGATAGCTGATCGCGATTCTTCGCAAGGATATCTCGTTAGTTTGACTCAAGCCGGTCACGGTGTTACTTTCGCGGGTCTGCCGGCGGGAAACAGGTTGACGATTCGCTATTCGTCGCTATCCGTGGGTACGATCAGTGTTGCGGTCAACGACAAGCCGGCATGCAAGGTAAATATCCATTCATCGGGAGCACTCACCAGTTCCTATCTTGACGCCATTGTTGATTTGGCGATACCTGCGAATGCCAATGTGACAATCAGTCTGGCGCCCAACGACGTCGGGGTGAATATCGATCGGATCGTTGTTGGTGACATATTAGGGTTGCCGCCGGACGTCTGGAACCTGCCCGCGTTACCAGTTGCCAACGGTCCATATTCCGCCGACTGGAAGGCCCTGGGGCGAGCCTATGCCGCTCCGTCGTGGTGGCGCGATGCAAAGTTTGGCGCATGGTCGCACTGGGATCCGCAATCGATGCCTGAGCAGGGCGATTGGTATGCGCGCGGAATGTATATGCAGGGCAGCCCGCAATATGAGTTCCACCTCAAACATTTCGGCCATCCATCGGAATACGGTTACAAGGATATCTGCCACAACTGGGTGATCGACCGATGGAACCCTGACGGGTTGATGGATCTGTATGTTGAGATGGGTGCCCGTTACTTTATGGCGATGGGCTGTCATCACGACAACTTCGACTGCTTCGACTCAAAGTATCAACCATGGAATTCGCTGCATGTTGGCCCCAAAGTGGACATCGTCGGCACGTGGGAAAGGGTGGCGAGAAAGCGCGGGATGCGGTTCGGCATTGGTTTTCATGACACTCCAGCCCGAACCTGGGGCCAGTTTATGCCAGTGCGTTACGCCAGCGACAAGAAGGGGGCCATGATGGGCGTGGACTACGATGCCCTTCAAACAGTGCGAGACGGGAAAGGAAAATGGTGGGAAGGCATGGACCCGGTCAATTTATATGGCCCGGTCCACACATCGCTGGACCCGCTGAATTCGCCGTTCGCCAACCAGTTTATGTGGCGAGTGGATGACGCCATTACCAAGTACCACCCCGATGTGATCTATTTTGACGAGCACGCGGGCGATTCGCAAGTGGATTTGGGCGTTCATATGGGGCTTGGTTTTCTCGCCCCGCGGTTGATCGCGAATTACTACAACAAATCGTTGCAGTGGAACCATGGGAAGATGGAAGCGGTCGTCAATCTCAAAGGTGTGGGTGGGCGTTACAACAGCTTCCAGGATCACCCTGAACTGCTTCCCGACGTTGACCGCTCCCTGGTGAAGAGCACCGAAGCAATCATCGAACCGGAGATTATGGCCTATCCGTTCCAGACGGAAACGAGTATCTCGGATTGGCATTACAAAACGGGGCAGAAATACCTGGATGCCCAGAGAATCATTAATTTGTTGATGCAGAACGTATGCCGCAACGGGACCATGCTGCTCAACCTCACCCAGCACGGTCGCGGCGATCTTGATCCGGAGGTGGTGCGCGCCGCCAAAGACGTTGGTGCGTGGTTGAAACTGAATGGCGAAGCTGTCTACAGCTCACGGCCGTTTGAGGTCTATGGTGAAAGCGGGATTTGCTATACACGCAACAACGGCAATGTATATGCCACACTGCTGGATTGGAGCGGCGGCCCGGTTACTCTCAAAGCTCTCTGCGCCGGCGGAGCGACCCTGGGCAAGATTTCCAAAGTTGAACTGCTTGACTCCGACATTTCCCTTGCGTTCGTTCAAGATGATGCGGGGTTGACCGTCACCCCGGGCGCAACCCCGCAACCGCTTCCGGGAATTACCAGCGAATCGCTGGCAACTTCGTGCCGGGTGCTGCGTATCAGTCACGACAAAGGCTGGATCAACGATGACGATCTCCGCGTTGTGTCTCATGGGTGGATGCGACGCTGCAACCTGGGAACCGGCGACTACAACAACGACCTCACCACCAGCGACAAGCCCGGGGATGTTTGGGGTTGTTCCTTTACCAGCAGCAGCGTCTCGGTCATCGCGCCGAAAGAAGCAGGAGCTGGACAGATCGAGGTTCAGATTGACGGTCGTACCCGCGCCAAGGTGGACCTGTCAACGACAAGTGCGCGTCAAGCCCAACAAAGAGTTTTTGAAGTGAAGGATCTGGTTCCCGGTAAACACTCCATCGCCATTATCAATAGGGGGCCTGGGCGGGTGGCCGTGGATGCCCTGATCGTGGATTGACCTCGCCAAAACCCTACCCGGCTAGTGATGGTTCCCCATCATCCTGATGGGACATTCGACACTTGCACTACTCGAAGCTGATGGGTCGTGCAGGGTCCGTCGGACTTCGATGTGAAGCACCGCGTGGTCGCCTCAGTGATTTACCACCTGCCCGTCGGGCCCGGCCTCCTCTTCAGTCCTTCGTCGAAAGCTCTGGATGCGGTGATCGGAGGCTGGGAACTCAGCGCCGTCGCCACCCTCCCGACCGGCGTACCCTACAACGAGAGATACAACGACGACAATGCCAGCACCAATACCATTGTTGGCGGCACCCAACCGACGAGGCCGAATTACGTTCCTGGCCAACCGTTCGTTCTCGCCAACCGCACGGCCGGATCCAACGGACAATGGGTGAATCCTGCTGCCTGGCAGGAGCCGGCTCCGGGCTTCCTCGGAACCTCGGCGCGCAACATGCTCTACGGTCCTGGCTACCAACGGTTCGATATGTCTCTCGACAAGAACTTCAACATGACCTACAACGAGCACCACCAGTTGCAAATCCGATTTGACGCGTTCAACGCATTCAACCACACCAATTTCGGCAACCCGAACACCTTTCTGGACGGCACATCGACACCCGGCAGAATCACGGGTTCCGATGCGCCTTCAGGAAGCGCCAATGGAGGTTCGCGCGAACTGCAGCTAGCCGCCAGGTACTCGTTCTAGCGTCGGATACCTCAAGCTTGTTCAACCGTTATGGGCACCCCAGGTCTCAAACCAGAGACCTGGGGTTCACTGGGTGAGCCCCTTGCGTGAGACGGTTTGCTGAAGACCCAGTTGGCGTTGAGTTCCGAGACGACAACTGGATTATCCCGTCAGGTCGGGTAGATGGATTTGCCATTACCCGTCATTTGCGAATATTGTTCGAGTGGCTGAAATTTCCTGCAAAATCGACGACTTTGGGCTTAAATCCACATGCCCCAATGCCGTGGGGGCAAGTTCCCCTCTGGGCACAAGAAGTTGGTCCATTACGAATGTTTGGTCTGTTCAAGTTCGACAACGAAAGGTGATCTGAAAAATGGCGCAAACTACTCGACGGTCCATGTTGAAAGGAGCAACCCTTTCGGCATTGGGAACACTCTCGACATTCTCGCTCCCCGCTTTGGCGGGAGCCGTGGAAACCAACAGCTCACCGTTTCAGCGGCCGAAGCTCAAGATCACCGAGGTGCGCACCGCGCAGGTCATCGTTCATGGACCGCAGACGCACATCAGGATTTACACGGATCAAGGCATCTACGGGCAGGGAGAAACCACGGACGCCGCTATCGGAACCGCGTCGCTGATCCATAGTTGGCGGCGCGCGCTCATCGGGCGAGATCCGCTCAATGTCGAAGCGATATGGGAGAGGATTCGCACCCTGGGAATCTTCGCTGGCGCGCAAGGTGGACAGTACATCACAGCCTTGTCTGGCTTGGAAATTGCGTTGTGGGACCTTGCCGGCAAGGCGCTGGAGTTGCCCGTGTACCAGCTTATGGGCGGCAAGTTCCGCGATAAAGTCCGCATCTATTGCGACTCGGATATGGATGTTCCCATTGGGGAAGAGTCGGACCGAAAGCTTCCGTGGATCAAGGCGCAAGGCTTTACGGCGATGAAGATCGACCTCGACGATGCAATGGATCCGGCGCGCTTCGATTCCGTGAATTGGACTGCGAGCAATGGCGAGATCGATCGCATGGTGAAGTGGGTAGCGCACGTGCGGGAGTCGATTCCAGCCAACATGGACCTGGCCTGCGATATGCATGGCCGCTACGATGCTCCGACCGGAAAGAAAGTCGCGAAGGCGCTGGAGCCGTTCAGGCTGATGTGGCTGGAAGAGCCTGTTCCCCCCGAAGACATCGACGCGATGGCGGACATCCGGCATTCGACCTCGACCCCCATCGCCTGCGGCGAGAACCTCTACATGCGCTGGGGATACAGGGAATTGTTTGAGAAGCAGGCAGTGGACATCATTCAGCCCGACTTCCAGAAGGTGGGAGGGCTTGGCGAAGCCCAGAAGGTCGCCAACATGGCGCAGGCCTACTACATTCCAGTCGCGCCGCACTGCGTGGTTTCACCGATTGGGGTGATGGCTACCGCTCACGCATGCACCACATACCCGAACTTTCTGGCATGCGAGTGGCACTGGATCAACCACCTCGATACCTGGAAGACGTTCGTGAAGGAAGGCGAAATCATCATTGATGGTCACGTCACGCCCACGGAGAAGCCCGGCCTTGGCGTGGAGATGGACGAAGATGCCGCGAAGAAGGTTCAGATTCCGGGAACACCCTGGTTTGAAGCTGAGAAGTAGTTCTTTGAAGATCACCGGTACTTGGGAGAAGAGACGATGCGGAAGATGATTGCAGGTGTGCTGGCTGGGATGTCCTTGCTGGCGTTCACTCCGCGCCTGACGGCGCAGCAGGAGTTTTTCACGCGGGACGATGTGATCAAATACACTCCTGACTGGCAGGGGGAAAGGTTTCCGGACGGTCGGCCCAAGGTGCCCGACGACATCCTGGATCGCATGAAGAATGTGACTCTTGAAGAAGCCTGGGCGACCCTACGCAACGCGGGCTTTGTGCACCAGTATGAAGATGGCTGGTACTCGATCCATCCTGATCAGATCCTGGTGGGCAGGGCGCTGACGGCGGTATGGATGCCGGGCAGGCCCGATATTCAAAAGGTGATTGAAGACCAAGGGAAGAAGGACAATCGCCAGGGGGCTACCAACGCGTGGCCTGTGGACATGTTGCAGCCGCGCGATGTGTATGTAGCCGACCACTTCGGACTCAAAACGGATGGTCCATCGATTGGCGACAACGTAGGCAACGCCATCTATGCGCGATCGGGGAACGGCATCGTTTACGATGGCGCGGTTCGCGATATCAATGGTCTGAACGAACTGCCGAATTTTACTTCCTTTGTTCGGTTCTACGACCCTTCGCATCATTTTGGAAGTCTCGCCAGCGGAAGACTGCTCAACTCGACCATGGTGAGCATCAACGGGCCGACCCGGATCGGACATGCGACGGTGATGCCTGGAGATGTAATTCTGGGACGGAACGGTGGTGTGCTGTTCATACCGCCGCAGCTAGCGGAGCGGGTTGTCAAAGAGTCGGAAAGCACTCGTCTTGAGGACACGTTCGGACACCAGCGCCTGAGGGAGAAGAAGTACACCGCTGGACAGATCGATGCCAAGTGGTCACCGGAAATCGAACAGGACTACCACCAGTGGCTCAAAGAGAATGAGAATCATCTGACCGTACCCAAGGCCCAGATTGAAGAGATTTTGAAAGAGGCTAAGTAGTCGGATCAGGGCCTGGAGGGATCGCCGATGAGGGCGAGTGTCCGGGTCAATGATTGGCAAACGCACGCTGTTCATCTGACTATCGAGGCTTTTTTTGAATTTCGGAAACGGGCAACATGTGCAATTGGCAACTTGCGGCGACGGGCCGATCCAATTGAAGAGGGAGATCCCACGGCTCTGCCGGAGGATCCTTACTCAATACAACAAGAACGTAGAGCTGAAAGGAAAAAGAGGAAATGTCAGATAAAAGCAGTCTCAACATGAATCGCCGTAGTGTTCTCAAGTCTTCGCTGGCCGTACTGGCAGGTGGGGCTCTCAGCCAAGCTGCTGTAGCTGACGCTGCGGAGTCTTCGATCAAGAATGTCAATCTGAACTCGAGTCCATCAACTTTAAAGATCACCGACATGCGCTATGCGGTGGTGGTCAAGCCGGGCCCGAGTCCCTGCGTTCTGATCCGCATTGACACGAACCAGGGGGTGTATGGCCTGGGCGAAGTGCGGGACATCGCTGGATATCAGTATGCGATGGTGCTCAAGAACCGCATCGTCGGCGAGAATCCGCTGCAGATCGACTATCTATTTCAGAAGATTGCCCAGTTTGGAGGGGGAGCGCGGCAGGCGGGCGGCGTTTGCGCCGTGGAGATGGCGCTGTGGGATATTGCCGGCAAGGTATACAACATCCCAGTCTACCAAATGCTAGGTGGCAAGTGGCGCGATAGCATTCGCATCTATGCCGATACCGAGGAGTCGCCCGAGCCAAGCGAGTGCGCGGAGCGAGCCAAAGGACGCGTGGCCATGGGGCTCACCTGGCTGAAGATGGATATTGGCATTCGTCTTCTGGAGGGGAAACCCGGGATGGTGATGGAGCCGGCCGGTCAAAGCAATTGGGAGATGCGCGTTCAGCCACACCCCTTTGTGGCCACCGAGGTTACCGACAAAGGCATCGATCGCCTCTGTGAGTACGTTGCCGCCGTGCGCGACGCAGTGGGATACGAGATCCCCTTCTCGATCGATCACCTCGGTCACATCGGCGTAAAGTCTGTCATGCGCCTGGCCAAAGCCTACGAGAAGTTCAACCTCGAGTGGATGGAGGATGTCATTCCCTGGTACTACACCGACCTGCTCAAGGAAATCACAGAGTCGAGCCCGACGCCGATTCTTACGGGAGAAGACATCTACGAAATCGCCGACTTCGAAAAGCTGTGCAGCAACCACGCGGTCGACAAAATTCATCCCGACCTTGCGACTTCAGGTGGGATCTTGCGGACGCACAGAATTGGCGACATGGCGTTTACCTATGGAGTGCCCATGGCGATGCATTTTGCCGGAACGCCGGTGAGCTGCATGGCAAATGTTCACTGCGCAGCGGCCACGCGCAACTTCCTGGCGCTCGAAAACCATTCGCTCGATGTGCCCTTCTGGCAAGACCTGGTCACGGGCATTGAGAAACCGATCATCAACAAGGGATATATCAAGGTGTCGGATACGCCTGGGTTGGGTATCACGCTCAACGACGATGAAGTGAAGCGGCACCTGAAGCCGGGCACAGGATATTTTGAACCGACTCCGATGTGGGACGAAGTGCAGTCATTGGACGATGCGCTCTTCAGCTAGAAAAGAAGCTTCGAGTAACCAAGGGGGCGAGACCAAGGCGATCGCAGCGGAATCAATCGCTTTGTTTCGACCCCAGGACCTCAGAAAATCGATCTGAATTGATGGTGAGGCAGTCTGGCCGCTGTTGGGCTGGAAATGGGAATGTCTGCAGCGGGCCAGTGGGGAAGGAGAAGAGATTCATGAAGAAGACAGTCTCGGCAATTTTGTTGGCATGCGCGGTGTTGATGGCGGCTCCTGCGCGCAGCCAGGTGACCATGACGCGGGATCAAATACTCTTTTACACATCGGACTGGAAAGGCGAACGCTTCCCGGATGGCCGGCCGAAATTGCCGGATGCGCTGCTAAAACGCGCCGTGGATATGACGATTGAAGACATTTGGGAGTTCCTGCGTGGCCAGGGTTACAACAATCAATTTGATTCGGGCTGGCAGGCTCTTCATATGGATAAGCCATTTGCCGGCCGGGCGCTTACAGCCCAATACATGCCAACCCGTCCCGATATGCTGAAAGCGATTGCCGCGGAAGGCAAAGCAGAAGGACGAATACTGGGCGCAGGTTCCGGGACCAACAGCTGGCCCATCAGCGAGCTGCAAATCGGCGACGTGTATGTTGCGGACGGCTTCGGAAAGGTCGTCGAGGGTACGCTGATTGGCTCCAACCTGGGCAACGCCGTTGCAGCGCGCACTCATACAGGATTCGTATTTGACGCCGGGATCCGCGATCAGGAAGAGAATCGGGAGATTCCGGATTTCAACGGATTCTATCGAGGGTACGATCCCTCTGCCTGGGCCAATATGGGGTTGACCTCGATCAACGCCCCGATTCGCATCGGACGCGCGGTGGTGTTGCCGGGAGACCTGGTTCTGTGCAAGCCGGAAGGAGTCATTTTTGTTCCGGCAATTCTTGCCGAACAGGCAATCAGCTATGCGGAATTCACCTCTTTGAAAGACGACTTCAATTTTGAGCTCAACCGCGAAGGCAAGAACGGAGCTCAATTTGAAGGAGGCTGGACGGCTGAAAAGTATGACGCATTCGCCAAGTGGATCGACGCTCATCCTGAGAAGCTGAAGATGGAGCGCAGCGAGTTTGACGCCTTATTGGCGAAGGCAAGATTACCGCGCTCGGCCCACTAGACGGCAGCCCCTCGGTTCAGGCAAAGAGAATTTGAGAAAAGATGTCCATAAGCCAGCTGAAGAAACCCGGTCGCGGTGTGCCCAAGCGCTACCTGCTTGTGTCGTGGGTATTGGTATTGAGCGCCGTTGCCTTCATGGATCGCACCAATATTTCGATTGCCGGTGTATCGATCTGCCGGGAATTCGGAATAGATAACGCACATCTCGGCTGGATTTTCAGCGCATTCCTGATCGGCTACGCCTCGTTCCAGATTCCCGGCGGAGTCCTTGCACGCCGCCTTGGTCCGCGCCGTGTAATCGCGATCGGCGTGATATGGTCGGGGCTCTTTACCGCTCTGACCGCGTCCATTCCGCGGGGCATCCGCGGGGCGCTTTTCCTGCTGGTTCTTATCCGGTTCTCCCTGGCGGCAGGCGAGGCCATCACGTATCCGGCGGCAAACCAATTTGTCGAGCGGTGGTTTCCGATTGAAGAGCGAGGCAAGGCCAACGGCATCATCTTTGGCGGCGTCGGGCTCGGATCGGGACTTACGCCGCCAATCATGACGGCCATCATGTTGCACTACGGGTGGCGCGCTGCATTTTGGTTCAGCGCAGTTGTGGTTTTGCTGGCGGGAACCATATGGTACCTGGTAGCACGCGATACGCCGGAAGAGCATCCCTGGGTGCGCGCTGGGGAACTCGAAGTCATCGTCAAGGGCCGCGGCGACGCCGGGAGGCAAGCGGACAAACTCGCCGTGGCTGCAGCTTCAGGAGCAGAGGGGAAGCGGAAGGTACCGTGGAGCAGAATACTTCGAAGCAAAGAGATTCTCGCCCTGACGGGAAGCTATTTTACGTTCGGTTACGTGGCCTGGATTTTCTTTAGCTGGTTTTATATCTATCTGGTTCAAGTGCGCGGCCTGAATCTGAAGACCAGCGCGGTCTACTCCATGTTTCCCTTTATCGCCATGACGCTTGGCTCTCTTACCGGCGGAGTGGCCAGCGACTGGCTCTCGCGCCACATCAGCTTGCGCGCCGGCAGGTGCTTTCTGCCTGCCTTCGCCTTGGCCTGCACGGCGCTTCTGCTTTCCGTCGGGTCGAGAGCGCACGATGCTCAGACTGCCACTCTTGTTCTCGCGTGTGGAGCAGGGGCCTTGTATCTGTCGCAGAGCAGCTTCTGGTCGGTCACCGCCGATTTCGCGGGGCAATACTCCGGGGTTGTGTCCGGGACTATGAATACCGGCTGCCAGTTGGGTGGCGCCGTAACTGCATCGCTCACGCCCATGATTGCCGCTCACTTTGGTTGGGGGGCATCTTTTCTGACTGCGACCGTGCTTGCTGCTCTGGGCGCAATTGGTTGGCTCATCGTCAATCCCTCGGCGCGGCTCGATGGCCTGGGGCATTCGGCGCCGCGACTGACCCATGTTACCGAACCAATGATCTCCGCAGGAGCGGACTTATGAAAGTCGTATTACTGATTGTGATCTCGATTTCCTGCGTGGTGAGTGGCTATGGGAGTTCGGTGTATCCCACACATCTCGACGACCCCGCCGCCATTTATCTAACCCCCGAGGACTTTCACGTTCAAGGCGACGGGAAGGCGGATGACAGCTTGGCCGTCCAAGCTGCCATCAACAAGCTCCAGGAGACCCGGGGCGAGGGAATTGTCTTTATTCCCGAGGGCCGCTACCGGATTACGAGGACCATTTATCTCTGGCCCGGCATTCGCATGATCGGGTACGGCAGCCATCGCCCTGTCTTTGTTCTTGGCGAAAACACGCCGGGTTATCAGGATGGCATCGCCTACATGTTCTTCTTCGCAGGTGCGCGTCCTAACTCCGGAACCGTTATTCAGGGGGGCGTTCCACTGCTGGGCTTCCACATGCCGCCAACGCCTCCAGGAGTTGTTCCGCCGGACCATGCAGTGCCCGACGCCAATCCCGGCACCTTCTATTCTGCGATGAGCAACATCGATTTTGAAATTGGGCCTGGCAATGGGGGCGCTGTGGCGATCCGCTTCCATGCGGCTCAGCACACCTATCTCAGCCACATCGACTTCAATATTGGCTCTGGATTTGCCGGCATTCACGAGGTTGGCAACGAGGCCGAGGATCTTCATTTTCACGGCGGCAAGTTTGGCATAATGGCCCGTAAACCTTCGCCGAACTGGCAGTTCACTCTCATCGATTCCACCTTTGACGGTCAGCGCGAAGCCGCCATCCGCGAGAACGAAGCGGCACTCACTCTGATACACGACGAGTTCAAAGATGTACCTACAGCTGTCTCCATCGATCCGCACTATTCCGATCAGCTTTGGATATCGGACGCGCGCTTCGAGAACATTTCCGGCCCCGCCGTTCTCATCAGCAACGAGAACAGCCGCATGACCGAAGTGAATTTCGAAAACATTGTCTGCAGTCATACTCCGGTCTTTGCAAAATTCCGCGAGAGCGGACGGGAGTTTCGCCAAGCCGCAGAAGCTTATCAGGTGAGTGTCTTTTCCCACGGTCTCAGGCTTGAGTCTCCAGGGGCATTGGCGGCATTCCATACCAGTTACCAGGCGACGCCGCTTGCGATGCTTCCGCCGGCTGTGCCACCGGCCATTCGACCGCTGCCGGATGCATTACAGTGGGTCAATGTCCACACCCTCGGTGTTCAGGGCGATGGACACAGTGACGACACGGCCGCGCTGCAAAAGGCGATCGACCATCATCGCGTACTCTACTTTCCCAGTGGCCGCTATCTTCTGCGGGACACTCTTACTCTGCGCCCAGACACCGCCCTGATCGGCCTCCATCCAAGCACGACACAGTTTGACCTGCCCGATGGAACGCCGGCGTTTCAGGGGCCCGGCACTCCCAAACCGCTCTTGCTTGCTCCTGCCGGCGGCGCCAATGTTCTTGTTGGACTGGGCATCTACACCGGTGGGCTGAACAGCCGGGCCACGGGCCTGTTGTGGCACGCGGGCAGGGAATCCCTTGTCGACGATGTTCGCTTTCTGGGCGGCCACGGCACCAATGCGCCGGATGGCTCCCGGATAAATCCCTATAACAACACGCACACGGCCGATCCCGATTTGCATCGTCCGTGGGACTCGCAATACCCAAGCCTTTGGATCGATGGCGGCGGTGGAACCTTCGCCAACATCTGGACTCCCGATACCTTTGCTCAAGCCGGCATCCTGATCTCCAACACCACCGTCCCCGGCTTTGTGTACGAGTTGTCGAGCGAGCACCATATGCGTGCGGAAATCCAGATAAGGGATGCACACAATTGGCAGATCTACGCCCCTCAGACAGAAGAGGAGAGCGGCGAAAGCGGATATGCCTCATCGCTCGAAATCGACCGGTCGAGCAATATCACCATTGCCAACTATCACGGATATCGCGTCACTCACATGGAAGAGCCATTTCCCTACGCGGTGCGCGTGTCGGATTCCAGAAATATTCATTTCCGCAATGTGCATGTCGACGCCAACTGTTCCATCGTCATCTGCGATGCCTCGGGCGCATGTCGTCAGTTGGTGCGTTCCAACAAAGTTCCGTTTGAAGATGCGATCGTAGACCAGACACTGCACGCGGTGGTTCGTGATCGCGAGTTTGCTTACCTAGATCTCTCCGACAATCAGGCAAAACCCGCGTCCCACCCCGCTTCCAGCTTCACTGAAATAGGCTCCCAGCCCGAACTTCTGGCCACCGGCTTCTTCAACATCTCCGGAGCCGCCGTCAACTCCGCTGGCGACCCTTACTTTGTTGACGCCCATTTTCAGCGTATCTACCGGTGGTCGCCCAAGTCGCGGAACGCCGTTGTGGTTCGTGACGCCCCGCTCGATCCCGTCAATCTCGTCTTCGACAAATCCGACAACCTTGTGGTTCTCTCTTCCGGCGGCAAAGATCTCACAGCCTATGCCTTCCGGCCGGATGACGCGGAACAGCAACTCACTCTTCTTCAACCCCAGCCCGCCAGTAACCACCCCGGACGGACGGCTGCGCTTCCGGTCGACTATTGGTTCAACGGGGACTTTGCCAATACGTTGTCAGCCACACAGCCGTACACCTACACCACTCTCGAGGGGATGTTCAGGAAGGGGCTCGGAGGCCGCAAAGCTCTCGAATTTGTCTCCCCGGATGGCAGCCTGTTCATTCCGACTGACCCTGCGCTTGTGCAGGGGGAACCATACTTCGGCACCAAATGGGCGCCCGTTCTCGAGGCCTACGGCCTGGTGAAGGGAAATCCCGGCGAGACGTTCTATGCAACAAACGAGGCTGAACAACGGACCTATCGCGGAACACTCAACCCCGACGGCACTCTTTCTAATATAGCCACCTTCGTCGAGCGGGGCGGAGAGAGCCTTGCTCGGGACGCCGAAGGTAAGGTCTATATCGCCGCCGGACAAGTCTTCGTTTACTCACCTAAGGGCGAGCCACTCGGCACAATAACAACTCCAGAGCGCCCACACGATATTCTCTTCGGTGGTCCGGACCATCGGACACTGTATCTGCTCTCGGATCACTCTTTGTATTCTGTCCGCATTCGACCTTAATTGGTGCAGACAACATTGAACATGGGAAACTGTCAATCGCTGGAGAGGACTGGCCTTGCCCTCAGAATGCGTATCTCTTAACCGGACGGATTTTGAGGATTGAATTCATCCCCGTCGTCGGGGCGGTGGAAACATGGGAATCGGCCTCATCGGATTCCAAGGATTGTGGGAAGGGCTGAAAACGGCACGATCGTTTTCCGGGCTTTCCATAAGCCGTCATGTCCATGGCCTGCCTCGATCGCCGCGAACTCCTGGGCGGCGATCTTTACTGCTGCATCCATCCAGTCTCTCGCGAACTGCGGTGGGCTTTTATGGTGCAGCGTTGAGTGCATGCGTGTTTGGTGACACCACACGAAGCGGCGCCAAGAGACGAATCCGACTAATGTTCTTGAGGAATTGCCGTTGATCGCGCAAATCAGTGGCCACACACTCATCGCTCAGTGCAAACTGGGAGCAACAGAGTGGAGCGAACGGTCACGCTGATCGGGCTTGGATTGAAGGAGGATTATCGGATCGGCATGATCGATATCGTAGACATCAACGCAGACCTGTACGCGTTTGCGGGTCCCGGGCATTGGAACGATCCTGACATGCTGCAGATCGGCAATGGTGGCATGACGCCGGTGGAATATCGAACCCAGTTCAGTATGTGGGCCATGATGGCTGCGCCTCTGATGGCGGGCAACGATCTTTCGGCTATGTCGGAAGATACAAAGTCGATCCTGATGAACAAGGAAGTGATAGCTGTTGATCAGGATCCGCTGGGCGAAGCCGGTCGTCGGGTTTGGCAAAATGGGAATCTCGAAGTATGGTCACGCAATCTGACTGGTGGGTATCGCGCCGTAGTCTTGTTGAACCGGGGAACGGCGGCCGGCATCATCACCGTGCATTGGGCGGACATCGGATACCCTGACTCATTGAATGCCCAGGTTCGCGACCTGTAGAAGGCAAGAGAAATGGGCAGCGTGAAGAGTTATTATACAGCCGAGGTTGCTTCGCACGGTGTTGTCATGCTGACAGTCATGCCATAGCATCACGAGTCGGCCCACATGCCTTTTCTGTATGACATTGATTTCCAGCGATGCAGCACCTTTGCAGTGCAGAGGTCGCGGCCGAACCGGAACAGACATCTCGAAACGAAGCAAAGAGAAGTACGGCGGCTCGATTTCAACTCAATCCATCAAGAGGTCACCTTGGCAAATCAATACAAATCGCTTGCTTCTCGTGCAGTAAGGCTCGGAAAATCCACAGTTACCTCCATGCTTCTGGGAATCATTTTTGTTCCACTCGAGAATGTGGTTCATGCCCAGGCCCGGGCGTTCATGGGATCGATCACGCTGCCAACTTATCAAGAAGGCCCACCGGATCCAAACCCGCCCTTCGACGCTTATGCACCCGAAGGCTCCAATTATCCCTATACTATGCGAACCAACCTGACCGGCGCAAAGGTGGAACACACGTGGCGTGCGGTCATCCTCGAAAACGAGTATTTGAAATGCACAATCCTGCCTGACTTAGGCGGACATATCTACACTTGCGTGGATAAGATCAGCGGAAAGCCGATGTTCTATGAGAATCCAACGATCAAGAAGGCGAAAATCGGTCACCGCGGGGCCTGGGCTGCTTTCGGTCTCGAGTTCAACTTCCCTGTTTCGCATAACTGGGTGTCACTTTCACCGGTTGACTTTGCCTACGCGACCAATACGGACGGCAGTGCTTCGGTGACGGTCGGAAACATCGACCGGCCCTACGGGATGCAGTGGACGGTTGAACTGGTGCTCCGGCCAAAGTCCGCGCTTCTCGAAGAGCATGTTATCCTCTACAACCGTAGCGACGTGCGTCATCGTTACTACTGGTGGGACAACGCCGCAGTGCAAGTGTGGGATGACTCACGCATCGACTATGCAATGAAGTTTGTCGCTTCGCATGGCTTTACGGATGTGTATCCTTGGCCGAATCTCCGCCCGGGCGGAAGAGATTTCAGGTTTATCGCGAACCAGCTAGACGGCCCTGTCTCCTACTTCGCGCATGGAAGCCATGAGACGTTCATGGGTATCTGGAACCCGAAGACGGATACAGGCACGGCGCAGTATTCCAAGTACGAAGACCTTCCTGCAAGGAAAATCTGGTCGTGGGGAGTTGATGCCGATGGGTTGGCGTGGAGGACAGCGCTCTCCGATAACCAGAGTGCCTATGTCGAAGTGCAGGCCGGACTCTTTCGCAATCAGGAAACGTATTCGTTTCTAGATCCTGGCCAGACGATTAGCTTTACTGACTATTGGATGCCCGTGCGCGGAACCGGTGGGATTTCGCGTGCGAATGAGGCAGGCGTGGTCAAGCTCGACGTGCAGGACGCACAGCTTACGGCTCGCCTGAATGTGAATGCGCCAATCGCTGCAGCGGAAATTTCGCTCGTGGAGGGCAGCCGGGTTTTATGGCATGAAAAATCCAATCTGGACCCTGCGAAGACTTGGACAAAAACAATAGGCCTGCAGGATTCAACATCCGCCGTAACGTTTGAGCTTAGAAATCGGGACGGTCACTCGCTCCTGCGACAAACGGAGGGCGAGTATGACATGGACCCCACGAGCTCGATCAAACCCGGGCCGCAGGCCGCTTATGTGATGCCCGGGCCGGAGCAGCGATCGGAGGATGACTGGTTGCAACTCGGCACAGACCAAGAGCTCAATGGAGAGGTCGTGCGGGCGATGACAACTTATGAAACCGCGCTGAACAAGTATCCCCGAGGATTTTCCCTGGAAGTGGCAGCGGGGCGGCTGGCCACAGCGCTGCAAAGATATGCGGAAGCAGTTCCATGGCTCGAAGACGCGCAAAGCCGGGGCACGGCCAATTCTGTTGTGGCCTATTATCTGGGAATCGCTGAGGAGGGGTTGGGGAATCCGCGTGCGGCAGAAACTGCGTTTGAGATTGCGTACCGTCAGTCTTCGATGCGAGCGGCAGCCGGCATAAAGCTGGGCGAGTTAAAGGCGCGTGAAGGAAGACTTCAGGCCGCACTCGACTTCTTCAAGACCGCTGTGGATGCCGATCCGGAGAACGGCCTAGCGCAAGAACAGTTAGAAGCTGTTACGCGTGCATCCGGGGCTGCAGCGGACGCTGATAAAGACGCTCACCGGGCCCTGAGAAAGTCTCCCACCAGCGATTTCCTCAAGGAAGAGCTTGGCATTACGGATGTGGGGCATCTCGCCGCCGATCCGTACCGTGTGCTGCGCGTCGCTGCACAGTATATGGACCTTGGGCTCTATCAAAAGGCCTTCAACGTCCTGACCCCGAATTACAAGCCGGTTCCTGAGGATGAAATTGAGCCCGGCTCTGTACTTCCACAGGACCATGCTCTCGTGATGTATTACGCCGCATACTGTCGCATGAAGCTTGGCGAAAGTCGGCGCCATGATTGGGAGGATGCGTCGAAGCTCTCGACGAGCCTGGTGTTTCCTTCGACGGAGACGGATCGTATCGTGTTGGAGGCAGCGCTCGATGAGAACCAGGCAGATGCTTCAGCACACTACCTGCTGGGAACACTGCTTTTTTCCAAAGGACTATTCGATGACGGCATGAAGCAGTGGGGCGATGCGAAGGCTATCGCGCCAAACAAATCCGTAGTCGACGCGGATTTGGGGAATGCATGGCTCCTGATCAAGCACGACATGGTGCGCGCAAAGCAGGCCTTCATTGAAGGGTCAACGAGTGATCCCGGCAACGCGGACATCTACATTGGCCTGGACCAGGCGATGAGCCTGACTTCGTCGCCCGCAGCAGAGCGCGCGACCATGCTATCGCGCTATCCTCACGCGGACAGCCCGCAATCCACAATGCCGGTAAATCTGGTTTATCAGCTTGCACTGACGCGGGCGGAAGCGGGTCAGTACGACTCGGCATTCGCCCTCTTCAAGGACCGATTCTTCGCCCGCGAAGAAGGAGGAATTTCCTCGGACCAGGTACTGTTTGAAGTAGAGTTGATGCGGGCCGAAGCGGATGCGGCATCCGGAAACTGCGAGCCAGCCGAGGCCTTTCTGATCAAGGAAGCTTCTTCGCCGGAAACAACCAAAGCATCTCGGACGCTTTTCAAGATGGCTGGGATCGCGCGGCAATGCGGCAAAACAGAGCAGGCGCAATCGCTCCTGAAGGAGGCCGGAGTCACGACACCATCGTCTGAAAACCTTCCGTGGATAATCCAAGCTGATGAGGCACTCGGCACTGGGGATATTGCGCAGCTTAAAGCGGAGCTCAGCGGAACCATTCCCTCGGCGGAACGTCTGACCGAGATCGGCACCTACAGCAGCCGCCGCTGGTACGCGATCGGCTTCGACCAAGCCACACTTGGCAACGTTGCTCAGGCTGAGACATCATTCCGGAATGCATTTCTGCTTCCTGATTCTTTTATGTCACACCACCTCGCCCGCGCGGGGTTGGCCTCGCTGCAGTCAAGCGGCCGTTGACCGTGAGTTGCTGAATACTGACCAGCGCGCCATGCTTTCGACTATTTATGGATCAGTAGAAGCGCTTCTAATCTGGTACGGGGTCATGCCCGGGAAAGTTGAGCGCCCGGATGAAGAGTCTTCGAGCGGTCCGCTCATTTCAATCGACCTCGACAGAATTCAATCTCGCCAGTTGTATCCAGGCTTTCCCGGTTCAAGCCGCGGGGGAACTGTCTTCGGAGGAACTTGTCTGCCGGAACCGGATATTTCGCGACCTATTCCCACTTAAGCAAACGGATAAACCAGTCATCACAGGTTCACGGGAGGCAGGCCTAAATCAGCCCGGAAGCGCGGACCAGTCGAGTTCAGAGGCCGACTCCTGATCGAGGTAGACCGTGACATCGGGATGGGTACGGAGAATCGAAGCTGGGCATTTGGTTGAGATTGTTTCCTCGAGCGTTCGCCGCATGATCGGGGCTTTACGGCTTCCTGGGACAGAGACGATAAGCTTCGGGACGCGAAGGATCGCCGGGATGGTAACGCTGATCGCGCACTCGGGAACCTCCTCTCTGTTCTTGAACCAACCTTCCGCTACTTGCTGTGCCCGGCAGGCCGTGTCCAACCTGATAACTCTCACGTCCTGCGGATCTTTGAAGTCGGCAACGGCGGGGTCCATGAACGCAAGGTGCCCGTTTTCGCCGATGCCCAGCAGACAGAGTTTCGGACTGGCTGCCTCAAGCTTCTCAGCATAGAGTCGGCAGAATTTATCCAGATCCTGCGTCGTGCCATCCACTTCGTTAAACGCCAACAAACCGACTTTCTGAATGAGGTTTTCTCTGAGGTAACGACGGAAGGAGGCTGCGTGCTCGATCGGCAATCCTACGTATTCGTCCAGGTGGAAGCCTTGCACCCGATCCCAGGGAATGCCTTCTATGCGGGTGAGAGCTTCGAGAGTGTCTAGCTGTGAAACGCCCGTGGCAAAAATCACTCCAAACGATTCCAAACTGGCGCCCAGTTGTTTCATGGCCTCGGCCGCTGCCTCGGGGGTCAGTCAAAAGCGGCCACTTAGGGTCACTTCAAAACCGGCCACTTTGAAGGGCTGAGACATAGCTTCGACGGGGGAGAATTTAGCCTCTGTCAGCATGGGCAATGTCTTGAGCAGAGAGAAGCGGGAACAGGTGATAGCGTTGGGGCGGCTGGGTTGGCCCCTTCGGCGGATCGAGGAGGCGACGGGAGTGCGTCGCGAGACGGCGGGCGATTACCTGCGGTCAGCAGGTATCTTGGTTCGCTCGCCGGGGACTTGGGGACCGAAGTCTCTTTCAAAAGCGGCCACTTTAGTGACCACCGGCTTTTCGGGTTCAAACCAGGCCAACAATTCAAAACCGGCCATAGAAGTGACCACCGGCTTTTTCGCAGGATCCGGGCCTCCGGGTCCGGTTGGCCGGCGTTCTTCATGCAGCAGTGACGCATATCGCGAGTGGATCGAGTTGGAGTTGTCGCGCGGCCGTAACGCCACGGGTATCTTCCAGGACCTGGTCGACCAGCATGGGTTCACGGGCAGCTACGAGAGCGTGAAGCGTTTCGTACGCAAGCTTCGCGGCCCAGTGTCTCCTGAAGCTCGAGCGATCATCGAGACGCGGCCTGGCGAAGAGTGCCAGGTGGATTACGGCACCGGCCCGATGGTGCGCGATCCGGATACGGGCAAGTACCGGCGGCCGCGGCTGTTCGTACTGACGCTTGGGTGCAGCCGCAAATGTGTTCGTCTGCTGGCCTTCCGATCGAGCGCACGTGTGTGGGCAGAGTTGCATGAAAAGGCTTTTCGCCGGCTGGGCGGCACGACGCGAATCGTGGTTCTGGACAATCTTCGTGAAGGCGTGTTGTCGGCCGACATCTACGATCCGTCCCTGAATCCGTTGTATCGCGATGTGCTGGCGCATTACGGCGTGACGGCACTGCCCTGCAAGGTGCGCGATCCGGATCGAAAAGGAAAAGTGGAGTCAGGCGTAGCCCATGCGCAGAAAACGCCGCTGAAAGGCAAGAAGTTCGAGAGCCTGGAAGAGGCGCAAGCCTACCTTGATCACTGGGAAGCAAACTGGGCCGACAAGCGGATCCACGGCCGGACCAAGCGGCAGGTGGCAGCGATGTTCGCTGAAGAGAAACCCTTCCTGCAGGCTCTGCCGCTGGAGCCGTTCCGTTACTACCAGTATGGAACGCGCACGGTTCATCTGGATGGTTGCGTCGAGGTTGAAGCGGCCTATTACGGAGCGCCGCCAGGCTGGATCGGCCGTCAGGTGCATGTGCAGTGGGATGCGATGTTCGTGCGTCTGCTTGATCCACGCACCGGGGAATTACTGCGCGAGCATCTGAGCGGCAAGCGTGGCGGCCATCGCATCCGCGATGCGGATCGACCGCGTCGCACACCGCCCAAGCTTCTACAACTGCTGGCTCGTGCGCACAAGGCCGGATCGAACATCGGCGCCGTCTGCGACGCCATCCATGCTCGCCAGGGAGAACTCGGGTTACGTCGCATCCAGGGCGTTCTCCAACTGGCGAAGCAGTATGGCAGCGTGGCTTCAGACGATGCCTGCGCGGCGGCACTGGAACTGCGCGTTCCCGAGTATCGCTTCGTGCGCCGCTATCTGGAGCGCAGCCTGCAGGCGCCTCTCAGTCTGCGGCAAGTCGATCCGCTCATCCGCGAACTGAGCCAGTATCGCGACCTGATCCAACAACGAATCAACTTCGAGGAAACCCAATCATGAACCTGATCGAACTCAATCGCTCGCTGGTGCAGCTAAGAATGAGTGGCATGGCCGCGGTGATGGAAACGCGCCTTCTGCAGGCGCAATCGGAGAACATGGTCCCCATCGACCTGATCTCCACGCTGGTCTCTGACGAACTGGCCTGCCGCAGCAAGCGGCTGCTGGAGAGACGCCACAAACAGGCCCAGTTCCGTGATGTCGACAAGCGCCTGGACAACTTCAACTTCGAGTTCAACCCGAAGATGAACCGCAACCTGGTCTTCGAGCTGGCCACGGCCGGCTGGATCGGACGACGCGAAGACGCGTTGTTCCTCGGTCCACCTGGAGGCGGAAAGAGTCACTGCGCACAGGCGATCGGACATGCCGTTATCCAGCAGGGCTACCGCGTGTTGTATCGCGAGGCTCACACACTGCTGGAAGAGCTGGCCGATGCCACACTCGATGGCAAGCGCAAAGAGTTCATGGAACTACTGACCACAGTGCCGCTGCTGATAATCGACGATCTGGGAATGAGGAAGCTCCCGCTGACTGCCGCCGAGGAACTGCTCGAAATCATCATGCGCCGCTACGAACGTGCGAGCACACTGTTGACGTCCAACAGACCCGTTGACGACTGGGGAAAGCTGCTTGGCGACAGTGCCGCTGTCACCGCTATGCTGGATCGCCTGCTGCATCACGGACACGTTCTCAAATGCGGTCCGCGCAGCTGGCGCACCAAAACCGGCAGTGCAGGAGATGCGCAATGACAAAAGCAAAAACGAAAAGGATGCCGGGCAAAGAACGCCCGGCGGCGTCGCGACTCGTGATCCAGAGGCCTCCCACAACGAAGCTTCACCAAAAGAATCTATGCAGAAACACGAAACCCTCCGACGGGAAGCCCTTAAGCCAATCCGCAGAGGGTCTCGAATACCGATTCCTTCGGAGCCTGCCCCGTGTCATCGGCCCTGGATCACTCCGCAAGGCGCGACCCCGGCGAAGTGTCTCCCACAATAACATGCAACAAGAACCACTGAAAGCCAAGCATCAACGCTGCATCCGAATCCGCAGCTTGCAAATGCAACCTGCGACGAGGTAAAACAATCACGTCTCAGGCCATCCAAAGTGGCCGCTTTTAAAGTGACCACAAGTGGCCGGTTTTAAGGTGACCGCCGAGGTTAACACCTGTCCGGATGCCTCACGGCAAGTGCGGGGTCTGGGGCGGAGCCCCAACGGGCTAGCCGAACGCAACATTGACCAGCTAAACCGCTTCCGATATTGGTTGCTCGGCTGCGCCGGCGTCTTGTCGGTGATCTTCACTACGTCCTACCCGGCGGCAGACGTTAGATTAGTAGACCGGTGTGGAACTCCAGCGATGGTTATTCGGGGAAAATGGCATAATAATCACGATGTGAGTGAGTAAACATGCGGCTTTTGTAGAAGGAGAATTCTAGTAGATGCAATAATATTTGCTTCCAGAATCACACCTTGAAGACGCACGCCAAATCCCGGTGGCATCAAACATTAAGATGCATTGAGCTTATACCGGCCCACCCACGCCTTTGAACTTCTCAACAAAAGCAGAGATTTTCTGAAATACGCTTTGTTTTTTTGTCAGGTACTTCGGGTTGAGCGGGCTCATTTTTGGCAGGATTGCATTGAGCTCTGTGCCATTGTCGCTGGCAAACTCTCGTTTCAGTGAGGTGGTGATATAGCGTTTGGCCGCCGCAGCATTCAGGTTCTCAGTGCTGATCAGCTCTTGCGCTTCACGCAGCTGCTCTGCTTGAGCAAAGGTAAAGAAGGCATCAATCACGCTGGCCTTGTCGCCAATCTGGTCCAAATCGGTCTGATTGATGAAGTCCACTAGCAAGCTCTCTTTGGCGCGGTTACCAAGGCTGGCGCGAATTACCCGGCGGACTTCAGTAACCAGGTCTGATTTGCTTTTGGTTTTCTTGTTGTGCTCAAAAATCAATTCTAGAATGTAGTCGAGATTGATTTCTTGAGACTTCAGCAGGTCCACTTCGAACACCACGTCATCCCAGTCGATGGTGGATTTTTCCTTGTCGGTGGAAGATTTCTCCCGACGCAGCCAATCACGAACGTCGTTGTACGTCGAACGGTAGTCCTGGATTATCCGCTCGCTGGGCATCTTGATCGTTCGCAGTGCTGACAAGTCTTCGTCATTCAAATAGTGCTTGGCTTTGAATGTCTCAGCTGCGGCCATGTCGTTCAAATCCACGTTCTGCAATGCCTTCAGGCTGGCAAATTCATCGTAGTTTTGCAGTACATTCTCAACTCGCAAATACTCCCCAAACAGCTTCACAAAGGCTTTTTTATCGGCCTCTTTCTTGATACCTGCGGGGTCAGGAAAGCGCTGTTCCAGTTCCTTCACCACGTCTACAAAGCCACGCCGCGCTTCACCGGTTGCAACATCGGTAAAGCCTTCCATGTACTCCTTGTAACTCTTCTCCAGCACCACGTTCTTGGTGTTTTTATCGCCAAATAAGGTGATGGCGTCGATTGTTGCCTGCTCCAGATCGCGGAAGGTGACGATGTTGCCGAAGGTCTTGGTAGCGTCAAAAATGCGGTTGGTTCGCGAAAAGGCCTGCATCAGGCCGTGGTAGCGCAGGTTCTTGTCCACAAACAAGGTGTTCAATGTAGGTGCATCAAAACCGGTAAGGAACATACCCACCACAATCAGCAGGTCAATTTCCTTGGCTTTTACTTGCTTGGCTAGATCGCGGTAATAGTTCTGAAAGCCATTGCTGTCCACGCTGAACTTGGCTTTGAACAGTGCGTTATAGTCTGCGATGGCATCGGTCAGGAACTCTTTAGCGCTTCTGTCCATGGCAGAAACATCAAAGTTTTCATCCTGAATGTCACCAACGGCATCCTGTTCTTCGTTGGCCGCAAACGAGAAAATGGTAGCCACTCTCAGCGGTTTATCGCTGTTCTTCTGCAATTCCTTGAAAGACTCGTAATACAGTTTGGCTGCATCCACACTACTGACGGCAAACATGGCGTTGAACCCTTTTGCCCCAGCCTGCATGCGATGGGTCTTCTGCCGGAAATTATTCAGGATGTACTGGGTAATCTCACGGATGCGGTCAGGGTGCAACAAGGCCTGCTTGTTTTCGGCAGCACTGAGTTTTTTCTCGTCTCGTTCAGATTCAATCGCTTTGAAGTGCGGGCGAACATCGTTGTAGTCCACATT
>Ga0224554_1000151_pt1 | contig 63232 bp, 62 predicted proteins | sample 714S22024metaG_FD_180666 | JGI IMG/M metagenome (GOLD analysis project Ga0224554, IMG submission 180666) | Peat soil microbial communities from Stordalen Mire, Sweden - 717 S2 20-24 | ecosystem: Environmental > Terrestrial > Soil > Wetlands > Peat | place: Sweden: Norrbotten County, Stordalen... | reverse complement strand
CGCGCGGCTTATTACCCGACCATCACCTTGAGCGGCGCGGCGGGATACCAGAATACATCTGTGCAAAATTTATTCTCTGGTCCGGGTCTGGTCTGGTCCGTCGGCGCGACTCTGGCGCAAACACTTTTTGACGGCGGATTGCGCAAAGCGGTCACCGAACAGTCGCGTGCGATTTATCAAGGCACCGTTGCGAATTATCGTCAGACCGTCCTCACAGCGTTTCAGGAAGTCGAAGACAATTTATCAACGCTGCGGATCTTGTCGCAGGAACTGCAACAACAGAATACCGCCGTCGCCTCGTCGCAGCGTTATCTCAACCTTGCGAACGTGCGCTACGAGTCCGGAATGGATATTTACCTCAATGTGATCAATGCGCAGACCGCTCTGCTGAACAATCAGCGGACAGCGCTGAATCTCCAGATGGAACAATTGACGGCGAGCGTTCAATTAATCAAAGCCCTCGGTGGCGGCTGGGATGCTTCGCTGAAAGCAACTGCCGCCACTCCCTGAATAAAAGCACACTTATGAACACGCGACTGTTAATTGATACCGCAAAAAGCCTTTTTGCCAACCACAAGGGTTTGCTGGCGATGGATGAAAGCAATCCCACCTGCAACAAACGATTCGCCAAGCTCAACATCCCGCAGACGGTCGAGGCCCGGCGCGCGTATCGGGAATTGATCATCACCACGCCCGGTCTCGGAGAGAGCATCAGCGGCGCGATTCTCTTTGATGAAACGATCCGCCAACAGAAGCAGGATGGCACGCCGTTTATCAAAGTGCTTACCGACGCGGGCATCATTCCGGGCATCAAAGTGGATACCGGAGCCAAGGATTTGGCCGCTCATCCCGGAGAGAAAATCACGGAAGGTCTGGACGGCTTGCGTGACCGACTTAAAGAATATTTTCAGATAGGCGCGCGTTTCGCCAAGTGGCGCGCCGTGATTGGCATCGGAGAGGGCATTCCGACCCGGAGTTGTATCGAAGCCAACGCGCATGCGCTGGCGCGTTACGCCGCATTGTGCCAGGAAGCCGGACTCGTTCCCATAGTCGAACCCGAAGTGCTCATGGATGGCGATCATACTTTGGAAGTCTGCCGCAAAGTGACGGAAGAAGTTCTGCGCAATGTTTTCATCCAGCTCAATTGCCAGCGTGTGCTGCTGGAAGGCATGATTCTCAAACCCAACATGGTGTTGCCGGGATTGACATGTCCACCGCAGCAGGAGGTGAAAGAAGTCGGTGTTGGCGAACAGCAGTATCAGGTGCGATTGACCGACCGGAAGCCGGACGAAGAACAAGATATTGACGAGGTGGCCAACATCACGGTGAAGAGTCTGTGGCGAACCGTCCCCGCTGCGGTTCCGGGAATCGCTTTTCTATCTGGCGGCCAACCCGCCGAACTGGCCTCGGCCCGTCTGAATTTGATGAATTTGCGTTTCAAGTCGCAACTGCCATGGGCGCTGTCATTCTCGTTTGCCCGCGCCATCCAGCAGCCAGCTATGGAGATTTGGCGTGGCCAGGAAGCCAATGTAAAATTGGCACAACAAGCACTGCTGCATCGTGCCAAGTGCAATCGCGCTGCGCGCCGGGGCGAATACACCGCCGCGATGGAAAAGGCATAAGCATGACAACACTGGTTAAAAGTGGGTAATCGAGCGGGAACTCCCCTTCTTCATTAAACCAAGTCCAGATGAATAGCAGCGCATCGAAATATCCGAGGCTTTTGGCCTTCAAGAAAACACTAGAATGGCCGATGTTATTTCTCAGTTTCGTCTGGTTCTGCATTCTTATCATCGAGATCGTCTATGACACGAGCCCGGTGCTGTCAGGTGTTGGTTCAGGCATTTGGATTTTATTTATTTTCTATTTTGCCTTGCGCCTGGCGATTGTTGCCAATCGGATGGCCTTTCTCAAAAAGAACTGGCTTTTTATTTTGGCAATCGTTGTCTCGGCGCTGCGATTTTTTCCCTTTTTGCAGCCCTTCCCGCTGGTGCGTGCCTTGACCGCAACTTTCGGCATGCAGGTGATTTGGATTTTCGCTTCCGCCGACCAGGGCATGCGCTTTCTTCGAGTCGCCCTGGGACGTCGTGGGGCAGGTTACGCGCTCGCCTTAACCTTCGTGGTTTTGTTCGCTGGCGCGGCGGGCATGCTCCATTTTGAGGGGATCTCCGATGATCCGCAAAGGATCCAGACTTATCCGAAAGCTCTTTGGTGGACGGCCATGCAGATGACGAACATTGGCACTGCCTATTCAATAAAGACAGCCGGTGGACGCATTATTTGCCTAGGCATATCTGTCTACGCAGCAGCGATGTTTGGTTATCTCACCGCCCTCTTCGCCACCTTTCTTATTGATCGGGATGCCAAGGATCCAAAACCGGAAATTGCCCGTCAGCAGTTGATGCAAGAGGTTAAAGATGAAATCATTCAATTGCGCCGTTTGATCGAAGAAAAACTAGGTGGCAAAGGAGAATTTTCCCAGAGTATTTCAGTATCAAAATTGAAATCTAAGGACGTAAAAGTATCGAACCACCTACCGGAAGATTTGCATGGGGTGAATACCCCATAGCAAACGGCCAGTCTGCAGCCTATTTTTTATCAGGGCGAGACCACGAAGCGTTCATTCGCATCGAGGAGTCGTTGTTCAACCATCATCTCCAAGCAGTCATGAACGATGAGACCAGCACAGCAAATCTCGGCGCAGTCGCTTCGGTGCGCGGCAGCGTTGTGGACGTGCGGTTCGACGGGCAGTTGCCGCCGATTTATTCGGTGCTGCACGCTGGCGCGGAAAAGAAGATTGTCATCGAAGTGCTGGCGCAGAGCGACGCGCGGCATGTGCGCGGGATTGCGCTGACGCCCACGCAGGGACTCGCGCGCGGCATGGTGGTCACGGATACGGGCGGGCCGCTGAAAGCACCAGTCGGCAAGGCCATTCTCTCGCGGATGTTTGACGTGTTTGGCAACGCGATTGACCGTCAGTCGGCGCCGACGGATGTCCAGTGGCGTTCGGTGCATCGCGCGCCGCCGCCGCTGGAGCGGCGTTCCACCAAGTCGGAAATTTTCGAGACGGGCATCAAGGTCATTGACGTGCTCGTGCCGTTGGAGCGTGGCGGCAAGGCAGGGCTGTTCGGCGGCGCGGGCGTGGGCAAGACGGTGCTACTCACCGAAATGATCCATAACATGATCGGCCATCAGCAGGGCGTCAGCATTTTTTGCGGCATCGGGGAACGTTGTCGTGAAGGCGAGGAACTTTACCGCGAGATGAAGGCTGCGGGCGTGCTGCCGAACATGGTGATGATTTTCGGTCAGATGAACGAGCCGCCGGGCAGCCGTTTTCGCGTCGGCCACACGGCGCTGACGATGGCCGAATATTTCCGCGACGACGAGCATCGCGATGTGCTGCTGCTCATTGATAATATTTTTCGTTTCATCCAGGCTGGCATGGAAGTGTCCGGCTTGATGGGACAGATGCCGTCGCGCCTCGGTTATCAGCCCACGATGGGCACGGAGCTTTCCGGGTTGGAGGAGCGCATCGCGAACACCGATACCGGCGCGATCACCTCGATCCAGGCGGTGTATGTGCCGGCGGATGATTTCACCGACCCGGCGGCGGTGCATACGTTTTCGCATCTGTCGGCGTCCATCGTGCTCTCGCGCAAGCGGGCGAGCGAAGGGCTTTTTCCCGCGATTGATCCGTTGCAATCCAGTTCCAAAATGGCCACGCCGGGCATTGTCGGCGAACGGCATTACACTCTCGCGCAGGAAATCCGCCGCACGCTCGCGCAATACGGCGAACTCAAGGACATCATCGCCATGCTCGGACTGGAACAGCTTTCGCCGGAGGATCGCAAAGTGGTCGTGCGCGCCCGCCTGCTGGAGCGATTTCTCACTCAGCCCTTTTTCACCACCGAACAATTCACCGGCCTGACCGGAAAACTCGTCAGCCTCAAGGACGCGCTGGACGGTTGCGAACGCATCCTGCATGACGAATTTAAGGATTACCCGGAGAGCGGCCTCTACATGATCGGCGCGATCAGCGAAGCAAAGGGAAAACCGAAAGCTGTTCCAGCCCCAGCAAAACCAGATGCTAAGTCTGGGGCAAAAGTTGAACCAAAGCCTGCGGATAAAACCAAGCCAGATGTAAAAAATAATCCGCAGGCAGAGCAGAAGCTGAAGTCTGAAGCCGAAGCCAAACCCAAGGTTGAATTAAAAACCGCTGCTCCAACGCCTGCCAAAGTCGTCCCCGTGCAGCTAATGCCGGAAGCGAAACCTCAACCCAAGGACGAACATGCCGACGTCGCGCATGCATCTTAAAGTTCTCCTGCCGTTCCAGGTTTTCGCCGAGCAGACCGGCGTGACGCGCATCGTCGCGGAGACGCGCGAGGGTTCGTTTGGTCTCCTGCCGCACCGGCTCGATTGCGTGGCGGCGCTCGTGCCGGGCATTTTGATTTATCAGGCCGAATCCGGCGGCGAAGTTTTGGTGGCCGTGGATGAAGGCGTGCTGGTCAAGACCGGCGCGGACGTGCTGGTGTCTGTGCGACGCGCGATCGGTGGGACGAATCTTGAACAATTGCACGCGGCGGTGGAAAAGGAATTTCTGACGCTCGACGAGAACGAGCAAAGCGTGCGCACGGCGGTGGCGAAATTGGAAACCGGATTTCTGCGCCGCTTCGCAACCTTGCAACATGAGTGACCAACCAGACAAAACCCCGAAGAAGGAACCGACCTTTGCCGGAGAAATCAGCGCGAAGGCAGCACGCAAGCTCAAGGCGCGCAAATCCACACAGGGGGTCTGGTTCGGTCTCGGCATGATGGGTTTGGTCGGCTGGTCGGTGGTCGTGCCGACGCTACTCGGCGCGGCGCTCGGCATCTGGCTGGACAATCATCATCCCGGCAAACATCCGTGGACGCTGGCGCTGCTGGTGGTCGGACTGGCGGTCGGCTGTTTGAATGCGTGGCATTGGGTCGCCAAGGAAGACAAGGCCATGCACGACGAAACGGAAGACGACAATGAATAATTTATTATTTCTGGCGCTCGCTTTGGTCGCGGGTCTTTTGCTTGGCGCGATTTTTTTCGGCGGGCTTTGGTGGACAGTGCGCAAGGGCGTATTTTCCAAATCACCGGCACTATGGTTTCTCGGCAGCATGTTGCTGCGGATGAGTGTTGTTCTCACCGGGTTCTATTTTGTTGGACGCGGAGACTGGCAACGGCTGGTGGCATGTTTGTTCGGATTTATTATTGCGCGATTCATTGTGATGCGACTGACCCGAACGCCAATCGAGCCTCCCCACGCAACTACGAAGGAGGCCAGCCATGCGCCTTAGTCCTGATGAAATGATCTTCTGGCAACACGGGTTTATCAAACTGAACGGCACGATTGTGTTCACTTGGGGACTGATGCTCTTGCTGGCCGTGGGTTCAAAACTCATCACGCGCAATCTTTCGACAGAGCTGAAACGTTCCCGCTGGCAGAATCTTTTGGAAATCGTCGTTACTGGCATCGAAAAACAAATCGGTGACGTCGGCCTGAAACATCCAGAGCAGTATATCGGTTTTCTTGGCACGCTCTTCCTGTTCGTCGCGCTGGCCGCGCTCTGCACAATCATTCCCGGCTATGAACCACCGACTGGTTCGCTTTCCACTACCGCAGCCCTCGCGTTGTGCGTGTTTGTGGCCGTGCCGTTGTTCGGCATCGAGGAACAAGGTTTGTGGAACTACCTCAAATCCTACGCCGAACCAACTATCATAATGCTGCCATTTAATATCATCAGCGAATTATCGCGCACGCTGGCACTGGCCGTCCGCCTGTTCGGCAATATGATGAGTGGTGTGATGATCATCGGTATTCTGCTAACCATCACACCGTTTATTTTTCCGATTGTCATGACGGTCCTTGGTCTGCTCACCGGCATGGTGCAAGCCTACATTTTCAGCATCCTGGCTGCGGTCTATATCGCGGCGGCTACACGCGCTGGCAGACCTAAATCCGAACCAGCGCAAAAAACTTGAAACAGTTAAAAACCAACCAAAGGAAATAATTATGGACAGCATGACCATCATCGCAGTCGCCTCAATCGTCACCGCCGGGCTGACGATTGCCATCGGCAGTGTCGGCCCGGCGCTCGGCGAAGGGCGCGCCGTCGCCACGGCACTGACTTCGCTGGCGCAACAGCCGGACGCCGCATCGACTATCACGCGAACTTTGTTCGTCGGTCTGGCCATGATCGAATCCATCGCGATTTATTGCTTCGTCGTCTCGATGATTCTGATTTTCGCCAATCCGTTCTGGAATCACGTCATCGCGGGCGCGGCACAAGCGGCAAACAAGTGACCTATGTTGATTGACTGGTTCACCATCGCGGCGCAGGCGCTGAACTTCCTCATTCTCGTGTGGTTGATGAAGCGCTTTCTTTACAAGCCCATCCTCAACGCCATTGATGCGCGGGAGAAGCTGATTGCGAAGGAACTCGCGGATGCCGATGCAAAAAAGTCCGAGGCACAAAAGGAACGCGACGAGTTTCAAAAGAAGAACGAGGAATTTGATCAGCAGCGAGCCGCGCTCCTGACCAAGGCGACGGACGAGGCGAAAGCCGAACGACTGCGACTCCTCGAAGAAGCGCGCAAGGCCGCCGATGCCTTGAGCGCCAAACGGCAGGAATCGCTGGTCAACGACGCCCACAATTTGAACCAAGCCATCAGTCGTTTGACGCAGAAGGAAGTGTTTGCCATCACGCGCAAGGCGCTGACCGATCTGGCCACGACGAGTCTGGAAGAGCGGATGGGTGAGGTTTTCACCCGCCGTTTGCGCGAGCTGGACGACAAATCGAAATCTGTGCTTGGCGACGCGCTTAAGAAAAATTCCGAGCCAGCTCTAATTCGCAGCACGTTTGACCTGCCTGACGGGCAACGCGCGGCGATTCAAAATGCGCTCAACGAAACCTTTTCGGCGGAAATTCGCATCCGGTTCGAGACCTCGCCGGATTTGGTCAGTGGAATTGAACTAAGTGCGAATGGGCAGAAAGTCGGTTGGACAATCGCGGATTATTTGGCGTCGCTGGAAAAAGGTGTCGGCGAACTTCTGAAAGAGAAGGACAAGCCTGCGCCCAAGCCTGAAGTCAAAGTTGAGCCTATACCAGATGCACCAAAGCCCGAAGAAAAGCCAGCGCCTAAAGCAGAAGTTAAGGCTGAACCCAAACCCGAATCTGCGCCAGAGTCTAAAACTAAAGCCAAGCCCGAGAGTAAAACTAAATCCGAGTCCGAGCCGCAACCTGAAGTTAAACCAGAAGCTGAATCCAAAGTTGAAACTGTGGCCAAGCCCGAAGCCAAGGGCGAGCCAAAACCGGAAACCAAAGTTGAGTCCAAGCCAGAACCCAAATCCGCGCCGGAACCTGAAGTAACCAAGCCCGCAATAAAGAGCGCATGAACGCGGCACCTGAAAACTTGCAGAGTGTCTTCGACCGCACCTTTTCTGGAATCAGCCAGGGGCTGGGAGCCTTCACGCCGCAATTCACACCGCGCGAAGTCGGCACGATCATCAGTGTCGCCACCGGCATCGCGAAGGTTTCCGGTCTGCCCGGCGTGGGCTTTGAGGAGTTGGTAACATTTCCCGGCGGCGTATTGGGCATCGCGTTCAACGTGGACGAGGACGAAATCGGCGTTGTGCTGCTCGGCGCGTATCAGGATTTGCACGCTGGCGATGAAGTCGAACGCACTGGGCGCGTCATGGACGTAGCCGTCGGCGATGAATTACTGGGGCGTGTCATTGACCCGCTCGGCCGGGCGCTGGATGGTAATGGACCGATAGCGGCCAACCAACGGCTGCCCATCGAACGCCCGGCTGCGGCCATCATGGATCGTGCGCCGGTTTCAGTCCCGCTTCAGACCGGGCTTATGGTCATTGATGCGCTCATTCCCATCGGACGCGGACAGCGCGAATTAATTTTGGGTGATCGGCAGACGGGCAAAACCGCCATCGCCCTCGACAGCATTTTGAATCAGCGCGGGAAAAATGTGATCTGCGTGTATTGCGCCATCGGCCAGCGCGCGTCTGCCGTCGCCAAAGTCGTGGCGAATCTCCGCGAAAAGGGCGCGATGGATTACACCGTGATCGTAGTCGCCGAAGGCAACGATGCACCGGGGTTGACTTATATCACGCCTTATGCCGCGACGAGCATTGCGGAATATTTCATGGAAAAGGGCCGCGACGTCCTGATCGTCTATGACAATCTCACGCAGCACGCGGAAGCCTATCGCGAATTGTCGCTGCTGCTGCGACGTCCGCCCGGACGTGAAGCTTTTCCCGGTGACATTTTTTATATTCACTCGCGGATGCTGGAGCGCGCGACGCACCTCAGCAAGGAACGCGGCGGCGGGTCGCTTACGGCGCTGCCGATCATCGAGACCGAAGCGCAGGACATTTCCGCTTACATTCCGACCAACCTGATTTCCATCACGGACGGACAAATTTATCTCTCGCCATCGCTGTTTGAACTGGGCGTTCTGCCTGCCGTGGATGTCGGCAAATCCGTTTCGCGGGTCGGTGGCGAGGCGCAATGGGCGGCTTACCGAGCCGTCGCGGGCGACTTGAAACTTGCCTACGCGCAGTTCGAAGAACTCGAAACCTTTGCCCGTTTTGGCGCGCGGCTGGATGACGATACTCGCAAAATCATCGAGCATGGCCGGCGCATCCGCGCGTGTCTCAAACAGCCGGAATTTGCCCCGGTTACTGTGCCCGCACAAATCACCGTCCTGCTGGCCCTGACGGCGAACCTGTTCGACCCGGTGCCGCTGGAACAGATGACCGATGCCGGACACGCCGTGCGCGAGGCGGCGGCGACGATCCCGGCGGAGGTGAGCGCGCGATTTGAAACCGCTGCAAAATTAAGTGACGAGGATAAAAAGACGGTGGTTGAAATCGCCCGCAAAGCGCTCGCGCCATTTGTGCCTAAGCCGGAACCGAAACCCGAAGCTAACGCAGAAGTTAAAGCCACAACCAAGGTTGAACCTGAACCAGAGAATAAAGCCGACACGAAACCTAAAGTTGAATCACCGCCACCAGCCGAAGTTAAATCGTCTGCAAAAGTTGAATCCAAGGAGAAGCCATGAGTGACTCCACGGCAAGCTTGTCCCGCAAAATCAGCAGTGCCGGCGATCTGCAATCGGTCGTGCGCACGATGAAGGCTTTGGCGGCTTCGAGCATTGGGCAATATGATAAATCGGTTCGCGCTTTGGGTGATTATTATCGCACCGTGGAACTGGGACTGGGCGCTTGCTTTCGGGAAAGCAAGCCCGCACCGCCGGTCGCAAAACGTAAAGGACAAACCGACACCGGCGCGATCGGCGCGGTCGTGTTCGGATCTGATCAGGGATTGGTTGGACAATTTAACGATGTGGTCGCGGATTATGCGGTCAAGACGCTTGCCGCGTTGCCGGGCAAACCGGAAGTCTGGGCGGTCGGCGAGCGCGTTCACGCGCGACTGACCGATGCGGGCGTGCCGCTGATGGGGCTGTTTTCCGTGCCGAATTCCGTCCAGGCCATCACGCCACTCGTCGGGCAAATTCAAATCGAAAGCGAAGCGCGTCGGGCCAAAGGCGAATATGCCCGGCTCTACATTTTTCATAACCGTCCAAAGTCTGGAGCGCTTTACGAACCAGTTGGCCAGCGGTTATTGCCGCTCGACGCACAGTGGCAGCAAGGACTTGCCAAAGTTCCCTGGCCGACGAAGATGTTGCCCGAAGTCATTTGCAGCGACACGGTGACTCTGCGCGCGCTCATCCGCGAATATCTTTTCATTTCACTTTTTCGGGCGTGCGCTGAATCCCTCGCAAGCGAGAACGCCAGCCGTCTAGCCGCGATGGAGCGCGCCGACAAAAACATAGACGAGTTGCAGGAACAACTTCATGGCACTTTCCATCGAATTCGCCAGGCGGGCATAGACGAGGAACTATTCGACGTGATCTCTGGATTCGAGGCGCTGACGGTGGATGGAAACAACGGGAACCACAGATGATTGCATGCGGATATCCGACGCCGTCATCGTATTGGGAATAAATTTATTCTTACCTGCCGTAGCAAGGGTCGTATTAGAGTAGTAAGAGCATTGACACCTTCATTGGCAGTAATTGCCCCCGTAAACCGCGTGTAAAAAACCCGGTCGAATTCGGCATCTATTTGCTTGCACCCTTTGTTGGCATCCGCCGATGAGGTATTCAATTGTGTTCATCCCGTCTGCACCCGCGCCTCTGGTTGCTCCGTGCAACATCGCGCCGGCGGCCGCAACATCTTTGCGCCCGCCGTCACTCAGTTGCTGATGCTCCGCTGCCCGGCGGCGCGGGCGCAGACGGGTGCGTTTTGTCAGGAGCGGTCCTGCTCTCTCGGGGCGGGTGAAGAGAGCAGTTCCGCTTCTTCAGAACAAAACGCAAAACATGAACACGAATGAAAACCTCATCTCCACTGGATGCCCCGCAACCGCTCCGCAACCCGTCAACCAACTCGTCAAGCCGGTAAAATTCCCGGCTCAACCGCAGGAATGGAAAATCGTTTCATTGAGGGAATGTCCCACTCCCGACACCATGCAACAATGTGAAACGCCAGATCAGGCAGCCGCCTATTGGAAAACGCATATCGCTACTCATCCTTACTTCAATCCTGAATGTGAATGTTTGGTGGTATTCATCCTCAACACCCGCCGACGTATTAAAGGTCACTACTTGGTGTCCATTGGCACGATGGATACAATCCTTTGTCATCCAAGGGAAATTTTTAGATTGGCAATAATGGCAAGTGCTGCCGCAATCATTATCGCGCATTCACATCCGAGTGGTGATCCAACTCCATCGGAAGCGGACATAAAGATCACCCGTGATCTCATTCGAGCCGGTCAACTTCTAAAAATTGAAGTTCTCGACCACATCGTCATTGGAAATCCGAATCATTCTAGTCTTCGCAGTCTTGGGTATTTTTTCTCCTAGCCGAAGACGGCTTCCGTAGAATCGGAGGCCATTTTTATCTTCGCCATGCACCGGCAGCAGGCAGATTTTCCCATTCCTGGTCTTTTTCAGAGCGCTTCGACAGGTCTTTCTTCTCCTCAATCGCAATTTCCGTAACGAACGGCTGGCCTTGCTCAATCAAAGACCATTGGTGACTGGGCAATGTTTACAGCAGCGATTGACTTATCGCTTGAGCGGCGCATGAGTGATGAGGAAAAGGCCCGCGTAAATCTTGGGGTCAATCAAAACGCCGGTTTTCGCTTTTGCCTCCAGCCACGTCACAACCTCGACCAGCGGAATTTCATGAACCGTAATGTCTTCTTGTGCCACACCGCCACCTTTCCCGGTGCGATGCAAATCGAAAGCGCGAAAAAGCGTCACCTGTTCCGACGTGATTCCGCTGCAGGAGGAGCCGGTCATTACCGCTTCAATGCGTCCGGCAGTGTAACCGGTTTCCTCCAATAATTCGCGTCGTGCGGCGGCGACGGGAGCTTCATTCGTGTCCCCCGGTTCGTCTCCGATGATACCGGCGGGAAGCTCGATGGTGCATGCGTGAACCGGAATCCGGTATTGCTCCACCAGCAAAACTTTCTGTTCCGTGGTCACACCGATGATGAGCGCGACACCGGTCCCATGAACCCGGTCAACGTATTCCCAATGACCCTCTTTGATCAGTGTCAGGAATTTGCCAGTATGCAGAACTATTTGGCTGTCTTGATTCATTTGCATTTCAACAACCATTCCAAGGCGGTTGACGCCGAATCGAAGTTCATTACGTCAAGTCCCCGATTTCTAGCGACTTGAAGACCGAAATCCCCTGAACGCATCCAAGACCGGCTGGCTACATGGGCGACCTTGACCGAGGCGGCTGCATCCGAAGCGATGCGGGCGGCTAGATTATATCGTTCAGCAAGGTCGGGTGGCTGAAATTCTGGCAAGCCCGTTGAATCAATCAGCAATTTCTTAATCTTTTCCTTGCGACAGCGAAGCACCGCGCGGCCCAGCAGTTCAGACACTTCAGCAAACGAGGCCTGTCCCACGGGACAAAACACCGCATGTTCCTTTTTTAGCTCGAAGTGCTCCAACTTTTTCACCACACATATAGGAAATTAAATTTGGCACCCTTTATCAACGCGAAAAAGCCACAAAATGAAATGGGGGGGGGGTAAACACCCCATAGCACTCGCAGAATATCCGACTACAGTGTCCTCAATGACTGCCAAATATTTACCCTATTTTGAAGATCAAAAAATTAAACCATTTCAAAACCAATCGAATTCTGGCCAGCGCATTCTCGCGGTGGAGGCCGAGCATGACCTCCGCCAGCTAACCGCTGAAGTGTTAATTGACGCCGGCTATCAGGTGGATGTCGCCGAAAATGGTGCCACCGCCTGGTCCGCGCTGCAACTTTCCAAATACGATCTGCTGATCACCGACCAATTCATGCCGAAGCTTTCTGGCGTCGAGCTGCTCAGGAAAATTTATGCCGCGAACATGACCTTGCCGATCATCATGGCCACCGGATTTTTACCCACTTGGGAATTCGCCCTGCACCCTTGTCTGCAACCCGTGAAAATGCTGCTCAAACCCTATTCATTCCAGAAATTGTTGGGCATGGTGAAAAATGTTCTGCATACGACCGGCAGTGCCGGCGTTGAAATCCCGCTGCTTTGCAAATCCCACATCGAGCACGAATCCGCCATCAAGCTATGAGCAACCCCAAGAAATCCACCAAGACAGAAACTACCTTGTTGTGAATCTCCGCGAGCCGTTGACGACTAGCTTGTGCCCACGAGTGGATGGCGCGCGACACGATTGCAAAGGCAGCCTTCGCCTGTGCTTTCTCGCGGTGCTTGGAGATTTCCTCGATGGCGGCGGCAATCTCGGTGATCTGGTCCACGCGCCGCTTCCGCTGGCTTAAGACCAGTTGAACCAAGGATTGCTCGGTGCTTTTCGCTTCGTTCTTTTTCGCGTCGAAGAAATGAATCTGAGGAAAATGCTGGTCTGATAACTTAAGCCGCGTGCGCAGCGTGTCTTGAATTTGGCTCTGGCGCACGAAGCGCCCTTCATCTGCTGACGCGACCGGCCCTTCTTCTGATAGCGTGTTCTCCGCTTCTTCGTTGCGATCCAAAACGAGCAGTTGAGTTTGTTGAGTTACCTGCTGGCCGAGTCCGCTTTCCAGGAGATGCTTCAGTAACTCTTGAACGGCCTGTTCAGGTGCGTCACTAAACTTCGAGCAAACCACACAGACGGCACGGGCATTGCGGAACTGGCGGTCAATATCTTCCCGCTCCACGTTTCCATCCAAGCCCTTGGTATCAATCAGTGAAATGTTCAGCTCGGGTTCGTTCACCAGCGGTCTGGCCAACTCAACCACGATTCGCTGGTTTGTATTCATAGTGTGTCCACGGCAGCGGGAGGGCGCGGGCAACCAGACTGAGCCGTTCTACCGCGCCAGCCGATGATATTCCAATCACCGATTGGATAATTTCGGATTTTCCAATCACTGATTGGAAATTGTCCGGCAGGGGAAAGGTCAGATGAAATTGCCGCATGGCCGCGACTTGCGCCGGGCCGAAGCCGCGGCCAAAACGTTGCGTCAAATCCCTGGAAAATCTAATCACCACTTCTTCGCCGTAACCCGCGCGTCTTTGCCCCGCCTGCTCATGCTCCACAATTCGCCGGCCAATTTCCCAATACGTCGCCGTCATCAGCGTGTTGACGACGCGGGCGGACGTGCGCCGCGCTGTATCCAGCAACTCGACCACACCGGCCAATACGATGCCGTAGTCAGCCGCCTGGGGCTGAAGCGTTGTTCCGGTTTTCGGGTTGTTGTTCGGTTCGCTCATGGGGCTTTTCGGCGCTCATTGCTTATTGCTGGACGGCAATCCGCTTGTGGCGCCATTCGGCTTGTCGCCGTGACAGCGATGCAAACCACCGGGGATGGTAGGGCGGCGGCGGAAAGTTCAAGGATACTACGGGTCGTGGCTTCCGTTCCTCCTTGAGCTTTCCGCCGCCGCCGGAGTTTTGCCTTTAGGTTTTCATCGCGGGGAGTCTGGCAATCTGGTAAGTTAATTTTGTGGGTCATCCCAATTCCAGGTTGTATTTTCAGTGTTGATGGGGGTTGAATGGGGGTTGCTGTTGAGTAAAATGAATAGCGGCACATTGAAAAAGTTGATTGATAAAACTTTCTACCGTAATGGACAGGACATCGCTGCCAATGCAGAAGTTGTGCAACTCACGCAGATGAACATTCGTGCTGACCGTGCCCGCCTTGAGGCAGGCGAACAGTTGCTCCGCCTGCGTCTCGATGATGATCAGCGGCAAAATCAGATCAAATGCCTTCTGTTTGACGGCGCGCTGCCAGCGCTCTTGAGTTGGTCCATGTTTGTTTTCAGTAATGGCGTTGAACGCATCCTGCCAGGTCCGTTTTGAAAGCCCGGCATCGGTCCCGGCAAGATAGGCCTTGGCGATCTGGAGGTTCAGTTGCGGTTGCCGGAAGGATTCGTTGCGGGCGTTGAGCAGCGCCGTGGCCTCGGCACGATTCCGGGTGCCGGTAGTTTCCTGTTTGTGAGTTTCAGTGTCTTCGAGGTAGAACATGCCGCCGCGCTTGCGGCGGTAGAGGATGAAGCGACGTTTCATAATTTCGGATTTTTGTCCGAAAGTTATGAAGTCGTTCGTGGCTTTGGGTGTGTCAGCCACACCAAACGGGCAGCGAATCCCGTCTTCGCCAGTGCCCCGACCAATGGGCATTTTCCTCAGCTTTTACTCGGTTTTGGCCCTACTGGCACTTTCACTGGCACCAAGACCCGCATTTTCGATCTGCGAGCCGGGTTGTGACCCCGTTTTTGACCAGTATTTACCGAGTAATCGTTGAGTAATGGCCAGTTTTGATTTCACTGGCATTTTCACTGGCACTTGCCTCCTCTGGTTTTTCCATCTTGTTGAAAAGCAACGTTTTCCAAGATGGCGGAAGGGGTGGGATTCGTGCCCAAAATCACTTTATTTCGGAGCCACTATAATTGATTTTCGCCAGTATTCAAGCCTATTCTGTAACTATTTTCAAAATGCCGGTTACTACTGTTTGCTGACACTTTTACTGACAGTTTCACTGACAGTGCCAGTGGTCGCTGCCCCGGTTTCCACTAGGTATGTTTGCCATTTTGTTAGCCATTTTGACCTTATTTGGTGTCGGGGAAATCAAAACGGCGGCGGATTTGAACCAATGGGGAGGAGCACCAAACCGTAACCGCCTCCCAAGCTGCCAGACCCAGGATGATTCGAAATATATTCATCGCCCTTGTGATTGAATTCAGCACCATAAACACCAAGTCCTTGCAGGATATGCTGCATCAGGCCGGGCGGATCATCCTGCCGCTGACGGTCGCGCAATGTCTTTTTACCGCCAAAATAATATCGAATGCCAAACAAGTAATCATGGTAGCCATAACTGCCGCCGGAAACTTCGGCTGTGAGTGCAAGGCCGCGGATGGGAGTTTGGTATTCAAGTTCGCCTTTGGCCAAGTTCTCCCTGAAAGCGGTTGTGTATGAAGCGCCGATGCGCAAATCGTTCAAAGGATAATAATCGGCGGAAATCCGCCCAACAAATCTGGTTGGATTTGTGTCAATGAACGGCGCGGGATTGGCATAATTGATTGAACCGACACCGGCAAAGGCACCGAAGGTGAACCGGCCAAGATAGTATTCGCCTTCCGCGCCGACCTGATATGTATCAACGCCAGTTCGGTAGAGGTAGCCGCCGGTGAGACCGAGGAGTCCAATGTTTGGGTCGCGCCAAAAGACGTGCCCGCCGCCGCCGTAAAAATTAAAATCAGAAACCCGACTGTAAAGGCCGTCGGCTTGGAAACCCGTTTGATGCGTGACTGGAAGAGTGAAGCTGGCATCGAAAACGTTGCCTTCGTGGGAATCCATGTTGCCACCGGCGTAATCAAGTTTGCCGTTGAAACCCGAAACGGCCGGCGCATTGGTCTGTGCGTGCGCTGTGACCGCAAATGTGCTTGCAATGCAAACGATTGTTAAGGTGAATGTCTTGGCCCGTTTCTGCACAGCAGGCAGTTTGAACAAAAGGCGGTAATTTTGCGAGTTCATTTTATTTCCCTCCATTTGGGCGTTTGAAAACAGTCGTTCCATCAGGCTGACGCTCCATTTTGAATTCTTGCTTTTCCATGTTTTCTGTTTTCGCTTATTTGAAGTCGAAGGTATAACACCATGCGAACGCTTTCACGATTTCCTCAGCCACCGTCGGGTGTTTCCGCTTGAACTGCTCGGATGCCAGTTTTCCCATCTCTGGCAAATCCATGGCAACGAGCCGCGCATCGGAGGAATAGAAGTCGCTTGCTAAAGCTTTGATCAGAGGAAGTAGCTTGGCGGCCACGTCCTCGCCAAAATGATCCACCACCCGCTTATCGCTCCGGCTGGGCATCATGCTCTGCCCCCACCCGGTCCAAAGCCGAACCGCCTCAACAAGCTGTGGGGAATTAAGATTGTTCATCTTGACCATAACAAGACCTCCGCTCCAGAATCTGGATTTATTGCTCGTATCGAATTGACGTTGGGATTCGCCTGAAGTGCCCGGAACTCATCACGCCAAATTGCATCAATGCGCAAGACGTTGCCCTGTAGCACACGAACATTGCCTTGCGCACCAGCAGCAAATTCAGTTGAAGCTTGCCGCCAAGCAGCAACAGTGGCCGGACTACTGGCATCCCATGCGGGAAGCGTTATCCCCCTCGACACCAAGGTTGATTCTAGAGTTACGCCGCCGTTCTGCGCTGCCCAATTGGCAGCGATCTGTTCGCCGCTAGCTTCGCCTGTTCCGATTCCAGACCAGAAAACCGCTTCGTCGGCACCTGTTGCTAGCCCTCTTGTGGCCGCGCCACCAAATCCCGCGTCCACCAATCCCCCCGCTTCAAGTGAGCCTCCATCGGTCAAGGCGGCGAGCGGCAACGATGCCACAAATGCCCCGGCTTGCAACGTTTGCTCAAAAGCATCCGCCACGTTCAAATTATTTCCCGTCAAATCCGTTCCGCTAATTGCCGACGAAACTAGATTGGCTCCGCCGAGTGTGACAAGATTCACAAAACCCGCGAGCACTTGCTGCATCTGCTGTTCTTCCGGCGTGGGCGCGTTAAACCACGAGGCCGACGCCAGTAAATTATCACTGACAGCCCCCAAACCAAACGGGTCAAGGTAACTTACGGGATTTGCATTGGCGTAAGCATAAAAATTTAAGCCGCCGCTGAAACCGGACGGATCGGCACTAATAAACCGACAGAGATATGGATTGTAGTAACGTGCCCGCATATAGAGCAGGCCATTGGGGTCGGTCATCACACCGTATTTGCCGTTGAACAAAAACGGCGTGTCGGTGGTTCCGGCGCGATACGTCGTCAGGCCGTAGGCCGAGTATTCAATCCGGTCGGTCACGGTTCCGTTATCGCCAGTAAGCGCAATTGTCGAACCGCGATAATCGTAATGATACGTCAGGGTGTTGGTTGCCGTGGCTGTTTCCGTTACCTGATACAGCAAGCCCGGTCCATAAACGTAATAATTTGTGGCACCGTTCTTGATTCGCATCAACACCTGCGGCAATTTCGCGTTGGGGTTGACGACGAATCGCGTTGTGTTGGTTCCGATAGTAATGCCAACTCGGTTTCCGGCCGGATCGTAAGTGTTCGTAACGCCGCCCGCGTTCTGTAAGCGGTTGCGAGCGTCAAACGCATAAGTCACAAACGTGCTGTTGGTCAGCGGGCCTGAAGTCAGATTGCCGTCAGCGTCCACCGAGACGCCCGTGCCGTTGAACGTCGCCAGCCGGTTGTCACTATCATACGTCATCGTCCGCGTCGGCACCGTTACCGAGTGCGGCAGCGGCGCGAGGAATTCCCAATTCACGGTTGCGTTGGAATTCCAGTTGAACCGGAACCACGCAATCGGCAGAGTATTTGTCATTTGTTCCCATACGTTTGTCAACTGCCCGGCGGCATCGCAACTCATCGTCCGGTAAGAACCGTTCGGGCGCGTGATGCTCGTGACGTGCCCCGCCAAATCATAGGCGATGGCAGTTTTGCGCTGCGCCCAATCCGTCACGTTCGTCAACCGGTTCAGGCTGTCGTAAAAATAAGCGACTGTCCGCCCGCCCGGATAAATCAGATTGGTTAAATTACCGTTGGCATCGTAACGATACTGAATGAGATTTCCGTAAATGTCCTTATAGCTGGAAACGTGGTTGTAAGTGTCGTAAGTCCAAATGTTTGTGTTGCTATTTTCGGTTGCGCTTGTCTGGTTATTGTTGGCGTCGTAACCAAAGGTAGTCGTGCCCACATTGTCAACCCGGCTGGTCAATCGGTGTTTGCCGTCGTAGTTGAGCGTGGTGGTCTGGTTGAGCGGGTCTTGGACGGTGTTCAGCAAACCTTGATGATTCCACGTCAGCACGGTTTGCCGATTCCCCGGCGAAGTGGTGGTGTGCGGGCGATTCGCCCCGTCAAATTGAAACTGCCACACTTGCCCGTTGCGATTGGTGAGAATAATTTGATTGCCCGCGCCATCATATCCCCTCGATGAAGTGTGCTGCGCGCTGTCGGTCAGTTGAATCAGCTTGCCCCGCGCATCCCAAACTTGGCGCGTCACTTCCTGTATTGCATTGGTCGCGGCAATCGTATGGCCGTCGGCATCGTAACCCATAGTTGCCTTACGCAAAAGCGGGTCGGTCATGGCCAACAAATGACCGACAGAATCGTCGGTGAACTGCATTGCCTTTTGGAGCGGGTCAAGCGTCTGCGTCAGCCAATCGCGGTTGTCATAACTGTTAGTCGTCACCGGCGTTCCCTGCGGCGTGGATGGAAGGATTACCGCCAGCAATTTGCCGGTGGCACTCCAAATGTTGCTGGCGGTGTTGCCGCGTGCGTCGGTAACGCTCAATTGATTGGCGGCGGCATCGTAAGCCAGCTTTACGACGACATTCGTCGGTGCAACGGAGTTGGTCAACTGCCGGCGGTTGTTGTAACTGAACGTCGTGATGTTCCCGTTGCCGTCGGTGTGGCTGGTCACGTCCCCAAACGGGTTGTTCCCGAAACTTTCGTGGTCGCCGTTCGGGTAGGTGATGTGGTTCAACTGGCCGTAAGTATCATAACCATCATATTGAACCGCGCCGCCGGAATCGGTCCGACTGGCTGGCGTGCCGTCCGAGTTGTAGGTAAAATTGATCCAATCACCCGCGCCATTGGTTTGGCCGATTAGCGAAAATTGGTTGTTGTAACCGAAGGTTGAAGGATTCCCATTCGCGTCTACGGCGCGAATCAGATTGTTCTGGCCGTCATAGAAAAATTGATTGGTGAAACCCAAAGGATCAATGGTTTCAAGCAGGTTGTGGTTGGCATCATAAATAAACTGGTTGATTTCACCCAAAGGCGATATGGTCGCCATGATGTGGTCTTGGCCGTCATAAATCTTCTGGCTCAAGTTGCCCAGGGCGTCCTGCTGCCCGATGAGACGGGTTTTGTCGTCGTAAAAATAAATTTGCTGCCCGCCCGCCGGGTCTTGCGAGACGGTTCGCCAGCCTGACCAGAAAACATGCCACGTCTTATTTGTATTGCCTTGCGTGAATTGCGTCGTTATCCGGCCAAACCCATTGTAGATATTGCTGGCAACCAACTGGCCGAGGCCGTTGAAGGTGGCCGTTATTTGATGATTGGTATCGTAAAGGAATCTATTGGTTTTGCCTTCAGGGTCGGTGACGTAAGCCAAATCGTTGCTGCTGCTGTATCCCAACGAAATCGAGCGGCCCCCGCTGTCAGACACGGAAATCAGACGCACGGGGCTGGTGCTGCTGTAATTGAACGTGAGGCTATGATTTTTCAAATCCGTTGCCGACGTGACCCAATTGCTGGAATTGTAGCCGAGCGTCACGGACTGGCCGTAAGGATCAACGATGTTGGTGCACCATCCTGAACCATTAAATCTGAAAGTCCTTCCGTGCCGCTCTTGCAGGCTGTAAGCCGACCCGTTCTGCATGAGCGTCATCGTGCAATTCGCCGGTGGCGTGTAGCTGCCATCGGGTGCTTGAATAAATTGAATCACGTCTTTGCCAAGACTGACGGACACCGCTTTCGCCGTTAGCTGGTCAATCGCCCATTTGGCAATCAAGGCAGTGACAGTCCAGTTTTTGGGGTCAAGTTGTCCGTGGTTGTAAAAACTGACTGCCGACGCTGTGGCCGTCAGCATCGCCGCTGCTTGTGCCGGTGTTGTTCCGCCAAGCCCTGCTTCTGGAGAACTGATGTTGGCGGCATTGATGTAATAATTGTGGACCCAGCCTGGAGCGATGCCAGCCAGATTGCTGTTGCGACGGCTGCTGTTGTAATACCGGGAAAAACTTAATCCGCGCGGTTCGGTCTGTCCCAAAGACAAATCGGTGGCCTGAATTTGGAAGGTTCCGTCCGCCATATCCACCGGGTCAGCGGCCGTAAAATTCGGCAGTGATGGCGGCGAGGAATAATAAAATGAAGGTTGGGAGTAACCATAATAATTGATGAATGTTGGATCAATTGTCGCATTTAGATTTCCAGCATAACCGCCGTCCAATCCGGGGCCGACAAGCATATAAGTGCCGCCATTATTGGGCAATCGCGCCATAAAACCATGCCCAATCCAGCCATTTGTTCCCGCGCTCATCTGCGTCTGACCGTTTTGAGGCAAAAGCAACGTGTAGCCTTGATTGATATAGTTGGCAGCCAAAGTGGAAAGGCTATAATTTGTCAATTGATTTTGAACGGCTGACCAGTTGCTGCTATTGGCTATGTAAATAGCCTGGTGATTTGTATTTGCCTGTTCTATGACTTTCACCGTCGAACCCGCCACAAGATTACTTGATTGCAATTGTTCAATCATTCCATGTTCCATTGCGCTTCCAAAATAGGCAAATTGATCGAACCATTCGCCTTCGTTGGGGTCGCAGTTATAGCTGCCGCAGGTATTGCCCATGCTTGAAGGAGAACCGGTGGTCATATAAGCGACATCCACATAGTAACCACGGCCAGCCTCCTGCGCCATGCGGCCTATACGCTGATAAAACATTGGCAATACGCCCGCCTGCACTCCTATAGCCTTGCTTAAATCTCCGACTTCCAACTGCCATGTCAACGCCATGACGTTTAGAGTTTCACTAACAACAGAGCGGTTGGTATTTGCCAAACCTTGAGCGCGATACCCTTCCAGTTTTTTCTGCCGCGCCTGCAACCAGCCCCAATCCGGGTCAAATACATAAGAAATGGCATAAGTTGAGTTTGGATAATACGTTTCTGGACCTGAAAGAGTATACCATCCTTGAATAAATACGTTGTTTGTGACATCCCAATTCCCACGCGGATGATTGATTGTTAACGTGGCATTATCGTAATAACTAAATGTCCCTGACGCGATATTGGAGTCTTCCTCCCAAAGTTGCACGGTGGACGAACCATAAACCATTGCAAGACGGTCTCCGTGCAACTGCGGCATAAACCATTGATACGTCTGCCCCCCGCCACCAAAGTTTATTTTCAGCATGGACATCATGTTGGTTGGCTCGTTTATCCAACTGACCACCGACATCGCGCCGATAGTGGTTGGCTGGAACGGGAAACATTGGCTTAATGCTGTATTCGTTGAAGGAACAATGTATTGGCCGCTTAATATCTGTTCCACACTTGCGCTGGGATAATTGCTTTGAATGTAATTCAAAAGGTTCGTCGTGAAGCCGGTCAATGTTCCGCGAATGGCAGCTTCGTTGATGTTGGTGCAATAAAAATTTGTTGAAATGTTCCCGACATCAAGGCCGGCAGCGGCAGTCATCAAGGCGTTGCTGACAGCGCTTGTGCTTCCGCCAATGGCATTCGCCAGAGAAATTCCAGCAATCGGCTCGCTTACTTTGAATGCCGGGTCGAGAAGATAATTTGTGCCGCCCACTGTCACCGTTACCCATACTCGCTGGAATGCGTAAATATTATTTCCATAGCTGGCCGAATAATTCGGCATATTGCCCGGATAACTTCGCCAAAATGTAAAAATATCATTCAATTGGGCGACGGTCGCGCCCCAATTGCTGTTTGAAAAATTCAAACAGAACCAATGATGAATGTCCCGATGGCTTCCATCGGGATTGTCAAAGGGAATCGGCATCCAACCGAATTGATAGCCCGCATTGGTGTAGCCTGCCGCGCGCAGCATCGCCACCAGCAGGGCGCATTGGTCGAAATCATTGCCGCTCTTTTCCAGCAAGGTCAGTTCCGCCCCTTTTTTCGAGCCGAAGTAAAGCGAATAGCGGATATGGTCGTGAACATAATTGAAGATTTTTAACGGATCGTCCTGCAAGCCGTCCGTCAATGCCTGGATTTCCGGCGTGATGACCTCGGCGATAACCGGTGGTGTTGGCGGCGTTTGCGGCTGAAAGTTCATTTGAACTTGAACCGCGCCTCCATCATCGGCTGGAGCGTTCGTTTCATAATCATAATAGCCGATAGGAAACCATCCCAAATTTGTTGTGACCAAATCTTGCGCTCGACAAAACCAAGTCGCCGTTGCCAGCAATCCAAAAATCAGAACTCGTAGTGTTTTCATTTTTATCCTTCGTGATTATTGTGAAACCGTCAGCACGTTGCCTTCGTTGTCCAAATTGATTGTCCCGCTCTTGACGCCCGAAATGCCGTTTAGCCAGTCCGCCGTCGTGTAGCCGTAATTCGACCGCTCGGATGGCATGGTCACGTTGTTGTTCTGCGGATTCAGCCCAAGCGACGCTTCCCAACTGTCCGGCAATCCGTCCAGATTTGAATACGCGTTGGTGGGGCTGGTGTGGCTCACCAAGTTTTCGTAGGCGTCCGTCAAACCATCGCCATCGGTGTCGTTTGTCAAACCGAGAATGAAAAATTCCGTCGGACTGGCGAGATTGACTACGGTGAGGTTGGTTTGTCCCGGTGAACAACGTCCAAGCCATTGCCATGCGCTCGGCGCAAGGTTGGTCGTGGCAAAGAGGTCATAAACGCCGTTGGTCACGTTCCAAGGCGTGTTGATCACCAAATAGGCTGTCATGTCCGTTCCGTTGTTTGTTGTTCCCACCATCTGCAACCATAAATCATTGGTCGTGTAAACTGGAGGCTGAAAACTGTCGGAATAAAACCCTCCGTCACCGTTCGTGCCTCCGCCTCCTCCTGGAATGGGCACGTCCATCGCCTGCATTCCGCTGCTGGCGTTTGCCGCCGCACCCTGAACCATCAAAATTAAATTTTCGATTGTGTTGGCCTGCAACGCCAAGGCGGAAGCAATCATGGCGCTGCTGGTTTGTCTCCCTGATAGATTCCCACCGCTCAACACCTGACCGCCGGTGGCGTCCACCAGAAAAATATTTCCCGTGATGTCGTAAATCGGGGAATTGGCCAGCGCGACAGGCAGGCAGGGATAGGGCAAGGGAGTCACGTTGCCCCTGTAACCGGGCGCAATTACCCAATAGGTTGCCGCACGCGGCAGACCCGCCGATGATATTGAGGTCAGTCCCGCTTCGTCGGCTGTCAATTGCACAATATCATCCGCTGGCGCGGATTGAATTGCGCCAGCCGTCCCTTGGGCGTGGGCCAGCATCAATCCGGCAAAGCCGGCCAAACTCAAAATGACGGCAATTACCAATGACTTTCGTGGGGGATTTTTCATAAAAATACGATCTTTCCGGTTTAGGGTTTCAACTCACTATAGCGGGGCCACCTTTCCTGCCGGATGGAAAGGCAGGCATTATTAGCCGCACTAACTGATAGTTCAATTTAGTGTAATGAGCATTTTTCACAGATTGCCTTTTGGAAGTTGACTCCCCTTTTGCGTCCGCAGTTGGGTCGGCGCGTTCATTCCACCTGAAATAATTCTGCCGCATCTTTGCCCGTTCCGTCCAGATGTTTTTCTGTGACATTCATGCGACACCCGAATCCCGCTGGCCAGTTTTGCATAAGAAGCACCGGCCCGCGACTCCAGGGATTCCACAGGAATTGGCAGGCCTGATTTTGCCAAAGTTCGCGGCGGCTGTCTAGTATTAAATGCGATAGCTGTAACGTCTATGTTTTCCGGGGCTTTTTTCTTCCAAACTTGGTAGGCATGGACATCCAGTATCGCAAGCGAGTAGCGAAGAGTGTGCGCGCGTATCGAAAAAAAATGGCCTTGTCGCAAGAATCGCTTGCCGAGCGCGCGGATATGCATTGGACATACATCAGCGGCGTCGAACGCGGTAAATACAATCTTTCGCTGTCCAGTCTGGTCCGCATTGCCAAGGCGTTGGGCCGCGAACCCTACGAGCTTTTGAAATAGGCGCGTGCGCATTTGATCTCTGCCAAAAGGCGTTTGCCACAAACACGCGCTTTTGACTCAAGTTTCTGGGATGGATTTGTTTAGCGTTAAGGCTGTCTGGAATCAGAACACTTCGGGCGGCTTACAGATGCAATATGAAGACTGTGAATTTACGCCGGTATTCAGAGCCGGACACACTTCGGGAAATTTCTCCGCGCACACTGGTCGCGCTGATGGATGAACACCGCGAATTCCTCGCCGGCAAGGGCGTAGACCTGCCGCCGGTCGGCCAGGAGACGGAACTGGATTACAGCGCGATGGCAACGGTGTTTCTCTCGCCGGACGACATTCCCCCCGGACTGGTTGAAAAATTTCACATGGTGAAACAGATGTCCGGGCCGGAAACGATGGACAAGATTCTCGACACGGTGCGGGCGCGGCAGATGGAATTCAGCTTTCCCGCCGACAGTTCACCGGAAGACGTGGCGGCGCACCTGCTGCTGACCAACCGGACGCTCTTTCAGGAAATCTATGCCGAGAAGTCGGTGGCGCGGTATCGGTCGTTTGTCTATTACGTCGCGCGGCGCAGGCGGGCGGGATTTAATCCGCCGGCGGATTTGTCGGCGTTGGAAAAGACGCTGAACGGCTGGTATGAGGCCCACCAGCGCGGACGGAGCGTGCGGGTTTTCTGGCGCGAGCATGACCATGAATTCTGGTTTTACGTCCGCCATGCCCAGCCGATCAAACGCGACGGCTGCGTGGATTTGAAGGATTTGGAATCCGGCAGCATGATTTACCGCCCGGAGCGGCATGACGTGGTGATTTATGACGCGGACGCGGGCGAGATGCGCGTTCACGCGGATTGCGAGCAGGAGCCGGAATTGTTCCGGCTGGCGTTCGGAATGCACCTGTTCAATGACGCGAATTATTTTCCGGCGAGCCGGGGCAAATACACGCTCGAACCATTGAAAACCGGCCGCCCTTCGGTCGCGTGCGCGGGAATTGACGGGGTGCTGGACATCACGCTCAAGGAAATTGAATTTCGCGGGCATGGCGAGCTGGGTTTGCGCGAGCGGGTTTCGGCGCTGGATGTGTTTTCCATTTTCGAGAAACGACAGTATAAAATCCCGGCGGCGGCGGACATCCGGCTGGCGCGATTTTCCGTTTTGTTCCGCGACGCGAAAAAGCCGCGCTCGTTCACGATCCGGCCTTCCAATTTTGCGACCTTCAGCCGCGATGATGATTCCGTGCCGCTTCATGCGTGGCTGGAACGCCAGAAATTCGTGCTGGCAAACCACGAGGAAAACACCAATGGCAACTGGTCTTTGGAATACTCTTGAACTGCTGGCGGAGACGCATCCACCGGCGGCGGTGATGGCGGAATGGCGGCAACTGGCGGGCGCGGATTTTGAGGCGCTGAACCGCTTCCTGTGTCCGACACAACGGCTGGCGCAGAATTATCCGTGCCTGGCCGAACGCGACTGCGGCTGCCGCCATGAAGTTGAAACCACGGAATTATTTTCCGTCTGCCAGTGCGAGTTTGGCGGCTGCGAGGCGGTGAAGCTGACGCCAGCGGAAATCATCATTCACGAACTGGACACGCCGCGATTTGGCGACGCGGTGGCGCGGAGTCTCGGCTTTGGAGTCGTGGAGAATGGCCATGCACCGCGTGCCGCGACGAAAATCTGGCCGGTGGGAACCTGCACCGTAACACGTTCGCCCGTATTACTGGCAATCTGCCCGAACGAATCGCAACTGCTGGAAAATCTTCAAGTTTTCGCCAGTGCCCGGAATGAGCCATTTATTTTGCTCGTGCCGACGGCCGGCCTGCGGTCGGAAGCGGTGAACGCCCTGTTGCAACGCCAGCGGTGCGCTTTTATTCCGCTGGGCCATCACCTCGCGGCGGACGGGCGAAAATTCATGGTGACGAATCCGATCCAGCCGATTCTGGAACGGTTCGTGGCGGGGCTGGCGGAAGTGCCAAGCATCGCGCCTGTGCTTGAAGGTATCAAACGTGAAATTAAATCCGTGCGTGATGAACGTCGCTCATTGCTGTCAGCGAAGGCGCGGCTGGAGGAGATGCAAGGCGAAGGCTTATTTGGATTCGTGCAAAAAATTGACAGCGAAGCGCGGGAACTGTTTTTTGCAATTTTGGTGGCTGGCGATACGGCAAAAGCCAGCCGTGTTCTCACGATGAAGGACTCCACCTTGCGGAGTAAGATTGCAAAATGGCGCAAACGCGGAAAGGCGTATGCGGCACTGGCTGAATTCGTGCGGTGGCGGAAATCCATCCGGGGACAGGCGGGCATTGATTTTGCTAAACGGCTGGCCTCCGGTGCGGAGCGCGAAACTGATTATGCCGCACTGATACGGGACATCATCGAGGAATTGGAAGAATTCAATTCCGACAATTGGGAAGACAAGTGCGACAGCCTTGCAAACCTGCTGCGCAGCGCGACATCGTGATTTTCTTCGCGATTACCTGATTTCTCACATTTCATTCTCCCGCAAGGGTTAGCGTAACAGCTAACCCTTTTTTTTTGCCTTCGTTTCGCGATTTTCAGCAAAGGGTATCCGGGCGAACGGTTCGCCACGGTAACGACAAACTGAAAATGGCGGCGAATAACAGATTGAAGGCGGCGCGGGTGCTGCAAGGCATGACGCAACTGCAACTCGCGGAGCGGGTCGGCCTCAAGGAGATCGAAGTCTCGCGGATTGAAACCGGGCGGTGCGAGCCGCACCTGCCTATGAAGGAAAAAATTTCCGCCGTTCTGGGCAAACCCACCTTTGAACTTTTCAACGGCTGACATGAGCAAGAAAACACACAACTCCACGACCGCGCCAAGCGAACTGTCTGTCGAGCCATTCATCAACAAGCGCGAGGTCGCGCGGCGCATGGGGCGAACGACACGCGGGGTGGAGCTGATGATGCGGCGCGGAATCATTCCTTATTACAACTTCGATTGGCGCTGCGCATTTCGGTGGAGCGAAATCCAAGCGCATCTCGCGCAAACCAGCCGTGTGTGCGGTCCGGAGGAGACTGCCCGATGAATTCCCGAAACAAAGGCAAGGTGGGCGAGCGCGAATTTGCATCGCTCCTGCGCGAGAACGGGTTTGACGCGCGACGCGGGCAGCAATTCTCCGGCTCACCGGATTCTCCCGACGTGGTCAGCGACGCGCTCGCGTGGCTGCATTTTGAAATCAAGCGCGTGCAAAATCTGAACCTGGCCGATGCGTGCGCTCAAGCGGAAGGCGATTCCGCCGGCAAGCGGTGGGTTGTGGCGCACCGCCGCAACCACGCGCCGTGGCTGATCACGATGCGCGCGGAATTTTTCTTTGAACTGATTCGGGAATTTCAGCCGCAAAAGAGCGCAAAAGGCACAGAGATTTCGACACCTGGGAACACCTCATCCGGACTCCGGCCACCTTCTCCCCAGCGCGGAGAAGGTAGCGTTCCCCCTTATGGGGCGGGACATAACGTTCCCGCTCTTGAAACGATTTCGGAGGTGTCCGGCGGGTCGCCGGACACAGCACGCGAGGCGCGTGCGCTCCCGGAAAAAACAGAGCAACCAAAGCAAACGGAGCAAAACACATGAAAATAAAAAGCAACAGCGGGAACTTCCAGCCCTGCCCGGAATATACCGGGTCGGCAGTCTGCGTGGACGTTACCCCTCTCAAAACGGTGCAGACACAGTTCGGACCGAAAGAAAAATTCCGGTTCGTGTTTGAAATCGGCGAAACGAAGGAGGACGGCACGCCTTGGTGCGTGTGGTCGGCCCCGTTCACGCCGTCGTATCACGAAAACTCGGCGCTGCGGCCGTTCCTGCGGAAATGGATGGGGCGCGAGTTGTCGGCGGATGAAGTCAAAGACTTCGACACGGAAAACCTGCTGGGCCGCACGGCGCATATCACGGTGATCCATGAACACAGTGAAGGTGAGATTTACGCGAACATCGCGTTAATCCAGCCGGACAAGTCGGCGCAACCGTTGAAACCGTCCGGCAAATTTGTGCGGATGAAGGATCGTCCGCCGAAGGACACCAGCGGCTACCGTCGCACGGAACAGCCGGCGGCGGATGCAGCCGACTTGGGCGCGACGAAAATCCACGTCGGCAAATGCAAGGGGCTGGAAGTGCGCGACCTCTCGCCGGAACAGGTCGGCGCGCTGATCGCGAACTGGCTGCCGATGGCGAAGGCGAACGCCAAGCCGACGGCGGATGACAAGCGGCTGATTGCCGCGCTGGAATCGTGGCAGGCCGCGCAGAAACCGGCGGATGACGACGTGCCGTATTGAGGCGCGAGCCGCACGGGCAATGAAACCGAAACAACCTGGCTGGCGTGGGGAGTTTGTGCCTCCTCACGCCGGCTGCCACCAAAATAAATTTTTATGCAGACCATTGTATTTGATTTGGAAACCGGGCCTCTGGCGGAAAGCGAATTATCAGCCTTATTGCCACCGTTCGACCCGGCGGAAGTTAAAACCGGCAATCTGAAAGACCCGGCGAAGATTGCGGAGAAAATCGCCGAGGCCGAGGCGAATCACCGCCGGGACTTCATTGAGCGTGCCGCGCTCGACCCGTTGACGGGGCGCGTGGTCGCCATCGGCGTAATGACGTTTGACGCCCGCGGCGAGGCCGGGCCGGCTTTCGGCAATGGCGGAAAGTTCTACATCATCGGCCACGATGATGAGGCGCGGACGCTGTTTGAGTTTTGGGAACTGACGCGCGGCGGCCAAGGCCGGATGACTCCGTTGGTCGGATTCAACATCTTCGGTTTCGACCTGCCGTTTCTAATTCGCCGGTCGTGGAAACATCGCGTGCCGGTTCCGTTCGGCCTGCGGCGCGGTCGTTATTGGAGCGACCAACTAATTGACTTGCGCGACACCTGGCAACTTGGCGACCGCCAAGCACGCGGGAGTTTGGACAGCATCGCGAAACATCTGGGGGTGGGCGCGAAAAATGGCGATGGCAAAGCCTTCGCGGAATTGTGGAAAAGCGACCGCAAACAGGCGGAAGCGTATCTGCGCAACGACATCGAACTCACCGCGAAGGTGGCGGACGCGCTGGGCGTGGTGGTTTGAACGGAGCGAGCCGTGATTCGCAAACTCGACAAATTATGGTTCCGGCTGCTCGGCGTGGTGCATCGCTGGACGCTGCGGCGTGGGCGGGCGCATTGCCGCCGGGAAAAGATGCGCCGGTTCCGGCGCATCATGGCGTGGCAGAAAAACTTTCTGAACTGAAATGGAAAATATCCAACAAACGGAAATGGCGGCACTCTGCCGAGACGCCGCTACGACACGGTGGCCAGGATATGCGACGATGGCTGACGGCGTGCTGACGCCGGAAAATCTTTTCCATTCCTCCGCAAAAGGCGGGGGGAATGTTTTTCTCACCGGCGCGGGTGGCACGGGCAAGTCAACGCAACTCCGCAAGTTTATCGCGGAGTGTCCGCGCCGCGTCAGTGTCACCGCGCCGACCGGCGTGGCGGCACTCAACGTCGGCGGCATGACTATTCACCGGTTCTGCGGGATGCTCATTGGACCGGCAGCGGGACAATCAAACGAGGATTATTTCGCGCAACTGCAACGCGATCCGCGCCGGTCAATCCTCGCCGGGTTCAACCGCGTGAAGCGGTGCGAGGTGCTGGTGATTGATGAAATCTCCATGCTGCCGGGGCGGCAATTCGAGTTTGTCGAATTTCTGTTCCGGCGGCTGCGCGGTCGCGACGAACCATTCGGCGGGTGCCAGGTCATCGCCACCGGCGATTTCCTGCAACTGCCGCCGGTGCGGAAAAGTGAGACAGAGCGATACGATTGGGCGTTTCAATCGCCAGCATGGGCGGCGGCGGGTTTCCGCACGTTCGTCCTGGACAAAGTCCGGCGACAGGATGAGCCGGTCTTTGTGCGTGCGCTGGCGGATTTCCGCATCGGTCGTGTGTGGGGCGACACGGCGCGGATTCTGCAATCGCGCATTCGCAGCAATCCACCGGCGACGATGACGCGCCTGTTCACGCACAACGTGCAAGTGGACAAGTGGAATTCGTTTCAACTTTCTGAACTGCCGGGCGACGAAACAATTTTGCATGCGGAGCAATCCGGGCCGGAACTGCAACGGGAATTTCTCACGCGGAATCTGCTGACACCGGCAACGCTGCATTTGAAGCCGGGGGCGCTGGTGATGTTCACCGTGAACAAAAACGAGCCGGGGCGGGCTGAACCGTTATTTGTGAACGGGCAGATTGGAACCGTCGAGGCCGTCGAGCCGGGCGCGGTGCTTGTGCGGTGCAAGGACGGCGCGGAGATCCACGTCGAGCGGTTCACCTGGCGTTATGACGCGCAAGATGAGGACTCGGCGAGCTTTTCACAATTTCCGCTGCGGCTGGCGTGGGCGATGACGATTCACAAGGCGCAAGGGCTGACTTTGGACTCGGCTTTTCTGGACATCCGCGCCGCCCGCGAGCCGGGACAGGCTTATGTCGCGGTGTCGCGGGTGCGGTCACTGGCTGGATTGAATTTCAAGGAATGGTTCAAGGGCGTCCATGTTTCGCCGGAAGCCATTGAATTTTACAAAAGCAACTAGCCACAAATGGAAACAGATGGACACGGATAAATTACAAAATGTATTCGGCGAGTCGCCGGACACGACAGGCGAGACGCCTGTGCCACCAACGGCTTTGGATCGCGTGGCCGGCCTGCTCGGGGCCGATACGTTTCTCGTGCCGTGCATTCACGGCACGAAAATGCCGGCGGTCACTTACACGCAACGGCCATTCGAGGCGACGCAGACACCGGCCTATCGCCACGCGCTGGCGTCAGGCGAATTCAACATCGCGGTTTATCTCGGGCAAATGTCCGGTGGGCTGTGCGCGCTGGACTTCGACCGCGATGAAGATTTGGCGGCGTTCCTCGCCGTCAATCCGGTGCTGGCGACGACAACGCGCTCGCGCGGCAGTCGCGGTGGCATGGTGTGGCTGCGTGTGACGGGCGAGTTTCCCGCGAGCTGCACCACGAAACATTTTGAGTGGCGGGCGAACGGTCGGCTTTCGACAATTTTTGGCCGGCATCCGAAAGGCATGGATTACACCCTGCTGGTGAATTCGCCGCCGGTGGCCGTGACGTTCGCCGAATTGCAATGGCCGGACGGCTGGGATTTGCCGTGGGTCGGTGCCGCCGCGCGTGAGGCGGCGGAAGCGCTGGCGCGTGAATACGGCCAGCCGTTCTACACGAACAAGGAGGGCAAGGTTACAGTCATCAACGAACGCTATTGGGCCGCGCTTTATGCACGCGAAAATCGCGTGCTGTTCGACCCGGACGAAAAGAATTTCTACCGCTACGCGGAGGAAACCGGCCTGTGGGAAAGCATCACCCCCGAAAGCATCCGCGAAGTGATTTCCGGCCGCATTTTGGAAATCAGCCGTGAGGCGGGGCAGTTCACCCTGGAGATCCAAATCACACAGACGCGGCTCAACGCCGTGGTGTCGGCGCTCAAGGGTATTGTCGAGCGGCGAGATGCGTTCAAAGCGAAGCAACGGTTTATTCACGTCGCCAACGGCGTGATTCGGTTTGTGGATGATGGTGACATCCAGTTTGGCGGGTTCGCGCCGGACTATTTTTCACGCAACCGTTCGCCGTTTGCATTTGTGCCGGACGCGGATTGTCCGCGCTTCCTGAATGAATTGATTTATCCGGCGGTCGAGCCGGACGATGCCGACTTGCTGCAACGGTGGGCGGGTCTGGCGTTGTTCGGTTACAACCTGCCGCAACGGTTCTTGCTGGTGGACGGCACGCCGAATGGCGGCAAGGGCACGCTGGTTCGCATCATTCAGGCGCTCGTCGGCGCGATGAACACCTACCAACTGCGGACGGATTGCCTGAACGAACGGTTTGAAACCTACCGTTATCGCGGTAAGACGCTGCTGATCGGGCCGGACGTGCGCGGCGATTTTTTGATGGAACGGGGCGCGAGCATGTTGAAGGTGCTGGTCGGTGGCGATCCGATTTCCGCCGAAGGCAAGGGGCTGAACGGGGATTTTCAGATGTTCGGCACGTTCAACATCGTGGTGACTTGCAATTCACGACTGCGGCTGCGGCTGGAAGGCGACGCGGGCGCGTGGCGCCGCCGGTTGCTGGTGGTGCGTTACGAAAAACCGCCACCGGCCAAGCGCGTGCTGGATTTCGACCATGTGCTGCTGCGCGATGAAGGCAGCGGCATTTTGCGCTGGGCGATGGCGGGTTTCGTGAAACTGCAAACGGAATTTGCGGAGATCGGCGATTTCAAACTTTCGGACGCGCAACGCGGGCGGGTGGATTCCCTGTTGGCCGAAAGCGACAGCTTACGGCTGTTTGTTCAGGCGTCGCTCGAACGGCACGAATTTGACAACGTGACGAGCGCGGAAATCAGCCAGGCATACGCGGAATTTTGCGCGGACAAGGGCTGGAACGCGCTGTCGTCCGCCGTCGTTGAGCGGACTTTGCCGGACCTCATGCTCGAATTTTTCCACGTCACGAAATCGCATGACATTGAGCGCGACGGCAAGAAATCGAATCGCGGCTGGCGGCGGGTGCGGCTGAAAACACCAACTTTTCAACTGGTGGAGGGTGAATGAGCCTCGACGTTGCAAAACTTGAAAAGGTGCGCGAGCTGGCCGGCGGGATCGTGCAAGCGCGGTGTCCGGCCTGTGCCGAAGACGGTCACGACCGCTCCGGCGAGCATCTGCGGATTTATCCTGATGGCCGGTTCGGTTGCTGTGTCCATCCAAAGGACGGCGAACACCGCAAACGGATTTGGGCGCTGGCCGGGTGCAAGCTGCACCTGTCACCGTCGGAAAGTGTTTCCCTGCGGCTCAAGACGCCGCCAGCGATGCCGGCAGTTCGGTCGGTGAAGGCGGCTTTAACCGCCCGGACGCCCCGGACGGCATTTCCCGACTCGATTTCACCCGTCCCAAGTGTCCCAAGTTCTCCGGTTGTTGATTTTCGGACGGCTCGGACGGCAGAAGTAAAGTTACGCACGCGTGCGCGAGAAGATTCCACCGCTGCCAATATAGATACGGCAAATATCCTAGAGAAGCTAAAGGACTCGGAAAGTGCCGTCCGAGACGCCCGAACCGGTGAGCGGCTGCCATTTCTGACCGCCGACGGTGATTTGTCCATCCCTTTTGATTCGCCGGAGCGTTACCACTGGTGGCGCGGCGGTCAAAGTGTGGCCGCAACCCTCGCCGAAGTCCGTGCCGGACTGGCCCTCAATGAAAGGATGAAAAATGCCATTACCGTTTGAAAAACAGCCGCGCGAAAGCGCAAAAGCATTCGCCGCGTTCAGTTTGTATTTGAGCCTGGGGCCGGAGCGGTCCACCGCTGCGGTGGCAAAGGAGTTAGCAAAGAGTGAACAGCTTGTGCGCCGGTGGTCGGCAAAATTTGGATGGACTGACCGCGTTGCGGCGCATGGCGCACACCTTGCCATCGTCGAGCGCGAAGCGGTCGAGGCGGCGGCGCGCGGCAAGGCGGCGGAATGGGAAAGCCGCGAACAAAAATTGCGCGAAACCGAGTGGGCGATGCACGAAGCGGCGATTGCTGCCGCGAAAAAGGGGCTGGCTGCCTACATGGAGAAGGACAAGGTGTATGCCAACCTCGCGGACATCGCCCGGATGCTGGAAATCGCCAGCAAGCTCGGGCGGCTGGCGACGGGCCTCGGCACCGATGGCGAAGGCCGGAAAGGTGGCGATCTGCCGGGGCTGCGCGTCGAGGTCACGGTCGCGCTGGAAAAAATCTACGGCGAGCCGTTGCCCGGCGAAATTGTGGACGTCGAGGTCGTGCCGGCGTTGCCGAAAAAAACATGACTTCCTGGGAACGATATTTTCTGGCCGGTCGCCGCGCTGGTTGTCCGAAATCACAAATGGACAGGTTCGCGAGTGCCGACGTGATTTTGCAGGCGCGGCAACTGGCCGCGTCTGCTGCGGCGCGGTTGTGCGACGCACCGAACGGGCCGATGGCAATTGGCTACGGCGGGGCGCGCGGCGGCGGAAAATCGCATTGGCTGCTCGCGCAAATGGGGGCGGATGATTGCCAGCGCGTGCTGGGCTTGAAATGCCTGCTGCTCCGCAAGGTCGGCAAGGCAAATTTGGAACACTTTGAAGATTTGCGCCGCCGGTTGTTCGGGCGATTGAAACACGAATTTTCCGCGTTTCGCGGGATTCTGTCGTTCAACAACGGGTCGCGGATCATCGCTGGGCATTTTCAAAACGAGAAGGACATTGATGCCTACCTCGGCCTCGAATACGACGTGATTGGCATCGAGGAGGCAACGACTTTGACGGCGCGAAAATACCAGGACATTTCAACGTGCTGCCGGACCAGCAAACCGAACTTCCGCCCGCGCATTTATTCTACCACGAATCCTGGCGGCGTCGGTCATGGCTGGTATCGCACGAAATTCATCGTGCCATTTCAGGAAAAAAGCGAAACGGAAACGCGCTTCATCCCGGCGCGCGTGACGGACAACCGCTGGAACAATCCCGAATACGTCCGTGTGCTGGAAAATCTGACGGGCTGGCAAAAGCGGGCTTGGCTGGATGGCGATTGGGACATTGCGGCGGGACAGTATTTCACGACGCTGCGCCGTGAGGTTCATGTCGTGGAGGATTTCGACGATTCGCGGGCGGTGGAATGGTTCGCGGCGCTGGATTACGGTTTCGCGCATTACACGGTCGTCCTGCTCGGCTGTCGCGATGGCGATGGAAACATTTTCATCGTGGACGAACACGCTGAACGGCTGTGGCTGCCGCAACGTCACGCGACGGCAATCAAGGCGATGCTGGCTCGGCACAAAATCGGCGACCGCAAACTTGCCGTCGAGGATCTAAAACGAATTGTGGCCGGCGCGGATGTATTTTCGCGGCAAAGCGACGGGACAACGATTGCGGCGCAATACGCGAAACTTGGAATGACCTTGCGGTCGGCCAATACCGACCGCGTGAACGGCTGGGCGGAAATTCTGACTCGCTTTGGCGATGTCGAGGCCGGGATTCGCCCGACACTTTTCATTCACAAACGGTGCGGTCGGTTGCTGGAAACTTTGCCGGCGTTGCAACATGATCCCAACCGGCCCGAAGATGTTTTGAAAATTGACGCCGACGAGGACGGCATCGGCGGCGACGACGCGGCGGATTCACTGCGCTACCTGGTGGCGACGAAATCGCGGGCGGTCACGCAGCGGAAACTGCGGGGGTTTTGAGGCGCGGAGTCCAGAGGGTTGAAACCCTTTGGCGCGGTCTGGTGCGCGTAGCACCAGAAAAGTCTGGATGCGCGAAACGACCAGCAAAGGGCGTTTCGCCAAATTTTTTTGCGGCGGACTGTCGGCCCCGCCGCTGGCTTGCTCTCAAGGTTTAACCTCCCGGAGCGTGGGAGGGGATTGTTTTCAATCTTCGTCGGGCATCCTGCCGATGAGCAGGCCGATGGTTTCGCGGCGGATTGGCACTGGCGAAACATTGCTGCCGGGGTCAATGTTTCCGGCCTCGTCGCAAATCCAAACGTCGCCGATAAACCAGCTTTTTTGCCAGTCTTGGGCTGGAGATACGCAGTTGAATTTGGACTGGCTTCCGCTGCCCGCGCCGCGTTTGGTTCGGTAAATCAGGCCGGTGAGAATCGCTTGTGTCGTTTTCATGGTGAATGATTGTTCGGTTTAATCCTCGTCCGGCCTCATTACGGTGATGGCGGGTTGCGGGTCGTCCATGTCCAGTGCGCCGCAAGTGGCAATCAATTTCACCAGCTTGGCGCGGTGGTTGTCGTTGCGGACATAAAACGCAACGGGAATTCGGTCGCAACCTGGGCGACTGCGAAGGATTCCGAAACGGAGCATCCAGACAATATCCCAAAGGCGTCCGGCTTCATCCTGTCCGGTCACGCCTTCCGGCACGGTCACGAATGAATCGAAAACGGTGCGCGTGAGGAAAACCGGAAATTTGATTCCGGCTTCCTGCGCGGTCTTGGTGACTTCAACTTGCACGCCGTCGGCGACGGCCTGCGCTCTGGTGTAACTGTAAATGACGGGGCCGAATGGTGATTCGTTTGTGTTCATGGTGTCAGTGATTGAGGCGTTTAAGTTTGCGGGCTTCCCGCTTGGCGCGGGCTTCGGCTCGTGCGTGCCAGTCGGCCAACGTGCGGAACACACTGGCGAGCGGTGCGCGGTAGGTGGTGCGGTTGCGTTCAAGTCGCATCCCGATTACGTCTCCGGGTTCAAGTAAAACGACAATGCGCTTGCGATAGTGCGCGAATTGCTCACGCGACCGGCGGCGGATGGTTTTGTGCAAATCAGTCATGGCAAAATTCCTTTGGTGTGAAAAACGCGGCCTGCCCTGCCTCCGCCTCTCGGCGTCTCTCTGCTGCCTCGGTCTGCTCTCTGGTGATGCGCTCACCGTCCAGCGAAACCTCGGCAAACAAATTGAACGTGTGCGGGGTAAATCCGAACTCGTGCTGCGGAACTGGCAAGCGGCGTTTGCTTCTTTTCATGGTGTCAAGGGAATGGGGCGCGGATGAGCCGCGCCCCTTGTTAATCAGGCGGTGCGTGTGTCGGCAGGGAAGTAGCTCGCATATTTTTCGTGCGGGTCTTGGAAGCCGCGCAAACGAAATGCGCCGCAAGGGTGCTGCCACGCCTGCCGCTCACGATTCCAGTGAAAGCCAAGCTGCGCCAAAATCTGCCGCAACTCCGGCGCGGGTGTCTCGCGGAACGTCACCCAAACCCATTTGCCGACAACCTCGGCAAGATTGAACAAACCCGGATTGCTCGTTTTCAAAAGTTCCAACACCTTCGGTGTGGGCAATGTCCGGTTCTTCTTCCGTGCCTCGGTGTCAATCGGCAAGCGATTGTCTTTCTTCTCCGCTGCCACTGGCGCAACTGCGCCCGCTGGTGCTGTGTTTGTGCTGCTCAACTGTGCGGATTTGCTCTTGAGCCCGATTTGATTTTTTGTATTTGTTTTCATGGTCTTTTTTTTTCTGCTCTGCTGTGCGTCTTTTGTCCGTCGCCCTTCACGAAAAAGCGGAGCCGCCAGCCCTCCCCCGTGGAAGTGCTCTTCAGAAGGAGCCACGAGCGGGCGGGCTGGTCTTTCGGCGACGCCGTGAGGGCGATGGATGAAAGCGCAGGAGCAGAAAAAGCCGGACCTGAAAACGCGGCAAGCTGCCGCAGGCCACCATTTTTATTTATCGAGCAACGCGAGCCAATTTATTCCCCTGGCTGCATGAGAGGCGGAGCGGCGGAATTGGCATGAAGGATGCCTGCAAGCTGGCGCGATGATTGCCACGCGACGAGGGCAGGAACGTGCCGGCGCGGGGTGTGTTTGCGCCGGGCAGCAATCAGCGTGACAGTGAAGCAGCGGGATGACACACAACGCCACATTGTCTGACCTTAATTCCGCGCTGAAGGGTCCCGCTTGCGGGGAGAGTCGGCGCGAAAAGAATTAAGGTGGAAGCGAAGAATGAGCGACCAAACGGACAATGTGTGTTGTGTGCCGTCCCGGAAGCAAAGCCGCACGCCCAGCCTCGCAACGAAGTGAGAAGCGTAGCGTGCGGCTGTTCCTTCATGCCAATTCCGCCGCGTAGCCGATGGGTGCATTTACCACCGGCGCAGTCGCGTGAGCGCGAAGCCATTTACTCTGACTCTCCGCTGGTGGAGCGAAATGGCAGGCTGTGCGATGAAAGGGCAAACGGGAAATCGCGACAGACGGCCGTGTAGCCCAACGGCGGAGTGTCAGACCAATTTGGATTTATCAGTGAGGTCGGCCATTTTTCCGAGCGGCGGAATGCAGCGCCAGCGAAATGCAGCGGTCGGAAAATGGCCGTGCTCACGGTTAATTCTGATGTCTTGCACCGGGCGGAGCCTCGCGGTGCTATTGCTTTGTCCTCGGCGACAGGCGAAGCCTCGCGCCGTATTGCGGTGTCTTGCCCGTGCGAAGCATCGCGGGCTATTGCTGGCTGGCCGGACGAAGTCTCGCGGCCATTTAGCATTTCGGGCGCGCACGATTGAATCCTGACTGTCTCGCCGGTTTGCGGCCGTCGGAACGAAATGAAACGGAAGTGGAACTTGTGAAGCTGAAGTGAAATGGAGTGGAGCGGGTGCAAATGGGCGAGTCAGTCATCGTGCGCGGGCGGAACCGTGCCGACAGCTTGGCGCGTCGGGAGCGGGTTCGGCGCTCGCGCCTGTCCCCGACCAAGCGCAAGTGTCGGCTCGGTGAAGCCGGGTTGAATTGCGTTTTCCAAACGATTTGATTTGCGTGACCGGCGCAACCAGCCGGTGACGGACAGGTAGCTGAAGACGAACGGCTGCCACCACGGCAACTGCGGACGAAACGCCGCTGGCTGACCGCACGCGCGCCACAACTGCACCGGCAACGTGACGCGACGGAAGTAAAGTGCGGCAACCCGCGACTGCCACCGCTGCCAACGAACGCCGACCAGGAGATACCAACGCCTGGCGGCCCTGCTGTAATGTCTGGTGTGTCTCACACCATTTCTTGAGACACACCAGACATGGAAGCAGGGCCGCTGGCATCACCTGAAGGCTGCTGGCGACATTAACCGTGGACAGCCCGAAGGTTCATTTCCACTAACTTTGCCTTTGTCTTTCGCGAAGTGGCAGCTCGACGGCAGATCAGCAGCAGGCGTGACAGCCTGTGTTGCGCCTGCGGCAGGCTGGCACGACTGATGCCTGCCGGCGAGCGAACGAAGCGGTCTGGACGAGGAGCGTTAGCGACGAGGTTTGGTTGCCTGACCCGCGCGTCAATCATCCGCCAACCTGAACGGTTGGAATGCACGAAGACCATTCGATTACCCGCGACGTTCGACGCGTGCGCGCGGGTAGCGAAAGGGCCGCCGAGGATGACATCCGTAAACCAGAGATGGCGGCCCGGTGCCCGGCGACAGTCGGCGTTAGCCGACTGGCCGGGCATGAGCGTCAGGCATTCGCGCACGCGCCCCATGACATTCGTAAATGGAAACCGTGAATGGGTCGCGCGTTCGTATTGTTTGAGCGCGTAGTGGGTCAGGGAACGAAACGCGAACCATTGTTTCATCGAGCGCAGCGAGCCAACTTTGTTTTTTGAGCGCGCCCGAATTGTCGAACGCATTCGCATTGTCCACGACTCACAATTTCATTTGGTCGCGTGCATCGCTTGCAACTTGTGCCACAATGCGATTTCAGGTAATTGGTCATTTCATGATTAGCAACGAACGGCCTTCGCCTTATGGGCGGCAACCAACTCACCAGTCTTATGCGCCTAAACCGTCACGCCCATTTATTGAGGAAGACACGTTGAAATCCGAGCAGATTCAAATTGAACGCAAGTTGTTTCACCTGATCCTGAAAGAAAATTCGCGTGGCCGGTTCCTGCGCATCACCGAGGAGGTTGGAACCAAACGAAGCACCGTCATCATTCCTTCCACCGGTCTTAAAGACTTCAAAAAACTGCTGGATGAAATGGTGAAGGCATCCGACGAAATTCCATTGAAAAACGCACCCGCCGAATCGTAGTCGCGCCCGATTCAAATTCGAGCGCGCCCGAATTACCAGAAACATCCGCATTATCCACGACTCACGACTTCATCTGGCCGCCTGCGCCGACATTTCAAGGGTCACGCGAATTGCCTGCGCTTAAAAAATTGCCAGGGTCGAACGAGGATAAATTCTAAAAAATTGAATTGGCGGATTCTTATCCGGCGATAGTCAGAGTCTCCTTGCGTCGGCTGTCAAGTGGCTGAAACGAAATCCCGTCAAATAATGATTTGAAAAAAGTATTCGCGCTTGTTCGGGTTTAAGATGGTTCTATTCGTGTTTATTCGCATCCTCTTTCACCACTCACAAATCTTCTGAAAAATCGGTGCTAGAGTCGCCTCGTGCCGGTCAACTCTACACATCCTGATTACGACGCTAACCTGATTGCTTGGCAACGCGCCCGCGATGTCATAGCCGGTGAGGATGCCGTAAAGACTGCCGGCGTAAAATATCTGCCGCGTCTGGATTCGCAAACGGATGACGAATACACCGCTTACAAAGCCCGCGCCGCTTTCTTCAACGCCACGGCTCGCATCGCCGATGGTTATGTCGGTCGCATCTTCCGGCGTGAACCCACTTTCAAATTGCCGGATGCTTCCGCCGGCATCGGTCGCGCACTGGATACTTTCGTCGCGGATGCCGACTTGCTCGGCACGCCGCTGACGGCCTTCGCAAAGAACGTCGCGCATGAAGTCATCACGGTTGGTCGCGCGGGGTCGCTGGTGGATTGGGAAGACCTTTCGGAAAAACGCGCCTATGCCGTGATGTATGAGACGGAGCAAATCATCAACTGGCATACGGAACGGGTGAACGGGCGCAATGTGCTGACGCTCGTGGTGCTCAAGGAACATGGCAGCAACAAACAACAAATACCGACCGATGCTGGACAACCTGCCGATGATTTTCGACCTGAACACGTCGAGCAAATCCGCGTATTGAAACTTGTGCCGGGGGCCACGCCTGCCGCCGATGGCTCGAAGTCATGGTCTTATCAGGTCGAAATCTGGCAACAGCAACGCGGCAAAACGAAACGGTCGAAAGCCGAATGGATTTTGGTTGAAACCCGCACGCCGCTGCGCCTCGGCAAACCGCTGCCGCAGATTCCTTTTGTTTTCCACGGGCCGAAACATTCGCTGCCGAAAGTGGACAAGCTGCCGCTGGCGGATGTCATCGCCGTCAACCTTGACCATTACCGCCTTAATGCGGATTACAAGCATGGGATGCACTTCACCGCATTGCCGACAGCATGGGTCAGCGGCTTCGACAAGACTTCCAATCTCCGCATCGGCAGCAGCACGGCTTGGGTGGCGGAAACGCCCGGCGCGACAGCTGGCTTTCTGGAATTTCATGGTCAAGGTTTGTCCACATTCGAGCGGGCCATGACTCAAGATGAGCAACTGATGGCCGTCCTCGGTTCGCGGATGCTGGAGGAACAAAAGCGCGTCGGCGAGACGGCTGCATCCATCGAACTTCGTCAAAGCGGCGAAAACTCCGTCCTGTCCGCCGTCTCTTTGAGCATCAGCGATTCGCTGTCGCACGTCCTGCGCTGGGTTTATTGGTGGAACTCCACTGAACCGACGCCGGAAGCCATCGGCGACAAGACCGTTCTGATGACGCTCAATTCGGATTTCAGCCTCAAAGGGATGGCGAGCGATGAGATCAATGCCGTCGTCGCGGCATGGAAAGCCGGGGCCATCAGCCGCGACACGATGTTTGACCTGTTCCGCATGGGCGATGTCCTGCCGGTCGGACGCAGCAACGATGAGGAAAAGGCGCTGGTCCAAAGCCAAGCTCCCAAAGTCCAAAGTCCGGCCGCTGCCGCGCCTGCACAAGCTCAACCTCCAACCAAGAACCAATAAAATTTTATGGCACTGAAATTCAAATTCAAAACGCGCGAAGAAATTCCCGCTGAACTGCAACCGCATTACGTCGAACGCGACGGGGCCTGGATTCTGGACGCCGAAGGCGATGGCAGCAAAGCCAAGCTGGAGGAATTTCGCGCCAACAACATCGCGCTTTCCAATCAACTGAAACGCTTTGAAGGCATTGACCCTGACGCCGTGCGCCAGCTTGCCGAAGACAAGCGCAAACTGGAAGAGGCGCAACAGCTCAAGGCCGGCGAAGTGGACAAGGTCATCGAGGCGCGATTGAAAGCCGCCCGCGCCGAATGGGACAAGCAACATGGCGTTGTCGTCGCCGAACGCGACGCGCTCACTGGCCGCCTGACGGCGATTCAAATTGACCAAGCGGTCGTCACGGAAGCGACCAAGCGCGGCCTGCGCGCTACCGCGATTCCTGACATCACTTCGCGGGCGCGAATGAATTTCAAGCTGGTGAACGGCGTTCCCCAGGCTTTTGAGTTGGACGGCCAGACTGCCCGCATGGGCAAGGATGGCGTGACGCCGATGACTTTGGCCGAATGGGTGGATGCGTTGGTGTCCGACGCACCGCACCTGTTTGAAGCAAACGCTGGCGGCGGTGCCGCTGGCTCCGGCTCCGGTGGGGCTGGAAACCGGTCCGTGAAGAATCCGTTCCGCAAGGAAACTTGGAACCTCACGGAACAAATGAAATTGCAAAAATCCGATCCGCAACTCGCCGCGCGATTGAAAGCGTCTGCGTAAGCGGGTCACAACACAAAATTAGTTTATGGCAAAGACACAATTGGCAGACATCATCGTTCCGGCGCAGTTCGCATCTTACGTTCTGCAACGGACGGCGGAAAAATCGGATTTGTTTCAGTCCGGCATCGTCGAGGCAAATCCCGATTACAACACCCGCGCCTCGCAAGGCGGCACACAGGTCAATATGCCGCATTGGAATGACCTGACGGGCAACCGGCAACCGTTGAGCGATTCGAATCCGCTCGCCACGGTGAAGCTCGTGGCGGATCAGGACATCGCGCGGATTCACAACGACGGCAATGCGTGGTCGTGGAATCATCTGGCAACCGTGGTCGCCGGTGATGATCCCGCGCTGGCGCTGGCGGACTTCATGGCCGGTTACTGGAACCGCCAGAACCAATACATGCTCATCAGCTCGCTGAAGGGCGTGTTCGCCTCGGCGGGCATGGCGGGCAATTTGCTGGCGATTCACAGTGAATCCGTTGCCGCGCAGACTGCCGCCACCCGGCTGAACGGCGCGACGTTCGTGGATGCTACGCAACGCCTCGGCGATTGTGGCGACCGGCTCGTGGCCGTGGCGATGCACTCGGCAGTCGAGGCCGCGTTGCGGAAACTCGACCTGATTGACTTCATCCCGGACAGCCAGGGTGAGGCGCAAATCCGCACGTTCCAAGGTCGGCGCGTGATTGTGGATGACGGTTGCCCGAATCGCGCTGGCACGACTGACAGCACGGTTTATACCACCTACCTGTTCGGTCCCGGCGCGTTCGGCATGGGCTTCGCCGATCTGAACGGCCAGCCGGTCGAGGGCGGTCACGGCACTGAAGGCTTCGAGATGGCGCGTGATGCGCTGAACAGCGACACCTTCCTGGTCAATCGTCGCCGGTTCATCATGCACCCTCGCGGCGTGAAGTTCACCAGCGCGAGCGTGGCGGGCGCGAATCCGACCAACGCTGAATTGGAAAACGCGGCCAATTGGGTGCGTGTTTGGGAAAACAAAAACGTCCGCGTCGTCGCGGTCACTCACAACATCTAAACCAAAGGCGTGCCGGTGTTCGCATCGGCACGCCGATTTAACCAACAAATTTTATGGGCAAAATTCTACCTCGCAGTTTTGAGCGGATTCGTTCGGGTGAACAAATCCAGCCGCCAACTTTCACCAACGTCGCGGCGGCGGTCGCTGCTGGCGTCACGGCGGCGAAGTTTCCGCGCCGAATCATTTATCTGTCGGCGGGCGGGACCGGTTCCGTTCCGTGCCTGGCTGTTTCCGATGGCACGAACTGGAAACAGGTCGCCATTGGCGCAAACGCCATTTAATCCATGAACGGTCTGTATCCAATCATTCGGCGAAAGCGGCGTCCGTTGGTGGCGGACGTTCCGCCGATTCCGACCAAGACCGAGCCGGTTCAATCCGTGGCGGCAACGCCATCGGTTGAACCGGCGGAGTCCGCGCCGGAAATCCCATCAACGCAACCGGAAAAATCGCGTGACGAAGACACTAACTATTAACCGTCGCGGCTGGCTGGCTGTGTGGGCGCAAAATGCCCGTCGGCGGCGATTGAAGGCGCAGAACCTGCTTGGCCCTGATTTGAATTACGGGTTGGTGGCGCACTTCGGTTTCGACGAATCGAGTGGTAATTGGATTGATGATGTCGGCGGTCAAGTTCTTGAAGCCGTGGGCGGTTCGCCGCAACGGGTGGCTGGATTGCACGGGCTGGCCGTGGAGTTCACCAATGACGGCGGGGCGCTGTTAGGCACGCAAGTTACGTCCGTGTTTTCGCCGACGGCGAACGGTTTCGCGATTTCATTCTGGGTCGATCTTTCAAACGTAGATGATCCATATCAGAGCGTTTATATGGCGAGTGTTTGGGAGGACGCGGGCTGGCCGGACGGGTCTTCCTGGCACATTTGTTCCTATACGCCAGCCGATGGCGGTATTCAGGTCGAGATTATGTGTCCCGATTTTACCGGACTTTCCGGCTCGGCGGATTTCACCGTCGGCTGGGTGCATCTCTGTCTGGTTTATGAGCCGGTCGCGAACCAATGGACTTTTTATGTCAACGGGGCGGTTGCCAGTTCCGATACGTTCGGCTTTTCGCCTGTCGCCGGTCGGCTGGGTGTGGGCATGGACACAAATCCGACAACTCCACCCGCCCAGGGAGTTTTTGATGAGCTGGTTTTCTGGTCGCGGGCATTGTCCGCGGCGGAAGTGGCGCAGCTTTACAACAATGGGAACGGGCTGCCTTACGAATGGTTCTGACGTTCCCGCAACCAAAAAAAACTATGGATGCAATTGCAATCAAACCGAAGTCAATCGAACTGGTGCCGGCCCGCACGGCGACGGTCTCGGCCATTTCCTGGCGCACGAACGACGATTCATTTCAGCGCAAGCTGAACATCGTCGTGAACAACTCCACGGCTTTCCAAGTCACCGGCGATGATTATGACGCGCTCGGTCAGTGGACTGACGAAACCATCAAGGGGCTGATTCTCGCGCATTACGGGCTGGAGCTGGCTTGACGGATTTATGTCGCTGACACTCACCAAAGAAGATGGCACGGGCAAGTCGGATGCGAACAGCTATGCCGACTTGACCGATGGCAACGCCTACCATGACGGCCATCTTTATGCGACGGCGTGGACGGGGGCAACCGATGATCAAAAGTCCGCCGCTCTGGTGATGGCGTCGCGGCTGATTGATTCCGAATACCAGTTCAACGGCCTGCGCTCGCAATCTTTGCAGGCGTTGCAATGGCCGCGCGTGAATTGTCCCGACCCGGACAAAGCGCCCATTCCGATTCTTACAAGCCTGTTGCTGGTGGATCCGTTCGTGCCGTTCAGCATCGTGCCAAAGCAGGTCGTGCAGGCGACGTGCGAGATGGCGCGGGAACTTTTGATTGCCGACCGCACGGCTGCGCCCGTTGGCGAAGGGTTGAAATACTACAATCAGTCCGGCACGCAAACCGGTTATGACAAGACCGACCGCCGGCCAGTCATTTCGCCCGTCGCGCAAGCGTTGCTTGATAAATTCGGTTCCTTGATCGCTGGCCGGAGCGGTGCTGTGCGGCTTTTACGAGTTTGAACCATGACAAACATGAGTGCATCCGATTTTCTTAACGCCGTGGACCATGCCGCCGGCATGAATGACCGCTGGCTCTTTCTGGCGGCGTTCTGCCTGCTGCTGCTGGTCTGCGGTGTGGTCATCTACTGGCTGGTGAAGCAATTGCAGGGCGTGATTGCCGATCACAAGGCGCTGCGCGACGAACATCATGCGGCGCTCACCCAAATCATCGAAAAACAAAATGAGACATCGCTGAAACTGGCGGTGTGCATTGACCGCAACAGCGCGGCACTTCAGGAGTGCGCGTTTGAATTGCGGCGATTCCAAGAACGAAAGGATTTATGAAAAAAACAAAATTGGTGCTGATTAACATGGCCGTCATCGCGGTGACGGGTTTTATGTGTGGTTGCACAATGGCCCCGCTCAAGGGCGGCAAGGCGACAACTGTGAACAAACCTGCCCAAGGCATTGAGCAAACCGTCCAGCAGGGCGAGAACCCGGCTCAAGTGTCGCGGCAGGATCAGGAAACGGTCAAGACGCGAAGTTACACCGTCCCGGCCGGTTCTCGGCTGGTGGAAACGCACGTCACCGCTGACGCGGGCGGAGCGCCCGTCACCAATGCCCAGGCCGTGGTAATCAGCGCGCCGATGGCCGTGGTCGAACATGAGGAGACGCGAGCCAAGACGGAGCTTGGCGCGGCTCAAAAGGACACGGCGCGCGAATTGAGCGCGAAGCTGGCGAGCCTCAAGGGAATCGTGTGGGTCGGCGTGGCGTTGTTCCTGTTCGGCCTGGCAACGCTGTTCTATCCGCCGCTCAAGCTGCTCGTCGGCAGCGTCACCACAAGCGCGGCGATTGTGGCCGGTGGACTTGCGTTAATTATTTTGCCGACACTGATTGTCGGGAATGAACTTTTGATTTTGGCCGGCGTCGCCTCGGCAGTCGGCCTGTGGTTTTTCGCGCACCGGCATGGCCAGTTGCGCGGGTTGGTGGACGCTGCCAAGGCCGACTTGGCTGCACCGCCGGACAATTCTGGAAAAACAGGTGGCGTATGAGTGATGACCAAAATCAGTTTTTGCGGTTGCTGGGGCAATTGCCCGCCCGTCTGACGACGGAGCAGGCGGCGTGGGTGATCAACTGCCAGGCGCATGACATCCCGTCGCTGGTCGCGGCCAAACTGATCAAACCGTTGGGAAATCCTCCGGCCAACGGCATCAAGTTTTTCGCCACCAGCGACCTTTTGGAGCTGACCAAGGACCGCAACTGGCTGACGCGCGTTTCCGCCACCATCTACCAACACTGGCACAAGAAAAACGCGGCCAAGAAATCCCGCCTGGCGATTTCACCTTCAAATGTTCATTCCACTGAACTGGCGGTAGCCGGTTAATTGCTTTTGTCGGCTTGGCCGTCCAGCGCATTCCTCCAACCCACTTCATCAATAGGCGGGCAAACCACATGTGCATTGCGGGCGTAGGCATTGTGAACGGCTTTTGAATTGTGCCCCAGCGCCGCCTGCGCCCAGCGTTGCGGGATGCCCGCCACCTTCGCGCGCTCGGCCCACGAATACCGGTAGCTGTGCAGGGAAACACCTTCGATCTTCACGCGCTTGCAGAGTTTCCACATGAAGCAGGCGCGGCTGCGGTCGTCCATCAGGGTAATTTTCGGAAACAGCGGGCCGGTGTTTGGCAACTGCTGAAGAATCTCTTCAAGCCCCTTGCCGATGACCAGACAAGCGGGCGGCAGACTCCGGCCATTCAGTTTTTGGCGCCCGTAAGTCAGCACGCGATTTTTCCAGTCAACATTTGCAGAGGTCAGGTTGGCCGCGTCCGTCTGGCTGGCCCCGATGAACCAAAGCAATTGCAGATACAGCCGCCATTCCTCGTCCACGGCGGCAAGCAATATGATGTGCTCCGTCTCCGTGATGGCGCGCTTGTCCTTTTTCTTCATCTTCGGCCACAGTTTGCGCGGCAGGATGGGCGATGGAATCCAGCCCATGCCGAGTGCATCGTTATGGAGGGTCTGCAAAAAGGCGATGGTTGAACCTGTGCCAAGCTTCAAGGCTTCAAAAAAATCATCCGCCGTTGTCTCAATCAGCCGCTTGCCTTTAAGGAACTGCATCGGCTTGGTGCGGACAACGCGCTCGTGCCTCATGCGCGTGTTGTCATTGCTGCGATCACAGAAACGCTCCAGAACGTCGGCCCAGGTGCGTGTAATCATTCTCGGGTCCTGCGCGGAGAGGTAGGTCCGGGCCATGACGAGGTTCATCAGTGGCTGGGCAATCGTGTCATTCTTGGCCTGGATGATTCGGCGGGCCTCGGCCTTGTCGCGGGTCAGCAGACTTTTTTGCTGGCCGGTGCTGCGGTCTTCGTAGTAAAAAACTTCGCCGCGCCGGAACAATTTGAAGCGGTCTTTCATGTTCGTGCCTTTCAGTTTACGAACACGAATTCCAAACCGTTAAGGAGCAGTGGTGGAATACCTTAAGCGTTCTGCGGAATCCTGAAAAGGTTCCCGCGCCCCACTCAAGTTACTGACACTTTCACTGACAGTTGGCGGTTTTCAGCCCCTTTTTCGCCTGAAATCGCTCAATTTCCCAACAAATCGAGCTGGCGGAAGGGGTCGTTTCTGAACCCTTATTGCCGTCTGGTGATCAAGGCCATAAGGGTGGATTCGCCACCCTACCAAAAGGGCGCCCAATCGCTTGCAGAATTGCTAACGAAATACCGCATGAAAGCGAGCCTTAACCAAGAAACCTTGGCCGCAAAACTGGGCGTGAGCTTGGGAACACTCAAAAACTGGGAGTGCTGCCGAACCAGGCCCAACAGGCAATTTTGGTCAAAAATTCGAGAACTGAAGGAGGGGTGTAATTGATCCATTCCCCCTCACTGGCCTTGCAGTAATCGGGTCGTTTCACTTTATGCTTGAAAACCGTCATCAAAAGTTGGAAATTCTTACCATGACGAGCACCATTACAACCAAAGGCCAGACGGTCGTGCCAAAGGAACTGCGCCGGCAATTTGAACTCGCTTCCGGCGTTGTTCTGGATTGGCACGCCGACGGTGATTCCATGCGCGTGGTCAAATTGACACGATCCGCAAAAGGCGGTTTCATCCAGGCGCTGCGTCGTCTGGGCCGTGTGCCGGCCGCTCCGCGCGATCACCGACTGGTGGAGGCCGCTTGAGATTCCTTCTCGACACCAACGTCATTACCGAAGTCGCCAAGCCGCGACCCAACGCCCGCGTGTTGAACTGGCTTTTGGCGCATGAAGTGGTGAGCGGTATCCCCAGCGTGGCCGTGGCCGAGCGATACCAGGGAGCGCATAACGCGCCCCAAGAACAGCGCGTCCGTTTACTGGCGGAAGTGGATCATTTTATCCGCGAGTTCGGGGAGACCGTGGTTCCGTTTGACGCGGAAGCGGCCAAAGTGTGGGGCGAATATGTTTCGCGTCCCGCTTTGAAACAAAAACCTCGCAGCTACCCGGACACACAGATCGCCGCCATTGCCTTGAGCCGGGGATTAACCGTGGTCACGCGCAACACGCAGGATTTCCCGGAAGTGCCCGTGCTGAATCCATTCGAGGATTAAACCGCAATAGACTTTTCATTCCTGTCCTCGCGGATAACCGTTGCTACACCTGTTTCGCCGAAGTCACCACGTCGAAATCCACTTTGAGCGTTTCAAAATGCTTGCGCCCGCAGCGGATTTTTTCCGCCTCGATGTTCCGCAGCTTTTCAAAATTCTTTGTGCCTTTGGTTTCCCGCACCAGATACAGCACCGTGTTATCGTGCTTGAGGATCGCCCAATCGGGGTTGTATGTGCCGAGCGGCGTTTCGATTTTGAACCAGTCCGGCAGTTTCACGAACAATTTTATGTCCACGCGCTTATCCAACGCCTCTGCGAATTCACGTTCGAGTTCCGAATCATAAACGACGGCATCGTAAACGCTCTTTTTCACTTCGAGCCGGTTATTGAGATAACTGACAATCTCCTTTTCCTCAAAAAGCATCATGCTGAATTCTTCGCCCGCGACCCGTTCGTATTTGATTCCGTCAATCATCAGCTTGTGCAGTTGCACCTTGAGGATTGACGCAACCGCGTCCATGAATTTTTGCGGATTGACCAAGAATTCCGGCAGCCGCTTCGATTCTTTCAGAATGCGAACGATTGTTGACCGCGTTAGCTCCGTTTCAGCCTGCAAATAAGCGATAACGTCGGGAACAGCCCCACGGAAGACGACCGTTTCGCCAGTCTCGCGGATTACGTCAGTGCCGACACCAGCCTTTGCCACTGCAATTTGCACTTCCGAAATGTGAACCCGCATCGGATTGATTTTCTCCATTGCCTTGATCGCCTTGACCGCGTTTGCGACCAAAACATCCGTCTGATATTCGACTGAATACGTTGTTTTGGGTTTTATGCGACTCCAAAGCTCTTGAAACTCCGGGTCCAGTTCGACCTCTTTCTTGAAGCGTAATCGCTGGCCATCCTCATCCTTTTTGACATGGCGCTCCAATTGATACGATTGCAGGACATCAATAATGTCCGAACGCAAATTCGCGTGTTCCGGCGCAAGGCCGAGGTCAAAGCCCGGAGCTTGCGGGTCGAATGTCGGCTTGATCTTGCCGTCATCCCCGATGAAACCTTTTTCCACAAGTCCCTTGAAAATCTTTTCCGAAGTCTCTTTGCCGAGCGGCACACCTTCACCGTCAACAACCCGCATCAAATTCGAGAAGGCAGCTTTGGGGACTTTGCCAAACGTCACGCCGCAATCGTCTTCGTATTCCGTTTGCAGCTTCCGCGCGAAATCCTCGTAGCTTTCATTGGCAACAACGAGGAGCTTGTTGACGTTCTCATCAAACACACGCTCGCCATTTTGATCGACCGGCAGACGCAGGCCGCGCCCGATTTCCTGCCGTTTTTTCATCACCGAACGGGTTTCGTTCAGCGTGCAGATTTGAAAAACATTCGGATTGTCCCACCCCTCGCGCAAAGCGGAATGGCTGAATATGAATTGCAACGGCTCATCCGACGAGAGCAGTTGTTCCTTGTTCTTCATTATCAGATTGTAAATGTCATCATCCGCTTGCGTGTCGCCGCTGGTATCCTTGAACACGCCTTTTTTGTCCGCAGCGAAATATCCGTTATGCAGTTTTTCCACCGGATACGGCAGCAACCCTTTGTATTTCGGTTGCGCTGAAAATTCGGCGAACGCTTCTTCAAAGAATTGCGCGAATTTTCCCTTCACCGGCTGGCCCTGCTCATCGTATGAACGGTAATTCGCCACCTTATCAACGAAAAACAGGCTCAAAACCTTTATGCCGCGCCCTTTGAGGGCAATTTCCTTGTCCAGATGACGGCGCACCGTGTTTTTGATCTGCGCTTTCCACAAATCATCGCGGACACCGCCCAATTCCTGACCAAGTGCCAGCGTCTTGCCGCTGTTGAATTGAACAAACTCGTTGCCAGGCTCGCCGTTAATTTCTGTAATGAGATAGCCGTCGCGGTAATTCTCACGCTCCTTTGAAGCGACGAACAAATCCGTTTCATTTTTAACCGTTACGGATTTCCGCTTTGGCCCGTCATTCGTTTGCACGTCAATTTCGACTTTCGCCTTGATACCATTCTTGCGATCCACGGAAACCAGTTTTACATAGGCGTCGTTTTGCGCGCCCTCACCCGTAACGCTCGCCACGACGATTTGCTTCACAAGCCGCAAGTCGAAAGCCCGTATCGGATTCAGCGAATAGACGAGGTTGTAAGGATTTTTGTGCGTTGCCGAATAGCGGAGTGTGCAAAGCGGATTGAGCGACCGAATCGCCTCTTGCGCTTTGGGCGTGTTGTCCACGCTTGGCGGAGGCGAGACGGCGCGGACGTTCAACGAGCCGTTCGCTTCGTTGTGCGCGCATTACGGCTTGTTGCCCCGGACCATTGGCATTGGTTGTCCCAACGAGAACGGCGATGTGGAATCGAGCAACGGCCATTTGAAGCGCCGCCTGCGCCAGCACCTGTTGCTGCGGGGCAGCCGGGAGTTCGCGACGGAAACCGACTATGAGCATTTTTTGGAAAGGGTGCTGGAGCGCAGCAATCAAGGCCGGCGGGAGAAGCTGGCTGCGGAGCTGGCGGTGATGCAGCCGTTGCCGCCCACGCGGTTGAGCGAATACGACGAGGTGATTTGCCGGGTCGGATCGGCCAGCACGATCCGGGTCAAGAAAGTGGGCTGCTCAGTGCCGGCGCGGCTGATTGGCCAGGAACTCAAAGTGGAGGTTTACGAACGGGAGCTCAAACTCTACAGCGGCCGGGAACTGTTGTTGAGTTTGCCCCGGCACACGGGCAACCAGGGGATGGTGCTGGATTACCGGCATGTGATTGATCATCTGTTGCGCAAGCCCGGAGCGTTTGAAAGGTATCGGTATCGGGAGCAGCTGTTTCCCAGCCGGCTGTTGCGGTCGGCTTACGATCACTTGATTGCCCAGCAGGGTCAGCGCCGAGGCACGGTGGAATATCTGCGGCTGCTCAAGCTGGCCAGCGAGGTGGGCGCGAGCGGCGTTGAAGTGATGCTGGCCGATTACCTGAGCCCGCCGTATCCGGCGTGGAGTGTGGCCGAGTTGCGGAGCGTGCTGCAACCACGCCCGCCGTCGCCGCTGGAACTGGCGGAGTTGCAGCCGGAGTGGCGTTCGTATGACGCGTTGCTGAGTCAGGAGGTGGCTTATGCCAACTGATGGACTGGCGGGGATGTTGCGTTCATTCCGGCTGCCCACCATGGCTGGGATGTGGGCGGAGAGTGTCGCGCGGGCCGAGCGGGAGAACTGGGGCTACAAACGATTGCTCCAGCACTTGTGCGAAAGCGAGGAGCAGGATCGGCGCGAACGCAAGATGCAGCGGCTGCTCAAAGCATCCGGCCTGCCGGAGGGCAAGACACTGGGAAACCTCGATGAAAAACTCTTGCCGACGAAAATCCGCCGGTTGCTGCCGACGTTGCTGGAAGGCCACTTTGTCGGGCGGGCGGAGAATATTTTGGCGTTTGGACTGCCGGGCCGGGGGAAGTCGCATTTTTTGGCCGCTTTGGGACGCGAGTTGATCCTGCGTCACCGTTACCCCGTGCTGTTTACGCCGACGTTCAAACTGGTGCAGCAGTTGTTGGTCGCCAAACAGGCCCTGCGGCTGGACAGTGAACTCAAGCGATTGGACCGCTATCCAGTTATCATTTTGGACGATTTGGGGTATGTGCAGCAGGATCGCCAGGAGATGGAAGTGTTGTTCACGTTCTTGGCGGAGCGTTACGAGCGGCGCAGCGTGCTCATCAGCAGCAACCTGGTGTTCTCGAAATGGGACCAGATTTTCAAAGACCCGATGACCACGATGGCCGCGATTGACCGGTTGGTGCATCACGCCTTGATCTTGGAGTTTAACGGCGAAAGCGTGCGTGCCCAGAAAGCGCAGGGACGGGAAAAAGGCCAGTTCAACCCACCCGGAGACACCTTCGGTTCCACTCCGTCTTTGACACCTGACGGTGTCAAAGACTCCGTTCCACCGAAGGTGTCTCCCCAAGAAGAATAATCCTGAAGCACAGATGAAGAAATTAACCCCGAACTACTGGCAAATTATAATCGTCGCCGGAGAAAAGAATGATTGTCGTTGACCAGAATGAAGACGGGTCCATTTGTCAAAAGTGGCAAGTGGCGGAAGACTGGTAATGGCACTTATACCAGCAGGATCGTTCACGATGGGTAATTCCAACGGCACAAACAGCATCACCATCACACCGCTCACGGGCAAACTGTTCTTCCGCCTGTCCAATCCCTGAAACGCCGGAAGCAACACTGTCACCTGAAACCAGATGTGCTCCGTCAGACGGATACGCTATATCGGCCTTCGTCGGGGTGATGATGTTGGCCAGACGGCACAATCCACGCGATCTGTGCAGAAAAACGCGAAAATTGGTGTTTGGGGCGTGCTCCGCAGCCTTGTCGCCACCAGATTCAATACACCAGCACCAGCACCGCCGCATCTTGGGCGGATTTGACCACATCCTCAAACTTTCGGTCAGCCGTGAGCGGCGCTTTGAGCTTGGCGTCCACGTCCGGCACCGATTCAAGGAAGCTCAACAGCAGACTGCTCTTGACGGCGTAATTCACATTCTCCGGCAACGCCCCGCTTGCCGCCAGCGCCACCGACGCATCCAGCTTGGCCGACACGATGCCGATCACGTTGCCTCGTTCATCCACCAGCGCCCCGCCCGAATTGCCCGGCTGCACCGGCACGCTGATTTGAAAATACCGCGGGTCATCCGCCGAGCCGGACAGCGACGCGATTTCCCCTTTGGCCAACTTGGGCGCGAACCCCTGCAAACTGACGTCCGGGAAACCCACCGTGACCACCATGTCGCCAAGTTTCACACCAAGTCCCTCCGCCACCGGCAACGGCGCGAATGGTGGCGGAGCTAGTCTGCTGTCCTTGAAGTGTCTGCCATTATTTTTTCGAGTTTAGCGCGGGCGCGGGTGATTTTTTCCAGGACGGCGGCTCCGTCGGCACGCCAGACATAGCGCTGCGGTTGGCGATTGCGTTCGGCCAACCAGCCTTGGATAGAGCGCACCAACTCCGACACGCTTTGGAAACTGCCCTCGCGAATCACTTCCTCGGTGAGGTCACGGAAAAAACGTTCGACCAGATTGAGCCACGAACTGCTCGTGGGCGTGAAGTGCTGGTGGATTCGTGGATGGCGGGCCAGCCACGCCTTGACTGCCGGATGCTTGTGCGTCGCATAGTTGTCCGCGATCAGATGCAGGGTGAGTTCCGGCGGCGTTTCGGCTTCGATCTGCCGCAAAAACCGCAACCATTCCACATGGGTGTGACGGGTTTCGGTGCGGGCAATGACCCGGCCATCCAAAGTGTTCAGGGCGGCAAAGAGCGTCGTGGTGCCGTGGCGCACATAATCATGGGTGCGGGTGCGAATGTGCCCCAAGCCCAACGGCAGCCCGGGTTGGGTGCGTTCCAGTGCCTGACACTGGCTTTTCTCATCGCAGCACAGCACCAATGCCCGCTGGGGCGGGTTCAAATACAGGCCGATGACACCCCAGAACTTCGCCTCAAACTGCGGATCCTTGGACAGCTTGAAGGTGCGCACCCGGTGAGGTTTCAAATCGTTGGCCTGCCAGAGTTGCTGCACCCGGCTCTTGGACAAGCCGGCGTGGCGGGCCATGCTACGCACGCTCCAACGGGCTCGTCCCTTGGGCGGTTGCGTCACCGTCGTGAGCACTTTCGTTACCGTGGCGCTGGTCAGCGATGCCGGCCGGCCAGAACGCGGAGCATCCTCCAACCCGCTCATCTGTGCCCGGACAAACCGCCGCCGCCAAACGCCCACAGTGTGGGCGGTGGTTTCCAGTTCGGCGGCAATATCATGGTTCTCCCATTGTTGGGCCGCGAGCAAAACGATGCGGGCACGCAAAACCATCTGCTGGGTGGAACGGCGATCTTGGACGCAAGCGTTCAGTTGCTTTGCTTCGGTATCGCTTAAGGTCAGTGGTTGGGCATGGCGTGGCATTACCCCATTATGCCACACAATCCTATAATGTCAATGACTTATTGGACACTAGACTAGTCGGTAGCGGCGTCCGGTTTTCTCATCAACGTGATTGTAAAACTCTTTAACGTAGCTTTCGTCGTAAGGTAGATATTTTGTGTTCCAAACCGTGCCTTCATCATCGCCGCCGGAATAAACGAAGATGTTATCGGAAACATTTCCGAAAGCTTTTCTTCCCTGCTTGGTGTCGCTGTGCGTCGGCACTTCGTTTCCAAACAATTTCATTCAAAAAATTATTTTCGCCGACAATCTGGTCGAGCATGACCTTGACGTAGTGGCTGGCGTGCCAGTCGCAGTGGTAATAAAAGCTGCCGGTCTGTTTGAGGACACGGGCGAGTTGCACGCAGCGCGGGCGCATGTAGTCAATGTAAGCCTTGGTGTTTTCGTGGCGGTCTTCAAAGGCGCGCTTCTCCTTGGATTCACCCCAGAAGACTTCATAGTTGCGGTTGGAGTTGAAGGGCGGATCAATGTAAATCAAATCCACGCAGGCATCGGGCAGCTTGGCGAGCTGTTCCAGATTGTCGATGGGTTCGGAGTAGCAGGAGCGGAGAAACCAACGGCGCTCTGGCCGCACCATTCAATTCTGGGGAGTGACGGAACCTGGTTGCCGGAATGGAGCGGCAAGCCGGGCGGAGTGGAGCGGTGTGCCGTTCGGTCGCGCGGGGTGTGTTGGGGCAAGCCAGTCTGCCGGCTTGCTGAATCATCAAATTTAGGTGGCCGGCAGTCTGGCTTGGGGGCGGGTGCAAATTTAGCGCGACGGAACGGGCACACAAGCGGAACGGAGACCGGCTTGACGCGGAATGGAGGCTGCCGGGTTTGGTCACGACTTGGCTTGGGCCAAGAGCAATTTCCCAAAAATTACTTTGACGAGGCGAACTCGTGGCGGCACGCAGCTCCTTGAGGGTCAGATCGGGCTTTTTTTCCCAGCAGCGTCCGCAACTGGTGGCAAGTTCCGCATGGTAATCCATACGCACGAATTTCGGCAATTTGAACAAGCCATTGCTTTGCTAAATTGGGCTGAAGATTGCATTGAAATAACAAAGCTGGAAAAGTGTATCCGTCCGAGCCGGCACACGGGTTCAAATTGCCTTTGCAACAAAGTTGCATCCGTTCAAAAACTGAACTGCACGCCAAAGAGGACATAGACCGTGCTGCTCATGTCCAGTTGCGCCTGTTCGTTCCCGGTGTTGTGCGAGAAGGTGCCGAGGTTCTCATACTGCGCCCCGGCAAAGAGGCTGGTGCAGGGCGTCATGGCATATAACAATTTACCTTCCAGATAACCGCCGGCCTGAAACGATGCGCCTTCGCTGGAGCCGTTGTTGTTGAAGGTCTGTCCGCCGCCAAAGCTGATCGTTTCATTGTATGAATATTGGGTATCGGCCACGCCGAGGGCCAGTCCGCCGCTCAAGCGTCCCGACCAGTGCTTGCCCAACGGGAACTCGAAATAAGGTCCCAGTCGCAGGGCATAAACCTGGGCATCCAGCGTGCGCGAGCCCGTGATGGTAACCGTTTCGGACGCCGTGGTTCGGGTCGGACTGTCACCCAGCAACGGCCCCGGGCCATTGAAGCTGCCGGTATAAGGTGCCTGTGGGGCGATGACGCCGCCCAGTGAATAGGCATCGCTGATGGTCGTGCCCGTGCCGGTGAGCGGATGGCTGTCGTGAATCGAAATGGCGGTGAAATCAAATGCCGCCTGCACGCCCCACTGGCCGCCCAGCACGGTGCCGAGGCGACGGCCATATGCCAGGTCAAATCCGGCTTGCGGATCATCATTCTGGTCCACCGAGCCGTTCACGGACGAGGAGGAACTGTGCATCACCAGTGAATTGCCCTGCACCTGCCCGGCGTTCTGGTAGCCCCAGTTCCACGTCTTGCCACCCGCGTTGCCGGAGCTGTCCACACCCACAAAGCCGTCGTTATACGTCCGGTTCACACCGCCACCAGTGGCCGGTCCCGGCGACGCGGGATTCACATTGCCCAGATGGTTGAACCGCGCATTGAGGTTCAGCCCGAATTGCGGCCCGACGCTGAACCAGTTAGGGTTCGCGTTGTCCGCCGCCGCATCTTCGGCGTGCAGAATGGTGGTGAAGAAACCGGACGTCAGGGCCAGGGTCAGGGCCAGCGTCAGGGCGAAGAAAGATTTTTTCATAAGCTGAATCGGGTTTATTTCAGTGGGCGGTGAGCAGCACCACGCGATAATACCTTGCGCCTTGCTGTGCGGGGCTGCTGACCGTCTGGGGCGGCCCGGAATCAATCCATTGCACGCGGTTGGCCGGGGCGGTGATCGCCGGAATTGCCGTCAGCCACATCACCATGTCGCTGCTGTATTGGATGGCATAAACCTGGCCCGGCACCGCGCTGAACTCCACCAGCACGCTGCCATTGTCCAGCTTGATCATCCGGCTGATGCTGAGAATGGTGCCGCTGACCACCGGCGGGATGACGACCGGCCCGGCTTGCACGGTCAGGGTCAGGTTTGTCGGTGCCACGCGGGTGGGCACATAATACTCCAATAGGAAAACCACGTTGGAGCCGATGCCCAAGGGTGAACTGCTTTGCACATAGGGGATGCCGTTGGTGGTGCCGGTGGCGTCATACAGCGTCGCGTTCGCCGGCAGCCCGGAGATCAGCACCAGCACCGACGACGGCGTGGTCGGGCCGCCATTCGAGACTTCGATGCGCTGTTCAAACAAACCGGTCTGCGGATTCAAGGTGACGGCCGAAAGCACCGTCAACACCAGGTTGGTGATCGGCACATTCACGGCGGTCGTGACGTTCGTGGCGTAGTTGTTGGCGGGCTGCGAATCCGTTTGCAGGCTGGACACGCTGGCAGTGTTGGTGAGCAAACCCGCCGCGTTCGGCAGCACCACGATGGCCAGCGTGGCGGCGTTGCCATTGGGCAGACTGCCGACGGAGTAAGTCACCACGTTCCCCTGATTAGTGGCCGCACCCTGGCTGGGCAGCAGCGAAAACAAGGTGACATTCGGCGGCAACGTGTTGCTGACTACCACGCTGGTGGCCGTCGTGCTGCTGTTATTGGTGAGCGTCAATGAATACGTGAGCGGAGCGCCCACCCCGACGGGATTCGGCGCGGCGGTGAGGTTCAACGCCACGTCCACCGGCGGCGGTGGAGCATTCGTGATCGTGCTGACCACGGCGGCGGAATTGTTCGTCAGCACGGGATCGGCCGTGCTGGCGAAGACTTGGAACAGGTTCGTGAGTTTGCCCGCCGCCGTTGGTTGCACGATGACTTGCGCGTTGGTGACTGCGCCGTTGGCGAGTGAACCAAGGTTCACGAGCAATACGCCGCTGAACGGCGTGGCTCCGCCCGTCGCGGAAACGAAAGTGACGCCGGCGGAGATCCGATTGCTGACCGTCACGCCGCTCGCCGCATTTGGCCCAAGATTGGTGATGGAAATGGTATAGACCAGATTACTGCCCACGCCAACCGGCTCCGGTGCGGTGCTCGCGCTCAATTTCAAATCCGCCTGCGCCACGATGCCGGTCATCGTATAAACCGCCGAGTTCGTGTAGTTGATCGTGTTCGTTGTCGTCAGTAAAATGTCAAAGATGCTCAAAACCATCGTGTCGTAGTCCGTCTGGCCGGCAGTCAGGGTCAAGGATTGAGGATTCCCGCCGGTGGGAATGGCGTAGTTGGTTACGACCGGATCAAAGGTGTAGCCCGTGACGACGCCGAAGTTGCCCACCGGAATCGTAACCGGCCCGACCCATGCTTTTGTTCCGGAAACCACAGTCAGATTCGTGCTGATCGGAACCGTGACAGATGAGTGGTTCGTGGTTTGCGAAAAGCCCGTCTGCGCCGGCCCGCTGTAGGAAGCCGCACCGGCGGTGGTCAAATCACCGGCGGCAGTTGTGATGGCCGACTGCACTGCCGGGTCGGAATACGTGGTGGTGAACGTCTGGTCATAGACGACCGTCCCATCCGGCAGTTTGGCAATCAACTCGGTCGAGTAATTCGTCACCTGCTGGCTCACCGTCGTCGTTTGGTTCGTGTCATATTCCGCAGAGCTGGTGGTGAAATCAGTTGTAGGCAGCTCGAGCTGGGTTATGAACGCGGCGGAATTATTGGCCGGCACGGGATCACTTTCGTTGGCGGACACTTGAAACACATTCGTGAGGAATCCGGGAACATAGTTGGTCGGTGTCATGGTGATCGTGACATTCGTGACCGCGCCCAAAGCAAGCGTGCCGAGGTTCAGGAGCAGGATGTCGTTGGTGGGCGTGGCTCCGTCCGTCGCCGAGACAAACATGATGCCCGCCGGAATCTGGTTGCTGACCACCACGCCCGTCGCCGCACTTGGCCCGTGGTTGGTGATGGAGAGGTAATAGACCAGATTGTCGGTAAAGGTGGCAACAGCCGAATTGGTCCCGCCCAAACTCAAATCCGCCTGCATCGGTGGAGGATTCGTAACGGTGCTGACCACGGTGGCGGAATTGTTCGCCAGCACCGGATCGGTTTGATTGGCGAAGACTTGAAACAGATTGGTGAGTTTGCCCGCCGCCGTTGGTTGCATGACGATTTGAACCGAATTGGTCGCGCCCACGGCGAGCGAGCCGAGATTCACGAGCAGGACGCCGTTGGCGGGTGTGGCTCCGCCGGTGACCGAGACAAAGGTGACGCCGGCGGGAAGCTGGTTGCTGATGATCACGCCAGTCGCCGTTGCCGAGCCGGCATTGCTGACGGTGAGGGAATAAACCAAGTTGCTGCCCACGCCGACCGGCTCGGGCGCGGCGCTGGCGCTCAAACTCAAATCCGCGCCGGTGCTGGGTTGAATGGCTGCGGTGTAAATAATGATCCCTTCTTGCCCAACGTAAAAGCCACCAGCAGAGGGACCATATTCTTCGTAGAAGGCCGTAATGCTACCATCGGCATTTGTCGAGGCTATCGGGACATAAGCTACACTGGTGAACAACGGAAAGTTGGCAAAATAATTTGGACCGGCATTGGTCGGGAAAAAGGTCTGGTATTCCGTAGCCACTAGACCATTGGTTCCGGTCGGGTCACTGGGATTGAAAAAGTTCACCACCGCTTTCCAATTGGAAGTATTCGTGCCGCCATTGGGATCAATGAGCATGACGACATCGCCGGGTGTAGCCGTGAACGGGACACTGAAATATAAAATTGGTTGCACGCCGATGCCTCCGCCTTCACTAAGAAGAACGGTTGCTCCTCCTGGGTTCCAATTCGTAGATACCGGCGTTCCGGGAATTCCCTGATTGATCACCGGCGCATTCGTGACGGTGCTGACCACGCTGGCGGAATTGTTCGTCACGTTCGGATCAACTTCATTGGCGAAGACTTGAAAGGTGTTCGTGAGGTTGCCTGCCGCCGTTGGTTGCACGATGACTTGAGCGTTAGTGACTGCGCCGGTTGCCAACGAGCCAAGATTCACAAGCAGGATGCCGCTGGACGGAGTAGCTCCGCCGGTGGCAGAGACAAAGCTAACGCCGGCGGGCAGTTGATTGCTCACCACCACCCCGGCCGCCGTTGCGGGGCCGGCATTGCTGACGGTGAGGGAATAAACCAAGTTGCTGCCCACGCCGACCGGCTCGGGCGCGGCGCTGGCGCTCAAACTCAAATCCGCGCCGGCACTGGGTTGAACGGACGCGGTCAAAACAATGATGGCCTGCTGGCCAGCAAGGATACCGCCAGCGGGGCCATTTTCGACGATACCAGCCGTAATGCTGCCATCCGCATTCGTTGCGGTTATCGGAACATAGTCAACATTGGTGAACAACGGAACGTTGGCAAACGCGTTTGGTCCGGCATTGGTCGGAAAAAAGGTCTGATAATCCGTCGCCACCAGGCCGTTGGTTCCCGTCGGGTCACTGGGATTAAAAAATTTCACCACGGCTTTCCAGTTGGACATATTGGTGCCGCCATTGGGATTGATAAGCATGACGACATTGCCCGGTGTGGCCGTGAACGAGAAACTAGGAATTGCGAGTGTCTGCATGATAGTCTGCACGCCAATGCCTCCGCCTTCGCCAATAACAACTTGGCTTCCTCCAGGATTGTTCCAACTGGCTGTCGGTGTGCCGGGAATGCCGGCGAACTGCGCGCCGGCGCTGGGTTGAATGGACGCGGTGTAATCCATGATGGCTTGCTGACCGAGGAGAATGGCACCGACGGGGCCGTTTACAACGGCATCCGCCGAAATGCTGCCATCGGCATTCGTCGAGGCGATGGGGAGATAGTCAACATTGGGTAGCAACGAAAAGCCGGCAAAAGTGTTGGGACCGGGATTCGTCTGGAAATAGGTTTCATATTCCGTCGCCGCCAGACCGTTGGTGCCCGTCGGGTCGCCGGGATTGAAGAATCGCAGCACCGCTGCCCAGTTGGTGGGGTTGTTGCCGTTAATTGGATTACGAAGGAATACGACATCGCCCGCCAAGACTGTGGCATTGGCGCTGAACAGAATGGCATTGGTGATGGACTGCACGCCGATGCCGCCGCCAACAGAAACAATAACTTGATGTCCTCCCGGATTTTTCCAACCGGATACCGGCGTTCCCGGCGGGCCGGCGAACTGCGCACCAGCGGTGACCACATAATCAAACGTCACCGAGTTGGTCGCGGACACAACGCCGTTGGTGTCCACAGCATAGGCTTGCACGGTGTTGCTGCCGGGCGTCAATGGAACCAATAATGACTCCCAGTTCGTCCAATTGTTCGGCGACTGCGATTGCGGATAGAACCAGCCGCCATTGTTAAATTGAATCCAAACTTTCGCCACCGCCGCCGCGCCGTTGCTGAGCGGTGCGGTGCCAAATACGCTAATAACCTGATTGGTCTCCACCTGGCCGGCGGTCGGCGACGTGATGGTGACGGCGAAAGGACTGGGTTGAATGGACGCGGTGTAAACCATGATGGCTTCCTGGCCGGACTCTATGCCGCCGACGGTGCCGAATACAACGGCATCCGCCGTAATGCTGCCATCGGCATTCGTCGAGGCGATGGGGAGATAGTCCACATTGGGCAGCAATGAAAAACCGGCAAAAGTGTTGGAACCGGCATTGGTCGGGAAATAGGTTTCATATTCCGTCGCAGCCAGACCATTGGTGCCCGTCGGGTCGGCGGGATTGACAAAGCGCAGCACCGCCGCCCAGTTGGTGGGACTGGTGCCGTTGTTGGTGTTGATCAAAAAGACGACATCGCCCGCCAAGGCTGTGGCATTGGCGCTGAAGAACCCAATAGTATTATTTGTGATGGGCTGCACGCCGATGCCGCCACCAATTCCAATAACAACTGTGGGTGTTCCCGGATTGTTAAAACCGGATGCGGGCGTTCCTGGAGGGCCGGCGAATGGACTGGGTTGAATGGACGCGGTATAAGCGATGATGGCTTCCTGACCGGCGAGAATGGCACCGACGGGGCCGAATACATCGGTAGAAGCTTCAATGCTGCCATTGGCATTCGTCGAGGCGATGGGGAGATAGTCAACATTTGGCAACAACGAAAAGCCGGCAAAATAATTCGGGCCGGCATTGGTCTGAAAATAGGTTTCATATTCCGTCGCGGCCAGACCGTTGGTGCCCGTCGGGTCGCCGGGGTTGACGAAGCGCAGCACCGCCGCCCAGTTGGTGGGATTGGTGCCGCCATTGGGATTACGGAGGAAGACAACATCGCCCGCAAAGGCCGTGGCATTGGCGCTGAACAGAATGGCATTGGTGATGGACTGCACGCCGATGCCGCCGCCAATTTCAACGATTATGCTTTCTCCTCCCCTATTATTAAAACCGGATACCGGTGTTCCCGGCGGGCCGGCGAACAGCCCGCCAGCGGTGACGACATAATCAAACGTCACCGAGTTGGTTGTGGACACATTGCCGTAAGTATCCACCGCATAGGCGGACACGGTGTTGCTGCCGGCCGTCAAGGTCACGTTCGCCGTCCAGTTCGTCCAACCGTTGGCCGAGGTCGCGCCCGTCCAGCCGCCGCTGTTTAATTGCACATAGACATTCGTCAACGTCGCCAGCGGATTGCCGGAGATGGCGGCCGTGCCGGTGACGGTGAAGGCCGCGTTGCTCACCACCTGCCCGGACGTCGGCGCGGTGATGGTGACGACAGAAATGGAATTCGCCACGGTCACGGTCACGGTAATCAGGGAGGAGTTG
>Ga0224554_1000149_pt1 | contig 63711 bp, 45 predicted proteins | sample 714S22024metaG_FD_180666 | JGI IMG/M metagenome (GOLD analysis project Ga0224554, IMG submission 180666) | Peat soil microbial communities from Stordalen Mire, Sweden - 717 S2 20-24 | ecosystem: Environmental > Terrestrial > Soil > Wetlands > Peat | place: Sweden: Norrbotten County, Stordalen... | reverse complement strand
GTGGGTGGTGCCGAAGAACTCGCCGGTGATGGAGACGGCGCCGGCGATCTCGGAGAGCGTGACATCCTGCGCGTGCCCCTCAATGGCAATGCCCGATCCCATGCTGTGCGCGGAGATGGAAGAACCTCCGCTGTTGATGTGCGCCGTGGCCGGACCGGTGATTGCGGAGAGTTCAATGTCGCCCCGGTTCGCCGTGGCGGCGACGGGTGCTTTGATGGCGGCGACGTGGATATCGCCGCGGTTGGCAGTGACGCGGATTGCCGCCGCCGCGGGCACCGTGAGCACCAGGTCGGTGCGCGCGCCATCCAGCGCGGCAATGTCGATGGAGACCGCTGAGCCTTCGCTGGCGACGGCAGGACTTAGCTGTTGCGCCTTGCTGTCGGCGTCGGGGTCCGTGCGCGCGTAGACCTGCTTGTGCTCGGAGATGTGGATCCGTCCGTCGTCGCTGGTGCCATCGATCGTCACATCGCCGCGCGGGTTCACCACGGCAAGCGAGCCGCCGGCCGGAAAGGCGAGGTCCAGCGTCTGGTCGCTCTCGTGCCGGTCGCCGAAGAGTTCGTCAAACGAGTCCTGATCGAAGTGCCAGCCTCCGTTGTCCCATCGCTCTCCGGATGTGATGTGATGTCCGATGACACCAGCAAGCACCAGGAAGAACAGCATGAGGAAGACGCCAAAGCCGACGCAGCGGCGATAGGGCGGGCGCTGGGGATCGCGCATGTGGACCTGATCGAAGGCCCACTCGGCCAGCAACACAACGCCGGCCGCCACCAGCAGCAGCGGCCACCAATGGCCATACCAGCCCCAGAAGCGACTGAGATCGAGACGGCTGGTCTCAATCAGCAGAAAGACAACGCCGATGGCGATCAGCAGGATGGGGCTGAGAACGGAGCCGCGGCGCAGGCCCCCCATCTGGGCGCGGATATGGTAGCTCCGTGCGCGGGCCGCCTCACGTTGCGCGCGCAACTGGTCGCGGTAGAACCGCCGCTGCGCCCGTGGATCGTAGCCGGGAGGCGGAGGAGGCGGAGGTGGAGGATAGCTCGCCATGATTTACCTTCCTTCCCGATCGTTGCGCGCGCCGTTGCCGGAGTCGCTGCCCGTGGAATCCTGGGCAGGCTCGCCGGGCGCAGCTTCACTGCTGCTTCCTGGCGGCGTGACCGGCGCGCTGCCCGGCTGGCCGGGACTGGCTCCGTATGGATAGGCGCAGGAACCGCCGAACCGGGTGCGCTTGAACAACAGCATCACGCCCGCCGCAATCACGAACAGCGGCCAACTGCGGCCCCAGGAGAGGATGCCGAGAACATCCAGCAGCCAGATCACGCCGGTCAGGATGACCCAGAAGGAGCAGCTCAAGGCGCGCGCAAAGCGCCACTGGTAGTACGCGCTGCCGTCGTTCTCCAGCCCATGCCCGGTGCAGATCATCTTATGCACGAAGATCCATACCCCGACGCCGATCAGAAAAATCGGCCAGAAGACAGGACGGTGAAAGAAGTGGAAGAAGCCATTGTCGCCCACCAGAAAGATCAGGCCGAACACGATCAGCCAGATCGCTGCGGAAGGGAAGCGACGGTAGTAGGGAACGTTGACATCGGCGTAGGGAGGCACGGGTATAACCGGAGGATCGGGCGGAACATAAGGATAGCTGTACGGCGGCGCGTAGGACGTGGCAGGCGGAGGAATAAAGCCTGGCGCGCAGGGATTCACAGGCGAAGTATATGGAGCCGCGTAAGGTTCCTGCGGCGTGGTTGCCGCTGCACCGCCCGTGGGTTGCGCCACGGGATCGGGGCCTGTCGCGGCTGGATACACAGTCGCGTTCGGCGCGCTGCCGGGCCACGCCTTGCCGAAGCCGAGCCGCTCCGAGAGATCGTTCAACCCAAACGGATTGGGCAGCGGAGTCCCATCGCGCCGCGCGCACGCCGTGTGGTGCGCCTCGATGGCCATATAGGCGATCCATCCGGCGACGAAGAGTCCAAAGATGTCGTTCTCGTGGGCCAGCGACACCAGCACAGCAAAGACCATCAGGTGAACGATCCCCTTGGCGTACTGCCCGTTGTACATCGCGCCCACGCCGGGAATAAATCCCAGCAGCGTGGCCAGTCCGGGGCTGGGCTCGCCCGCGCCGATGGGCGGTCCGGCGGGCAGAACGCCAGGCTGAGGATAGCCGGGGTACGGAAAGCCGACCGGCGGAGCAGCCGCCCCCACGCGCGCCGCCAGGCAGGGTTCGCAGAAGATTGAGCTGCCAACATTGCGGATGCATTCGCTGCAGACTGGCTTGCCGCAGTGCTGGCAGAAGGCGGATTGTTCACGATCGGGATGGTTTGCGCAGTTCATGCCATGCCCCTTTCTATGGGTGCGTGAATCGGGTTGCCGAAGCCTCTGCCGGATCGACTTGCGGCGACCAGGCGGCGGCTTGGGTTGAGGTCTTCGCGACGGCTGGTGCCGGGGTTGGCGGCGGGCCTCTTGCGATCGGGCTGCGTTCTGTCAGCCGGTGGTGCGGCCTTCTGGCCTCCCGAACCCGGCTGCGCGGATGGCGATTGCACGGCGGGCTGGCCGGAATTCGATGGCACGCTCTGGCTCCCCGCGGGAAGGTCGTTGTCGGCGGCGCCTTCGAAATCGTGTACCCGCGACTCCAGCTCGTAGACCACACGCAGCCCTTCGTAATACCGCACCACGCGTGCGTTCGCGTCATGATAGTCGCGCTTCAGGCTGCTTGGCCACAGGTCGCTCGCCCGCAGGTCCAGCAGGCGCACGCCGGTCAGGTTCATGGTCAGCGCGATGGAGAAGAAAGCCATCGCGGCGGTCATGGCAAAGCGCGGCTGAAACACAATCTGCCCGAACGAGCTTCGCCGCATTGTGGAGGCCAAGCGCCGGCGGAAGGGAACCACGTTGCCGTAGCTCGTCGGCACGCCGTAGCCCGGCGCCACGGCAGCCACGCCGCCAAACAGCGGCGACCGGCCCAGCGTCGCGCCCGCTGCTCCCGCCTGTTCGGAAACCACCCGGCCTGCGTAGCCTTCGGCCCCGCCGGTCTCGGCCAGAATCCGTTCCAGCAGCTCCACCGGAGGCTCTGGCCGTGGCGCGCGCAGCATCTCCAGCCATGCGGCACCGCGCCGCGCGTCGGCCAGTATCTGGCTGCACGGCCCGCACTTGGCCACATGCGCATCGAAGCGTTCCTGCTGGTCAGCGGCCAGCGTCCCATCCAGCGCGTCGGCCAGCCGGGCCTCGCACTCGGCGCACTGCCCGCCGTCGCCGACTGTCTTCTCCCCGAACCGCAAAATCTTCGGGCTGCCGAACTGTCTCGCGTCTGCCACTTAAACCACCTGCCCTTCTATACGATGCAAAAGCCTTGCAAGTTCCCCTCGTCCCCGGCTGATTCGGCTCTTCACTGTACCCTCGGGGATGCGCAGCACCTGCGCAATCTCCTTGTAGTCCATATCTTCCATGTCGCGCAGGATCACCGCCTCGCGCAGCTCCGGCGACAATTGCGCCAGCCCCTGCTGAATCCTCACCCGCAACTCCATCCCCGCCGCGTGCGCCTCCTGCGAGGGCCGCATATCGGCCAGCCGGTCGCCCAACGTCGCGCCATCGTCGTCGCCCGAAAAACTCGCGTCCAGCGAGTCCGTCGCCCGCTCCAGCCGCGTCCTTCGGAAGTGGTCCACCAGCAGGTTGCGCGCCAGGGTCGTGATCCACGTCTGAAAGCTGCCCCGCTCCACGTCGAAGCTCGCAAGGTTGCGGTACAGCTTCAGGAAGACATCCTGCGTCAGATCCTCGGCGTCCGTCCCCGACCCGGTAAACCGGTAACAGATCGCATAGATCCGCCGGTGCTGCGAGACCACCAGCTCCTGCCATGCCTCGGGATCGCCCGCCACGCACCGCCGCACCAGCCTGCCAAGTGCCTCCTGCGCGGCTTCCTGTTCCGGCGTGCGCATCAAGCGTGCCTCATGCCCTGGCCGTGGAGTGTTCCGTGGAGATTGCTGCGGAGATTGCTGCGGAGTTGCTTCGGCCAATGGCAGAAGTGTACCGCCGCGAAGGCCCTCGCGCCCGTCAGTCCGCAGTGGACGGGGAAAGATGCCCGCGCTCGGAATCGCCATCCGCAGAACGCCCATGCACAGCTATACGCATCGCCGCGCTAATTGGTTCACTGGGAGGCTTGCTCATGTGCGAGAACCTTGAACCTCGAACCTCGAACCTGTCTCTCAGTTCTCCGTCGGCATCTTCTCCGCGCTATCGACCACCAGTTGCTCCACCGGAGCCTTGCGCGATTCCAGCTTCAGCCCCATCTTCTCCACCGCGGAGTAAGCCGACGTCCCGCTGCCTCCCGGGTCGCTCGCCACCGCCGCGCCCGAGCCGCTCGCCGCACCTCCGCCACCCGGCCCGCCGTATCCCTGTGCCCGCGCCATCGCCATCAGATCCGCCATCGACAGCTCCACCGACACCTGATAGTTCCCCTTCAGCCCGGTCATATCCACCACCTGCTTCCCGTCGCTGCCGCCCATCTTCATGATGTTGGTCAGCATATCGGCGAAGCCCGCCATCGTCGTTGTATCTGCGTCGATGTGGAAGGTCTGCGTCTGCGAATCCATTCGTTGCCGGATCGTTCCCTTCGCCCCCATATTCACGGTTGATGAGCCGTCCTTCATGTTGACCGTTATGCGCACCGGCCCATCCTCCCCATCCATCTGCATCTCCCCCGGCTTCAGCGGCGCGTCCGGGTCGATCGGCACCAGCTTCTCCGTCGACTCCTTCATCTTCGGCCCTCCCTTGCCCACAACCAGAGCCAGCACCGGGTGCTCCTTCGTTTCACGATGCACCACCAGCTTGAAGCGCTCCGCCAGCAACGCCTGTAGCATCTTGGGTACGTCGTCCTTGCCTGAGCCCTCGGGCATCCTGGCCGCGATGTCGAAGTGCTGCGCGTCCGCCTTGTTCAGCCAGTCCGGTCCCGTGATCTGATAGTCCTTCACCTTGTACGCGGCGGTGATCAGATCTTTCACCCTCAGATGGTTGAACTCCGCCCGCAGCCCGTTCACGTGGACGCCCCAGTTCGGCATCTTGCCAGCCTGGTAGTCCGCCGCCAGCTTCGCCATGTCCACAGGAGCCGACGGCCGCACCGAAGCCACATCGAACGTAAGATCGTTCGCCGCCGGAGCCGCGCTGCTCGCCACCGCCTGTGCAGCAGGTGCAGTCTTTGCGGCGGGGGCCGTCTGCGCGGCAGGAGCAGTCTGTGCGGTGGGGGCCGTCTGCGCAAACGCAGCACCGGCACCGAGGAAAAATCCAACAATGAGGGCAAGTCCAAACCAACTACGCGAATGAAGCGGCATATGCGAGAACTCCCATGCGATCCGATACGAATTGTCGCACAGATTCGTTCCGTGTGTGATTGCAAGCAGGCGTCTTACCTTACCGCGTTTCTCGCCATTACATCGCCGGTACCGGAATTACCCCGCATGCAATCCGGTTGCCCGCGTTGCCCGTGGGATCGGTCTTCATATCGTCGGCCTTCTCATGCACCATGATCGAGCGCCCCAGCACCGACGTCGCAGCGCCCGGCTCCAGCGTCAGATAGTCCACCTTGTAGGTGATCTCGCCCGTGTGGTTCTCGCCGATGGAGATGTTCTTCGGCATATCGCCGGCATGGTGTCCCATCGGGTTGTCCATGCCATGCTGCTTGCCCTCGGGATTGAAGTGTCCGCCAGCAGTCTTGAAGTCGGGCGCGTCGCACACCGGGTCCTGGTGGATGTGGACGGCGTGCTCGCCGAACGGCAGGTTCTTCAGCTTCACCGTGATGGAGAGCTGCTTGCCGTCCTTGCTCTCCTTGAACGCCGCGCTCCCAGCGTCCTCGCCGCCGGATGTCTTGATGGGAACAACCAGAGTGTGTTTGTACACCGGATGGTTCGCAGCCTGGGCATGAACGAAACCGGTGTAGTGGGTGAATGCGAGAAGGCAGAAAGCGGAGATGGAGACGGCAAGGACGGGACGCATAAGGCGCATGGCAATTCCTCCTGCTGTTTCGATGCAGATAAGCGTGCCGCAGAGGCGAAAAATATCGCACTCGCTCTGCTACGGCGCGACGGGCAGCTGCTCCATCGCGTCGGGCAGTTCCATCTGCTCACTCTCCGGCGCGTTCAGGTAGGGGCGGAAGCAGGCCCGGCAGCGCGCCTCGTACACTCCTGCCGCGCCCACCACCACCAGTTCTCGGCTCGCCCCCAGCCGCTGCGTATGGATGGCTGGAGCGCCGCAAACAATGCACACCGCCGACAGCTTCGTCACCTCGTCGGAGATGGCCATCAGCGCCGGAATCGGCCCAAACGGCTCGCCCGTAAACGTCGTGTCCAGCCCGGCGATCAGAATCCGCTTGCCCATGTGTACCAGCTCCCCCACCAGATGCACAATCGCAGCATCGAAGAACTGCGCCTCGTCGATGCCGATCACCTCAACCTCGGGCAGTTGTCCGTAGATCGCCTCGCGCAACCGTGCCACGTTGGCCACCGTCACCGCCTCATGCGTCTGCGCGCTGTGCGACGCGATCGCCGTGCGGTGATAGCGCAGGTCGATGTCCGGCTTGAAGCAGGCCACCCGCTGGCGCGCGATGCGGGCACGCTTCAGGCGGCGAATCAGCTCCTCGCTCTTGCCGGAGAACATCGGCCCGGTGATGACTTCGATGCGGCCCACTTCGTTACGGCCAGATTCATTGCGGTCAGATTCATTGCGATCAGGTGCGGAAGAATTCATGATGCGAGTGCCTTTGCGGGTTTCAGAAAATTCGGAAATCCCAGCCAGCGAGTCTGCTCGATGGGGTGAAAGATCGGGGTATAACTTCGGTCTGTCCCCTCGAAACATCCTACGCGCAACCACGCCGTGGATTTCCTGGACTATCATCCCCCGCACTTCCTCTCCAAACCGGCTTCCTCCATCGGCCGCGACTGCTTTGACTCCCACCCTCGATGTTGGTAGCGTTGAGGTTGGGTTGGAGCGCGATTCTAGCTGGAATCCGGCTCTGGTCCCCATCGTTCAGCGGTTAGGACATCGCCCTTTCACGGCGGTAACACGGGTTCGAGTCCCGTTGGGGACACCAAAGAATCAATAACTTAGAAGCTATTTTTGCTGTCATCAAAAAACGGGGACGTTGCGGTGACGAACGCGTAGGTACGCAACCCCCAACCGTAGCAAGGCCGGTCTACACCGATCTGGGCAGTGCGCCGGCAAATACCCTATCCAAATTTGTTCACCGCAGCGCGCAGCGGCCATGTATCCCGGCGACGGGTGCGCGTAGCATTGCGTAATGAGCGGCGTCTTGTGGACGAGAACCCGGCCCACGAATACGCTGGCCGACTTATCAGAACTGATCCGGCGCTCGTCGCTTCACAGCCCTGTCCCATAAGCTGATAATGGACGATCAATAGCAAGCTCGTTCAAACATCGTTGCTTCCGCAGGGAGATCCTCCGTGAACCAGACAACTCGCCGGGAATTTTTGAAGGATGCCGCACTCGCCGGCGCCGCCGTCTCCACCTCTACGCTCGCACGGGGCAGCCTCTTCGCCGCTGAGGCCCCTGCTCAAGCATCGGTTGCGACAGCGCTCTCCGCCCCGCGTAGCGTCCCGCTTTCCCTGCTTGGCAATCAGCCGCCCACTCTGCCCACCGGCATCAGTTGGGGAGTGCCCTGGGCGCAGGGCACCGTTGAACGCGGCTCAAGTTTCAACCTGAGCGCGCAGGGCAGCAACCTGCCCGTGCAGAGCTGGCCGCTCGCCTGCTGGCCCGACGGCTCCATCAAGTGGAGCGGCTTCGCCACTGTCCTGCCCGCCGGATTCCAGGGGCCGATTTCACTCTCCACCGGCGCAGCCTCCTCCTCCATCGGCACTCTCAGTGTCAAAACCGGCAGGAATTCTGTCACCGTGGATACTGGCACGCTCCAGTGCGCCATCCCCCTCAGCGGCCCGTACATCATCGAGTCGATGAGCCTGGGCGGAAAAAATATAGCCGGTGCCAGCCAGCTCGTCTGCGTTCTACAGAGCGGCCCGGACAGCAACCCGGAAGACTCCCCGCGCCGCGAACGCTACCTCAGCGAAGTGAAGCACGTCACTGTGGAGCAACAAGGCCCAGTCCGCGCCGTGGTCAAGATCGAAGGCATGCATCGCGGTACCATCACCAAGCGCGAGTGGCTCCCCTTCACCGTGCGTCTCTACTTCTTCAGTGGCCAGACCTCCATCCGCATCGTCCACACCATCGTCTTCGACGGCGACCAGGAGAAGGACTTCGTCCGCGGCCTCGGCCTCCAGATCGACGTTCCCATGCGCGACCAGCCCTTGAACCGCACTGTCCGCTTTGCCGGCCCAGACGGCGGCCTCTGGTCCGAACCGCTGCAACCCGGCGGAGGCAGCGTCGCGCAGGAATCGGGCCAGCCCTTCACCGGCAGCCCGGTCTTTGCCAAGAACGCCATCTGGAACGACTTCAAGCTCATCCAGCCCAATCCCGACGGTTTCACCATCGTCAAGCGCACCGGCCCCGAGAGCACCTGGGTCTACTCCAACTCCGGCACCCGCGCTCCGGGTCTCGCATACGCCGGCGACCTCGGCGGTGGCCTCGCCGTCAGCATCAAGAACTTCTGGCAGTCTTTCCCCGCGGCGCTCGAAATTCAAAACGCTGCCAGCCCCACTGCGAAGCTCGTCGCCTGGCTCTGGTCGCCCGATGCGCCCGAGATGGACATGCGCTTCTACGACACCCACGGCCACGGACTCGACGCCGCCTACGAAGACGCGCAGCCCGGCCTCAGCACTGCCTACGGTGTCGCCCGAACCAGCGAGCTCACTCTCTTCGCCTCCGCCGCCTTTCCCGCCAAGCCGGACACCGTAGCCATGGCTGCCGCCGGAGCGCAACTCCCGCTGCTCGCCGCCACGCCGGAGTACATCCACTCCACCGGAGTCTTCGGCGTCTGGAGCCTGCCCGACCGCTCCACCGCCTTCAAGAAGTCCATCGAGGACGGCCTCGACTCCGTGCTCGCTTACTACCAGCGCCAGGTCGACGACCGCGCCTGGTACGGCTTCTGGCAGTACGGCGACTTCATCCACTCCTACTCCGCGGCGCGCCACGTCTGGCACTACGACTGGGGAGGCCACGCCTGGGACAATACCGAACTTGGCGCGCCCCTCTGGCTCTGGTATAGCTACCTGCGCAGCGGCCGCGCCGACCTCTTCCGTCTCGCCGAAGCCCACGCCCGCAACACCAGCGAGACCGACACATATCACCTCGGCCCCATGCGCGGACTCGGCTCCCGCCACAACGTCGTCAAGTGGGGCGACGGCGCCAAGGAGGCCCGCATCAGCCAGGCCGCGCACTGGCGTCCCTTCTACTACCTCACCACCGACGAGCGCACCGGCGACATCATCGGCGAGTCCGCCGAATTCGCCCCCCTCTCCGTCGCCAACTTCGATCCCATGCGCGAGGCCGAGCCCAAAATGCCCGGCGAGCCACCCGTACGCATCCGCATTGGCCCCGACTGGTTCGCCCTCGCCGGCAACTGGATGGCCGAGTGGGAACGCACCGGCGACAAGCACTGGCACGAATTGATTCTCGCAGGCGTCGATTCCATCCTCGCCATGCCGTATGGACTGGAGACCGGCAAGCCCGAGGCCAATTCGAAGGCGCTGGCCGCCACCGTCGGCTTCGACCCCGCCACCGGCAAGCTCACCCCAATCCCCAACCCCCAGGCGCAGGACCAGACGCACGCTCTTGTGCCCGCCAACTACAATCTCGCCACCATCCAGGGCGGCGGCGAGGTCATGTTCGAGCTCGTCCCTCTGCTCGGTCGCAAAGACTTCGAAGCCGCGTGGCTCGAGCTGTGCCGCCTCGGCATCGCGCCGCCCGAGGTCTGGGACAAGGACCGCACCACGCACAACGAAGGCGCCGACGCCCAATACGTGCCGCCCGGCCAGAGCGGCGCACGCCTCGCAGCCTACGCCTACGCCAAAACCGGCAACGTCGCCTACGCCAAAAAAGCCATCGCCACGCTGCTCTCGCAGGGCGCAGGCATCGCCACGCCGCACATGGTCACCGGCGCGGACTCGCTCCGCCCGGTCGAGGAAGATCCGCGCATGTCCACCAACGAGGCCGCGCAGACCGGACTGCAAACCATCGAGGTCCTCGAGCTCTGCAAAGACCAACTCCCCACCGAAGCCGCCGTCCGCACCGTCCGCGAATTCCGCGCACGCCCCGCTCCCGCTGTTCCAGGGGTGCCAGCCGTCCCACAGAACTGAGCGAACGGCAGTAGGCCATCGGGCAGCCGATTCGTAACAAGAAACACCTGCTCCGAGTGGTTCAGGGAATCGGACGGCCAGATCGAAACTATCAGGGAGGGAATAAAAAATGGAGATCAAGCGAAGCGGTTCACAGCCTTCCGGCAAAGGGCCGGCGGAGTATTTTACGGGCACGGTGCGGGTTGACCCGTTGTTCAGTGCGCCCGCGCCGGCACGAGTTCTCGGCGCCAGCGTTACGTTCGAGCCCTGCGCTCGAACGGCATGGCACACACATCCGCTGGGTCAGACACTGATCGTTACGGCTGGTTGTGGCCGGGTACAGCGCTGGGGCGGCCCGATTGAAGAAATCCGGCCGGGAGATGTGATCTGGTTCCCTCCTGGCGAGAAGCACTGGCACGGAGCAGCGGCGACCACCGCGATGACTCATATCGCGATTGTGGAGGTACTGGACGGCAAGAGTGCCGATTGGATGGAACAGGTCAGCGACGAGCAATATCAGGCATAGTCCTGCGCGGCCTGATCGAGGAGAGGAAACCGTGAGTCCGCTGATCCAAGCCCTTTCTGGAATCTTGCCCCAGCGCCAGGTCATCACCGACCCCCTGCGCCGCCTTGCGTATGGCACGGATGCCAGCTTCTACCGCATGGTTCCCGAGGTCGTTGCGGTGGTCGAAAACGAGCAGGAGGTGCAGGCCCTGCTTCAAGTGGCGCGCGCGCATCGCCGCCCGGTCACGTTTCGCGCGGCCGGAACCAGCCTCTCGGGCCAGGCGGTTACGGATAGTGTGTTGGCATTGATTGGCGAAGGTTTCTCGACCTGCGAAATATCACCCGATGCCGCCACGGTTCGCCTTGGCCCAGGCATCATCGGCGGCGAAGTGAACGTCCGCCTCGCCCCGCGCGGACGCAAGATCGGGCCCGATCCGGCTTCCATCAATGCCTGCAAGATCGGGGGCATCGCCGCGAACAATGCCTCAGGAATGTGCTGCGGCACCGCGCAGAACAGCTATCGCACGCTGGCTGGCCTGCGCGTGGTGCTGGCCGATGGCTCACTGCTCGACACCGAAGACGCGTTCAGCGTCGCGGCCTTTCGCCAAAGCCACGCGGAGTTGCTGAGCGAGTTGGAGCAACTCGGCGTTGCCACCCGTGCCGATGCCGCACTGGCCGCGCGCATTCGCCACAAGTACAAAATCAAGAACACCACTGGCTACAGCCTGAACGCGCTGGTCGATTTCGAAGACCCGATCGACATCCTCGCCCACCTGATGATCGGTTCTGAGGGAACGCTTGGCTTCATCTCGCGCATCACTCTCCGCACCGTTGTCGAAGATCCCTCGAAGGCCAGCGCGCTGGTCTTCTTTCCAACCATCGAAACTGCCTGCCAGGCCGTCATTCGCCTCAAGCCGCAACCCGTGTCAGCGGTCGAACTGCTCGACCGGTCGGCCCTGCGCGCGGTCGAGGACAAGCCCGGACTGCCGTCGATCATGCGCACCTTGAGCGACGAAGCCGCCGCATTGCTGATCGAGGTGCGCGCCGAATCTGCCACGCTTCTCGAAGAACGCATGAATGCCGCGCTGAGCGCGCTGGCTGGAATCGCTACGGTCGAGCGCGCCGCTTTCTCCACCGACCCCGGCACCTGCGAGATGTACTGGAACGTTCGCAAAGGCGCATTCCCCTCGGTTGGCGCCATGCGCCGCGCCGGTACCACCGTCATCATCGAGGACGTTGCATTTCCGGTTGAATCGCTTGCCGCCGCAACGCTGGACCTGCAGGCGCTGCTGCGGCACCACGGCTACAGCGAAGGCATCATCTTTGGCCATGCACTCGAAGGCAACCTGCACTTCGTCTTTACCCAGGACTTCAGCGATGCCGCCGAGATCGATCGCTACGCGCGCTTCATGGAAGACATCTGCAGGCTCGTCGTCGACAAGTACGACGGCTCGCTCAAAGCCGAGCACGGCACCGGCCGCAATATGGCGCCCTTCGTCGAGATGGAGTGGGGTCGCCAGGCCACCGATTTAATGCGCCGCATCAAATCGCTCTTCGACCCAGACAATCTCCTCAACCCCGGAGTCATTCTCAACGACGACCCGCAGGCCCACCTGAAGAACTTCAAGCCAATGCCGCCTGCCGAAGAGATCGTCGACCGGTGTACGGAGTGCGGCTACTGCGAATCCGTATGCCCATCGCATCAGCTCACCTTCTCGCCGCGCCAGCGCATCGTCAGTTGGCGCGAACTGTCGCGCCGCGCCGCCGTTGGCGAAGATGCCTCCGATCTCGAAGCTGCTTTTGCCTACGATAGCCTCGACACCTGCGCCGGATGCGGCCTCTGTTCCACCGCCTGCCCGGTCGACATCAACACCGGCGACCTGACGCGCCTGCTGCGTGGGCGCAACCTGAGTACTGCCTCGCGCAAAGCCGGCGAATGGACAGTTGGAAACTTCGGCAAGGTCGCCACCGTAGCGCGCGCGGGTCTTGCCATCGGGCACGCCGTCTCCAGTGTCGTAGGAGACGGCGCGCTCGCCCGTCTCTCGGCCGGCGCATGGAAGCGTGGAATGCCACGCGCCGGAACTCTGCCTGCTCCATATAAAGGCGCGGGCGATCCGGTGGTGTACTTCCCCGCCTGCGGAGGCCGTATCTTCGGCGCCAACAGTCCGGACGAAGCATCGCTCGCCGATGTCGTCATCGAGCTTCTGGTCCGCGCCGGTTACGCGCCGCGCCTGCCCCAAGGCTTCGACAAGCTCTGTTGCGGCCAGATGCTGGAAAGCAAAGGCATGGCTGATGCAGCAGACGAGATGGCAGACAACCTCACCCATGCCTTGCTGAAGGAGGCCGGCGACGGCCACGGCGGGTTCTATCCGGTAATCATCGACGCCAGCACCTGCTCGACGCGCATGAAAGAACATCTTGCCGGACGCCTGCCGCTCTACGACTTCCATGAATTTGCCCACGATGCGCTTCTTCCGCGCCTGCGCATCGTGCGCAAACCGGGCCCGGTTGCGCTGCACGTCAACTGCAGCGTGCGCCGCACCGGTTCAGACGCCAAATTGCGCAGGTTGATCGAGGCATGCGTGGAGCAGGTTGTCGAGCCAGCCGGCGTTCTCTGCTGCGGCTTTGCCGGAGACCGCGGCTTCGTCGTCCCCGAACTCAACGTCCACGCCTTGCGCAGCATTCACGAAGCCCTCCCGGCGAACTGCCGCGAGGGCGTCTCCACCAACCGCACATGCGAGATCGGCTTGACCGCCGAGACTGGCCGCGCCTACCATTCCATCGCTTATTTACTTGAAGAATGCAGCCGACCGGATATCATGGGTGCCTGCTGATCCTCGACCGAATCATGCCGCTCCAATCGTTCCACTCATCTTGGATTCAAGCCGGACAAGTCAATCTCCGCAACAAAGGAGCCTCCCCTTGCACCCCTGGCACCAGATATACGATCCAGCCGGCAACATCTGGCTCTCATCGCTGATTGCTTCGCTCCCAATTCTGTTCTTCTTCGTTGCATTGACTGTTCTCCGCATGAAGGGGTATCTCGCCGGCACCATCACGGTTGTCCTCGCACTCCTGGTGTCGATCTTCTTTTTCAGAATGCCCATTGCCATGGCGTTGGCAGCCGCGGGCGCCGGCTTTCTCTTCGGACTGTGGCCGATTGCATGGATTATCGTCATGGCCGTATTCCTGTACAAAATCACCGTCAGGACCGGGCAGTTTGAAATCATCCGGGCCTCCGTGGTCTCCGTTACCGAAGACCAGCGCCTGCAGATGCTTCTGGTCGGATTTTCGTTCGGCGCTTTCCTCGAAGGTGCATCGGGCTTTGGCGCGCCGGTCGCCATTACGGCCGCCCTGCTGGCCGGTCTGGGATTCAACCCGCTTTACGCCGCGGGCCTGTGTCTCATCGCCAACACCGCGCCCGTGGCCTTCGGCGCAATGGGAATTCCGATTCTCGTCGCCGGGCAGGTCACCGGCATCGATGCGTTCAAGATCGGAGCGATGGCCGGTCGCCAACTGCCCTTCCTTTCGTTTCTTATCCCCGCCTGGGTCATCCTCATTATGGACGGCTGGCGCGGAGTGCGCCAAACCTGGCCGGCAATCCTGGTCTGCGGGGGCACCTTCGCCGTCACGCAGTTTTTCACATCCAACTTCATCGGTCCCGAGTTGCCAGACATCACCTCGGCCCTGGTGAGCCTGATCTCGCTCACCATCTTTCTCCGGTTTTGGAAGCCCAAGACCATCTTCCGTTTCCCCGGTCAGGAAGCGACGCTCAAGGTGGAAAGCCACTCGTTCGCTCAGGTGGCCAGGGCATGGTCACCCTTTGCCATCCTGACCGTCTTCGTCACCGTATGGTCGATCAAGCCCTTCAAGGCGCTCTTCGCCAGGGGAGGAAATCTGGCCTGGACCGTCATCAACAAACCGGTGCCGATGCTTGACAAGCTGGTGATCAAAATGCCGCCCATCGTCAACGGCCCCACTCCATACGCATCGGTTTACACCTTCGATTGGTTGTCGGCCACCGGCACCGCAATCCTGCTCTCCGCCGTGGTCAGCATCCTGGTGTTGCGCATGAAGCCGATGGATGCGATCAAGACATTCGGCAGCACTCTCGATAGCCTGAAAATGCCGATCTTCTCCATCGGCATGGTGCTGGCCTTCGCCAATATCGCCAACTACTCCGGCCTCTCCGCAACCCTGGCGTTGTTGCTGGCCACTACAGGCGTCGCGTTTCCGTTCTTCGCGCCGTTCCTGGGCTGGATTGGCGTCTTTCTCACCGGATCGGACACCTCCTCAAACGCGCTCTTCTGCAATCTGCAGGCCAACACCGCCCACCAGATCCACGTCAGCAGCACCCTGATGGTGGCGGCCAATTCCAGCGGCGGAGTCACCGGTAAGATGATCTCTCCGCAGTCCATTGCGGTAGCCTCCGGTGCGGTCGGCTTGGTGGGGCGCGAATCCGACCTCTTCCGCTTCACCCTCAAGCACAGCCTGATGCTTGCCGGATTGGTCGGCATCATCACCATGCTGCAGGCCTACGTCTTCACCCACATGGTCCCGCGGTAACTCGCATGATTCCGTAGTCAGGGGATGACTGGTGCCGGCAGAATTGCAGCCATATTTTGGGCCGCGGAATTAGGGTCATTCAACTGGCGCATTGGGCGCTATTTCCCACGCGTTAAATCTTTTGTAGAGTTCAGTCCTGATTCGCTCTTTGCGGCCATGGTCTGCAAATCCGACAATTTGTGAGTCAAGCCCGTAGATAGATGTATGCGCTTGGTTATCGGGCTGCCCCTCAACCGCTTGAACGGGCTCATGAGAAACCGTGAGCTCCTCGATCTCTTTGACTTTGCCTACGATCATTCTCAGCACCGCAAAGCGTTCTGGGCGTCCCTGACGGGAACGAGTCTCCACAGCCGTGCTGTACTTTTCCCAGTCGGTTGAGATTGACCCTTTGTTTTCTTTGAAAACTCCGGGGGCAACATTCATATCCTTTCGAAGGCCGCCGACGGGCACCCTATAAAACAATGAGTCCGGATTCGGTATATCCTCGACAGGCCAATCGTTCATAGCTAATCAGCGAGCCATACTGCGAGTTCTGCTCTGGCTTCTGAAGGATCGAATCTTCCAGAAATCTCGCTCTTAGGCTTTTTCCCATAATAGTTTGCAACGCTTTCTGACGCGGGGAAATTGATTAGGAGTGTTCGATCACTTCTCTCCCAATAAAGATCAATACTCCCTCGATCCGCTGGTCCAATTCGCGGAACTCCCACACCAACGAGGTTAGCGGAGTGGGCGTGGATCATGAGTCTCTGGAGAAAACCCGTTGCACGAGAAAGGGTTTCTCTCGTATACGGCACGAAATCATCTGTTTCTATGTCATTCTCGATGTTCAAAACGAAGTTAGCTGCATTGATCTCATCTTCCATTGATCGCCATTCCAGATCGGATAACGACAAAGGACGACGAGGAACCGGAACGAGCGAAATAAACTCTTCTGTAGAGTTTCGGTGTTCGCGCCTCTTGAATCCGAGGCGCTCATCCTTAGCCGAGTACACTAAGTACGGAGACCCAGCACGGTGGCGTTCGAGCGATGCACTCTCCAATAATCTTTCCATACGACTTCCGGACATTTGTATTCTCTCCCTATTCTGAAGGGGATAGTATCGGTGTAGTCGCGGCACTTGCGTACTCTCTGAGCGCTTTGTCCTTTTTCATCGCTCGCGAAATCACTGCATTGAGGGCCTGAATGTCAATAGAATCAAGCGCATAATATGTGGTTTCACGTCGGCCATTGCGTGTAGCTCTAATCGCAAGCTGATGAATAATAACGCCTCCGGCGACACTCAGGTTATCCCCAGAATAAATTGGCCTTAAGTCCGTGGCGATTCGCACCGACTGAAAGGTCCTATCGTTGGCACGCAACAACTCGCTCGCTTTGGCGACTAGATCAACTGACGTCGATTTTACTAACCTCGCGAGCCGTACTTTGAGAATCTCTGCATCAACTTCAGTGAGTTTCACAATATCGCCATCTTTGATTGATTTTATGACGACATCCAGAGTCTCATCTACGCTGGTTCCTGCCGAGTAACTCGTGCCAGCAATATTGATGAGCGTCCCAACAACCTCTGTCAAATCGGGAACGTCCGCGAGTGTCGGCTCGGCGCGCAATTGTGAGATTAGAGCTTCTGTGTCAAGGGTCGGCGTTGCTCGTCTGAGGGCCTGCTCCAACCCCTCTAAAGCGAGGTCGGACAGTTTGAGGAAACTGGCCAATACGCCTTGCTCCTCATCCGGAATTTCAACTGAGCGGATCGTTCTATGACTCATCTTCCCTCTGCATCGGAACGATAGCGGGTAAAACCTAAAATTGCAAGATTGTTCAAGAGCCGCGAACCAGCGTCGTAGCGATTCGAGTGGCGCACGTCAGCCTCTGTTTGAACGCCACACTTGTTTGAGTGTACACCGATCATGACATGGCAATCGCGCCAGGATGCCCATCGCCGCCGCTCGCTTACGCGCCCAGTTCCAGATCGTCCAGCCGCCGCCACTTATAGATGGCGATCGACACCACCCAGCTCAGCGCGAAGATCGCGATGATGAAGTAGCCCAGCGCGCCGAAGTTGTTGTTCAGCCGCCGCACCGCGTCCCAGAACATCCCGCCCAGGCGGAAGTGTCCGGCCAGCAGCCCCAGCGCTTCAATCCCTCCCACCACCAGCGCCACCAACACCGACACAAACGTGATCGTCATGTTGTAGTAGAGCTTGCGCACCGGCTTGATGAAGGCCCATCCATAGGCCCCCAGCATCAGAATGTTGTCGGTCGTGTCGATCAGCGACATCCCCGCGGCAAACAGCACCGGGAACACCAGAATCGAGACCAGCGACAGCCCCTTCGATGCCTCCGCCGCCGCAATCCCCAACAGTCCAATCTCGGTGGCCGTGTCGAATCCCAGCCCAAACAGCACGCCCAGCGGATACATATGCCAGCTTCGCGTGATGATCCGGAACATGGGCCGGAACAGCCTCGATAGAAATCCGCGGTCGGCCAGCAGCATGTCGAAGTCCTCCTCGACATATGGCGCACCGCCGCGCACCCGCACAAACGCGCGATAGATCGACCGCAGCACAACCATGTTCACGAAAGCAATACCCAGCAGAAACACCGCCGACACCAGCGTGCCCACCACGCCGCCGATCTCCCGCACCCCGTCCATGCGGTGTTGCAGTGCCAGCGCCGCGGCGGCAATCGCCGCCGATCCCAGCACCACCACCGTCGAGTGGCCCAGCGAGAACATGAACCCCACCGCCACCGGCCGCTTGCCCTCCTGCATCAGCTTGCGCGTCACGTTGTCGATCGCCGCGATGTGGTCGGCATCCACGGCATGACGCAACCCAAAGCTGTAGGCCAGCAGCGCCGTCCCCAGCAGCAACGGATAGTGCCGCGAGGCAAGCACCGCCCACGCCCACGCACCCACATTGAACGCCAGCAGGATTCCGTAGATCCCGATCACCTTGCCGCGGACTCCGTGTGCAGCATCGTTGAATAAATCCTTGAATCTGGTTTGCATGGCCTGTCTTTCGCGCAGTTCTATTTCAAGCGATCTCGCCGCAGGCGCATACTCCATCTCTGGCTGGACACGGCGCTCCCGGAAGATTCGCCGGGCCGGCAACAGTTCCAGTGTATCGCCATCGTCCAGCGTGCAACCCGTTGCTATCTCCGTGCATTCTCGTGGCAGGAGCATTACTCTTCCTTCATGTTCATCCAACGCTCGTTTGTGCGCCCAACGGCCCATCTCTCTGCCCTGAAAACAACAGCCTCCCGGACTTCAAGCGCAGCCGCGGCTGCGCCTCGCCGAACCGTTGCCGCGCTCTGCGTGGGAATCGTCGCGCTGGCCCTCGCTTCCGCAATCGCCGCGGCGCAGCCTCCTTCCACTTCCGCGCCCACCGATCCTCCGCAGTTCGGCCCCTACAACGGCAGCTTCCTGGCCGACGGCCTGGGCCTTCGTGTCCCCATCAGCGATGCGCGCGACCCCATCCTTCTTGCCGATTCGCCCTGGTCGCTCTTCTGCTGGTTCAAAACCACCGAACCCGTGGCAACATTCCAACTCGTCGCCGGGGTGGGCAGTCCCGCCGCCAAGGTCGCGCGCTATCTCGCCATCGATGCCGGCAAGGTCACGTTGTGGATGGGCGATGGCAACCAGCTCACCGGCCCCGCCAACCTCAGCCCAGGCGAGTGGCATCTGCTCGCAGCCTCATTCGATGGCTCCCGGCTTCACCTCTACAGCGATGGCCAGCCCGCCGCATCCGGCACGCTGACTGTCGGCAGCATCAACCCGGTGTTGCAGATGGCGCCGCCCGCGGGCCCGGGACTTGCGCCCGGCCGTCACTTTGGCGGCCAAATCGCCTCCTTCACCCTCCTGCGCCGCGCTCTCTCCGGCACGGAGAACGATCAGCTCTACCGGGCAAGACCGGACTTCTCTCTGATTCAGTTCGAGGCAGGCTCGAAGCCCTGGCCCTTCCAGACACGCGGCCAGGCCGGATACCATGCGCCCCAGCCGCCTGCCACGATGCCAACTTCGCGCGCTCCATTTTCCGCTCCAGTCGCAATCACGCGACCGCTCGTTGTCCCTGCGTTCACCCGGTCCGGCGACAAAGAGTGGACCTTGTCCGAAGACTGGACGATGCGCGAGGCCCCCAAGGTCGACGCCGACGGCGCGCAGATCAGCACCGCCGCGTATAACGCCTCCGACTGGATGCGCGCCACCGTTCCCGGCACCGTCCTCACCACCCTGGTCGATAACGGCGTCTATCCCGACCCCGGCTACGGCCTCAACAACCTCGCCATCCCCGAGTCGCTCAACAAGCAGGACTACTGGTACCGCATCCAGTTCACTTTGACCGCATCCTTGCTCTCCGCCGGGGCACACGCCGAACTGACCTTCGAGGGCATCAACTACGCCGCCTCAATCTGGCTCAACGGCAAGCTTCTCGGCACCATGAAGGGCGCATTCCGCCGTGGCAGCTTCGACGTCACCTCCTTGCTCAAGCCGGAGGAGAAGAACGTTCTGGCCGTGCGCATCTCGCCGCCGCCGCACCCCGGTATCCCGCAGGAGCAGTCCATCCTCGGCGGGCCCGGCGAGAACGGCGGCACCATGGAGCTCGACGGCCCCACATTTCTCGCCACCGAGGGTTGGGACTGGATTCCCGCGGTGCGCGACCGCAACAGCGGCATCTGGCAGCCCGTCACGCTGCGCATCACACGCACTCTGAAGATCGGCGACGCGCAGGTCGTCACTACGTTCAAGAACCACGACACCACGCGCGCCGCCATCGAGATCGCCGTCCCGGTCACCAATCTCTCGTCAGGCCCAATCGACGCGACACTCGTCGCCTCCATCGAAAAGATCGCCGTGCGCAAGAGCGTCACTCTGCCGCCCGGCGACAGTGTCGTCAAGCTCACTCCCGCCGAATTTGCCCAGCTCAATCTCGACCGCCCGCGTCTCTGGTGGCCCAATGGATACGGCAGCCCGAATCTCTATTCGCTGAAGCTGACCCTCCAGTCCGGCGGCTCCGTCTCCGACAGCAAAGACGTGCGCTTCGGCGTGCGCGAGATCAGCTACGAGCTCAGCCTGCTCGATAGCTCCGGCCACCTGCGCCGTGTGCAGTTCACTCCCGCCGCCGCGCGCGAGGCTGAGGCCTCCACTCCCATCGTCGATGTCAGCCACGAGGGGATGCTCGAGGTTCCGTTGCCCGAGGCCGAGCTCGCCAACATGCCCGAAGAGCGACGCGCCAATGCCAGCTCGCACGTCGCCTCGCTCGTGCCCGGCGCGGAGAACTCGCCCGCAATCCAGCCATTGACCGACCTGCGCGCCGCGCCCTACCTCGTCCTTCGCGTCAACGGCGTGCGCATCGCCGCGCGCGGCGGCAACTGGGGCATGGACGACTACCGCAAGCGCGTCTCCCGCGAGCATCTCGAACCCTTCTTCCGCCTCAACCGCGACGCGGGCCTCAACATCATCCGCAACTGGGTCGGCCAAAGCACCGAAGAGTCCTTCTACCAGCTCGCCGACGAGTACGGCATGATGGTCTGGAACGACTTCTGGGAGTCCACCGAGAACTACAACATCGAGGCCGAAGACCCGCAGCTTTTCCTGGCGAACGCCGCCGACACCATCCAGCGCTTCCGCAATCACCCCTCCATCGTCATGTGGTGCGGACGCAACGAGGGCGTCCCACAGCCCATCATCAATCTCGGCCTCGACAACCTGGTGCGCACCCTCGACGGCACGCGCTACTACTCGCCCAGCTCGAATGCGGTGAATCTGGCGGGCAGCGGCCCCTATCGCTACCAGGTCCCGGCGCAGTACTTCACCACGCTCAACCGTGGCTTCTCCGTCGAGACCGGCACGCCCTCCATGTCCACGCTCGAATCCTTCCAGAGCACCATCGCCAAGCAGGACCAGTGGCCCATCGACGACGTGTGGGCCTACCACGACTGGCACCAAAGCGGAAACGGCGATGTCGCCCCCTTCATGGCCGAGATTCAGGCCGAGTTCGGCGCGCCCACCGGCCTCGAAGACTTCGAGCGCAAGGCCCAGATGCTCAACTACGTCGATCATCGCGCCATGTTCGAGGGCATGGACGCCAACCTGTGGGCACCCAACAGCGGCCGCCTGCTATGGATGACCCAGCCCGCATGGCCCAGCACCATGTGGCAGATTCTCAGCTCCGACTACGACACCCAGGCGTCTTTCTACGGAGTGAAGAAGGCCTGCGAGCCGCTGCACGTCCAGCTCAACCTGGCCAACTATCGCGTGGACATCATCAACACAACCACAGCCGCGCACGCCAGCCTCACCGTCAGCGCGAAGGTCTACTCGCTGGCCAACGCACTGCTCTTCCAGGCCACGGATCTTAAGGACATCGACGCCGATTCGACCGCGCCAAGCCTGCGTCTGGACCTCGAGCCCTTCCTTGCCAAGGGCATGGTTCTTGTCTCGCTTGAGCTGCGCGATGCGCAGGGCGCGCTGGTCTCGCAGAACCTGTACTGGCTCGGCGCGAAGCCCGCCTCCTACCGCGAGCTGAACAGCCTTGCGCCCACCCAGCTCAAGGCATCCGCCACTTCAACCACCGCCGGAGACACGGTGAAGCTGACAATCCAACTCACCAATCCCGCTTCCGTCGTCAGCCTGGAAAACAAGCTGACGCTGTTGGACGCAGGCAGCAAAGATCGCATCCTCCCCGCCTACTACTCCGACAACTACATCTCGCTGCTTCCCGGCGAGTCGCGCACCATCCAGGTGGAGTACCCATCCGCCGCCGCCCACGGCCCCGCCCAGATCGCCCTGCGCGGCTGGAACGCCTTGCCCCAGGTGATCTCAGTGAAATGACGCGCGCGCTCTACGCGTAACTTCTCTGACGCTGCCCAGCACTGCCGACTGCACCATGTAGGCAGAGCGGGTCATCCCCGCCTTGCGGGCCAGCTTGTCGATTGCCTCGATCTGGCTCTCTCTTGCCGTGATGTTCACGCGCACAGTCTTCTCGGGGGCCTCTGCGCTCACCAGAAACGCAACCGCACCCTTCATCGCCGGATCGCGTGCAAGCTGATCCAGTGTCGATGGCTCCGGCAGCGCCTCCCCATCCTCAATCATCCCGGCGATGTGTAGCGTCAGCGCCTCGACCGCCAGTTCGCGTGCCTCTTCCAGCGACCTGCCCGCCGTCACGCAACCGGGAAAGTCCGGGAAGCTTACGCCGTAGTCCGAGCGCTTGTCTTTGTGCAGATACGCGATGTACTCCATGCCACGCCTCCAACCGACGCCCTACCGCAGCTTGATCCTGGCCTGCTTCTCGATGCTCTTCAATGTCCCCAGCGGCAGGTCCCGCTTGGGATGGGGAACTGTCACTCGGCCCGTCTTCGTCGCATGTTTGAACTGCTTGTGACTGCCAACCTGCGTCACCTCGAACCAGCCAGCGCCTACCAGTCGACGAATCACCTCACGGCTGTTCATGTAATTTCTCTGATTGAATTATACACACTAAATACACATTCATAGTATGTCTGAATTCAATATTCCTCGTTCAGTGAAGATGCGTTATCGGGCGGCCGGGTGCCCCGTCCATCGCGGCTTTATCGCGATGGGTGGGAGAAGCCCTATTGAGCTGCCAGCCTCACCGTGCTATGCAGCGGAAGCTCTGCTGACGATCCTCCAACCTCAATCAGGAACTCGCCCGCCGGTCTCGACCATTTGTCGGTGTCGGGAGAATAGATGGAGAGATATAGCGGGTCAAGCGCCACCGTCACCGGCTGGCTCGCGCCCGCAGCCAGCGAGACGCGCTTCCATCCCGCCAGCTTGCGGAACGGCTCGCCCGCCGCGCTTGGCAGCGTAACGTAGACCTCGGCAATCTCATCGCCCGCCTGTGCTCCCGTGTTGCGCAGATCGAAGCTCACGCTCATTCCATGGTTGGGGGCATCCGCATCCACCTTCAGGTTCGAGTAGGCGAAGCGTGTATACGACAGCCCAAATCCAAACGCGAACTGAGGCTTCAGGTTCTTCTCCTGGAACCAGCGATAGCCCACCGCCATGCCCTCTACGTTATAGTCCACGGGGAACTCCACGGGCCGGGCGCGCGGCTGGTTGCGGGTGACGGCGTCAGCATTGTTGCCCGTCCGCTCGGTCAGTCCCGTCACCTTGGGGTGCGGCAGTTGGTCCTCCGTCGCGGCAAACGTCACCGGCAGCTTGCCCGACGGATTCACGCGGCCAAACAGAATATTCGCGATCGCCTCTCCTCCGCCGATCCCCGGATACCAGCTCTCGACGATTCCCTTCACGTGCCCCGCCCACGGCATATTCACCGGTCCGCCGTTCTCAAGCACCACAATCGTATTCGGATTGGCTGCCGCAACCGCCGCCACCAGATCGTCCTGCTTGTCTGGCAGGCTCAGCGTCGCCGAGTCCTGCCCCTCCGTCATCCACTGCGTCACAAACACAATCGCCACCTGCGCGGATGCCGCCGCCTTTGCCGCCTGCGCCGGATCGCTGCCCGCGTCGTAAGTAATCTGCGTCCCCGCCGCGGCCTGCTCACCGATATACCGCATCGGCGAGGAAGGGAAGTAGATGGCCCGTCCCCACGGCGAACTGCCCGGCCCGGGTGCGATTGCGTTTCCGCCCGGCGAGTCCACCTGCGCCGATCCGCCACCAGAGAGAACACCTTTATCGGCGTGCCCGCCGATGATCGCAATGCTCTTCGTCTTCGCTGCAGCAAGCGGAAGAATGCCGCCCGTATTTTGCAGCAGCACCAGGCTCTCTTCCTCGATCTTCTGTGCGTCGTCGCGCCCGCTGAATGGATCGACCACGCTGCGCGGCATCGGCGGCTGGTCGATCACGCCGTTGACGAACATGCTGCGCACTATGCGATGCACCATATCGTCCAGCCGCGCCTGCAGAACCGTTCCGTCCTGCACGGCCTTCTTCAGCGGATCGCTGAAGAAGTTGTCGTCGCCCGGCTGGTCCATGTCCAGCCCCGCCAGCGCGGCCTTCACAGTCGAGTGCGTCCCGCCCCAGTCGGAGAGCACAAAGCCCTGGAATCCCCAATCCTTCTTCAGCACCTGATTCAGGGTGTAGTCGTTCTCGCACGCATAGTCGCCATTGATGTGGTTGTAGGCGCACATCACGCCCGCCGGATGCGCCATCTCAATCGCAATCTGGAACGCCAGCAGGTCGGTCTCGCGCAGTGTGCGCTTGTCCATCACGGCGTTCAGAATGTTGCGCCCCGTCTCCTGGTCGTTCACCGCGTAGTGTTTGATGTCTCCCATCACATGGTTCGACTGCACGCCGCGCGCCACCTGCCCGACCATGGTCCCGGCCAGGATCGGGTCCTCGCTTGCGTACTCAAAGTTGCGCCCATTGCGCGGCTCGCGGATCAGGTCCATACCGCCGCCAATCGACATGTTGTATCCCTGCGCGCGCAGCTCGCGGCCAATCACCGAGCCGTACAGAAACGCCGCGTCCGGGTCCCAGCTCGCTGCCATGCCGATCACCGACGGCAGCAGCGTCGCGTAGCGGCTCTCGGGAGCGGCCATGCGCACGCCCACCGCCGAGTCGGCCAGGTTGATGTCCGGCAGATGCAGCCGAGGAATCCCCGGTACAAATCCCGCCCCGCCATTGTGTCCCGTGGCAACCGGCGCGCCCGCGCGCAGCACTCCCCAGCCCGCTCCATGCACCAACTGGATCTTCTCGTCCAGCGTCATCTCGTGAATCATCAGGTCGGCGCGCGCGTCCGCATCCAGCGATTTGTCCATCCACGGCGGCGGCGGCGCGGCTGGCGCGGCCGGCGTCCTCGCACCCTGCGCGTTCGCAGCAATCGGTCCACCAAGGCCGAGCGTGAGGCAACCCATCCCCACCGCAAAGATCCGAACCAACCAGGAGTTACTCATGAACGTCGTTCCTTCCCTCATATAACCACCAGAGTTACCATAAAGAATTCTGTCATTCTGACCCTGAGCTTGTCGAAGGGGAAGAATCCCCGCATTATGTTCATAGCGCGATACCCCACACAATCCGGGAAACATCCCTGAAAACGACGAAAGAATTTCGGTAATAACTATAGCAAGTTGTCCTGCGCGGCCTCTGCACGCCCGCTCCCCGCCGGAATCAACTGGAGAGAGTCAACACGCGCTCATACGTCTCCATCGTCTGCTTCGCAATCGCGTGCCACGACTCATCGCCGAAGTCCATCGCACGCACATTGCTCGCCAGCCGCTCGCGCAGCGCCGAATCCCGAACCAACTCAATCAGCGCCCCGGCCAGCGCATCGCAGTCCTGCGGCGCCACCAGCAGTACGTTCTCCCGGTCCGTCAGCAGCTCGCGAAACACCGGCAGATCGCTGGCCACAATCGCCTTTCCCATCGCCAGTCCGGTCGCCAGAGAGCCGCTGGTTGTAATCGCGCGATAGGGATACACCACCACGTCCACGGCGCGATACAGCGCCACCAACTCTTCGCTGGTGACAAAGCGGAAGTGCAGCTTCACCCGCCGAAGACCTAGCCCCTCCACCTGTGCGCGAATCTCCTGCAACAGCTCCGGAGCGCCCGTTCCCGCAATCACCAGGCAAGCGTTGCCGCACTTCGCCTCCACCTGCTGCCACGCGCGCAGTAGCAGATCGATCCCCTTGTACGGAAAGATGATGCCCTGCCACAACACCAGCACCATACCCTGCTCCAGCGCAAAGCTCCGCAACGTCTCTTCGCAGCCCGTCGCCGGAAGGTCGTAGAAAAAAGGTCCATGCGGAATCACCGATATTTTTTCTTCGGGAACCCGGAACTCCGTCGCAAGCCTCGTCCGGATGGAATCCGCGTGGCAGATGATCGCGTCCACCCTCCCGTACAGCTTGTCGAACGTCGCCTTATACTCCTCGCCCGTATCGTGTGGTAGCAGGTCGTGTACCGTCAGCACAATCTTCGAGCCGCGCCTGCGGCAGAACTCCACAAACCACAGGTCCATCGGAACCGGCGTCCTCAGCATCGGCAGGAATTGCACATGAATCACATCGGGCGGCGAAACGGAAAACCTCACCGTCAGCGCGCACAGGTTCACCATCCCCTCCAGCAGCTTCAGAATCCTGCGCGGCATTCGTGACAGCCGAAACTTTCCCACCACATCCAGCAGCCCCGGCTCAACCTTGAGCCCACGGCTTGAGTAACAATCTGGATCGAGATAATAAGTGATTGACCCTACCGTTAAATCCACCGGCTCCCGCTGTAACGCTTTGCTGAGGTAAGCCGTGTAGTATGGCACCGTCGCAAGCAGGTCCATCATAAAAACACTGGGCCGCCGTCCGCGCGCGCTCACTTCGCGCCTCCCGGCGAAGAAGCGATCGCCTCCTCATACACGCGCAGATATTCCTTCGCCATCCGTGCCGCGGAGTACTCCTCTTCGATCAGTCGCCGGGCCGCGTCTCCCAGCCGCCTTCGCTTTGCGGGATCGCGCAACAGCTCCGCAATCCCCGCCGCCAGCAACCCCGAGTCCTGGGCCGTCACCAGCACCCCGGTGCGTCCATCCACCACCACCGTCGGCACCGCGCCCACCGCCGTCGCCACCAACGCCAGCCCGCTCGCCATCCCCTCCAGAATCGCCATCGGCAGCCCCTCCTGGCGCGACGACGACACCATCACGTCCAGCGATGCGTACACCGACGCCATCTCCTCCCGCCGCCCCAGCAACTCCACGCTCTCGCGGATCAACGACGCATCGATCAACTGTTCCAGCTTCTCCTGGTCCGGTCCTTCGCCAACCACCACGAACCGCGTCTCTGGAAACTCAACCAGGACCTCCGCCGCTGCACGCAGAAATACATCGACCCCTTTCTCCCACGCCAGCCGCCCAACCAGTCCGACAACCAGTGCGCGCTCGGGCCTCGTGTCTTTGCGATGCGAAGCAAGCGCCTCGTCAAATGGGCGTAAATCGATCCCATTGCGCACCATGCGGATCTTCTCTTCGCGCACTCCCGCCTTCAGCAGCCTCCGCTTCACCTCATCCGAAACCGCAACAACCCGCGCATACTTGCGCAGCACAAAGCGGTCCGCCATCCCATAAATCGACAGGAAAAAATCCGTGTCATACCAGGTGTGGCAGGTCGACACCAGCGGCACGCCCAGCCCGCGCAGCGCAAGGTAGACATAGATGTCCGCCTTGTAGCCGTGTGTGTGGATCACATCGGCACCAGTTCGAGTTACTAACTCCCGAATCCTCGCAATCGCCGTCCGGTCCACCTGTCCCCTGCATGGGATCAGGTGCGACTCAAAGCCTTCCTTCAAGGCAAGTTCATGGAGCTGATGCTTCGGATTTATGGAGTTCGAGAAGACTCCCAGCACGCACTCATGCGGCCCATCCCGCAGCGTGCGCGCCAGGTTCAGAATCACGGCCTCCGCGCCGTACATGCCGCCGCTGCTGATTATGTGCAGGACCTTCATTCCGCGCCTTTCCCGCCGCCATCGGTCCCCGGCTCTTTGCGGCTCACCAATGCCCAAATCCGGGCGTACAGCCGGTCTCCCAACAGGGCCTTCGCCGCCTCCTTCATCCGGTACCGGCGGCCCAGTCTGCGCAAGATACGGCCATCCGGCTGAAACAGCTTCGCAATCCACTCCGGCTGCATACTTCCAAGAATATTCAGCCGGCCAACCGTAGCTCCCAAAGGCAGGCTCTCAGCCCGTGGGACGGAGGTATAAACCTGCGTGTAACCTGAGTCCGCGCACGCAGCCAGAACGCGGCGATTATAACGCCCGCCCGGCAGGGACATCGTAGTAACGGATGCCCCCAGCTTATCTTCCAAAGTAAGTCGCGACCTGCCCAGTTCAGTCTGTAACTCGGCGTCGCTGCAGTGCGTCAGCAGCTTGTGCGACCAGCCATGCGCGCCAATTGTAAACCCAGCCTCATGCAGCGACCGCAACTCCGCCCAGCCCATATAGCCCGGCTTCTTTCCTGTCCAGCCTGCGGTAATAAAAAACCGCGCCGTCAACTCGCGCGACTGCAACAGTGGCGCGGCAATTTCAACGTCGGAACTATGCCCATCATCGAAGGTCAGCTCAGGCCATATCTCGCAGTTCTGCGCCTCATGCAGTCGCACAAAAAAGTCCAGATGCCGCTCGAACATTCCACTCTCGATCGCATAGGAGTAACGGCTCTCGCCCGGCCGCAGTTCATGATAAAGAAGAAATAGCCTCCGCGATGGCTGCTGCGTCTGCCCCTCCGGGATGGATTCAACGCGCAAAGGCATCTCCCCACTCACACAGCCCCACTCATACAGCTCGTTCAGATCGTTCACACGACCCGTTCCTAAAGACGGCTCATTCCGTAACCTTGGCCTCCACCAGCTCGAACAACTGCCGCGAGCGAGTGTAGATCCATGCAATTCTGCGTCCCTCGAAGGCCACGGCAGGCGCGGGAGCGGCAACCACAATACATCCGTTTTTCCTGGCGTGCTCCAGCGCGCCCTCAAGTTCACTCGTCTCGAAACACAGATGATAAGCTCCACCGCCGCTCTTCGCCAGCATGGATTGGATCGGCGAGTCCGCGCCCAGCGGTGCGATCAGTTCAATCTCCGCCACGTCCCTCGCCGTCTTGGCAAGAAACAGCACCGTCACCTTTTGAAGGGGATCGTCGTATGGCCCGGACACAACCTTGTACCCAAATAAATCCGTCAGCGCCTCAACCGCCGGCCCCAGCGAAGGCACAGCCACGCCCACATGCAGCAGCTTGAAATCCAGGCCGCCAGGCAGCTCCGGCGTCAAAGGACAGCCCCCATCTTCACCAACTCCGCCTGCAACCGCGCCACGCTGGTCAACTCAGGAATCCGCTGCGGATCGAACTGCACTCCATACTCCCCTTCGATGGCAAGAATCGCCTGCAGGTGCCGGAATGAATCCCAGCTATCCAGCGTTCCCATGCTCAGTTCTGGAGTAACACGCTCAGGAGAGATCTCGAAGATATCGGCGAGAAGTTCCCGCAGAGAAGTCGGCACTTGCTCATTGCTCATCTTTCATTTCCTTCCAGTGCGATCCACTTAGGGCTAGTCAAAACCGAAGCGGTCAGATCGAGTTCATAGAATACCGGGCCGGAGGAAACTTCTTCCGATGGAATAATCCTGGTAAAACCATGATCGGAATAAAAGTCCGCGCACGGCGCATTCTTCTTCGTCGCAATATATTCCCCTACTAACCGCTTCGCACCACTTCGCAGCGCCTGTTGGCCAACATAAGCCAGCAGCGCGCTCTCAATCCCGCGCCCGATCACTCGACAAGATAATAGCAGCGAATCGATAACGCACGAATCCCCTTGCCTCCGCGCCAGTGCCAGCCCCACCACCCCCGCGTCGCCAAAGCGGTCGCGCACGCGAACCACCACAGCCTGCCCGCCCTCCGCCGCGGCATACTCCTCAACCTCGGCAGCAGAGCGGCGCCGCGTCGTCAAATTGAACTGGTTTGTCTTCGCCAGCAACTGCACCGCCCGCGAAAGAGGCGCAAGCAGCGCACTCTGAAACGCGCAAACAATTCCCAACGAAGCCAGAAACTCATCGCGACTCCCCACGCTGCTGGCCAGCTCGGCCCGCTTCGCCTGCGCCCGGTACTCATCCACGCGATGCACATCGTCGCCGGTCACAACGGCCGCATCGAAAAACGGCTGCTCCGACAAAACCTCAACCAGCCTCCACGGTTCCGCAGCATGCGCCTCGACCACAGCCACCTCCGGCAACTGCCGCCGCACCGCCTCGCACTCCACCGCGTTGTCATCGACGAATACAAACGAATCCAGTCCCAGAGATAGTTCCTTCGCAAGCTCGCGAATCGAGTCCGCCTTCTCATTCCAATTGATCTTCAGCGCGACAAAGCTATCCATACTCAGTGCTAGATCGGCCGCGCGCACCTTGAAAGCCTCGCGAGCATCGTCCTCATTATTCTTGGATACAATCGCCAGCAATATCCCCCTCGAAGATAATTGCTGCAAATATTTCTGATATTCAAGGTAACAATTCCCCGGAAATGCGCTCCCCGTGGCAATCCCCTCCGGCCCGTCTTCTCCCAACACTCCGCCCCACAGTGTGTTATCCAGGTCCGTGCAAAGCACCTTGCGCGGCGCGCGGTACATCGTCGAGAACGTCCGCACCATCCCGCGCGCGTAATCCCGAAACCACTCCGCCGCCACAGCCAGCCGTGTAGCTAGAAACATCCGCGCATCGCGCCATCGCGCCCGTCCAGCGCGCGCGGCAAGCCGGTCCACATCGAAGAACACGCAGTCTGCAATCGTCCCACACAGCGCAGCCAGCCGTTGATTCAGCCGCTGCACTGCATTGGTCAGGCTATGCGGCAGGTTCGCCTCTCCCACGTCGCCCAGCGAGGTGCAATCCGGAACCACAAGTCCCTGAAGCAATATCCGCGCCGTGCTTCCCGCGCGATAGCTCCTCAGCAGTTGCGCCATCCGCCCCACGCACTCCTCGATCTCCCTCTCAACCTCAGCGCCGATCCCCTCCGCGCACAGCTCCGGCAACCGACCCGCAATCTCCTCCATATCGAGAAGAATAAGCACTAAGTCGGGATGAAATTTTACCAGTGAGCTATCGAAATTAAGTAACTCATCCGCATAGGCCCCATACCCGCCCACCTCTAAGTCGAGAACATAATTCGCCAGCACCGCCTCCACCGCCAGCGACGCCAGCATCGGCTCCACCGTCACCGAGCGCACCACATACGTCTTCAGCCGTCGCGTCCCCAGTTGCTCCCGCAGCGCGTCGCCAATGCCCGCCAGCGCCGTAGCGCAGAACTGCACATCCGCCGGCTTGCTCGATTCCGCCATCAGCCGCCGCGCACACGCCACCGCTCCCGCGGCATCCTGCCTTGCAGCGGCGTCCTTTATCTCGCGCCGCAGTTCCCGCCGCTCCGAGTCACTCTGCATCGCGTCTCTCCGAAGCCTCCCCCACCGCCGACTTCGCTGCCCGCATCACAATCCGTCCCGGAACGCCCATCACCGTCGCCCCCGCCGGAACATTGCCGATCACCAGTGTATTGGCTGCAATCTTCGCCCCATCGCCCACCTTGATCTTTCCCACCAGCGTCGCGCCTGTCCCGACATACACGTCGTCGCCCAGCTCCGGCGCGCCCTCGCGTCCCATCGCCGACGCGCCGATCGTCACCCGATGTGCCAGGTCGCATCTCCGCCCCAGCACCGCCTGCGGGCTGATGTGTACTCCCCCGATGTGCCCGATATAAAGTCCTTCCCCGATCGTCGCCTGCGCGTCCAGGCACATCTCCATCACCACCTCGCACCACTTGTTCGCCGCGTATGACACCACCTTCAGCGGCCAGCGCACCAGCGCCATCGGTCTCGACCCCTCGAGCCAGTTCGCCAGCCGGTAGCAGGCAATCGCCCACACCGCCGGCTCCAGCCACAATTCCTTCCCGTGGTATCCCTTGGCCCTGTATCGCGCAATGTCCTCGCCAAACGCACCCATGTCCCGTCCCTTGTCTCCAGCCGAATCTCCAGCCGAACCTCCAGCCGGAATCTCCCGCCTTGTCTCCAGCCGGAATCTCCAGCCTAACCCCTTGCCCGATCTCTGCTACGACTATAACGGCATCCCGCCATCTTCCACTCACCGGCGCATGTTTCGTCACCCCCCGCAGTGCCATCATCAATGTGCTGAATGACCATGTATCTCAAGGATCAGCGGAGTGACAATTTCTGTACATTTGCGTCTCAACCATCTAAAACAATCACATGCCTTTGTCTTGGAATGAGATCCGCGACCGCGCCGTAGCCTTTTCGCGCGAATGGAAGGACGAAACCTCCGAGGACGCGGAAGCTAAAACTTTCTGGGACGAATTCTTCCATGTCTTCGGCATCACCCGCCGGCGCGTCGCCTCCTTTGAAAAGCCTGCCATCAAGTCCGACGGCAAGGGCGGCTTCATCGACCTGCTCTGGAAGGGCGTCCTCCTCGTCGAGCACAAATCGCGCGGACGCGATCTCGACCGAGCCTTCCATCAGGCCACGGACTACTTCCACGGCCTCAAGGAGCGCGACCTCCCGCGTTACGTCGTCGTCTCCGACTTCGCCCGCATTCGCCTCTACGACCTGGACTCCGACGAAGACCCCGTCGAGTTCCCGCTCAAAGAGCTTCACAAGAACATCCGCAACTTCGGTTTCATCGCTGGCTACCAGACGAAATCCTATCCACCGCAAGACCAGGCCAACATCGATGCCGCTGAAAAGCTCGGCAAGCTCCACGATCTTCTCAGGGACGCCGGATACGAAGGCCATCCCCTTGAACTCTTCCTCGTACGCATCCTCTTCTGCCTCTTCGCCGAGGACAACGCAATCTTCGAGCGCCAGCAGTTCCGCGAGTGGATCGAGCAGCGCACGGCGGGAGACGGCTTTAACCTCGGTCCGCTACTCGCCCAACTTTTTCAGACACTCAACACCCCGGAAGACAAACGCCAGCGCAACCTCGACGAGCAACTCGCCGACTTCCGCTACATCAACGGCAAGCTCTTCGAGGAGTTCATCCCGCTCGCCTCGCTCGACCGCCGCATGCGCGAGGTAATTCTCGAATGCAGTGGCCTCGATTGGTCGCGCATCTCGCCCGCCATCTTCGGCGCTCTATTCCAATCGATCATGGACAAGAACGCACGTCGAAACCTTGGCGCGCACTACACCAGCGAGACCAATATTCTCAAAGCGCTGCAACCCCTCTTCCTCGATTCGCTCCACGCCGAGTTCGGGCGTGTACGCCGCGACGCCAAACGCCTCGGTGAATTCCACGCGAAGCTCCGAACCATCCGCGTCCTCGACCCGGCCTGCGGCTGCGGCAACTTCCTCGTCATCGCCTACCGCGAACTGCGCCTGCTCGAACTCGATGTCCTGCGCGAAATATTCAAATACACGTTGGAAGGCCAGCTCACCGTCAGCAGCATCGTCTTCGTCGATGTCGATCAGTTTTACGGCATCGAGATTGAAGAGTTCCCAGTCCAGATTGCGCAGGTCGCCCTCTGGATGACCGACCACCAGATGAACCAACTCGTCTCCGCCGAGTTCGGCCAGTACTTCGCCCGCCTGCCCCTCAAAAAAGCCCCCAGCATCGTCCACGGCAATGCCCTCCAACTCGATTGGAAAGAGATCGTCGCCCCCAAGGACCTCAGTTACATCGTCGGCAACCCACCCTTCGTCGGCAAAAAAGAGCAGAGTGCTCGTCAGAAGGCAGAAGTCCTATCCATCTTCAGCGACGTCAAGAGCGCGGGAATCCTCGACTATGTCTGCTGCTGGTACAGGGTCGCCGCCAACTTCATGAGCGCAAATAAATCCATCCGCGCGGCCTTCGTTTCAACCAACTCCATCACACAAGGCGAACAGGTAGGCGTCCTCTGGTCTGGCCTCTTGCAGCGCGGGGTCTCCATTAACTTCGCACACCGCACCTTCCAATGGACTAACGAGGCGAAAGGCAAAGCCGCAGTCCATTGCGTCATCGTGGGATTCGGCTTACAAGGCAACGCGACAAAGATCATCTTCGAATATGCAACGATCAAAGCGGAACCACATGCTCTCATTGCCTCACATATCAATCCATACTTGGTAGACGCTGTAGATGCCTTCATAAGCCGCCGCACAAACCCTGTCTGTGCTGACGCTCCAGAGATGAACTACGGCAGTATGCCGATCGACGATGGATGGCTCATCTTGAGCGAAGCTGAGAGAAACGAATTGATCCGCGAAGAACCGCTTTGTAGACCGTACATACGTCGCTATCTGGGCGGCGAGGAGTTTCTGAACAATATTTCCCGATATTGCCTGTGGCTGGTAGGAATCGACCCCGTCAAACTCGGCGCTATGCCAAATGTCGCTGAACGCATATCGGGCAACAGAAAGTACAGATTGACAAGCAATCGAGAAACCACACGCAACTTAGCGAAAATACCGGCCCTCTTCGGGGAGAATCGGCAGGCTGAGTCGGCATATCTGTTCATCCCCAAAGTTTCCTCTGAAACACGCGCATATCTTCCGATTGGATTTTGCAAGCCCAGTATCATTGCCAGCGGCACAGCGCTCGTCGTCAAAAATGCCAAGCTTTACCACTTTGGTGTCCTGTCCTCTGTCATGCACGGTGGTTGGATGCGAACCGTCTGCGGACGCATGAAATCGGATTACCAGTACTCCGCCGGGATCGTCTACAACAACTTCCCCTGGCCCGAACCCACCCCAAAACAGCGCACCACCATCGGATCCGCAGCCGAGGCCGTCCTTGACGAGCGAGCCCGTTACCCCGGTGCCACTCTCGCCGACCTCTACGACCCGCTCTCCATGCCACCCAATCTGGTCAAAGCTCACCACGCCCTTGACCGCGCAGTTGACGCCGCCTACGGCAAAACCGCATTCAAGACCGAAGCCGAGCGCGTCGCCTTCCTCTTCACCCTCTACGAAAAACTCACCTCCCTCTTCCCCACCGAGAAAAAGCACTCGCGCAAACCCCGCCCCAAAACCTTGTCAAGAAAAATCTCTCAACTCACTCCATCCAAACGAGATAAACTGCAAAACTCGTCTCCCCAACCTGCTACAATTGAATAGGGGGCTTCTGTTTGTTTGTTCTGTCTGTGGAGCATAGCGTCATCTATCCCATCATAGGTATTTGATTCCAGAGACTTTACAAAATAAACAATACAGAATCAAGACTTTACATGCCAAGTCCAGACTTAGTCCAGATCAAGTCCAGACTTAACATGCCTTTTTTGAAGACTTTGAGCATTTTTCGCACACAAAGGAGAACGCGCGGCAGCGGCGCAACCGAAACCAGCCGGATCTTCGCCTTAAATATGTCTTGCGCGCTAAGCACGAGCTTAACTTGCATTTTTTAAATACTTTACGCTATTACCACCGGGGGGTGCCAGCTACAACATCGGCAGCAGCCGGGCCTCGACCATTCGCAGATCGTCCTCCGTATCCACGCCGATGGTGTCGTGCTCGGTGGCTTCGACGTAGATGGCGAGCCCGTTCTCCAGGAAGCGGAGCTGCTCCAGGCGCTCGGCGCGTTCTAGCTTGCTGGCGGGCAGCGTGGGGAAGAGGTCGAGCGCGCGCTTGCGGTAGGCGTAGAGCCCGATGTGCTTCCAGTATTGCGGAACGGGGTCGGCGGCGTCACGGTGGAAGGGAATTGCGGCGCGGGAGAAGTAGAGCGCGCGTCCGTCGGCGGCCGTGACCACCTTGACGGCGTTGGGGTTGGCGATGTTCTCTTCCGTGCAGCGGACCTTCAGGGTAGACACATCGACCTCGGTCCGCGCGAATGGCCGCAGCAGCGCAATGATGTGTTCCGGCCGCAGCAGCGGCTCGTCGCCCTGGATGTTGACGTAGACATCCGCGTCGATAAGTTGCGCGACGGCGTGGACGCGGTCGGTCCCGCTGGCAAGATTCGCTGCGGTCAGCTCGACAGCGCATCCGATCCGCCGGCAGAACTCCGCGACCTCCTCCGAGTCAGTCGCAACCAGCACTCGGTCGAGTTGAGGACACGCTCGCGCGGCCTCAACCACCCAGGCCAGCAGCGGCCGCCCCGCCACTTCGCGCAGTACCTTGCGCGGCAGGCGGGTCGAGGCCAGGCGGGCGGGAATGACGCCGAGAGTGCGCAGGGGAGTGGTCATCAGGTGGTGTGGCAAGCGATGCAGCGTGGGCCATGCGACCGGATAAGCATGGCTCGCGGCTTCACTCGCTGTGCCGTTTCAAGTATCATAGCTAAGTTGTGCTTTGGAGTCCTGCGGGCTGGGGTTCGAGCACGCTTCCTGCCAGTTGCAACCACAATGGCGGGTCCAGATGGCTCATCGTTTTCCCGAGTTGGCTCATCTACATTTTTCAGAATTGGTTCATTTTTTTTACTTGGCGGTGTAGCTCAGGTGGTTAGAGCGACGGACTCATAACCCGTAGGTCAGTGGTTCGACTCCACTCACCGCCACCAACTAAATCAATAACATACGCTGGCACCTCGGTTGCCAGCGCCTCCCTTGGTTGCGCGGGTGTTGCGGATTGTTGCGGCTTCCGTGAGGTTTTCTTTGACGGTTTCCGGTCGAGGCGATCCACAAAGGACACGTTCGCGCCCGGGATCAAATGACCATAGTGGGGCACCATCGCGAACGCCGTCTTCGCTGCCAACGGCAAGCGAATCCGCACCCTCCCCATCGCCCGCAGCGGATTCAGCTTCGCCTGACCGTCATCTCTCATTCTCGATTGCACACCCATAGTGCCCCCTTCGGGGGTCGCTGTGCATTTTGCGTGAGGCACTGTTCACGGAAAAAGGAACCGGCATGCCCATCTCATTCGAAAGAAAAGACATCGCACGCTCTTTCCCAACGTCCCATCAACAACTATGTCCTCTTTATGTATGGGTGGAATAAAGGAGGATTATAACTTGCGCTCTGCTTTCTTTTGATCTACAGTCCTCTATACATTTTTTGTCGATAGCTTGTCGTTGTCTAAACGTTTCAGAAGAATTGGGGCCCCCAGGTCAAACGTCCGCCTGCTTTCGCGCGTATTCTCCGGTTTAGCAGCATTAGCTCTAATGGTTGGAAGTGGCAGTTCGGCTCCCCCGGCGATTAGTGTTGCGGTCACCCCGGCGACGGACACAATGGTGGCGGGCGCGACGCAGACGTTTACCGCAACGGTCTCCAATGATTAGGCCAGCGCAGGTGTGACCTGGACAGCCTCAGCGGGCACCATCAGCTCAGGCGGCGTCTATACCGCGCCTGCGCCCGTACCCGCCACCGCCGCCACCATCACCGCGACCAGCAAGACGGATACCACCGTACCCGCCACCGCCGCCGTCACCTTTACGCCGGTCAGCGTTGCCATCACCACCACGCCAGTCGCCATGGTGGCAGGAGCAACACAGACATTTGCAGATACAGTCACCGGCGATACCGCGCTGAATGCGGGCGTCACCTGGTCCGCCTCGGTCGGCTCCATCACCGCGGGCGGCGTCTACACCGCGCCAACGCCGGTCGCCGTAGCCTCGGCCACCATCACCGCAACCAGCAAGACCGACGCCACGCAGAAGGCCACCGCCGCCGTCATCCTTACGCCGGTCAGCGTTGCCATCACCACCACGCCGGTCGCAATGGTAGCGGGCGCAACCCAGACATTTGCCGCCACAGTATCGAATGACGTCACGCCGAGTGCTGGCGTCACCTGGTCCGCCTCGGTCGGCACCATCACCACGGGAGGCGTCTACACCGCGCCAACCCCGGTGGGCGCAGCCACGGCGACCATCACCGCAACCAGCAAGACTGACACATCCAAGACCAACACCGCAACCGTCACCCTGACGCCGATTACCGTCACCATTCCGACAACTCCGACGGCCATTGCCGGCGCTGCAACCGAGGCCATCACCGCGACACTGACCGGCGATGCGACGCTGAATGCGGGCGTGACCTGGAGCATTACCAACGGCGGCGGTTCGCTCACCGCAGTCACCAGCACCTCCGTGACCTACAACGCTCCCCTGCCGGTGACTACGGCCAACGCAGTGATTACCGCCGCCAGCAAGACGGACAACACCAAGACAGCGACGATCACCATCCCGCTGACCCCGATCAGCGTGGCCGCCATCAGTCCGGCCACCGCCAGCATGGGCACCGGCGGATCGCAGGCCTTCACAGACTCGGTCAACAACGACTCCTCCAACTCCGGCGTCACCTGGAGCATCGGCTCCGGCGTGGGCACGTTCACCGCCTCCTCCACCACGGGCGTCACCTATAACGCGCCAACCACCGTCATCAGCTCGGTCACCACCGTGACGCTGACGGCCACCAGCATCAAGGACAACACCAAGACAACCACCGCGACGATTACGCTCAATCCCGTCTCGGTCGCGGTCAGCCCGACGACGGCCACAATGGTGGCGGGCCAGACCCAGACCTTCACCCCAACAGTGTCGAACGACGGTGCCACCCCGGGCGTGACCTGGACGGCCTCGGTAGGCTCCATCACCGCAGGCGGCGTCTACACCGCGCCAACGCCGGTGCCGTCGGGCACCACTTCAGCAACCATCACCGCGATCAGCAAGACCGACACCACCAAGACCGCGATAGCCACCGTGACCCTGACGCCTGTTGCAGTCAGCGTCAGTCCCACCACGGCGACCGTGATCGGCGGCGCTTCCACGACAATTGTCGCTACAGTCACCGGCGATACGGCGCTGAATAAGGGCGTGACCTGGACCGTCAGTCCCAGCACAGGTGCCGGCACAGTCACCACAGGCGGCGTCTACACCGCGCCAGCCGTGATTGGCTCCATTGCCTCCGCAACGGTGACGGCCACCAGCGTGACGGACCCCAGTAAGTCTGCGTCCGCAACCATCACGCTCAGCCCCATTGGAATTACGTTCACGACTGTGACCACGGGCATCACGCTCGACTCCGGCCAGACGCTCCCGCTGGCCGCGGCGGTTGCGAATGACGGCAGCGCCTCGGGCGCAACCTTTGCCGCGACTGGCGCAGGCACAGTCAGCCCATCCAGCGCCACCGGCAACGCGCCTGCGACGACACTCACCGCGACGGGAACAACCGCCTCCATCGTGTCCGTGACCGCGACCGGCATCAAAGATACGACCAAGTCGGCCATAACCGTGCCCATCCCGGTGAATCCGGCACTCACCATCACCACGGCAGCCGGCGCGCTGACCGCAGGGATGACGGGCTCCGTCTACGCAGGCACAACCATTGCAACCAGCGGAGGCACCGGAACCAAGACCTTCGTTGCCACCGGACTGCCCACAGGGCTCGCGATCGGCAACGCGGGCGCCATCAGCGGAACACCGACGGCCACTGCGGGCACCTACTCCTTTACCGTCAAGGTGACCGACTCGGCGACGACCCCCGTCTCCGTGACCTCAGGAACCTACACCATCGCCATCGCCCCCGCGCCCCTGACATGGACTGCGCCCACAGGAGGCACGCTGACCTACACCGTCGGCACGGCCATCACGCCCATCAATCTGACAACCACCGGCGGCACAGGCCCCATCGGCTACTCGGTGAACTCGGGGGGCACACTGCCCGCTGGGCTCTCGATCTCTGGCAACCAGATCGTCGGTACACCAACCCAGCCGACCGTGGTGGGTGGCACCGTCTATACCTTCAAGGCCACGGACAGCGCATCGACGCCTGTCACTGCGATCTCCGCCAGCGTCACCCTCATCGCAAACCCGGTCACGCTGGCCGTATCCACACCAACCCTGCCAACGGGATTTGTAAATTCGGCCTACAACGGCACCGGCTATCAGTTCCTCGCCACCGGCGGCACGGGCACCATCGCCTGGACCATGAGCCCAACCAACGTCGTTGGCCTCATGCTCAGCAACACCGGCCTGCTCGCTGGCACGCCGAATGCTAGTTACGGCCCCAACAACATTAGCGTCACGGCCACCGACAGCGCCACGAACCAGAAGCAGACCATTACCATCACGCCGTCGCTGACCGTCTCCAACGCACTGACGGTGACCACCGGCACGACGCTGCCCAACGGTACGGTGGGTACTGCCTATAGCCAGACCCTGGCAGCGTCAGGCGGCAGCGGCACAGGCTACACCTGGGCAATTACTGGAACCAACACTCTGACGGCGATCGGCCTGAGTCTAAACACTAGCAGCGGTGTCACCTCCATCTACGGTAGTACGCCGACGGCGGGTAGCGCCACCTTCACCGCCCAGGTGACGGATTCGCTAGGCAACAAGACATCGGCGACGTTCACCGTCACGGTCTACGCGCCACTGGCCCTGCCCACCCCCAATCCCACCTCTCTGCCGTCTGCCACCACCACCGCAAGCTACACCGGGTATATCAACGCCACCGGCGGCGTAAGCCCGTATACCTGGACGGTTACGGGCCTGTCCAACGGATTGACTTCATCCAACAGCGGCGGCAATACACTGACCATCAGCGGCTCACCCACCACAACCGGCACGGTAACCTTCAATGTCACGGTGAAGGACAGTGCAGGCACCACCGTCGGCCCAACCCAGTACACCATCGCCGTCTCGACCACCTACAACATCGGCGGCACGATTACGAATAACAACAACTGCGGGACCACCATACCTACGATTGCGCTCACCCTCAAACAGGGCAGCAATATCATCCAGACCCAGTCCACCGACAGCAACGGAAACTTCACCTTTACGGGCATTGCCAACGGGCCCTACACCATCACCCCCACGATCGCCGGCCCAACCTCCGTCTTCTATCCCGCCACACAGAGCGTCACCGTGGCTAGCAGCAACATCACCACCGCGAACTTCAGCGCCGCCCTGGGCTATAACGTCTCCGGCACGGCGTCCTACACCGGGTTGCAGACCGGCCAGATCTATCTGACACTGTACGCCGAGAACTGCGGCGGCCAAAACAACGGCTCACTAGGAACCAGCATCTCCACCAAGGGCGCATACACCATCCATGGGGTCCCGCCGGGCACCTACACCCTGCGTGCGTTCATGGATCCTTCGACCCTGGGCAAAGGCGTCGTCAACGCTGCTAGCCCGTCGGGCGTCGCGACTGGATCCAACGTGTTTGTCACCTCCGCGAATGTTTCCGGAGCGGACGTCACCCTCACCGATCCCGCAAAGGTCACTCTCGGCACCTCGACTCCCGTGCTTCAAGGAGGAGGCGGATTCAATATTGGTGCCATGCTCGCGTACAATCCAATCACGATTACGGACACTAACGGCAACTCTATTGAGACGGCTACGTCCTACACCCTGCAATGGAGCACCACTCCGGCGTTCACCGTCGTCGCCGGAAGCAAGACATTCCCGGCTGTAGGCTCACAGACAGGTCCGTGGATGTTGAATACCACCTCAAGCCCCTCTCTCACCAGCGGCGGCAGCTTCTACTTCCGCGCCTTTGGCACCTCGGCAGGGACGGCACAAAGCAACTATTCCAATGTCGTCGGGCCGTATACCATCAGCGCGCCCAATCCCACTGGCGGCAACGCGGTCTCTGGCGCGGTCACCTTTACCGGCGTCACCCCCTCCGGGCCTCTGGGGGTTGGCTTCTTCGACCAGAGCACGGGCAACTTCTATGGCGAGGGCTTTGCAAACCCGGTGAGCGCGCAGGCGTACACAATCCAGGTCCCCAACGGCTCCAATTACTTCTTCGTCGGCATCCTCGACCAGAACAACGACGGCGCGATCGATGCAGGCGACCTGCAAAACATCACGAAACAGCAACACAACACCGTCACCACCATCTCGGGTCCCACGACCAACCTGAACCTGACGTTGCCCACCGGCTCCGCGACCACCACGGTTAATACAGCGGGGACAAAGTCGAGCAACGGCACCAGTTACACTCTCGGCTTTCAGGTGAATGGGCTTCTCAAATTGCCGGTTGCGGTCAGTCTGAGCTCCAGCACCAATGCCGACGGCGCCAACGTGATTACACCCATGGACATCTCCGTGTGTGCCGTAGTCAACAACAACACTTGCAGCGGCGGTAGTGGGTTCGTGTACTACGTCAATAGCGGCGTCGTTCCGGCCGTCGGCGATAGCTACACCTTTGCCATCACATACAGCGATGCCACAACCGCGAACCTGACCGCCGCGGTCACTGGCGTGATGAACGCCTTTGCCACCCTCACCTCACCCACCGGTACCAGTTCGACCGACACGCCCACATTTACCTGGACTGACCCAACTAGCGCAAGCAGCTACACCTATCAGTTCCAACTCACTCCCCAGGGTAGCGGCCAGACCATCTGGCAGATACCGAACAACAACGGCACACTAACCAGCTCCACTACGTCCATCCCCTGGATTACCAGCGGCAACGATGTCACTGGAAATCCCAATGTGCCCTCGGTTTCCGCTCTGACCAGTGGGACGGGATACACCTGGCAGATTTCAGTCGTGGACACCAACGGCAACTCCGATACTACCCAGACGAACTTTACCGCGCACTAAGGCCCAAAATGCGCCGCGTGCATCCGGGTGTGTTCAATTGACCCCATATCTCTGCTCGAACGAGGTGAAGTACTTCCCCACCCCATGCGCCCGCTCGTGTCTCTGGCCCATGGCTGCCATGCCGCGCATGATGCTGAGCACGGTTCAAGCGTGCCGACCACATCGGCAGTACTCCAGCAACGCGATCACGATGAAATTTCGGTACACGACGGCGGACCTTTTCGGTTGCGCGGGGGGTTGCGGATTCTGCCGGATTTCGCTGAGCTAAATTATTGATTCCCTCTAGAATCAGCAGGTCTTGTACGACTCTAACCCGTAGGTCAGTGGTTCGATTCCACTCACCGCCCCCAGTTCCATCAAGATGGAAGCATCTTGCGGCACGAACCAGAAAGACTGGTCTTGCAGGAAAGGTGCGATCGGCGAATCAGGCCGATTCGGCTTCCATCTCGTCGAGCAGGCTTGCGGCCCGGGGCACATTATCGACCCCGAAGACCACGATCTCCTGCGTCGATCCTAGCTCCAGTCCGCAGTAGGAGTAGTCGATATTGATCTTGCCGGCGCCCAGTCGCGCGGCGGCGCGGCCCAACTCGCCCGGACGGTGCGTAACCCTGACAATAGCGACCTCCGTCTCCTCGAAGATCATGCTCAGGCCGCCGAGTACCGCGCGGGCCCCGGCCACATCGTCCACCAGGAATCGGGTCAGGCTCTCGCCCTCCTCGACATACGATTGAAAGGCCAGGATGTTCACTCCACGCTCCGCCAGAGCGAGGAAGCACATTCCCAGCGCGCCCGGCTTGTCCTCAATGGTTACCGTAAACTCCTTGCCCTTTGGCATCTGGCTTGACTCCCTTCGATCCCCAGAACACGACCAACAGCAACGCGGTCTTTATCATACTGTTCCAGCGGTACAACTCTCAATTGCAAGCCGTACCCGGACGCTGCCTGGAACGGCTGCGGACTTATTTCGAGCTTGACTGGTCTGATTGATCGGGACGAGTTGGCTGATAGTCCGGTTTTGAGTAGGTCTCCGCGAAGGACTCGTCGGGAGAGGCTGACGGCCAGCCAATAATCACCAGGAAGACATCGAGGACGAAGAGCGCGATGGCGAGATCGTTGAAGATCGTCGCCTGATGGGGGTTTGGCCAGAACTGGTTGGCCGACCAGAAGAGAAAGGCGGCGGCCAGCAGGATGGCCTTGATCCACTCCCTCAATGGAGGCCGATGCACGCTTTGGTACAGAAGGTAGACGAGTGCGATCAGGGCAAGCGGAGTTGCCTCGACGAAGCCGTGCAGGTTGGCAGGAAGAAGCGTCGGGAAGACGTCACAGGCGAGCAGCAGCGCAACACAGACCATCGAGACGACTCCCAGAAGGACTGGGACTGATCTGTGGTCTGGATCGATACGGGTGTACATGGAGTTAAGGGTATCGTAAAACCGCGGAGGCATGGCCTTGTGCGAAGCAGGCGATTCGCGGCGCGCGCTGCGGCGGTATATGATTTGGCTATCGGGTAGCCGTCGGGGTGCGTCTAATCCTGACCGGCGGCCTGGGGAAGTCCGGAGTTCGCGCAAGAGACCGGCCCCGTGGAGATGCTGCGAAATATGCCTAAGATTCCGAAGATTCTGCTGCTCGCGGTGTCGGTTGCCCTGGTGCTGACGGTTTTTCTGGGGGTGAACTCCAACGGCGTGAGCGCTGCCGCGACGGGGCAGGACGGTGCCTACAACCAGATGAAGGTATATGCGGAGGTGCTGCGCCATATCCAGACGGATTATGTGACGGACCCCAACATTCCGGCGGTGACCAACGGCGCGCTGCGCGGGCTGCTGGAGTCGCTGGACGCGGATTCCAGCTACCTGTCGCCGGAGGACTACAAGATCTACAAGGCGGACAGGGGCGGCAACGCGCAGGCGGGGATCAACGTCTCCAAGCGCTATGGCTACGCCACCGTGGTGTCGGTGGTGCCGGGCGGCCCGGCGGACAAGGCCGGCCTGGTGGATGGCGACATCCTGGAGGCGATCGAAGGCCAGGACACGCGCGACATCTCGCTGGCCATGATCCGGCTGATGCTGGAGGGCGCGCCGGGCAGTACGCTGACGGTTGGCGTGGTGCGCTCCAGCAGGAGCGAGCCGGACAAGATTTCCATGACGCGCAGTCTGCAGGCGCCGCCTCCGGTTGCAGAGTCGCTGTACGAGAACGCGTCGATCCTCTACCTGAAGCCGGAGGTTCTGGACCACGACCACGTCTCGGAGCTGGAGACCAAGCTGAAGGGGATGCAGAAGGCAGGCAACAAGAAGGTGCTGCTGGATCTGCGCGATGTGGCGGCGGGCGACATGGCGGAGGCGGTGCGGCTGGCCAACTTCCTGCTGAAGAGCGGGACCATCGCGACGCTGGAGGGTCAGAAGTTCCCCAAACAGGTGTTTACGGCCGACCCGGCCAAGACCATCCAGGCAACGGCGCCCGTGGTGGTGCTGGTGAACCGCGGGACGGCGGGGCCGGCGGAGCTGGTGGCCGCGGCGCTGCTGGACAACAAGCGCGCCGACGTGGTGGGCGAGAGGACCTTCGGCGAAGGCACCCAGCAGAAGACCTTCGATCTGCCGGATGGCGCGGCGCTGATCCTGTCGGTGGCCAAGTACGAGTCGCCTGACGGCAAGAAGCTACAGGACGACGGCGTGACGCCGGATGTTCTGGTGGCCTCCGGGCTGGATGACCAGGTGGCCGTGGATGAAGAGGCACCGCCGCAGGCCGCTGCTCCAGCGCCCGTGGCGAAGAAGCCCGGCGCGCAGGTGGATGAGCCGCTGACCAAGGCGCTCGACCTTCTCAAGGGCAAGACGGCTTAGGCAATTTACGGCCACGCGTGAGAGCAGGGGGGTACCCCCCCTCTTTTGCGTGCTTACTAACGTCTTTGGAACCAACGAGATGCGAGTTTGGGCCTGCAAAGGTTTGATTCCGGGTTACTTATAGCTATCAATAAGAAAATAAATGGTTTCCTCCGTGGTGCGGTTTCGGGCATGAAAAACCCCGGCGCGCTGCCGGGGTTTCCCTTGTTTTCTCTACTACTTCTATTTTACAGGATGGGGCATAACTACTATGCCAACTATTTTTTCTGGCTATGTGGCTGATATTGCATTGGTTGATGGAGATTTGGAGGGTTGAGGGGCTTGACACGCTGTTTTTGGGCGGAAAACGGGGAAATTATTTTCAGGATCTGCGATTGCCCACGAGGAAAGACCGAACTGGCGTATCGGGAGACGCGGTTTGTGACGCGCTCGTGGGACTAGCCGATGTCGGACTCTTCGGCGGCACGCCACGCGTCCCTTCCGACGATGCGGCGGGTGATGGCCTTGTCCATCTGCATCCCTTCGTGCCAGAGGCCCAACTTGCGGTAGTGTTCTTTGGTCATCTCCCAAGCGGCCGCGTGCCGCTCGTTGGGCGTCCGGCTGACCCAGTACTCCACTCTCTCCTGCTCGCTGAGAGCTTCGAGTTCCTGAAGGGTCTTTAGTCTCTCTTGCATTCGGATGACCTCTACTGATTCTACCGCGCCCTCTCCAAGTCGCCCAAGAGCCTGATGCGGATGCTCAGCGCGGAGGGAAACCCGCAGGCGCGCAACCTCTTCGAGATGGTCGCCACCCTGCAAAAGCTCGAAGGCACCGTCCTCGAAGTCCACGCCGCTGCCGCCGCGTGAGACAAATTGAGCACTCGTCAACCGACAAAGGGTATTCTGACCGCATGGAGAAATTCTTTTATCGGTTCCGATCTACAGATAGGCTGCTCGACGGATCGCATGAACTTGAGCAGCAAGAAATCTTCTTTGCATCTCCAAAAGAATTGAACGACCCATTAGATGGCTTCAAGGACATTGTCTGGAGAGGCGACGAGATACTTTGGTCCAATCTTTTGAAACATTACATGCTTTGCCTGATGCATACAGCCATTGGCCCGTACATATCCCCAGATCATATCTTCGCTGATAGTGAATGCTTCATTTTTGCAAATCAAGGGACTTTCCCAACCCCCGAATTCGGCATGTTGTATGACAAGATTTGCCAGATGTTTTTTCAGCATGAAGACATTGCGAATCTGCCTGCATTGTTAGCTTCCCGCAACAGTTCGATCAGACGCGACGAACTCACCACATATCTCCGAATGGTGCATCTCCATGCGCTGAATGCCGTACTGACAGGCATGGAAGAAGCCAACTGTTCACCTGTGCGGCCGAAAGACGATCCTGTCCGTGCTGCGAGTTTGAAGCCGATTCCGTGCTGCGAAATATTGAACAAATGGAGTCTGCTAGAACGGGATAATCCGGACAAACCCGGTATCGTTGAAGTTCTTACTGCATCGGCTGAAGGCGTTGCGATGCAATTTAACCTTATTTCTGAATACAACGGTACTTCATTGAGATACGTTACTGCTTGGAAGTTTGTTGTGTCAGAATTTACGCGGAAATATGTGGAAGAACTGGAACAGTTGTTGTATCGAGAATGTCATACAGCATGTTTTGTCGAAGATCACACTCAGGCTGCAATGTGGGGAAACTACGGCGATGGGCACAAAGGAATCTGCCTCAAATTTAAAGCAAGTTCAAATTCAAGTGGCGCACCATCCCTCAAACTAAACCAAATTTGTGGATGTAGGGGCGACAAGAGCGGGTCAACTCCTGTCTATGGCGATGTGGCACATGAATTCTGCAAGGTTGAATATGTTCCACAATTTATAGAAATAGACTTTTTCTGTTCCCTTGGGCGGCTAACAGGGCCAATGCTTCGTTACTGGTTTTACGATTCTGCTGGAAACGCAAGTTATTCAGTCCAAGGCATCTTGTCGGAATCCGATAGATGGCGTGAACAATATTGGAAACAGTTTGATAGGGCAATCACAACAAAGTTGAAAGACTGGGCTCACGAAAATGAGTTCAGGCTTACATACATCACTGACTCTACAGACCCGCCAGCAAGAAAACTCAAATACAATTTCGAAGATCTTCAGGGAATCATCTTCGGAATCAAAACCTCAACTACAGACAAACTCAAGATTATGCATATCATTGAGAACAAATGTCGGAAGGAGGGTCGAAAGGATTTCGAATTTCATCAAGCCTATTACTCGCGCTTGAAAGGTAAAATCGAGACTACCAAACTGAGCCTCCTAAAGTTTGCATGAAGAAGAAAACCTCTACGGAATGACAAACAAAAAAAGGCATCCTTTGCGGGATGCCCTCTTTGGTTTGCGAAGCGGATGTTGTACGGACTACAGGCCCTTCTTGACGAGGAAGAGGATGAGGTCCTTGACGCGGCTGGAGTAGCCCCACTCGTTGTCGTACCAGGCGATGATCTTGCCGGTGTTGCCGACGACCTTGGTGAGCTTGGAGTCGAAGGTGCTCGACATGGGGTCGCCCTTGAAGTCGGAGCTGACCAGCTCTTCTTCGGTGTAGGCGAGGATGCCCTTGAGCGGGCCCGCAGCAGCGGCAGCCTTCATGGAGGCGTTGATGGATTCCGCCGTGATCGGCTTCTCGGCGACGAAGGTCAGATCGACGACCGAGACGTTGGGCGTGGGGACGCGGATGGCGAAGCCGTCCAGCTTGCCGGCCATCTCCGGGATGACCAGCTTGAGGGCCTTGGCGGCTCCGGTGCTGGTGGGGATCATGGAGAGAGCGGCGGCGCGGGCGCGGCGCAGGTCCTTGTGCGGCGTGTCCAGGATGACCTGATCGTTGGTGTAGCTGTGGATGGTGGTCATAATGCCCGATGCGATGCCAAAGGTGTCGTTGAGGACCTTGACGACCGGCGCGAGGCAGTTTGTGGTGCAGGACGCGTTGGAGATGATGTTGTGCTTGGCGGCGACGTACTTGTCGTCGTTGACGCCGAGGACGATGGTGAGGTCCTCGTTCTTGGCCGGGGCGGAGATGATGACCTTCTTGACGGTGGTGCCGAGATGCGCCTTGGCCTTCTCCGCGTCGGTGAAGAAGCCGGTGGACTCGATGACGATCTGTGCGCCGACGGAGGCCCAATCGAGCTTAGCCGGGTCGCGCTCGGCGAAGACCTTGATCTTCTTGCCATCGACGGCGATGAAGTCCTCGCCGTGGGTGATCTCGTTCTTCAGGTTGCCGAGGATGGAGTCGTACTTGAGCAGGTGGGCGAGCGTGGCCGGGGTGGTGAGGTCGTTGACGGCGACAAACTCGATGTCTGGGTTGCCAATTGCGGTGCGGAAGACGTTGCGTCCGATGCGGCCGAAGCCGTTAATGCCAACTTTTACAGCCATTTTCGCTTGCTCCTGTGGGTTTCTCGGTGAGGATTGGAAGGCCCGTACGTGCGGTGGATTCGAGCTCCCCAACTCCTGTTGAAGATGAATTCCGTGTTTTGGTCGTCAATCCGATGCTAGCACCTGGGTTGGGGCGGTGCAACGAATTGGCCTTCAAACGGGCGTGTTGTGTGATCGAAATCACATGCGAGATGCCAAATCGGAACGGAAGTTTACAGAGCGGCGCGTCGTTTCGCAGATGGCGTCTGTGGGCTCGCCGGTGTTGTCGCAGGAGGTGGGTGGGGTGTCCGGCTTGGTGCGGCGGATTTGCCGCAGACATGCCGCTCATGTTACAAGCGTGTCTATGCGCAATGTGCGCGATTGGATGCGCGACATCATGAGAAGACGTTCCAGACGTGGCCCGAACGAATCGGAGTCCACGGGGAAGAGTGGGCAGGAACTGCCCTCGAATCAACAGGCTCCGCTACGGCCCGACTACCCGGACGCGTTGCCGGTCGCCCCGACCGAGCCGGTGGGCAAGGCTGCGCCAGCGATGCCAGTAGAGCAGCCGGTGAAGCCGGTGCGTTCTGCCCGTCCGCCGAGGCCACAGGCTGCGGCGGCTGAGCCATCCGCACCGCAGAAGACGATGATAGTGGAGACGCAGCCGGATGAGATGGCTACGCCGCCCGAGGAACAGACGGCGATCTCGGCCAGGGAGCCGCGCGGCTATGTGGTGCTGGCCATCGGGCTGCCCGGTTCGGGCAAGACGACGTGGTACAAGCGCCGCGGCGTCGCTCCGCTCTCCAGCGACCTGCTGCGCAGTCTGCTCTTCGACGACATCACGGAACAGCGCTACCAGGGGCTTGTCTTTTCCACGCTGCGAAGTTTGCTGAGGGCGCGGCTGATCGCCAAGATGCCGTGGAACTACGTCGATGCGACGAACCTCAGCACCCACGAGCGCAAGCAGTGGATCAAGATGGCCAAGAGCTTCGGCTACGAGGTGCAGGCGGTGTTCTTCGACGTGCCGCTGGCGGTGTGTCTGGAGCGGAACTCCAAGCGCGACCGCCAGGTCACCGACGAGGTGATGCACAAGATGGCCGAGCGGTTGAAGCCGCCCACCTTCAAGGAAGGCTTCGAGAAGATCACCGTGGTGCGCGTCAAGGGCCACCCCGGCACGCTTCCGGTGACCACCGGCGGCAATGAGGAGTCCTCCGCGGAGAACGAGCCGGCGGAGTAGAGGCGCGCAGAGAGCGCCGGATTGAGCGAGGGGCCGTGCTCTTCCAATGGCTGCAGGGCGTGCTGGATCAATCGCTGAACGCGGCGCTGTTTGCGCTGCTGATGCTGAGCTATGTGACGCCTCCCGTGCTGACCGCAATCCTGCTGTGGAAGCGCAGAGTGTGGCGGCCGGATGTGGCTGCATGGCGCTGGTGGGTGTGGCACGTTGGACTGGTGCTGGGCGCGGTGTCGGCGGTGGCAGTGCCGATTTTTCTGCTTGGGATACAATTTCTCTCCGCAACAGCGAAGCAGCGATGGTTTATCGACGCGGGAATGAAAGGGATGTTCTACGCGCTCGCAATCTCTCCGGTCGCGGTAGTTCTGTTCGGCTTTGGCGGGGGCAGACAACGCTGGATGGGAATGGTCTCCGCGATGATTTCGTTTGTTGCGCTGTTTATCTCGCTACTGGCGGCTAGTACCTGAGGCAGATTTCACAAGGGTGTTTCGCGCGGGTGAATTCTCCGGCGCACGAGTGGGCCACGGGTGGCGCGAAGGGGCATCTTGCATCCGCGGGTTCCCATCGGGGGCAAAACAACATATTCTGTGTGTATGCCAAAGCTCTCCATCCGCGACCTCGACCTTGCCAACAAGCGCGTGCTCATCCGCGTCGACTTCAACGTTCCGCTGAAGGATGGCGTCATCACTGACGACACGCGCATTCGCGAGACACTGCCCACGCTGGAGTACGCGCTGCGCCACCAGGCCAAGGTCATCCTCTGCTCGCATCTGGGACGCCCAAAGGGCAGGCCGGTGGAGGCGATGAGCCTGCGCCCCATTGCCACGCGCCTGCGCCAGTTGCTGGACAAGCTCTTCAACGAGTCGGAGAACGTGGCCTTCTCGCCCGACTGCGTGGGCGAGGTTGCCAAGGAGATGTCGCGCGAGCTGGAGTCCGGCCAGACGCTGCTGCTGGAGAACCTGCGCTTCCACAAGGAAGAGGAGGCCAACGATCCGGCCTTCGCCAAGCAGCTCGCCGAGCTGTGCGACGTGTACGTCAACGACGCCTTCGGCAGCGCGCACCGCGCCCACGCTTCCACCGAGGGCATCACCCACTTCGTTGCGCAATCGGCCGCCGGCCTGCTGATGGAGAAGGAACTGAACTTCCTGGGCAAGGTGCTCACCGAGCCGGACCGTCCCTTCGTCGCCATCATCGGCGGATCGAAGATCTCGGGAAAGATCGACGTGATCGACAACCTGCTGGACAAGGCCGACACGCTGCTGATCGGCGGCGGCATGGCCTACACCTTCCTCAACGCGCTGGGCCAGGCCACCGGCAAGTCGCTGATCGAGGCGGACAAGGTTGACGTCGCCAAGGCGGCGCTGGAGAAGGGCAACGCCAAGGGCGTCAAGCTGCTGCTGCCCGTTGACCACGTTCTCGCCGACAAGTTCGCCGCCAACGCCAAGACGCAGATCTTCAGTGGCAAGGGCGCGTTCCCCGCCGACTGGATGGCGCTGGACATTGGCCCCGCGACGATCGATCTTTTTGCCAAGGAGATTGCCGACGCGCGCACCATCCTGTGGAATGGACCGATGGGCGTCTTCGAGCTGGCGCCGTTTGCGCACGGGACGAATGCGATTGCCGAGCTGGTGGCGGCCAACAACGACGCAACCAGCATCGTGGGCGGTGGAGATTCGGTTGCCGCGGTGCATCAGGCTGGGGTGGCGGACCGGATCACCCACATCTCCACCGGTGGCGGCGCATCGCTCGAATTCCTCGAAGGCAAGACCCTGCCGGGAGTGGCCGCGCTCACCGACAAGTAATCACTCGGAGATGGCGCCCATGCAGGCAGCGTTCGCCTTTGGCAAGACAGGTCTGACGGTCTCTCTTCCCGACGGGCCGCGCTACTCGGTCGTCGAAGGACGTTCGGCAGGCGCGCTGGCGGACACAGCCGCGGCCATCTGCGCGGCGCTGGACAATCCCATCGGTTGTCGGCCGCTGGTTGAACTCGCGGCGGGCAAGCGCACGGCGGCCATCTCCGTCTGCGACATCACGCGACCCGCACCCAACCATCTAACGCTGCCGCCGCTGCTGGAGCGGCTGCACGCGGCGGGCATTCCCGTGGACGGCATCACGATTCTGATTGCGACCGGCCTGCACCGGTGCGCGACCACTGAAGAGATTCGGGCGATCCTCGGCCCGAAGATCGCCGTGCGCTACCGAGTCGTCAACCACGACGCGCGCGCGTTGGCCGACCATCGCTGGCTGGGCGTGACCGCCAGCGGAACGCCGGTGTATATCGACCGCCGATTTATAGATGCCGAGCTGCACATCACGCTCGGCTTCATCGAGCCGCACTGGATGCTCGGCTTCTCCGGCGGGCGCAAGCTGATCGCGCCCGGCCTGGCCGCCGAGCAGACGATCCAGGTGCTGCACTCGCCGCGCTTCATGCGCGAGCCGCTGGCCAGCGAGGGATCCATCGACCACAATCCGCTGCACGCCGAGCTGCTGGAGGTGGTGCGCATGGCGCGCCACGACTTTCTGCTGGACGTGGCGCTTACCCAGCAGCGCGCCATCTGCGGCGTCTTTGCCGGCGCGCCGGAGCAGGCCCACGCCGCGGGAGTCGACTTCGTTCGTTTGTCCACGAGGACGCTGGTGCCGCAGTTCTTCGACGCGGCCATCGCCAGCGCCGCCGGACATCCGCTGGACCTCACCTTCTACCAGTCGCTCAAGGGCGTCCACGCCGCGCACCACATCGTCCGGCCCGGCGGCAGGATTCTGCTCCTATGCGAGTGCGCCGAGGGCATCGGATCGCCGGAGTTCGCCGCGATGCTGCGCGGCTACGCGGGACCGCAGCAGTTCCTGAACCAGATTGCGAGCGCGCCGGTCGTCATCGACCAGTGGCAGTTGGAGAAAATTGCGCTGGCCGGACTCAGGAACGAGATTTTTATTTACACTCCCGGCGTCGCGCCGGAACAGATCGGCGCACTGGGCGAGCACTGCTTCGCCGATGTAAACCAGGCGGTCGCCGCGCTGCTCGACAGACTGCCAACAGGCGCGCGTGTCGCGCTCATCCCCGAAGGGCCGTACGCCTTCGCGCAGGTGGCCGAATGAGCGCTGACATGGCAAGCCTGAAAGACATAGCGCGCGACCTATTCGAGCAGGCGCTGGAAGATTGCAGCATCGAACGCGCCTTCGACCGCAAGCTGCGAGTGGTCGTCGATGCGGAGGGCGCGCGGCTTGTGGTGGAGGGCGGCGAAGCGATTGCTCTTGACCGGCTGCGGCGAGTGCGTGTTGTATCGGCGGGGAAGGCTGCTGCGGCGATGCTTAATGCGTTGCTGGTGCGGCTGCGGTTGCCGAGTACGTGTGAGCTGCAAGGAGTGCTGATCGCGGCGCAGCGACCGGAGAATCTGCCAGCGACGATTCAGTATTTCTGCGGCGGACATCCGGTGCCGAATGAGGCGTCGTTCGCCGGAGCGCGCGCCGCGCTTTCACTTCTACACGCACCCGACGCCACCACACCAGACGCCGCGCTCTGCATCTTCCTCATCAGCGGTGGTGCCTCCGCCATGATGGAGCTGCCGCTGGACGAAGCAATCTCGCTCGACGATACGGTTGCGTTCCACCGCGCGCTGGTACACAGCGGAGCGTCGATCGTCGAGATGAACTGCGTGCGCAAACACTTCTCCGCGGTGAAGGGAGGGCGGCTTGCGCTGGCCGCGGGCGCGGCGCGGACGCTCTCGCTGCTGGTCTCCGACGTGCCTCCGGCGCATCTGGACGCGCTCGGCTCCGGGCCTACGATTGGCGATTCGACCACGGTTGCTGAATGCCGCGAGATTCTTGCGCGGTACAACCTGATGGAGCGATTTCCTGCGTCGGTGCGGCGATTTTTTGCGTCGCCGGAGTTGCCGGAGACGCCCAAGCCGGATGAACTGACTGCTCGCATCTGCAAGCTCGTAGACAGCGACGAGATGGCAGAGGCCGCGCGTGGGTACGCAGAGCGGCTCGGATTTTATGCAGTCATCGACAACGCTTGCGACGACTGGAGCTATGACGCGGCTGCTGATTATCTGCTCGACCGCCTGCGCCAGCTTCGCCGCGAGCATTCGCGCGTCTGCCTCATCTCGGCGGGCGAGGTCACGGTTCGCGTGGACGCATCGTTCGCGAGCGCGAAAGGCGGGCGGAATCAGCACTTCGCGCTATATATGGCTACGCAATTGTGTGATGAAGATGGGCCGGTTGCGGTGCTCTCGGCTGGGTCCGACGGCATCGACGGCAACAGTGACGCGGCGGGCGCGATTGTGGATGAGCACATAATCGATTGCGACGCGACTCGCGATTCTGCGCTGCGCGCGCTGGCTGAGTTTGATTCGTCTTCGTGGCTGAGCCGAGCAGGCGCGACGGTGGTCACCGGCCCCACCGGCCACAACCTGCGCGACCTGCGGATTCTGCTGGCGGACGATGGTTTATGAGGACTTCGTCCAGCTATGGGCTTTGAACTGTGAGCTATGAGCGTGGGCGGGGTAAACTTGAAGCATGATCGACGATCTGGAATACCGATACTCCCCGGTGCGCGAGCGGGTTCGCGAACTGCGGGAGTATCTTTGACTCGGGCCGCCTGAAGCGCGAACTGGCAGTCATCGAAGAGAAGATCGCCGACCCCACCGTGTGGGCAGATGCGGTGCGTATGCAGCCGTTGATGCGCGAGCGCAAGCGGCTGGAGACGCTGCTGGCCGACGACGCCGAACTCCTCCGCCGCTCCGACGACATCGAGGCCTACTTCGAGCTTGCGAAGGAAGGCGAAGCCACCGAGCCCGACCTCGAACGCGAGATTCCCGCGCTGGTCGAGTTTTCGGAGAAGCTCGAATCGAAGACCATGCTCTCCGGCGAGACCGATGCGCTGAACGCCATCGTCACCGTACATCCCGGCGCGGGTGGGACGGAAAGTCAAGACTGGGCCGAGATGCTGATGCGCATGTATCTGCGCTGGGCGGAGCGGCAGGGCTTCCGCACCAACATCCACGAGATTCAGGATGGCGACGAGGCGGGCATCAAGTCGGCGACCTTCACCATCACCGGCGAGTTTGCCTACGGCCTGCTGAGCGGCGAATCGGGCGTACACCGGCTGGTGCGCATCTCGCCGTTTGATTCGGCCAAGCGGCGGCATACCAGCTTCGCCAGCGTATTCGTCAGCCCGGAGATCGACGAGACGATTGTGATCGACCTGAAGGTGGAAGACCTGCGCATCGACACCTACCGCTCCAGCGGCAAGGGCGGGCAGCATGTGAATACCACCGACTCAGCCGTGCGCATCACGCACATCCCGACGGGCCTTGTGACGGGATGCCAGAATGAGCGCTCGCAGTACAAGAACAAAGATCAGGCGATGAAGATGATGCGGTCGAAGCTCTATGAGTACGAGCTGGACAAGAAGAAGGCGGCCACGCGCAAGATTGAAGACACGAAGCTGGAGATCGGCTTCGGCTCGCAGATTCGCAGCTACGTCCTGCAGCCGTACCGCATGGCCAAAGACCTGCGCACCCGCGTGGAAGTGGGCGATGTGGACCGCGTGCTCGACGGCGATCTGGAGCCCTTCATCCGCGGCTATCTGCGCATGAGGCGCGAAGGAAATTTCCCGGCCGCAATCGAGGACGACGAGATCGCATAGTCACGAGGAGCCGAAGAGATGCGGGGGGATACCGTGAGAGTTCGACGAACTGTTCTTGCGCTGCTGCTGACGATCTTCGGCGTTGCCGCCGCCGCGAACGCGCGCGCGCAGATTGCGCTGGCCGGCGACGGTGGCCCGGGCCCGGCGAAGGCGCAGCACCTGACCGCGGAGTTGATCGCGCTCGGCCCGTCGATAGCGCCCGGCGGCACGCAGCAGGTCGGCCTTGTGCTCACGATGGAAAAGCACTGGCACGTCTACTGGATCAACCCGGGCGACTCCGGCGAGCCGCCGAAGATCGCGTGGACGCTGCCTGCGGGCGTCAGCGCCGGGCCGATGCGCTTTCCCATTCCACAGCGGCTGCCGCTCGGCCCGCTGATGGACTTCGGCTACGAGGGTGAGGTCGCGTTTCCCGTGACGATCTCTGCCGCCTCGACACTGAGGCCGGGGCCGCTGCATCTGGACGCGCAGGTGAGTTGGCTTGTCTGCGCCGAGCTCTGCGTTCCCGGCAACGCGCATCTCGGCATCGACCTCGTCGTCCAGTCCGGAGCGCCGCAGGTGCCACTCGCCGGCGCGCTCGGCAATGCTCTTTCGCTGATTCCCAAGCCACTGCCCGCGGGCGCACAGTTCTCCGTCACCGGTGGAGCGCACCAGTTTGTGCTCACGCTGATCGACGGCAGACGCGAGACCAACGCGGAGTTCTATCCCGATCCCGCAGACCTCGCGCCGGACGGAACTCCCACGACCAACGCAATCGTCTATTCAGCGAATGAGCACGTCGAAGCGCGGCGCGATGGAGTGCGGCTCACTGTCGAGCGCTCGCCCGATCTCGCAACCCTGCCCGCGACGCTGCACGGAGTCTTCAAGCTCTCCGACACAGTGGCGTACGAAGTGACCGCGCCTGTGCTCCCCGGTGAGGCCGCGCCCGCAGGCAGCAGCTCCGCTACAAGCACGACTGCGATTGGCGCGATCGGCCTAGCCTTTCTCGGCGGCATTCTGCTCAACCTGATGCCGTGCGTCTTTCCCGTTCTTTTTTTGAAGGGGCTTGCGCTGGTGCAAAGCTCCAGCCAGAGTCGCGCGCATCTGCTGCGCCACGGCTTTATTTACGCGCTGGGAATTCTGCTCTCGTTCTGGGGGATTGTGGCCGTGCTGCTACTGCTGCGCGCCACGGGAGGCCACGCGGGCTGGGGCTTCCAGTTGCAGTCGCCCGTCTTCATCGCGCTGCTTGCGTCGCTGATCTTCCTGCTCGCGCTTTCGCTGGCGGGGCAGTTCGAGATCGGCCTCTCGCTCACCTCGGTGGGCAGCTCACTGGTCGATCGGCCTGACCATGGGGAAAGGAAGCAGAGCTACGCGGGCAGCTTCTTCACCGGAGTGTTGGCCACCGTAGTGGCGACTCCATGCACCGCCCCGCTGATGGGCGCGGCGATCGGATTCGCGCTGACGCAGTCGGCAGCGGTAACCTTCGCCGTCTTCACCGCGCTTGCGCTGGGACTGGCCGCTCCGTATCTTCTGCTGAGCTGGCAGCCGGCGTGGGTGCGCGTACTGCCGCGGCCCGGCGCGTGGATGGAGTTGCTGAAGCAGTGTACCGCCGTGCCGCTCTTCGCAACCGCGATCTGGCTGGCGTGGGTCTACGGCCAGTTGCATGCGGCCAGCGGAATTGCCAGCGGCGTGAACCAGATGGCGCTTCTGCTGCTCTGTTTCCTGTTGCTGGCGATTGCAGGATGGGCGCTGGGCCGATGGCCGGCGAAGTGGGCGAGCCGGATCGCGGCGCTCGTACTGATTGCGCTGGGGCTGGCCATTCCGCTCTCGCAGACGCGCAATGCGCCGCGGACAGAAGTTCCGGTTCAGTCAAGTGCAACGCAGCAGAACGCGGCGCAGGCAGGCGCGTCTGCTTCAAACGCAACCGCAGACGCGGTCCTGCTCTGGCAGCCGTACTCCGAGCAGGCGCTGGACGCTGCGCGCGCCGCGGGCCACCCAGTCTTCATCGACTTCACCGCCGCGTGGTGCCTCAGTTGCCAGTTCAACGAGCGGGCCGTGCTGCGCTCGGCGGATGTAGAGAACGCGTTGCGTACGCACAACTTTGTGCTGCTCAAGGCCGACTGGACCAACGGCGATCCCGGCATCACACAGAAGCTGGCCACGCTGGGCCGCGCCGGAGTGCCAACGTATGTCCTCTATCCCGCGACCGCTGGCAGCGCGCCGGATGTTCTGCCGGAGTTTCTGACCAAGGGGCTGGTGTTGGCGGCAATCGAGCGCGACGCAAAGCTGTAATGCGCAAAGCAATTATCTTTTCCGCAAATTGAAAGCCGGCTCTCCAGCACATCGCAATGAGAGTGCGGTAATTGGCCCCCCTGCATCCGGTCAGGGCAAGGCGAACGTGCCGGACGCGATCCTAAAGTCCCCCTCGTGCCGCGTCGATGAATGAAGTGCGGTCGTAATCCGTCGCGCAGTGTGATCGCTTCGATAGAAAGGGGCGCGGATGATCAGCCCCCGCATACGCATTCCATCCATCGTCCTTGCCGCAGTCCTGATTGCGCTGGCGATTGGCGCCGTCGCGGTCCATGCCTCTCCTGCCTGTCAACGCCTTGTGCGCACCTACATCACTGTGCCGGTGCGCAATCGTGTCAGCAAGGCAACCGCGCTTGCCTGGGCAAGATGGCGAACCGGCCATCCCAACTGGAAGTCCAATCCGAAGGTCCAGCGGCCACGGTATGCGATGACTACGCAGGAGGCCATGGACAAGGTGAACTTTGCCTGCGAGACCCCTGCCATCCCCTTCGAAGCCGACTCAGCCCGCACTCCGCTCGCCCTCTTAGCCCGCACTCCGCTCGCCCTAGAGGATACTTCCCCCGACGTCGATCTTCTTGACTTTAGCGAGTCGCCGATTGCCTTTCAGAGCGGGACACCATCTGCCTTCCCGGATGGAATACTGATGGAGGACATGCCATCCCAGGCTGGGGAAGTCATGCCGGATTCAGTTGCCAACTCGTGGCCATTCTCTGCAAGTTCCATCCCGCCCGTGCTCAGCAGCGGCCCACCGTCGATCGGTGTTCCGTCTTCGTCGACCGGCGTACCGTCTTCGCCACCCATCGTCTCTTCCGAATCGACGCCGGCCATCGGCGTGACTGCCGAGCCGTCCACCCTGCTGCTGGTCGCATCCGGCATTGGGGCAGGCTGGCTCTTTTGCAGACAAAGGCCGGGAAGCGTGAAGTAGATCGGCTTCGCCATTGTCATGGAGGGAAGACATACACCCCTCTCCGTCAGAATGTCTATTCTCGCTTGTGCTTGCCCTGGCGGATGCGCGCAACCTCGTCCATGCGCTGGGCCAGCAGCTTCTCGCGGCCCTCCTGTGTCGGGTGGTAGTAACGGCGGCCGGCGAGCGACGGCGGCAGGCACTCCATGTCGGCCACGCGCCCTTCCACATTGTGCGCGTACTGGTATCCCTTGCCATAGTCCAGCGACTTCATCAGCTTGGTGGGAGCGTTGCGCAGGTGCAGTGGGACGGGCTCCGCGGCGGTGGCTTCGATGTCGCCGCACACGGCCCCGTAGGCGGTGTAGACCGCGTTCGACTTGGGCGCGAGCGCCAGGTAGACGATGGCCTGTGCCAGCGCGAGGTCGCCCTCCGGCGGGCCCAGGAAGTGCATCGCGTCGCGCGCGGAGAGGCATAGGTTGAGCGTCTCGGGCGCGGCCAGTCCAACGTCCTCCACCGCCATGCGCACAATGCGGCGTGCGACGTACATGGGGTCTTCGCCGGCCTGCAACATGCGCGCCAGCCAGTAGAGCGAGGCGTCCACGTCGGAGTTGCGCACGCTCTTATGCAGCGCGGAGATGATGTCGTAGTGCTGCTCGCCCTTCTTGTCGTAGAGCAGAACGCGGCGCTGCAACGCCTCGGCGGCAATCTCCTTCGTGATGCGCCGGGCTGGTTCTTCGGCGGCCAGATTCGCCGCTACATCGAGCGCATTGAGCGCATTGCGCGCGTCGCCGCTGGCGTAGGACGCAATTGTCGCAAGCGCGTCTTCATCGGCTGCAACTCCAGACGCGCCGAGGCCGCGTGCTGAATTTACGCCGCGGGCGCTATCGCCGAGCGCGCGATCGAGCAGCGCGACGATCTGCGCCTCCGTCAGCGGCAGCAGCGTATAGACGCGGCAGCGCGAGAGCAGCGCGGCATTCAGCTCGAACGATGGGTTCTCGGTGGTCGCGCCGATCAGGCGGATCGCGCCGCGCTCCACATATGGCAGAAACGCGTCCTGCTGCGCCTTGTTGAAGCGATGGATTTCGTCGATGAACAGGATTGTGCGCGAACGGAATCCGGCGGCCTTCTCCGCGGCAACCATCACGGCCTTGATCTCCTTGATGCCGGACATGACGGCGGAGAATTCGATGAAGGTGGATTGCGTCATCGCGGCGATGATCTTGGCCAGGGTTGTTTTGCCGGTGCCGGGAGGCCCCCAGAAGATCATCGAGGTGGGATCGTCGTGCGCGATGGCGAGCGCGAGCGGCTTGCCCGGCCCCAGCAGATGCTCCTGCCCGACAAACTCGTCCAGCGTGCGCGGCCTCATGCGATCGGCCAGCGGCGCGTGGCTGGCCTGCGCTGCGACGTCGTCGGGAGTGGGGTTGAAGAGGTTCATGGAAGCAGGTTCGAGGTGCGAGGTTCAAGGTTCGAGGTGCGTTGCCGCGAGGCTTCCCGTTGCCGCGAGGCTTCCCGTTGCCGCGAGGCTTCCCGTTGCCGCGAGGCTTCCCGTTGCCGCGAGGCTTCATAGAGCAGCAGCGATCCGGCGACGGCCGCGTTGAGGCTCTCCACGCGGCCCGGTGTGGGAATCGTAATGCGCGCGTCGGCCAGCGAGAGAAATTCGTCTGCAAGACCCGCGCCCTCGTTGCCGATCATCAGCGCGCAGGCGCAAGCCAGGTCCGTCTCTGGTGCAGGAAGAACGACGCGCGCTTTCCGCGTAACTTCGGAGTTGGCTTTGGAAGCGATGTCAGAATCGGAGTTGGGCGCGACGGCGGCCAGCAGGCGCACGCCCCGCGACTTCAGAGTGATGAGCTGCTCTGCCGAAACCTGTACGACGGGAACGCGGAAGACCGACCCGGCCGAGGCGCGCAGGGCCTTCTGGTTCCACTCGCTCACCGTGCCCGCGGTGGTAAGAACGGCAGTCGCGCCGAATGCCTCCCCCGAGCGAATCAGCGTGCCCAGGTTTCCTGGGTCCTGCAGGCCCGCGGCAATCAGCAGCAGCGCGGCGTTATCGTTTGCGGGGAATGCGGACTCGATCTTCCAGACCGGCGGCACGAGCAGCGCAGCGATGCCTTGCGGGTGCTGCGTATCGACCGCGCTGGCGAAGACTTCCTCGGCGAGGACCATCAACTCCACTCCGCGCGGAAGCCACGCGGGCGGCGAGATGCGCTCGCTGAGGAAGATCGTCTTCAGCGGAAGTCCGCTGTCGAGCGCCTCGCGCAGCAGATTTTCGCCTTCGATGGCAACCAGTCCGCCGCTGAGGCGCGCATGTCCCGCAAAGGCCGCGCGAAGCTGCTTGACCCGCGCATTGGCGCGGCTGGAGACGAGGATCGGCTGCGTGTTCATCTAGCCAAATCTTACGCTGTCGACGACTCTCTCAGCTTGCGGCGCGATGGAGTCAGCAGGACAATTTCATCTCCTCGGCGATTCGCTCATTGCTCATGGCTCATCGCTCACAGTCGAACCGAAAATCACTCCCGCAAATAAACAGGTCGATTCTGGGCCGACGCGACACCGTCTCATGCAACGCGGTCGAACGACAAGGGCCGGATGCTATGAAGAGCGTCAATTGCACGCCAGCGCAGTCCAGATGGCCGCACCCGTCGGGCCGTTCGCGAGGGTTATGCTGAAATCAACAAAGTAGCCTGGGGTAACCTTTGTGTTGTCTGGCACGGGACACGTGGTACTCGGAGGACTTGCTGTTACTGTGCAGGTGAGCACCGTAGTCGCCTGATACGTTGGAGTTGTAGGTGTCGCTAGTTCACGCAGCGTCACCGTGGTCGATGTCAGCAATTGCGAGTAGACATTCAGCGCTGTCACGGTACATCCCGCAGGAACCCACGTCAGCATTGACGCGGACTCGCTCAGACTTGGACTTGCTGTCGAGTTGTTCACCGAATAGTAATCAACGGGATGTATTGGTGCTGCCTGATACACCGACACGAACGGAATCCCGCTGGTGCTGCCGCTGCCGCCGGTTCCGTTTTGTCCTGCCAGGCCCTGCGGTCCTTGTGGGCCAATTGCGCCGATGGCTCCTGCCGCGCCCTGTGCGCCGGTCGGCCCCGCGCCGCCCGCCTGTGCGATCACCGACCAACTCGACGAATTGACGTCCGGAGTGAGCGATGAGTTACTAGGCCCCGTGGCGATATAGGTTGAGGTCGGGTTGCCGTAGGTCACCGCATCGTTCGTCGAGTACTGCGTGTTTGGAAGCCATGCGCTGCGGAAGTTGACCCCTGGGGCTCCGGCTGCGCCGGTTGCTCCCGTCGCACCCGTTGGCCCCGTTGTGCCAACCGCTCCCGTTGTGCCGTTCGTCCCCGCTGCGCCGTTTGTTCCGGGAGTACCCGCCGCACCCTGCGCTGCCAGCAGACTCCAGTCCTCCGGGTTCACCCCCGGCGTGTTGCCACGGTTCGACGCGATCAGCGAGACGTAGCTCGATCCCTGCCACGCGACCGCGTCGTTCAGCGCGTAGTTGGTGTTCGAAGCGTACGTTCCTTGCCACGTCAATCCGGGTACACCCGCCGCTCCGGGTGCTCCATTCTGCGCGAAGAGCGTCCAGAACGTCGGCATTTGGCCGGGAGTATTTCCATGGTTGCTTGCTTGCAGCGAGACGTAGTCCGCGCCGTTATACGAGACTCCGTCCCCCAGCGCGTAGTTGATGCCGGACGAGTAGACGCCCTGAAACGTAAGCCCGACCGGCCCGGCAGGTCCTGTGGGACCAGCCGGGCCGCTCAATCCCTGCGCTCCGGTTGCGCCAGGAATCCCCTGCGCGCCCGCCTGCCCGGCAATCCCCTGATCTCCCTGATTTCCCTTCTCGCCTGGCGGCCCCACACTCCCCGGTGGCCCCTGCGGCCCGGCAGCTCCGGTCGCTCCGGTTGCCCCGGTCGGCCCGGCTGGCCCCTGCGCCGTCAGAGGTCCCCACTGCTGCGGGCTGAGGCTCGGCGTATTCCCATGGTTGCCGGCGATCAGCGAGGTGTAGCTCGCCCCCTGCCACAGCACCACGTCCCCCAGCGCATAGTTCGTCGTCGAAGCGTACGTTCCCTGATAGACGAACCCCGAAGGCCCCTGCGGCCCCTGTGCTCCGATCTGCGCCGAGGCCAGCACTCCCCAATACGTTGGACTCAACCCCGGAGTGTTGCCATGATTCGAGTCGGTCAACGAGATGTACGCCGACCCCAGATAGTTCACCACGTCGCTCAGCGCGTAGTTGGTCGTCGACGCGTACACCCCGGCGTATCCCAGCCCGGGAACTCCCTGCGGCCCCTGTGGCCCGGCTGGCCCCTGCGGCCCCGCCGGCCCGATCCCCGTTCCACCCTCGGCCAGCAGCCCCCACTGGGCCGGACTCAGTGCCGGCGTGTTGCCATGGTTCGACGCAATCAGCGAGATATAGCTAGACGGCCCATAGAGCACAATGTCGTTCAGAGCGTAGTTCGTCGTCGACGCGTACACCCCCTGGTAGGAGACCGCAACGGTTGGCGATCCGCTGCTTCCACTCGTGCCCGCCGCGCCTGCCGCAGCCAACAGTCCCCACTGGGCCGGACTCAGACCCGGAGTGTTCCCGATATTCGACGCGATCAGCGAGACGTAGCTCGATCCCTGCCACACCACCACGTCGCTCAGCGCGTAGTTGGTCGTCGAGGCGTACGTCCCCTGGTAATCCAGCCCGCTGCCGCTGCCGTTGCCCGCTGGCCCAGCCGGTCCTTGCGCCCCTGTTGCGCCTGTCGCTCCCGCTGGCCCAGTCGCCCCCGTAACACCCGCAGCCCCTGGAGCACCTGTCGATCCCGCCGGCCCAGTAGCGCCAGTCGCCCCCGCAGCCCCAGTTGCCCCGACCGGCCCGGCTGGCCCCTGCGCGGTCAGCACTCCCCAGTAAGTCGGGCTGAGGCTCGGCGTATTGCCGTGGTTGCCGGCGATCAGCGACGTATAGCTCGATCCCTGCCACACCACCACGTCGCCCAGCGCGTAGTTGGTCGTCGAGGCGTACGTCCCCTGGTAATCCAGCCCGCTGCCGCTGCCGTTGCCCGCTGGCCCAGCCGGCCCTTGCGCCCCTGTTGCGCCTGTAGCCCCCGCCGGCCCAGTAGCGCCAATCGCCCCCGCAGCACCAGTTGCCCCTGGAATCCCTTGCGGCCCGGTCGCCCCCGCAGCACCAGTTGCCCCTGGAATCCCTTGCGGCCCGGTCGCCCCCG
>Ga0224554_1000147_pt1 | contig 64237 bp, 55 predicted proteins | sample 714S22024metaG_FD_180666 | JGI IMG/M metagenome (GOLD analysis project Ga0224554, IMG submission 180666) | Peat soil microbial communities from Stordalen Mire, Sweden - 717 S2 20-24 | ecosystem: Environmental > Terrestrial > Soil > Wetlands > Peat | place: Sweden: Norrbotten County, Stordalen... | reverse complement strand
CCGTGAATGTCGGCCGTAACTATAACGGTCCTAAGGTAGCGAAATTCCTTGTCGGGTAAGTTCCGACCTGCACGAATCTTGTAACGACTGAACGACTGTCTCGGAGAGGATCTCGGCGAAACTGTAATTGCGGTGAAGATGCCGCATGCCCGCAGTAGGACGGAAAGACCCTATGCACCTTTACTGTAAGCTCGTATTGTGTTCTGGTTGGCGATGCGTAGCGTAGGTGGGAGACTTTGAAGCGGGTGCCTCGGTGCCCGTGGAGTCGCAATGTGAAACACCACTCTTTGCTCATTAGGATTCTAACCCCAAGCTGTTAGCTAGCTGGGGGACAGTGCGTGCAGGTCAGTTTGACTGGGGCGGTTTCCTCCCAAATGGTAACGGAGGAGCGCTAAGCTTGGTTCAGCACGGTTGGCAACCGTGCGTTGAGGGTATGGCTAGAAACCAGGTTGACTGTAAGACCAACAAGTCGAGCAGATGCGAAAGCAGGCCCAAATGATCCGACGGTTTAATGTGGAATTGCCGTCGCTCATCGGACAAAAGGTACGCTAGGGATAACAGGCTGATCGGATCCAAGAGTTCATATCGACGATCCGGTTTGGCACCTCGATGTCGACTCGTCGCATCCTGGGGCTGGAGAAGGTCCCAAGGGTCCGGCTGTTCGCCGGTTAAAGCGGCACGCGAGTTGGGTTCAGAACGTCGTGAGACAGTTCGGTCCTTATCCACTGTGGGCGCAGGAAACTTGAGGGGTTCTAACCTTAGTACGAGAGGACCGGGTTAGACGCACTTCTGGTGTGGCAGTTGTTCCGTCAGGGGCATCGCTGCGTAGCCATGTGCGGAAGAGATAAGCGCTGAAAGCATCTAAGTGCCAAGCTCATCCCAAGATATTGTTTCCCGGGGCGTAAGCCCCCTAAAGACCACGGGCAGACCACCCGTTTGATAGGCCAGGAATGCAAGCACCGTGAGGTGTTCAGTTGACTGGAACTAATCGGTCGTGCGGCTTGATCGCTTTTTTCCTTTATGGAAAAGCGAATTTCAACTCGCGAATTGAAGAGATGCTTCAAGTGCTTCCTGTGTGTAGTTTTCAGAGAATCGTCGAATCTGGTTCGGGTGTGATCTTTTACAGGGCATGGTTTAGGCTGCGGCAAATCCGCAGTAACTGTGTATAACAATTTGGTGGCAATACCGCAGTGGTCCGACCCGTTCCCATTCCGAACACGGCCGTCAAACACTGCATGGCCGATGGTAGTGGTTGTATAGCTTCCGCGAGAGTAGGTAGCCGCCAGTCTTTCAAACAAAACCCGGAGAATATTTCTCCGGGTTTTTGCTTGTAGAAAGCACTTAAAAAAGTGCCGGACGTGCAAATCCTTGCAATATCACTGCAAAGTCCAGACGCAACTGTCGGTCAAATTGGTTCCGCTGTTATCAGCCCTGGCTTGGACACGATTCTCGCCCCGCTCTAATTGGACGTTTTTCCATACGAATACGCAATTGGTTGCATCATTTTGTTTGCCCAACAAGGCGCCGTTGAGCAGCAATTCCACCTGCTTCGCGTTGGAGTAAATTTTCACGTCCGTCACCTTGTTCGTTCGTTCCGTGAAGCGCCGATCTGTGATATAAAGCGCCGGTTCCTCCGACCAGTTTGCCTTGTAAAAATAAAATGCGTCCTTCTTTGTCTTGCGGTCGTAGGTTACCAAACCCTTGTCGTTGCGTCCTGGAATGCCGCCTTCGTGGCGTGTGCTGACTGCAAAATCGAACATATTCCAGACAAAACTTCCCCAGACAAATGGTCGGGCTTTGATCGCTGCCCATGCGGCTTCGTGGACCTCCGCCTGCCATTCTTCAGGATGCCATTGGCCGGTGGTGACGGGCTGTTTCGGATTCTGTTCGTGCTGGTTCACATTGGCGCCCGCGCCGTATTCGCTGATGCAGATTCCGCCCTGCCGGCTGTCCAAGCGGTGTTCGTCGAGCACCTTGCCAAAATCCTCCTTTGTCCCCCAGCCCGAATACCAGCCCGGATAAATGTTCCAGCCGAGCAGTTCGGGAATTTTGTTCATCTCCGGCAAATTGGAAATGCACGTCGCTGCTATGGCTGGACGTGTCGGATCCTCGCCATTGGCAACCGTTTTCAAGTCCTGTAATTCGCGATGCGGATCGTCACTGCCCTTGCTTCCCCTGATTTCGTTGAACAGGCTCCAGACAAAAATCGAGGGGTGATTGACATTTTGCCGGATCAAATCGAGCAACTGGTTGCGCGACGTTTCCTCAAACTGCGGCGTGTCCTGGATTTCGTTCACCTGCGGAATCTCCGCCCAGACCAGAATCCCGACCTGGTCGCACAGGCTGTAAAAATAATCACTGTGCTGATAATGCGCGCAGCGGACCACCGTGCAGCCCATTTCCTTGATGAGCGAAATGTCCTCGTCCAAATCCGCCTCGGAAACCGCCCAGCCCTTGTTGAAGCGATCTTGATGCTTGTCCACGCCGTGCAAATGATACGGCTCGCCATTCAGAAAGAATCCCTTGTCCGGGTCCACCGAATAAAACCGCAGTCCCAGCGGCTGTTCGACCGAATCCACAATCCCGTCCGCCGCGCGCAATTCCACCACCGCCTTGTAAAGATAGGGGTCTTTGCGCCCGTTCCACAAATGCGGTTGCGGCACCGTCACGCGCAACCAATACGGCGCGGTCATGCCGGGCGCGAGCGTGATTTTCTCTTCGCTCCTTGCCACGGGATTTCCATTCGCATCCAGCACCGTCGCAACCAGGGTTTGCGATTGATTTTTTTTCGTGCCATTGGAAATTTGCGCCGTCACGTCCAGCGTGGCGCTCGTTTTGCTGACGCTGGTTTGAAGCCACGCGACGCCCGGCGAAGCATGATCCAGCGGCGTGAAATCTTCCTCGCCCGTCACGAGCAAATGCACCGGGCGATACAATCCGCCATAAACCGAAAAGTCGCCGCTCAACGGCGCGACATCCGGAAACTTGGTGTTGTCCACGCGCACGGCAAGCAGGTTCGTGCCGCTGGCGGACAAATGGGTCGTGATTTCAAAGCAAAATGCGCCGAAACCGCCGCGATGTTCGCCGAGCAGCTTGCCGTTCAAATAAACGTTCGCCACCAGGCTCGCCGACTCGAACCGCAGAAAATACCTTTTGCCGGTTTCCGGCACGATGTCCAGTTCGCGCCGATACCAGCCCGGACCGCGATAATAATCCTTACCCTGCTGCGCGTCTTCCCAGCCCCAGCAATGCGGAATCGAAACCGTCTGCCAACTGGAATCAATCCAATTCGGATCCGCCGGACTCATGGCCTGACCGGACAAGCCGGCGGGATCGCCCTGCACGAAGCGCCAGCCGGAGTCCAGCAGCGTGCTTTCGCGGGCAAATGAGTTGAAGGAACAAACCAGTGCGAGAACCAGAGTGGAGAATTTGCGCATGAACCGAATCATGCCAAAACTCATCCCGGAGGCAAGCGCAACGTCGAATCCAGCGGCTGGATGTCCGACATCTCTTTTGCGGAGGTCGCGCCGCCGAGTTCCGACAGCCGTTCACCGGCCGGCCGCACGCGCGTCTGGAAGCTCGCCGCAGCATCATTGAACGCCGAGCTCGCCCGGTCCAGTCCCGCGCGAATTTTCTCGAAGTGTTCCGTGAACTTCACCACGCGCGAATAAAATTCCTGCGCCGCCTCGGCGATCTTTTGCGCATTTTCCGTCTGTGCGTGCTGCTGCCAGCTCACGCTCACCGAACGCAGCAGCGCGATGAGCGACGCCGGCGTCGCCAGCAAAATCCGCTTCTCCGCCGCCCAGACAATCAAATCGTGATCGCCCTCCAGCGCCGCGCTGAACAGCGATTCCGCCGGCACGAACAGCACGACGTAATCCAGCGCGTTCGGGAACTGGCGCGGATAATCGCGGTCGGCCAGTGCCTTGATGGTGCCTTTCAATTTCGCCGCGTGTGCCGCCAATGCTTCGGCGCGTTTCACCGGCTCGGCGGATTCCAGCGCGTTCAGAAAATCAAAATCCGGCACCTTCGCGTCCACGATGATGAAGCGGTCGCCCGGCAATTTTACAATGAGATCCGGCCGGGTTTCGCCCGATGCCGTCTGCTCCGTGAAATCGCAATGCGCGCTCATGCCCGCCGCCTCGACGACGCGCCGCAGCGTCTCCTCGCCCCAGCGCCCGCGCGCTTGGTTCGAGTGCAGCACCAGCCGGAACTGCTGCGTCTCCTGCGCGAGCGACTGGTTGGATTGCGCCAGCGTTTCCAAATGCTTTTTGACCTCGCCGAGGGCGGATGACTGTGCGGCGCTGCTCGACTGCAAATTTTTCTGATACGTCTCCAACTGCTGCTTGAGCGGTTCGACCAAACCTTTGATCGCTTCCTGCCGCTGCGCCAAATCGCCCTTGGCGGTCTCCTGAAATTTCCCGAAGCTCTGTTCCGCCAGCCGCAAAAATTCCGGCGCGGACTGCTTCAGCGCGTCGGCGCTCAACGCCTTGAACGTGTCGCGCAAATCGGCCAGCGCTTTTTCCTGCAAAACCCTTTGTTCTGCCAGCAGTTTTTCCGCCGCGTCCTGCCTGGCCTCCGCTCCCGCGCGCGCGTTGCCGGTTTCCGCCAGTTGCGAACGAAGCTGCGCCAGTTCCGACTCGCGCTGCCTGATTTGATCGCGCAATTCATTTTCCAATCGCGCCTCGGAACGCGCGCCGCGCCAGAGCAGCCAGCCGATGACAATTCCCAGCGCAATGCCGGTGAGCAGCGCGATCAAAAGTTGAATTCCAAACGGCATAAATTCATTGGTGGGGCGAGCGTCCTCGCGAGCCGAATCAAAACGGCGGCTCGTCAGGAGCCTCGCCCCACCGGTAATCAAAAATGTGCGATGACCTCGATTTCCACGTTCGCGCCCTTCGGCAACGCGGCAACCTGGACCGCGGAGCGTGCCGGGAAATCGTTCGTGAAATGCCTCGCGTAAACCTCGTTCATCCCGGCGAAGTCGGCAAGGTTCGTCATGAAAACCGTGCTTTTGACGACGCTGGCGAACGTCAGCTTTTGGTCGTCCAAAATGACCTTCACATTTTGGAGCACGCGCTCGGTTTGGACTTTGATGTCGCCGGTGACGAGGTTGCCGGTTTGCGGGTCAATCGGGATTTGTCCGGCGCAGAAAAGCAGGTCGCCGACGCGCACGGCGTGGTTATACGGACCGACCGCCGCCGGCGATTTTACGGGTTTGATGATTGTGATGATTGTCTTGGTCGCCATAAATTTGACGGGTCAAGTCTTGCGGCTTTGGGCGCACGGGTCAAGAAAACCGCGCGGGTTTTGTCGTCAAGGTTTTCATTCGCCCGGCAACGGTGGCGCTGCTATCCTGCGCGGCCAAATAAATGTTTGTTTCGCAAAATAATTCCGACGCTCTCGCGCAACTGAAGGCCGCTGCCGCGATTCTTGAAAAGGCCGTTGCCGATCGCGCGCTGCTCGGCGAGCTTTCGGAGACGGAACGGACAAGGCTGCTTACGGCGGCGGGTGCGGTTTATTGTCCTGATGTGAATGAACGGCGACGGCTCGTCAAGGCAACGGTGCGCCGGCGCAAGGCGGAAAAAATCAAACGCGACGAATCCAAGCTGAACGAGACGGGCATTCGCAAACTGCGCCGCGAAAAGGTTTTCACCACACCGAACATTTTGCCGCCGAAAAACTTTGCGCAACGGGAAGTCACCGGCAATCCAGACTTCCGCGAAGTCGTCGAGCCGCAGAATTGCTACATCTGCAAACAGGATTACTCGACCCTCCATCATTTCTACGACCAGCTTTGCCCGAAGTGCGCGGAACTGAATTATTTCAAGCGCACGGAATCCGCCGACCTGCGCGGCCGTGTGGCACTGCTCACCGGCGGGCGCGTGAAGATTGGTTATCAGGCCGGCATCAAACTATTGCGGGCTGGGGCGCAGCTCATCGTCTGCACTCGCTTTCCTCGCGATTCGGCGCTGCGCTATGCGGCGGAACCGGATTTTAAGGAGTGGGGCCACCGGCTGGAAATTTTTGGTTTGGACCTGCGCCACACGCCGAGCGTGGAGGCGTTCTGCAAACATCTGCTCAACACGCGCTCGCGGCTGGACTTCATCATCAACAACGCCTGCCAGACCGTGCGGCGGCCACCGGATTTTTACGCGCACATGATGGAGCGCGAGAACGGGTCGTTGCACGACTTGCCACCTGACGCGGCCAAGCTGCTTGGCGCCTACGAAGGTTTGCGCGGCTATCACATTTTGCCGGAAGGTGGGGCGGCTCGCGAGGACGCCCGCCCCACCGGCGCAGCGTCTCTGATTGGTGGGGCGAGTGTCCCCACGAGCCGCGTGGGCCAAGTGCAGGATATTTCCAAACTCGCTGGTCTCGCCCACGCCGCCGCGCTGTCGCAAGTTCCATTGCTGCCTGAAGAGTTGGCCGCGCAGAAGGCCTTGTTTCCGCAGGGCCGGCTCGATCAAGATTTGCAACAGGTGGATTTGCGCGGGCACAACTCGTGGCGTTTTCTCATGCATGAAGTGCCCACGGTGGAACTGCTCGAAGTTCAGCTCGTCAACGCCGTCGCGCCGTTCATCCTCAACGCGCGGCTCAAGCCGCTGATGCTCCGCACGCCGGAGCGCGACAAGCACATCGTCAACGTCTCGGCGGTGGAGGGGCAGTTTTACCGGAAGTTTAAGACCACCCGGCATCCGCACACGAACATGGCCAAGGCCGCGCTCAACATGATGACGCGCACCGCCGCCGCCGATTACCACGCCGACGGCATTCACATGAACGCCGTGGACACCGGCTGGGTGACGGACGAAGACCCGGCGCATATCGCCGAGCGCAAAGTGGCGGAGCATCGCTTCCATCCGCCACTGGACATCGTGGACGGCGCGGCGCGCATCGTGGACCCGATCATCGCCGGCTTCAACACCGGCACGCACCTCTGGGGAAAATTTCTGAAGGACTACCGCGAAACGGATTGGTGAGGGCGAACGGATCCACCACTGCGAACTAAATTTAATTCGTAACGAGCGGAGTTGCTTCATCAAGCCGCTCCCTAAATTTTGTGACGATCGCGCGTTTGTTCAGAGGTATTTAGCCAAAATTGGATTCAACGCGGTCACGGTTTTCTTCGGCCAGAATTTTTTGTCGGTCAGAATGGCGTGTTTCAGCGCGGAATGGCATGACCATTCTGGTTCGGCAGGAATTTTTGCAACGGCGGCGGCGACGATTTTTTTTGCGGTGTCTGCGTTGCGATGGAGATTGGCGATGATCATTTCGAGCGTGACGTGTTCGTCTTCCTTCCAGCAGTCATAATCGGTGGACATGGCGAGTGTCGCGTAGGCGATTTCCGCCTCGCGGGCGCACTTGGCCTCGCCGAGATTCGTCATGCCGATGACATCGTAACCGTCCGCATGGTTCGTGAGCGATTCGGCGCGGGTGCTGAACGCCGGGCCTTCCATGTTGACGTAAGTGCCTCCGTCGTGGGCGGTCGCGCCGCAGCTTCGCGCCGTTTTTAGCAAGATTTGTCGCAGTTCCTCGCAGATCGGTCGCGCGAATGCGACGTGCGCCACGATGCCGCGCCCGAAAAAGGTGTGCGCGAGCGACTGTTTTGTGCGGTCTAAAAATTGGTCAATGACGACGATGTCGCACGGCTTGTATTTTTCCTGCAACGAGCCGACGGCGCTGACGCTGATGATCCATTGCACACCGAGTTTCTTCATCGCCCAGATGTTGGCTCGATGGTTCAGCTCGCCGGGCAGGATCCGGTGCCCGCGTCCGTGCCGGGGGAGAAAAACCACTTCGCGTCCGGCAAGCCTGCCCGTGAGCAGATCGTCAGAGGGCTGGCCGAACGGGGTTTTGATTTTCACCCATTTCTGGTTCGTGAAACCTTCGATGCCGTAAAGTCCGGTGCCGCCGATGATGCCGATGCGATGCTTTGACATGGGCGATTAATAGCATTTCAATGCAAAGGGCCGCCAGCATTTTCCCCGCTGGCGCTGGCGGGATGATTTGGTAAGCTGGGTCATGGAATTATTTAATCGCATTCTCAAAACGGCGGTTGAGGGCGGCGCCTCGGACGTGCATTTGAAGATTGGCACGCCGGTCATTTTCCGCATCAGCCGTGAACTGGTCGCCATAGATTCCCCGTTTCCGACGGTGGACTGGATGAACAAAATCGTCGAGGAAATCACGCCCGTGCATTTGAAGAAGCGGCTGAACGAGGAGCGTGAAGTTGATTTTTCCTACTACATTCCAAACGTCGGCCGTTTTCGCACCAATCTTTTCCAGCAGCGCAGCCAGTGGTGTCTGGCGATGCGTTTTGTCAAAACCCTCGTGCCGAGCTTTCAGGAACTTGGATTGCTGGAGCAAATCAAGAAGGTCGCGGAGTCGTCCCGCGGCATTGTCCTGCTGGCGGGCTCAACCGGTTGCGGCAAATCCACGACGCTCGCGGCGATGGTCGAGCACATCAACAACAATTTCAAAAAACACATCATCACGCTCGAAGATCCGGTGGAATACGCCTTCGAAGACAATCAATCCGTCATCGAGCAGCGCGAAATCGGCCTCGACACGCTTTCATTTCATTACGCGCTCAGAAACATCCTGCGCCAGGATCCGGACGTGATCATGATTGGCGAAATGCGCGACGACATCAGCTTCGCCGCCTCGATGAGCGCCGCCGACACGGGGCATCTGGTTTTGTCCACGCTGCACACGACGAACGCGTCGCAATCCATCACGCGCATCCTGGATTTCTTCAAGGCCGAGGAGCGTGAGCAAATCCGACGGCAGCTCGCCACGACGCTGCGCGGGGTGATTTGCCAGCGCATGATCACCACGGTGGACGGCAAGCTGACGCCCGCGCTGGAAATCATGCTCAACACGCCGCTGGTGAGAAAATTGATTGAGGAAAACCGGCTGGACAAACTGCCCGCCGCCATCGAAACCGGCACGGATGACGGGATGCTCACGTTCAACCAGTCGCTGTTCAATCTGGTCAAGGCCGGGCGGGTGACGGAGAAGGAAGCCCTGTCCAAGGCCAGCAATCCGCAGGCGCTGGAAATGAATTTCAAAGGCATTTTCCTCGACGAAGGCCGGCGAATCATCAGTTGAGATTTCGCGAGCGCCGGCATTCCGCCGGCGCGATTCCAGTTGACACGCCGGGCAGAGGCTTGGCGTTCAGGAAGAAATGGCGTTGACTTAATGCCGACTTGTTTTATCGTGTATTTTAATGAGGGTTTCAAAGAAAACCGATTACGCTTTGCGCGCCTTGTTCACGCTCGTGGAACACTTCGGCGGCGCACCGATACCGATTCGCGAACTCGCGCGGCGCAATGATGTTCCCAAGCGCTTTCTGGAGCAAATCATGCTGGATCTCAAGGCGCAGGGCTGGGTGGACAGCGCCGCCGGAATCCGAGGCGGTTATGTGCTCGCAAAAAATCCCGCCAAAATCACACTGGGCGAGGTGGTGCGGCATTTTGACGGCATTTTGGCGCCAATTGACTGTGTTTCGCTCACCGGCTACCAGCGTTGTTCGCAGGAACCGGTCTGCCGGTTCCGCCGCGTTTTTCTCGACGCGCGGAATTATGTGACCGTTTTGATGGACCAGGCGACGCTGGCTGAGGTGGCCAAGGGCGCGCCGGTTTCCAAACACGAGGTTTCCGCCGGTTTCATCGGCGGGGAAGGCATTTAAAAATATTTTCAAAAAACCGTTGACAGTATCTGGAATTTGTGAAAAATGACGACATAACAAGTCGTTATTAGACTGTTGAAAGAAAATTGAGATGAATGCGTTAAAAGTCAATCTGGGCGAAAGTGACACCGGGAAATCCGGCTGGCTGGACATTGTTCGGCGGCAGGTTGAAACTTTGCATTACGGTGTCGTGCAAATTGTGGTGCATGATTCACAGGTCACGCAGATTGACAAGACCGAGCGCGTGCGTTTGGAACGTCCGCACGGGGAGGGTGTATAAGCCGACCGGCAATTCCGGAGGCAAAACTGGAAACTAACACGAGCCACTGACTGGACAACCGGAGGTTGCATGAAAATGAAAAACATAAAACATGAAATTCAATCAGTTGTTCGTCGCAGCACTCGCGTGGTTGCAATTTAACGCCGTTTCATTTGCCGCGGACGACACGGCAACAAACAACACTGTGGACATTGAAACCTTGAAACAGCAAATCCAGAATCTGGACCAGAAGATCCGCATTCTTGAACGCCAGCGCGAACTGGACAAGGATGATACCGCGACGGCGGCGAAGGCGCAGCCCAAAATTTCCCTGGGCGCAAGCGGCTTCAGCTTCAGCTCGGCGGATTCGAACTTCGTCGCCTCGCTGCACGGCCTGGTGCAGGTGGACAGCCGGACGTTCCGGCATGACAACAATGTGCCGGGCAACGACAGCATTCTGTTGCGGCGGGCGCGCCCGATTTTTTCGGGCACGGTCTATCATGATTTCGATTTTCAATTCACGCCGGAATTTGGCAACGGCGCGCCGGGTGCCGCCAGTGCGGCCACGACGCCGAGCATTTATGACGCCTATGTGAATTACCGTTACTCGCCGGCGCTGCAATTTCAGGCGGGCAAATTCAAGGCGCCCGTTGGTCTGGAGTATTTGCAGTCCGATTCGTTTATGTTCTTCAACGAGCGCTCGCTGGCCACGGACTTGATTCCGGGCCGCGATCTGGGCTTTGAGCTGCACGGCGACCTTGACGGCGGGGTGTTGAGCTATTCGGCGGGCATTTTCAACGGAGTGGGCGACGGGCAGAGAAATACCAGCAACACCGCGTTTCAGGACAACCGCGAGTTTGATGCGCGATTGTTTGTGCAGCCGTTCAAAACATCCCAAACCGTGGCGCTGCAAAATCTCGGCGTTGGCGTCGGCGGCAGTTGGGGCACGTCGTCCATCACCAACACGCTTGGTCTGCCGAACACCACGGGCGGCACGTTGCCAGGCTTTTACACGGACGGGCAGCAGCAATTTTTTGCCTACAATCCGGCTTCCGGCGGGGTCGTGGCCAGCGGCACACACTGGAGGCTTTCGCCCCAGGCATATTATTATTACGGCCCGTTTGGGTTGCTGGGCGAGTATGTGATTTCGGATCAGGGGATCAAGAATAGTGCCACTCTCAAAACTGCAGATTTGGAAAACACTGCTTGGGACATCGCCGCCGGCTGGGTGTTGACGGGTGAAGACGCCACGTTCAACGGCGTGACGCCGCGTCATCCGTTCGATCCGCGAAACGGTGGCTGGGGCGCGTTGCAACTGGTGGCGCGCTACGCGGAATTGGACGTGGACAAGGCGGCGTTCCCGGCTTTTGCCAATCCGGCCACATCGGCTTCGGAGGCGCACGCCTGGGCGGTGGGGTTGAACTGGTATCTCAACAAAAACATCCGCGTGAACACGAGTTTTTCGCGCACGACCTTCACGGGCGGTGGTGGTGCGGGTGCGAGCGTGCCGGCGGCGGTGACACAGCATCCCGAGGACGTGTTTTTCACCCGAATCCAATTATCGTTTTAATCGCCGCATAAAACTGAAAATTCAAACATGAAAACCATTCTAAAAATTCTGCTGGCTTCGACGCTCGCCGTTTCCGCGGGCGCGAAGGAAATCAAACTGCTCAACGTCTCCTACGACCCGACGCGCGAGTTGTATCAGGATTACAACGCCGCGTTCGCCAAATATTGGAAGGCCAAGACCGGCGACGATGTGAGCGTTTCGCAATCGCATGGCGGCTCCGGCAAACAGGCGCTGTCCGTCATCAACGGACTCGAAGCTGACGTGGTGACGCTCGCCCTGGCGTATGACATTGACGCGATTTCGCAGCAGGCGAAGTTGCTGCCAGCCGACTGGCAGAAACGTCTGCCCAACAACAGCACGCCCTACACCTCGACGATCGTGTTTCTGGTTCGCAAGGGGAATCCCAAGAACATCAAGGATTGGAACGATGTGGTGAAACCGGGCGTGACCGTTGTCGTGCCGAACCCGAAAACCTCCGGCGGCGCGCGCTGGGCGTATCTAGCGGCTTACGCCTACGCGCTGGAAACTTTTGGCCACGACGACGCGAAGGCCAGGGACTTCATCGCGAAGCTCTACAAAAACGTGCCGGTGCTGGATTCCGGCGCTCGCGGCTCGACCATCACGTTCGCGCAGCGCGGCATCGGCGACGTGCTGCTCGCGTGGGAAAACGAGGCGCACCTGGCGCTCAAGGAATTTGGCGCGGACAAGTTTGACATCGTCACGCCGCCGCTGAGCATCCTGGCCGAGCCGCCGGTGGCCGTCGTTGACAAGGTCGTCGCGCGGCACGGCACGCAGGCCGTCGCGCAGGCGTATCTGGAATATCTTTATTCGGACGAGGGGCAGGAAATCGCGGCGAAAAATTTCTACCGCCCGCGCAACGAAGCCATCGCCGCCAAATACGCCGCCAATTTTACGCCGTTGAAACTGGTCACGGTGGATCAGGAATTTGGCGGCTGGACCAAGGCGCAGAAAACCCATTTCGCCGACGGCGGCGTTTTTGACCAAATCTTCCAACCATCAAATTAATTTGTGATTTCTCCGGCAGGGCGGCGGCCCGCCTCATCGGGCCGCCGCCACTCGCAAAAGAAAACCAACACCAAGCTTAAATCGCCATGACCATCGCCGACGCTCCGTTCAAACTTGCGACCCAATCGCCGCGCGCCCGCCGCCGCTCCATTGCCGAGCTGCTCGCGCCGCTCGAAAAAATCGCCGCCGATTCGGCGAATCTGGTCGCGAATCACGAGGCGCGTTTTGAAACCGGCGGCGAGGCGTATGAATTGCCGCGCTACCTCTTCGTCGGGCCGAAGGGCGGCGACACGCCGATCCGGGTTGGCATTTTCGCCGCCATTCACGGCGACGAGCCGGAAGGCGCGCACGCGATTGTTCAATTCATCAAACTGCTCGAAGCGAAACCGGAGCTGGCCGCCGGTTACTACCTGTCATTTTATCCGGTTTGCAATCCGACCGGTTTCGAGGACGGCACAAGATTTTCGCGCGGCGGAAAAGATTTGAACCGTGAGTTTTGGAAGAGCTCCGACCAGCCGGAAGTCCGGCTGTTGCAGGCGGAACTCATTTCGCGTTCGTTCAACGGCATCATTTCGCTGCACACCGACGACACGAGCGACGGCTTTTACGGCTTCGCCCACGGCGCGATGCTGACGAAGCATCTGATTGAACCCGCGTTGCAGGCCGTCGGAAAACTGCTCGCGCGCAACGAGCGCCAGGCCATTGACGGCTTTCGCGCCCGCAACGGCGTCATTTCCGACAAATACGACGGCATCTTGAGCGCGCCGCCGAAGGTGCGCCCGCGCCCGTTTGAAATCATTCTGGAAACACCCGCCGCGCCGCCGGCTTTTGTCAAAGAAAGCGCGCTGGTTGTGGCGCTCAAAACCATTTTGACCGAATACCGGCAATTTATCGCCTACGCACCCAATTTGTGACGACACAATTTTACGCCCACCGGAAAACTGGAGGCGAAATGAACTACTCCAATCCGCATCAGACTGACCGGACCGCCGGAGGTTTGCTGGCAACAAAATTAACAGCAAATATGAAAGCCTACCGATACGTCCGTGAAGAAAAAATCAACCAACGTCAGCGAAACCGCTCCGTCACCGCCCTTGCCGCGCTGCTGGTTGCAGCCGCCTGGAATGTGAACGCGGATGAAACACAAACCAACGCGCCTCCGGCGCAACCGACCTCCGAAGCCAAAACCGCCGAAAAGGGCGCGCCGCTGCCGCTGCATCAGATCGAAGGCAACGGCGGCATTTTCGCCACGTTGTCGGCCTACATCGTCAACCCGCCGCGCAATGGCGAGGCGGTCGGGCGGCCCAGCGTCGGCTTTGCCTACGTCAACCTCGGCTCCGATAAAAATCTCGAGGCGTTGACGCTCACCGAATCGCCTTTCAGCCGCTTGGAACTCGGCTACGGCTGGGATCACCTCGGCCTGGGCGACCTGCCGCTGGCGTTGAGAAACGCGGGCCTGGTCAATTATCATCAGGACGAGGTTCAACTGCACAACTTTAACGCGCGCTTCCAGATATTGAAGGAAAACGATTTCGACCAGAAATGGATTCCCGCGCTGACCGCCGGCGTGCATTACAAATACAACGACGGCATCAGCGAGGTGAGAAGTGAAGTCGCGAAGGATGCCGGCACGGACTTGATGGGCAACGCCGGCCTCTCGCGTCAGCAAGGCGTGGATTACACGCTCTACGCCTCGAAACTGTTCACGCAACTGCCTCGGCCGGTGCTGCTCGAATTCGGCGGACGCGCCACCGAAGGCGTCTGGGAGGGCCTGGGCGGATTCACCGACAGCTACAACTTTGTCTTTGAAGGCAACGTGGTGGTGTTCGTCACCAGCAATTTCGCGCTGGCGGCGGAATACAAACAGCAACCGCGCGATTATCAGGCCATCGGTAATTTGGTGCGGAAGGAAGGCGACTGGTGGACGATTGACGCCGCCTACGTCGTCAACAAACACCTGACGCTCGCGGCGGGCTACGGTCACTTCGGCAACGTGTTGAACGACGAGGCCAACGGCGTCTGGGGCATCACGACAAAATGGGAATTCTAAATGCCAAAACGATTCAGGCTGGGGGTGGCACCGGTGTCCGCCTTTGCGGCAACGTGGTGGTTCCTCCGCGCGCTCCGTTTTGCGTCGCCGGGCCGCCTCCAGCCCAAATCAAGCAAATTTAACCTGTAAAATTTATGAGTAAAATCTACAACGACATCACGGAAACCATCGGCAACACGCCGCTGGTGCGGCTGAACCGCACGGCGAAGAAACATGGCGCCCTTGCCGACGTGCTGCTCAAGCTCGAATTCTTCAACCCGCTTTCCAGCGTGAAGGACCGCATCGGCGTCGCGCTGATTGACGCCGGCTTCAAGGCGGGCAAGATCAACCCGGACACCGTCATCATCGAGCCGACCAGCGGCAACACCGGCATCGCGCTGGCGTTCGTCGCGGCGGCCAGGGGATTGAAACTGATTTTGACGATGCCCGAAACCATGAGCATCGAGCGCCGGAAGCTGTTGAAAATTCTCGGTGCAAAACTTATTTTGACGGAGGGCGCGAAAGGGATGAAAGGCGCCATCGCCAAGGCCGAGGAATTGAACCGGCAGATCCCGAACAGCTTCATTCCGCAGCAGTTCACGAATCCGGCCAACCCGGAAATTCACCGCAAGACGACCGCCGAGGAAATCTGGCGCGACACCGACGGCAAGGTGGATTTCGTCGTGGCGGGCGTGGGCACCGGCGGCACGATCACCGGCGTGGCGGAAGTCATCAAGCAGCGCAAGCCGTCATTCAAGGCGGTGGCCGTGGAGCCGTCGAAGTCACCGGTGATTTCCGGCGGTGCAGCCGGTCCGCACAAATTGCAGGGCATTGGCCCGGGTTTTGTTCCGGGGAATTTGAACACCAAAATAGTGGACGAGGTCATCAAAGTGAACGAGGACGATTCCGGGCCGGTTTCGAAGGAGGTCAACCAGTTCGACGGCATTCCGGTGGGTATTTCCAGCGGCGCGGCGGTCTGGGCTGCACTGCAAGTGGCCAAGCGCCCGGAAAACAAGGGCAAAACCATCGTCGCCATCGTGCCGTCGTCGGCCGAACGCTACCTTTCGACGTGGCTGTTCGCCGACATCAACACAGACGCCGATGACGTCAGCAATCTCTTTTCACACGATACATAATTGCATTCAACCAGTTCCGTAATATCATTAACAAACAATAACCATTAACAATATAGAGTATGAGCAATCAAACGAAAGGTCTCAGCACGCTGGCGCTGCACGCCGGTCAAACCCCCGATCCCACCACCGGCTCGCGCGCGGTGCCGATTTACCAGACGACATCCTACGTCTTCAAAAGCACCGAGCACGCGGCGAATCTGTTCGCGCTGAAGGAATTCGGGAACATCTACACGCGCATCATGAACCCGACCACCGACGTTTTCGAGCAGCGCATCGCCGCGCTGGAAGGCGGCACCGGTGCGCTGGGCATGGCGTCCGGTTCGGCGGCCATCACGTTCGCGCTGCTCGCCATCACGCGGGTGGGTGACGAGATTGTGGCCGGCGACAACCTGTATGGCGGCACCTACGCGCTGTTCCACTACACGTTTCCCAAGCTCGGTCGCACGGTGAAATTCGTGAATTCGCGCGACCCGGAGGCGTTCCGCAAGGCCATCACGCCCAAGACCCGGGCGATTTACGCCGAGACCATCGGCAATCCGAAGCTGAACGTCCCCGACTTCGAGGCGCTCGCCAAGATCGCGCACGAAAACGGCATCCCGCTGGTGATTGACAACACCGTCGGCGTCGGCTTGGTCCGTCCGTTTGAGCACGGCGCGGACATCATTGTCGCCTCGGCCACAAAATACATCGGCGGCCACGGCACCAGCATCGGCGGCGTCATCGTGGATTCCGGCAAGTTCCAGTGGAACAACGGCAAGTTCCCGGAATTCACCGAACCCGATCCGAGCTATCACGGCCTGGTTTACTGGGACGCGTTGAGCAACGTGCCCGGCATGGGCAACGTCGCCTTCATCCTCAAGGTGCGCGTGACGCTGCTGCGCGACATCGGTGCGTCGTTGAGTCCGTTCAACTCGTTCCTCTTTTTGCAGGGACTGGAAACACTGCCGTTGCGCCAGAAGCAGCATTCCGCCAACGCGCTCGAAATCGCCCAATGGCTGAAAACGCATCCGCTCGTCAAATGGGTGGTCTATCCCGGCCTGCCGGACGATTCGGGCCACAAGGTCGCCGCGAAATATCTCAAGCGCGGCTTCGGCGGCCTCGTCGGCTTTGGCATCAAGGGCGGCCTCGAATCCGGCAAGAAATTCATCAACTCGGTGAAATTGCTGTCGCATCTGGCCAACATCGGCGACGCCAAGAGCCTGGTGATTCATCCGGCCTCGACGACGCACTCGCAGTTGTCGCCCGCCGAGCTGGAAGAAACCGGCGCGACGCCGGATTACATCCGGCTCTCCATCGGTTTGGAGGATGCGGAAGACATCAAGGCGGACATTGACCAGGCATTGCGAATTGCCGCAGCATGACGGAAACAAAATGAACCGGATTGGGTTTTAATGCAGATGACAAAAGAACCGGCCAGCCCCGCTCAAGGCGATCTTCAGGACCAGAAGGTCACGAATTACAAGTCGCCATTGGGTGTGACGCGGACGGAAACCGTCACGCTGCCGGGGCTGCGAACCCAGTCCGGTTTCATGTTTGACCGGGTCGAAGTTTCATTTCAAACGCTTGGAAATCTCTCGTCCGAAAAGGACAATGCCGTCCTGATCTGCCACGCGCTGTCCGGCGACGCGCATGTGGCCGGCATGAATCCCGAAACCGGCCGGCCCGGCTGGTGGGATTATCATGTCGGCCCCGGCAAGGCGATTGACACCGACCGGTTCTTCGTGATTTGCAGCAGCGTGCTGGGCGGTTGCAACGGCAGCACCGGTCCGGCGTCGCCGAATCCCAAGACCGGCAGGCCTTACGCGATGGATTTTCCGCCCGTGACCATTCGCGACATGGTGGCGGTGCAGACGCGGTTGATCCGGCATCTCGGCATCGAGCGGCTCTTTGCCGTCGTGGGCGGTTCGATGGGCGGAATGCAGGCGCTGGTCTGGGCGCTGGATCACCCGGAGCTGGTGCACACCTGCATTCCGATTGCGACCTGCACGGCGCACAGCGCGATGCAGATCGCGTTCAACGAAATCGGCCGGCGCGCCATCATCACCGATCCCGACTGGAACGGCGGCAATTACACCGCCGCCCGCCGGCCCAGTCATGGCCTGGCCGTGGCGCGCATGGTGGGGCACGTGACTTATTTGAGCGAATTTGCCATGACCCGGAAGTTCGGGCGGAAACCGCAGATTCAACCCCAGACCGACGAGGATTCGCCGGCGGATTTCTCGGTCGAAGGCTACCTCCATCATCAGGGGCAAAGTTTCGTCAAACGGTTCGACCCCAATTCCTATCTCTACCTCACCAAGGCGCTGGACCAGTTTGAACTGTTTGAAAACGTCCCGGTCGCGGACGCCCTGCGCCGCGTGCGTGCGCATTTCCTGGTCATCTCGTTCGCGTCCGACTGGCTTTACCCGCCGCCGCAATCGCGCGACCTGGTCCGCCTGCTCAAGCGCGCCAACGTCCCCGTGACCTACATCAATCTCGAAACAGAATACGGCCACGACTCGTTTCTGATCGAGAACCCGGCCTTTGCAAACGTCCTGGGCCATTATCTGGAAAACGAATACCGCCAGCGGCGGAGTTGAATCATGCATCCCGGCATTTACGAAACGGTTTTGCGCTGGATTCCCGAAAAATCCCGCGTGCTGGATTTGGGCGCCGGCGACGGCGCGTTTCTCGCCCGGCTGGTCCGGGAACGGCAGGTGGCGGGCGAGGGCGTGGAAAAGGATTCCGCGCTGGTCGCGCGCTGCGTCGAACGCGGGCTGGTGGTGCACCAGAGCGACATCGCGGACGGCCTGGACCAATACGGCGACCACACCTTTGATTCCGTGCTGCTGCTCGGCACGTTTCAGGAGCTGGTCCTGCCGGCGGAAATTCTCCGCGAGGCGTTCCGCGTGGGACGCGACGTCATTGTCGCCTACACCAATTTCGCCCACGTTCGCGTGCGCCTGCAAATGCTCTTCCAGGGGCGCGCTCCCATCACCCGCTCGCTGCCGCAGCCGTGGTATCGCACGTCGAACCTGCATTTTCTTTCCGTCCTGGATTTTCAGCAGTTTTCCCGCGACCTCGGCTTTCGCGAGGCCGACCGCGCCTTTTTCAACGCGCGCGGCGCGGTCCGTTTTCTGCCCAACCTCCGCGCGGAGGAGGCGGTCAGCCGGCTTCGCGTTGAGGCAGTTTCTCCGTCTTCCATTCCAGCAAAACCGGGAAAAACAAGGGACGAAACCTATCAAATCTGAACCATAAAATCTATGTCACACATTTACAACGACATCACGGAAACGATTGGCAACACGCCGCTGGTGCGGCTGAACCGCACGGCGAAAAATCACGGCGCCCTTGCCGACGTGCTGCTCAAGCTCGAATTCTTCAACCCGCTCTCCAGCGTCAAGGACCGCATCGGCGTGGCACTGATTGACGCCGGCTTCAAGGCGGGCAAGATCAACCCGGACACCGTCATCATCGAGCCGACCAGCGGCAACACCGGCATCGCGCTGGCGTTTGTCGCGGCGGCCAGGGGATTGAAGCTGATTTTGACGATGCCGGAAACAATGAGCATTGAACGCCGGAAGCTGTTGAAAATTCTCGGCGCAAAACTCGTGCTCACCGAGGGGGCGCAAGGCATGAAGGGTGCCATCGCCAAAGCCGAGGAGTTGAACCGGCAGATTCCCAACAGCTTCATTCCGCAGCAGTTTTCCAATCCGGCCAACCCGGAGATTCATCGCAAGACGACCGCCGAGGAAATCTGGCGCGACACGGATGGCAAGGTGGATTTCGTTGTGGCGGGCGTGGGCACCGGCGGGACGATCACCGGTATTGCGGAAGTCATCAAGCATCGCAAGCCGTCGTTCAAGGCGGTGGCCGTGGAGCCGTCGAAGTCGCCGGTGATTTCCGGCGGCGCGGCCGGGCCGCACAAGCTGCAAGGACTCGGCGCGGGATTCATCCCCGGCAATCTCAATGTCAAAATCGTGGACGAAACCATCCAGGTGAACGAGGACGATTCCGGGCCGGTTTCGAAGGAGGTCAACCAGCTCGACGGCATTCCGGTGGGCATTTCCAGCGGGGCGGCGATTTGGGCGGCGTTGCAAGTGGCCAAGCGCCCCGAAAACAAGGGCAAAACCATCGTGGTGATTGTCCCGTCGTCCAGCGAACGCTACCTTTCGACATGGCTGTTCGCCGACATCAACACGGATTCGGACGACATCAGCAGCCTGCTGACGTTGCCGTAAAGTTTTCTGCTTTGGCGGTTTCAAGACATTGTGGAGATCAGACGAACAGGAGTGAAAAAATTCGATGTGCTGCCGGGCTTCAAATTGACGCTCGGCTGCACGCTGTTTTATCTGGGGCTGATCGTGCTCATTCCGCTGGCGGCGACGTTCGGCAAGACGGCGTCGCTCTCGTGGGAGCAGTTCTGGCACGCGGTCGCCTCGCCAGCGGCGCTGGCGGCGTTCCGCCTGAGTTTTGGCGTCTCGTTTTTCGCCGCGCTGGTGAACCTGGTCTTCGGCCTGCTCGTCGCGTGGGTGCTGGTGCGCTATCAATTCTGGGGCCGGCGGCTGATGGACGCGCTGGTGGATCTGCCATTCGCGCTGCCGACGGCGGTGGCGGGCATTTCGCTCGCGGCGGTCTATGCGCAAAACGGCTGGGTGGGCCGGTGGTTCGCGCCGTTTGGAATTAAGATATCCTACACGAGCCTGGGCATTTTTGTCGCGCTCACGTTCATCGGACTGCCGTTTGTCGTCCGCACGGTCCAGCCGGTGCTGGAGGAATTCGACGTTGAAATCGAGGAGGCCGCCGCCACCCTCGGCGCGAACCGCTGGAAAACTTTCTGGCGCGTCATCCTGCCGATGGTGATGCCCGCGCTGCTCACCGGCTTTGCGCTCGCCTTCGCCCGCGCCCTCGGCGAATACGGCTCGGTCGTCTTCATCTCCAGCAACATCCCGATGAAGTCACAGATTGTCCCGCTGCTGATCATGAACAAGCTGAACCAGTTCGATTACGCCGGCGCCACCGCGCTGGCCGTCGTCATGCTGGTGATTTCCTTCCTGTTCCTGTTCGCCATCAATTATCTGCAATGGCGCAGCAGCCGCCACCGCGCGCAACCTTGATTCATGCAGGCACCCTCCACATTTCATGCGCCGCGCCACGTCCGCCGGTGCGGTCCGACGACCGAGCCGCTGTTCGTGCGCTGGCTGCTGATCGCGGCCGCCCTGGTGTTCCTCGGCCTGTTTCTCGTCGTGCCGCTGGTCGCTGTTTTCGTGGGCGCCTTTGCCAAAGGCGCCGGCCATTATTTTCACACGCTCTCCGATCCGATGACCGTGAGCGCCATCAAGCTGACGCTGCTCACCGCGGCGATTGTGGTTCCGCTGAACTGCGTTTTCGGCGTCGTGGCGGCATGGGCGATTGCGAAATTTGACTTCCCGTTCAAAAACATTTTGACTACGCTGATTGACCTGCCGTTTTCCGTCTCGCCGGTGATTGCGGGCTTGATTTACGTCCTGGTGTTCGGCGCGCAGGGCTGGTTCGGCCCGTGGCTCATCGCGCACAACATCCGGATCATTTACGCCGTGCCGGGCATCGTGCTGGCGACTCTTTTTGTGACGTTTCCGTTTGTCGCGCGCGAATTGATTCCGCTCATGCAGGCGCAGGGCCGCACCGAGGAGGAGGCCGCGCGCGTGCTGGGCGCCAGCGGCTGGCAGACGTTCTGGCGCGTGACGCTGCCCAACATCAAATGGGGGCTGCTCTACGGCGTGATTTTGTGCAACGCCCGCGCGATGGGCGAGTTCGGCGCGGTCTCGGTCGTCAGCGGCCACATCCAGGGCGTGACGGACACGATGCCGCTGCACATCGAGGTGCTTTACCAGGGCTATGATTCCGCCGGGGCGTTTGCCGTGGCGTCGCTTCTGGCGTTTCTGGCGCTCGTCACCATCGCGTTGAAGGCGTGGGTGGAGGGCAAGGGCGCCGCGCTGCATCCGCCCGGGGAGAAAATTTCCACATGAGCGTCGAAGTCCGCAACATCACGAAAAAGTTCGGCAAATTTGCCGCGCTCGACGACGTGAGCCTCAAGATCAATTCCGGCGAGCTCATCGCCCTGCTCGGCCCGTCCGGCTCCGGCAAGACGACACTGCTCCGCATCATCGCCGGGCTGGAATTTCCCGACAATGCCGGCGCGCAGGTCCTGTTTTACGGCGAGGACGTGACCGGCGCGCCCGCGCACAAGCGCCGCGCCGGTTTCGCGTTCCAGCACTACGCGCTGTTCCGGCACCTGGACGTTTTTGAGAACATCGCGTTCGGACTGCGCGTGCGCCCGTTCTTGACACGGCCCCGGGAGTCCGAAATCCGCGAGCGCGTGGAAAAACTCCTGAAGCTCGTCCAGCTTGAGTCCCTGGCGAAGCGGTTTCCCTCGCAGATTTCCGGCGGTCAGCGCCAGCGCGTCGCCCTCGCCCGCGCGCTGGCCGTGGAGCCGAGGGTGTTGCTGCTCGACGAGCCGTTCGGCGCGCTCGACGCGAAGGTTCGCAAGGATCTTCGCCAGTGGCTCCGCCAGTTGCACAGGGAAATTCACGTCACCACGCTTTTCGTCACACACGACCAGGAGGAGGCGCTGGAGGTGGCCGACCGCGTCGCCATTTTGCGCGGCGGGCGCATCGAGCAAATCGGCACGCCGGCGGAGATTTACGACCATCCCGCGACCCGGTTCGTCCACGATTTTCTCGGCAACGTCAATTCCTTTGCCGCGCCCCGGACCGTCGGCGAACAGTCGGTGTCCTCGACCGCGTTTGTGCGTCCGCACGACATCCGCGTCGTGCGCGAGCTGGCCGGCGAGGCCACGCTCAAGGCGCGCGTCAAGCGCTGCAACGCCGTCGGGCCGGTCGCGAACCTGGAACTGGAGCGGCTCGACACGGGCGAGCCGTTCACCGTGCAGTTGAGCAAGGAACAGTTCCGCGAATTGCGGCCGCAGCCGGGCGAGGAGGTTTTTGTGGAACTGCAAAACGTGAAAATCTTCCCCGACGATTATTCCATCTGAATTTTTGCCGTGCGCCTGTTCCGGTCCAAAACAAAAAAGGGGCCGGAACGGTTTCCCGCCCCGGCCTCAATTGCCGAATCCCATTTGAGCTTTCAGAATTTCAGCATTTGCCATGGTGGCCGTCCGCAAGGATTCAGTCCACGATTTTGGAGCCGGGCATGGACCAGTCGCTTTGACCGGTGCTGCCGCCCAGCGCCCGCGCCCGCACCTGATACACCGTGCCGGTGGTCAGACCCGCCAGCGTGATGGTGCGCGCCTGCGTGGAAAACATGGCCGTTGTCCATGCGCCGGTGCCGGTGCAAATCTGCACCTCGTAACCCACCGCGTTGGTGATCGGCGTCAGATGCACGTCCAGTTGCGTGGAGATGTCGTTGTCTATGCCCGTGATGGACGGCGCGTCCAGCGGCGACTGCGCGCGGTTGGTGCTGGCCGCCTGGTAGCCGGAGGAGAGCAGCATTGGCAAATTTGTGCGTGCCACCGTTTGGACGTAAAAACCATTGGCGTCCAGGCCTTCAAACGCAACCGCCAGCGCGGCGTTTTTCTCCGCCGTCTGCGGGGTTCCGGCATCCACGGCGGCTGCGATGGACGCCTGCAGGGAATTCATGCGCGTGGTCATGTCCACGGGCAACGTCGGGTCGGGCGGCACCGGCGGCGCCAGCGGCACCGGCGGTTTGGGAAACGCCGCGTTGCCCGTCATGCATTTGATGATCCAGGCCATGATTGACACCACCATGGACGCCGGCATTTTTTTGTAGCCCAGGCTGACGCGGTTGTTTTTTGTGTTTGATGTGTTCATTTTCCTTCAACTTTCGTTTGTGGTTGTGAGGCCCGGCAATGCCGGCGTGGTCTGGCAGCGGCGGCTTGAACCGTCGTTGTTTTCCAGCCATTCATCAGCGCGCATGCATCAGGCAACGCTGCGACCGTTTTGCCAGGGTCTCTTGTTCAATGCCACCGGGCCGTCTGGAGGAAACCATCCGGCTTCGCGCCGGCCCGGGGTGACACCACATCGTAAAGCAAGCCGTATGCCAAGTTCTAATTCAGATAATTTGTCAACAGGTGTAATTCTTTAACTAAAACACAAAACGCGAATAACTAATTTATTATCAACCACTTGCCGATGCGAAATGTTTTGGGGCGCGGAATCGGGGTTGTTCCTGTTTTTTGAAAAAAACCGGCTCCGGGACGGTAATATGTGCCTCCGACACGGTAATATCTGTCTCTGATATTACCGTCTTTGAGGCAGTTCTTGCCGTCTTGGACACGGATATTACCGTCCCGGTCATCGAGATTGCCGTCTCTGTCCCGGATATTCCCGTCTCAATGATTGAGATTACCATCTCGGACTTTGATATTGCCGTCTCGATCAACGAGATTGCCATCTTCGCCTCTGATATTCCCGTCTCGGTCATTGAGATTCCCGTCTTCGCCTTGGATATTCCCGTCTTCGTCACCGGGATTCGCCTCTCAATGGAGCAAGTTCCTGTTTTTATGGAAAAAGCAGGCAAAAAGGGCGTCTCGCAGCCAAAATCGGCGCGAACAGAGCGCCGGTCAGTAATGCGAAACACATGAAACACGCGGACGCTTTGACCACTGATTGCGCGGATTTCCGTTTTCCGGCTTGCCATTCTTGTGCGCCTTTTGAGCCTTTTTGCGGCGATTCCGTCTGGCCACCCGGTTTGCCAGTTATGTTTGGCCGGTCTTTCAATTCGCCTCTTGAACAACCCCACTTCCGCCTAAAAATTCAAGTTGAGGAACTTTCGGCGCGCTTCATTGCGGTTCCCCGCGCCAAGCTTTTTATAAATGTTGTGAAGATGGATATGCACGGTGGACGGCGAAATTTTAAGCAGGCAGGCTATGTCCTTGTCACAGCGGTTGGAGCAGACCTGGAGCATGACTTGCTGCTCCCGCGCGGTTAAACCCCACGAGAACACGTTTTCGCCAAGCGTATGCAGCCATTGGACAATCGTTTTCTCCGCGTGCGCGCACAGCGCGGGAAAGCCCTCCAACGCCTTTTTGACCGCCGAAATGGTGTCCGAAGGCGAACTGGGCTTGACCACGTAACCCGACGCGCCGGCTATCATGGAGGAAATGAAACTGTCGGTGTCCGTTCGCGCCGAGAACATCACCACCGGCAAGTCAGGCAGCAATGCCTTGATTTTTTTGGTGCATTCAATCCCCGTCATTTCGGGCATGGTAATATCCATCAAAACGGCGCGGGGCGGAACTTGTTTGATGCAGTCAACGGCCCGATTGCCGTCCAGATAACTGTCCAGCGTCCAATCGGCGGCCAGCACCTTGAAAGTCTGGCGCATGGCGGCATGAATGCTCGGATCATCATCCACCAGCGCGATGTGAATTGGCTGGCCGGAGGGCGCGGGCTGGCGCTGGCCCGCAAGTTGCACGGCAACCGCCGCTGGCGTTGATGGCCTTGCCAGGGATTTTGCCCGAATCAGTGCGGACGATGGCCTGCCTGATTTCGTTGCCGCTTCAAATGTTACGCGCGATCCCATGACTTCAGAGGTTTTCCATTGGTGAATCCGGATAGATTCGATTTGACAAAAGCATATGCCACGCCCTGCTGATCAAATTATTTGACAAATCCAAGCCCATTGGGGCGGCAAGCGCAAGGGGAAAACGGGCTATATTCCCGCTAAAATGGTCTAAACCATGTCTAACCCATTTATTGTTAAAAAAACGTTTGCTTATTAAAAGGCGTTTATGATTTACTGCCATCAGTCCAATCGGCAAGGCCATGTGGCCGGACCGATGGAAGCGGCATCTGACGGATATGCATGGAGCAATTGGAATTTGTCAAGACGCGCGGAAGCACAAGGAGCGAGTGGAAGGATTTTGCCCACGATGGTTCACGCTGGCGGCGGTGTGCCGGACTTCAACCAACATCCTCTCGCACTTTGTCCAAGTCCCTCTCTGCCGCTCCCAACGTTCAACCCTCAACAATTTGGCAAACGCCAGCAAGACGCCGCAACTGGAGGAATACCCCGCCGCCCAAGCCGGGCAGATGTCGAAACGCGGCCCAGGGAAACAGCGAGAGACAGAGGTCAATGGTGGTGGAGTCCAGCGCATAGGCGGCGGCTTGGAGTTCAAACCGGAACGGCTCATCGGCGTAAAGCGTGGCGGCTTGCCGGATGAGGGCTTGGGCGAAATCGGCAAAGATGCGCCAGTCGCGATTTTCATTGGCATCGGCCAGAGTGCTGCGGGCGGTGGGTTGGCGGATGCCGGCGTGGTAGAGTTTCGAGCCGAAGGACGCCAGGCAGGTTTCGATGTCGCGCAGACTTTCGCGCCAGATCAGTTGGGCAAACGCCAGCACGAGGAACTGTTCATAAGCGGGGAGTTTGCGGACGCGGCGGTTGCCGTGGTAACGGGCGACACACTTGTCGAACTCGTATTTGGGGAGGAAGTCGAGGAGTTGGGCGAAGACGGTGCGACCTTCGTTCATAAGGTGGAAAACCGCAGGAATGCGGGGAGCCACCCTCAAGGAATCGTCGCAGAATTGAAATCGAAAAATGACCGGACAGCGGCCTTATCCAGTTTTTACAATGGTGAAATCGTTGTCACTAAAAACTAAACCGGACAATAGTGATCGAAATCCGTTAATATGCACAGAATTTTCAGATTCTGATTTTTAAAGAAACACAAGCAATGAGAAATTACAAATTAACTTTGAGATTAGTAATTAGTGGCCTTCTTTTAACTTTTGCGGTTTGCAGTTTTGCGGATGAAGGATTCTCTGTGGAGGGAGTCTTTACACATCAAGTAAGAGAACACAATACAACAAATACGTTTAAAATGGAGGTTGATGGTCCCCGCTACCATCTATTGATCGGTTCGATTGAAAGCACGAATTCTGAAGCTACAGGCCATACCGAAGAAATTGGAAGTGACGGCGTCGATGTTTTTGAAGTAATTGGAAAAGATACAATTCATACACCCGATGGCGCGATGATGAGAGGAACTGTTTCACCTGGGACAATCCCCTCTGGGGATGTTTTCGGAAGTGATGCGATTTGCCAAATACTTTGGCTTGCTTACGCATCGAATAATGAAATATCAAAAGATGAACGAAGTGCTACAAACCTGATTCCAACATTAGTCTTCAACGGAGAAGATGATCTTCCTTTGCAGGATATGCACATTCATATAACAGTTGGACAGGAACAAATGAAACTACCTTCAAAGATTGATTTTTTAGCTCCAAATTACATACTTTTGAATGGATATGATTTGCCCAGTGGGGCTGACCTCAAACCTTCTTCTGTCTCGGGGAAATATATTGCGTCGTTGGCTCCTCCGTTCACAAATGGCTATCTAATTGCGCGTTATATTGTAACTGACAAAACAAACATTAATGGGCAATTGATCCCTTCTAAATTTCAGTTTATCCGCTTTAATCCCAGCTCTGGAGCACAAACAAGTGATGATTTGAATGTTGTAAATACCTATGAGGGGATTGTTCTAAAATGTTCCTCACAGTCTAAAGATAGTGTGCTTTTGCCAATTATAAAAGCTCATTCATTAATACAGGATCGACGGTTAGCACGGCCTGGAGGAAATTGGGCAATTTACAATGCGGCCAATGGCAAGTGGTTGTCGCGAAAGGATGATGGATTTACAGTGAAGTTACAAACCTATTTGAATCATATAAACGATAAAAATAAATCGCACATCTTTATGATAAGAGCATTTGTTCTTGTTATGCTATTTCTCGTGTTCCCAAGCGTGTGTTTAACATTCTGGTGGGTATCGAGGAAAAACAATAGCATAAACCATAAACATTAATATGAAAAGTAAATATCCAACAATATTATTAGCAATCGTCTTTTCCGCCACGTTTGTATGCAGTCAAATAAAAGCTGACCAAGAGCCAAATGAATATCCAGATACAAGCTCCCCCCAAACTGACAGCTCGTGTCCTGGTGTAGGAACATGCTCTAGAACTGTAACTCCAGGAGATTATTATTGCGATAGTTGCTGGTTCTGGGATTGTGGTTGCCAATGTTACTCTTCAGCCACTCTAAAAAATGTTTATCACCAAGTGGGGGATTGTTCGCTTAAATCTGTTACTGTTACGGTAAAAGGTGTAACGACTACGACCGAAGTCGCAACATGCGACAATTGGCAAGACTCATTTGATACAAGTGCACCCGGAACGGTTTGCTGGACTCCAGACGCTGCCTGAATAGTGAGGAATGTTATGAGCTAGGAAGTTGTTTTAAGCAACTTCCTAGTTTTGCTAAAATGTCTTTTGAGATATTTTCATGAAAGCTAGATTGATTCGTTTATTTTTCTTCATAGCTGGCATATTCTTGTTTATAACAGCAGTCGCTAAAATAATTAGCGGTAGCGGTGCATCCAAGGTTTTGCAAATGCCTGATCCTATTTTAATGATTTCTTTCCAACAAATATTCTGGCTAGTTGGCTCTCTTGAATTATTGATTGCATGCGTTTGTCTCTTCAGTAAGCGATTGAGCTTGCAGGCAGGGCTAATTGCATGGCTTGCCACAAGTTTCGCGATGTATAGGATTGGTCTTTTATTGAGCGGCTATCATAAACCATGCAGTTGTATGGGCAATCTCACGGATGCTATTCATGTTTCACCACAAATGGCGGATAATATTATGAAAGGCGGGCTGGCATATCTGCTCATCGGCAGCTACGCCACGTTGTTCTGGCTCTGGCGGCAGCATAAAAAGCCGGCCCCAGCGCCGTAGGCGCGGCATCTTTGTAGAAACACCATTGCAAAATAATTCAAGCCCCGTCGGGGCGGCCTATTCGGGAATGAATGTTAGAAAATATGCCGCTCCTAACGGAGCTTTATTTTTGGTTTTGTTGAATCTACAACTATGTCGCGCCTACGGTGCTGACAGCGAAGTTATGGAAAGAATTATCCGGCTGATAAAGATCGCGTTGCCATTGGCAATTGTATCTGTATGCCTTTCTGTATATGTGCTGAATTCCCAAAGCGGCATTATTCGCGAGTTTCAAGCGGCGTTACTGTCGCTTCAATGGATGCTGCTGGTTTGTCTTGCCGTCTGGTGCGGCACTTTTCTTTTCCTGACGTTCAACCTAAAAGATTTGCCGTTAATCGGCCTGCTGCTTATCGCGATAGCCGCGTATTTCACCAACTATGCAGCGTCTTCGTTTGGGACGGATGCCATCATCCTTTTGTTCGGCGTCACATTAGGCAGAGGGACGTGCTTCGCGCTGAGGGAAGATGGAAGATGGAAGATGGAGGATGGGGCGGAGAAAGAAGTCGGAAGTCAGAAGTCAGAAGTCAGATTATTTCTAATTGGGTTGATTGCTTTGCTGGCTTTTGCGTCGTGGTGGCATTTGGATATGGCGGACAATTATTATCACGGGCCGCGCTGGATGGGACTTTGGGATAATCCAAACATTTATGGGATACTGATGGGAGCGGGGACAACACTTGCAATTGCTTTGCAAGTGTTGAGTCTAAAGTCCAAAGTCCAAAGTCCAAAGTTAAACAAAGCCAAAATCATTCTTTTGTCTGTCGCCATATTTATGATGGGTGTGGGATTGGTGTTCAGCTACAGCCGTGGGGCGTGGGTGGGAACGGCGATTGGTTTGTTGTATATGGCAACGGCCTATGGCATGTTCAAATGGCGGTCGCCAAAATTCTTTCTGTTTTCTGCTTTCTGTTTTCTGCTTTTGATTTTTGGTGTTTGTTTTTTCTGGCACGGCACATCAGATACAGCTCCGTGGTATCTCAAGCGCATGGATTTGAGTCGGCCATCGGCGCAGCACCGAGTGGCAGCGTGGCTCGGGGCGGTTCAAATGATGCGGGACCATCCGTTTGGCGTTGGCTGGAACAACGCGGTTGGCGTTTATAATAAAAATTATTCGCCTCCTGAAGGCGGTGCGGCAGCGATTACAATGAATGATTATTTGATGCTGGGAACGCAAACCGGCATTCCTGCGCTATTTTGCTTCATCGTGTATGTCGCCTTGCAATTGGGCATTGGTGAACGGATTTGGAAAAAAGCGGAAAGCGGAAAGCGGAAAGCGGAAGCTCTTCGGCAAATCGGAAGTCGGAAATCGGAAATTGCAAACAGACAGGATGCGTGTGCCACTTTGGACTTTAAACGAGGAACCTTGAACTCAATGAAAGTCGCCTGTCGCGCGGGAGCAGTGACGATGTTGGTGGCGTTTTGGTTTGATGGCGGGTTGTTCAAACTGGCTACAGCATCAGTGTTTTGGACATTGCTGGAGCTTGGCAGTTCGGAGATGGGAGTTGGCAGATGGCAGATTGGGAAGAACGGAAAGCAGAAAGAGGAAATGGGCGGGCAATCCGAAATCCGAAATCCGCAACCGGATGGTGGGCGGAGTATTTTGCGCTCTATTGCGGCAATAAAATCGGCATTTGGCATTCGGAAATCGGAAATTAGAAAGAGCCTCGTCACCTCGGCTGCTACGAAATAAGGCATGAAAGAGCGCATTGCTGAAAACTGACGATGAAAACTTCGCCCATTCATGTTCGGCCATCCAGCGGCGTGACGCGGACGGATGTGGTCATGGCTCTCTTTTCCGTGCTGCTGCTGGCGCTCGTCGCCTGGGCCGCTGTTTGGGTTGGCGGGGAGAAGCGGCGAACCTGGGTTTGCGCGCATCACATGAAGACACTGGGTCAGGCCTTTGCGGAATATGCGCAAGATCACAGCGGCGCGCTGCCGCCGGCGGTTCTTGACAACGGGAAAAACAACACTTCTTGGGATAGTGAAATTGTGGTTTATTTGCAACCGGAATTAACAAAGTCAAATTCGCCTAGAGCCATCAAATCGTTGGAAACACAGTTATCCCACCTCTTCAAATGCCCATCCGACCGGGAACCACGGCACGGCGGGCTGCCGAGAAGCTATTCGATGCCGATGTATGACATCAACCTCGTCGGCTGGCCACCAGATCACAATTCCGTGGGCGGTATTGGGTTGTATTTGAATGCCAAAACAATCAAGAAGGCGCGTGAAGCGGATTTTGCGGAATCACCGGATTATGTGCCCGTCATCAAAACCTCGATGGTTCCCGATCCGGCGGACACGGCGCTGCTCGTGGAACGCATCAGTAATCTCAATGTATTATGGGCCACGAAATATGCCTGCATCACTTCCACCAAGGAGCAATTTGAAGCCAAAACATCATTTGCGGCAAGGGATTTTCACGGTGGCAAGATGAACTACCTAATGCTGGATGGCCATGTGGAATTGATGCTGCCTTTGCAAAGCGCGGGGTTTGTCGGCGCCGGGGGCGGCCTCTGGACCATTCGAGCGGGAGATTGAAACATGGATACTAAAAATTTTCAAACAAGCAATTTGCCAGAGGCCGCAAATACCGACGCAAGGAAGGATTCATCCCGTCACGCGGGGATATGGATTTTAGCCGCAGTGATAATTGTCATTGGGATGCAATGGGTTTGGGGACGGCCACGTTTGCCATCGGACATCAAAACGGTGGTGAAAGAACTGTCGTCGGCAAAAATCATTGAGAAAGCGCCGATAGCGAACCATGCTGGAACATGGGTCTGCGTTCCGCACACAACGGATAAGGGAATCGGGGTTGTTTTCGTGAACGTGAACTCGCAAGACGAGGTCGTGTTGCAGGAATGCACGAGTTCTGACTATCAGCCAAGCAGGTTGAACTTGTTGGGATGGTCTCCAGATGACACCCTGTTTGCCTATACATGGGGCGATGTTCTACATTTCTGCAATGGAACCACAGGTGTGGAACTTGGTGCAATCAATCTGACCAACCGCATTCAATCGCTATCGTGGCTTTCTTCAGAAAGCTGCGCATATGTTGATGAAATCTCACAACTCCATTTGGTCAATCTCAACAACGGCACTTGGTCAGAGTTGTCGCTAAAACCGCTGGCCAGCGACAACGGTCCGTCAAGTTCGCCCGCCACGCTAAGCACAAACATGTCTCGCTCGCTTGTCACCTTGAGCACAAATATTGTTGCCTGGCAAACCGACCATCACATCTGGCAGATGAACATTGCATCGGGCGAAACCACCCAACTCTTTGCGGGAGGCACCAATCGCATTGCAAATATTTCCTTTTCTAAAAGCGCTGGGGCATTTCTTGTGACCGAAACGACGACGAATCGGAGACAGACCAGCATTCTTGGCCGGGTGACGATTGGCACGGATGGTCGGGCTGCGGGATTTGAGGAGTGGACGCGTGGCCCCTCGATACTCAACGCGCAATGGATCAATCAGGGAAAAGGCTATGCTTATCGCGCGGTAAAAGCTGAAAACACCGAATTGGTAATCAAGCGCGATCATGACTCGGCTGCCGAAACCCCGTTTCAGGATGGTCAAGTAATGTATTTGTTTTGCGATGGAGAAAGCTCCCGCGCCTATGCGGTTGCGGCAAAGGGCAGTGAACCGGCTGGAATGTGGGAATGCGGATCCAACACAGATGAACCGCAGTATGCATTTTCACCCTGGGGGAATCAAAATATGCAATTCCACTTTCAACCGGTGCTTGCGGGATATGCGACATACCAACTAGGCAAGCGAGATCATTATGCAAAATTCGATCTGGTTCCACCGGTGAATTTTTCACGCAACAAAAAATATCCGCTAGTCATTGGCACCGCCAGCTACGAATGGGATCCAATCGCCCACGCGGTCTATGCACAGGCGCTGTCCCGGTGTGGCGCCTATGTTGCGATGGTGGAATATCACTGGGATAATAGAACCGCTGAAGGAGTCACCGTCTATACCAACAATGTGCTGGCGGTTTATGACCAGTTGGCGGCAAATCCCAACGTGGATACCAGCCGGGTTTATCTGTTCGGTTTCAGCGCTGGCACGGAGGTCGTAAGAGAGTTGACGGACAAGTATCCGGGGCGCTGGCGCGGCATCATGCTGATGAACCCCAGCGTTCTTCCCGAACCAAATGAGGGCACGGCTCGACGTGTATTATTGACAGCAGGCGCTTCTGAAAACGAAGGAGAACGCTTTAGCCGCTATCAGGAAGATTTGAGCAAAATTGGGATTCCGGCTTCATTGTTTCTCTTTCAGGATGAAGGACATGTGGTGCGGGGGCAGGAGGCATTTTATAACCGCACTCTTTTGATGATTGACACCGTTTTTGACAGATAATGACTACACTCGCAACAACCACAAACGAAAGCCGTTTCACAATGATCAAAAGCACCGCCATACGGAGTTGTTTGCAGAAGAAATGGCCGGATTGGTTCATTCTCTCGGCAGGTGGCATTCTGGCCCTGATGGGAGCATCACAAGTTCTGGGCTTTTTTGAGGAATTGCCGGCGCTGGATGTGACAGACCCGATCTTCGGATGCCCGTTCCGCTACAGCATTCTGATTTTCGGAGTCGTGGAAGTCATAGCTGCCATGTTCTGTCTCTTTGCAAAAGGCGGAGCTTGGATCGCCGGGATTGTTGCGTGGGTGGTTGCCAATGCGGTGGCGTATCGCATCGGCCTCTGGAGCATGGGCTGGCATCATCCTTACACCTGTCTTTTTTACCTGCTACACGCTCTGGATATTTCTCCGGCGACGGCTGACAGGTTGTTGAGCATGGCCGGTGGTTGTCTCCTGACCGGCAGTGTCGCAATCCTGTTGAAATCCTGTTTTTTTCAAAGCGCTGGTGGATTTCTCAAAATATCCTGCATTTCATGTGGCGGCCACATTGAATTTCCCGCCGCAGCCGTCGGGCAAAAAATCCAATGCCCGCACTGCGCAAAAAACATCACGCTATTGAGTCCGGCCTGAAACATCCCAGCCTTGTTTACGTGGAGCCGTGAATTTTATTGTGGCGTGTGGACTGTAAATCGTGAATCGTAAGCTCCGTGCCGATTTATGAAATAGCATGACGCCCGCCGCGCACAGGCATCTGGCCAAAAGCGACCCGGTGATGCGGCGGCTCATCCGCGAGCACGGGAAATGCGACCTCGTGCCGGAGAAGTGCCGTCCGCCGTTCCAGTCGCTCGTGCTGGCCGTGGCGCATCAGCAGCTCAACGGCACGGCGGCGAACACGATCTTGACCCGGTTCCAAAAACTTTTCCCCGGCCGGAAATTCCCGCGTCCGGAGGATCTGGCGAAGGTGACGGACGCGCAAATCCGCGCCTGCGGCTTTTCGTTCGCCAAGGTCAAATCCATCCGCGACATCGCGGAAAAAACGCTGTCCGGCGTTGTGCCGTCGTCGAGGCGGATTGTGAAATTGAGCGATGACGAAATTGTCGCGCGGCTGACGGAGGTCCGCGGCGTGGGGCGCTGGACGGTGGAGATGCTGCTGATTTTCCAGCTTGGCCGGCCCGATGTTTTGCCGGCGGGCGATTTCGGCGTGCGCACCGGTTATCGCGTCGCCTACAAAAAACGCGGGCTGCCGGAGCCGAAGGAGCTGCTCGCGTTTGGCGAAAAGTGGAGGCCGCACCGGACGACCGCCGCGTGGTTTCTCTGGTGCGCGGCGGACGGGGCGAAGAAAAAGAAGTGACTCCGGGCCGCATTTTGGCTACAAAATTCCCTTTGGGCGAGAATTCCCAGAAGCTTTTGGTTTATGAAACATTTGTTGTCATTGGAAAAATTACCGGTTGGGGACATCGAAAAAATCCTGCGCGACACCGCCGTTTTCAAACGCGAACGCGGCCACCACAAAAAGCAGCCGCTGGCCGGACAGACCTGGGCGCTGATGTTTTCCAAGCAGTCCACGCGCACGCGGCTGTCGTTCGAGGTCGGCATCCGCGAACTGGGCGGGCAGCCGATGTTTTTGAGCGCGGCGGACATCCAGCTGGGCCGCGGCGAGCCGATCAAGGATACGGCGCGCGTCATGGGGCGGATGGTTCACGGCGCGGTCATTCGCACGTTCGCGCAGCGCGATGTGGAGCAGTTTGCCGAATTTTCCAAAATCCCGACCATCAACGCGCTGACCGATGACGAGCATCCGTGCCAGATTCTCGCGGACGTTTTCACGTTTCAGGAACAGCGCGGCTCGATCGCGGGCAAAACCGTCGCGTTCATCGGCGACGGCGCATGCAACGTGGCGAACTCGTGGATTTGGGCTGCGGGGAAACTTGGCTTTGAACTGCGCATCGCGTCACCGAAAAAATTCCAGCCGTCGCCGGAATTGTTGAAGCGCGCCGGTGAAAATGTCTCCGTCACGTCAGAGATCCAAACCGCCGCGCGCGGCGCGGATTTGCTCTACACCGACGTGTGGATTTCGATGGGCAAGGAGGCCGAGGCGAAGGAGCGCATCCAGATTTTGACCGGCTACCAGATCAACGCCGCCCTGGTGAAGCTGGCGGCAAAGGACGCGCTGGTGATGCACTGCCTGCCGGCGTATCGCGGCAAGGAGATTGACGAGGAGACCCTGGAAGCCCATGCCGGCACGATTTTCGAGGAGGCGGAAAACCGTCTTCATGTGCAGAAGGCGATCATGAACTGGGCGGTGTCCTGAATTCGCCACAGAGGCGCCGGACACGCAGAGGAAAACTTTAGGACTCTGTGTCTCTGTGGCCAAACCCAGCCGCATACAGCCGCAGGTATTTCAGCGCGACCTTAAAATCCTTCGGCAGCGGCGCTGTGATGACCAGCATCTCACCGGTGACGGGATGCGGCAGGCTGAATTCCTCCGCGTGCAGCGCGGCGCGTGAAATCAGCGGGCGCTCCTCGCGGCCGGGCTTGAGCCGGTAGTCACGCTTCAACCGCGAGAGCCAGAGCGGTTTGCCGCCGTAAAGCCCGTCGCCGGCAACCGGAAATCCCGCGTGGCGCAGGTGGACGCGAATCTGGTGCGTGCGCTCGATGAACGGCAGGCAGCGCAGCAGCGTCCAGCCGGAAAACCGTTCCACCACTTCAAATTGAGTTTTCGATTTCTTGCCGTCCGTCGGGTCCACGCACATCAGGCCGGTTTTCAGCGGATGCGGCGAGAGGCTGGCGTCCACCTCGAATTTTTCATCCAGCGGACTGCCGTGCGCGAGGGCGGCGTATTTTTTGAGCGGTTTTCCGGAGCCGAACAAATCCGCGAGCGCGACGAGGGCCGGTTTGTTTTTTGCCAGCAGCATCACGCCGCTGGCATCAAAATCGGGCCGGTGCGCGTTGCTCAAATAAGTCAGATTGTGTTCGCGCGCCCACGGCTTGCCGTCGGCGATGCCGGCGTGCAGCAGCGCCATGAGGCTGGGCAGTTGCGGGTCGTCGCGGTCGGGCGAGGTCAGCAGGCAGGCGGGCTTGTCGAGCGCGAGCAGGTGCTCGTCCTCGAAAAGGACGGGGACTTCCCAGAACTCGCGGGTGGCGGGCGAGGACAACTTGATGGCTCCGGCGGTTTTCAATCGTCGTCAGTTTTTTGGTCGCAATCGCTGCCGGATTGATTGCGACCGGGATTTATTTTGTGCCGGTGGCGGGCTGTGGGTTGTAAGCCGGCGTGCTGCGCAACTCGCGGTTGGCCTCGGTCTGGACCCACTGGTTGAACGCCTCGTTTTCCCGCGCGTGCCGCAGGCTGACGGTGAATTGGGGCAGATCGGTGCTCACGGCGGCCTGATCCACCGGTGTCCGGGACTGGACATAGACGATGAAGCCGCCGTCCTCGGTTTCCATGAAAGGGCTGGCGTGGCCGGCCGGGATGCTCGCGACGAGCCGGAGAAACTGGCCCAATTCGACGTGGTCGCCGAGTTCCGGCAAATCGCGCGTTGCCAGGGAAAACACCGGCAGCGATTCCGGTTGCAGGCCGGCGGTGATGCAGGCCGCCGCGAAATTGTGGCCGGACATCAGCTGACTGGCCAGTGTCGGGGCGAAATTTGTCCCGGCGCGCTGCGCAATCATCGTCGCCTGCATCGTGCGGTAATCCTGCATCACGCGGTCCCGAATCTGGTCGAGCGGGGGGACTTCGCTGGGCAGTTGCTTGTTGAGCGCAATCACAAAATCAGAGGAGACGCCGTGGACCGGGCCGGCAAGGGGATCGTCGGGCGTCAGCGCGAAGGCGGCCTTGGTGAATACTTGCAGCGCGGGGGATGAATCCGGCCCGTAGGCGCTTCCAAACGGCTGTGTGAGCTGCACCGTCAGTCCTTTTTGCTTCGCGACCGTGGCAAGGTTGTCCGCCTGGGGCGGGTTCATGTTGAAAACCGCGGTGGCAAATTCATTTGCCTGCGCCCGCGCGTCGGCCAGCGCGTGTTGACGGATCAACAGGTCGCGGATTTTGGCCTTGGCGGCTTCGGGTGTCTTGGCGTCGGGGAAATAATCGGGGCCGGCCTGTTTGTAATAGGTCTCCACCATTGTGTCGAGGTTCGTCCTGGCCAGCTCCGCTTTCGATTGCGCCAGATAATTCGTGAGGTTGAATTCGACGTAATTGACCTGCACGCGGTCGGGCAGGCGGTAGTAGGACATGTTGTTCGAGTAAAATTGCGAGATGACGGCGGGCGTGATCGCGACCTGCGACACGAAATTCGACGCCGGGAAGAAAACGATTTGCGCGGACACTTCCTGATGTTCGCGCTGGTAGGCGGCGGCGGCTTCCTGCGGCGTGACGAGGCTGCCGGCCAGGCCCATCGTCTGGATCATTTGCTGGATGACAACGTCGTCGCGGGCAAAACGTTCAAAATCCTCGGCGGTCAGCCCCTTTGGCTGCAACACCTTGCTGACGAAGGTTTCAATCGGGACGGACTGGCCGTTGCGTCCGAGCGACCGGAGCATTTCGTCCGCCGCCGCCGCCGCCGCCTCGTCGCTGACGGAAACGCCCAGCGCGGCCGCTTTTTTCGTGAGCATCAGGCGGAGATAAATCTGCTCCTCCATGTCCTGATTCTTGACGGCGCTGTCCGGCCATTCGTTGTTGTGGAACCAGTAAAACAGGTAGAACTCGTTGCGGGCGCTGGCGTAATCCTGCGCCGTGATTTTGTGGCCGTAGAGCGTGCCGTAGCCACCGCTGCCCCCCACGCCGCCATTGCGCGAGACCGGGGCGATGTTCCACCCGATAAATGAAATTATTGTGAGAGCGGCAATGACCCACCAGAGCCACTTCGAATGTCGGCGAATTGTCCCAATCATAGTAAAAAAATGGAATGCCAAGCGTAACCATCCGGCGGGAACAAGGCAAATGGAAAAGCGTGATCTTTCCGCTCGTAATCCCAATCCTTGATCTTAATCGTAATCGTTGCCCATCTGGCGCAACAGATTAAGACTACGATTAAGATTAGGAGTCTTTCAGCCACTTCGCCACGTCCGCCGCCGCGTAGGTGATCAAAATGTCCGCGCCCGCGCGCCGCATCGCCAGCAAACTTTCCAGCGTCACCGCGCGCTCGTCAATCCAGCCCCGCGCCGCCGCCGCCTTGATCATCGCGTGCTCGCCGCTCACCGCGTAGGCCGCCGTCGGATAACCAAACTCCGTTTTCACGCGATGGATCAAATCCAGATACGCCAGCGCCGGTTTGACCATCACGATGTCCGCGCCTTCCTGGATGTCCAGCGCCACCTCGCGCAACGCCTCGTTCGCGTTCGCCGCGTCCATCTGGTAGCTGCGTCGGTCGCCGAACTTCGGCGCGGACTCGGCGGCCTCGCGGAACGGCCCGTAAAATGCCGACGCAAATTTTGCCGCGTAACTCATGACGGGCGTGTCAATGAAACCGGCTTTGTCCAGCGCCGCGCGAATCGCCGCCACCCGGCCGTCCATCATGTCGCTCGGCGCGACGATGTCCGCGCCCGCCTCGGCATGGCTGGCGGCGGTTTGCGCGAGCAGCTTCAGCGACGGGTCGTTCAAAATTTTCCCGCTGTGAACAATTCCGCAATGGCCGTGCTCCATGTATTCGCACAGGCACACGTCGGTGATGACCAGCAGCGACGGCAGTTCCTTTTTCAACAGCCGCACCACCTGCTGGACGATTCCGTTTTTGGCGTAGGCGCCGGAAGCCTTCGCGTCCTTTTTGTCCGGAATGCCAAAGAGCAGGACGGCGGGAACGCCGAGCGCATGGGCGCGCGCCGCCTCGCGCAGGACTTCGTCCGGCGATAGCTGGAAGACGCCGGGCATGGCGTCAATTTCGCGGCGCAACTTTTTGCCGGAGCGGGCGAACAACGGCAGGACGAGCTGTTCCACGCCCAGGCGTGTTTCGCAGACGAGCCGCCGCAGCGCGGGCGACTGCCGCAGCCGGCGCGGGCGGGACACGGGAAATCCGGGCAGATTCATGGGCACAGTCTAGGTTTTGGCGGGCGCGGGCAAAAGCGGAAAGTGCGAACGGATTTTCGGCCACAGATCGAACACGGATTTTCTCAAGCCCGAATCCGAATGGGAAGTTTTATCCGCAGATTTCGCATATGCCGCAGATGGGAAAAGAAATCTGTGAAATCTGCGCAATCTGGGGGGTGAACTCCACATTCCGCATTTGCAGCGGACTTTTTTCGGTCGGTATTGGGCGCAAGGACGACAACAAACTTGTCTTTGTGTCATTTATTCAAAAGAATCCGTTCCATGAAATCTCTGCAATTTTTTGTCGTGGTGCTTTTTGCCGGCCTGTGTTCCATTTTTGAGGCGAGCGCGGATGGCGTGCGTGCGCAGGTGCTGCTGTCGGGCGCGGACTGGCAGTTCACCGGCGCGGGTTCCAGTTCCACCCTGCCGGGAATCGGCTCGGATGGATTTGTCTCCGCGCCGTGGCAGGCGGTGAGCGTGCCGCATGTTTTCCAGACGCGCCAGCATTTCGACGAAATCACGCAGGGCTGGTATCGTCGGGATTTTGCCGTGCCGGCGGCTTTTTCCGGCCGGCGGCTTTACCTGGTGTTTGAAGGCGCGGCGACGATTGCGGATGTTTATGTGAACGGCCAGCATCTGGGCCAGCATCGCGGCGCCTACACGCGCTTTATTTTTGACGCGACGGAGGCTCTGCATTCCGGCACCAATACGCTGATCGTCCGGGTGGATGACGATCCCAAGGATTATGCCGACTGCCTGCCCAGCCACAGCCGGCTTTACACGGTCTGGGGCGGACTCTATCGCAAGGTCTGGCTCATGGCGACCGATCCGCTGCACATTGACCCGACGGATTACGCGTCGCCGGGCATTTACATCACGCCAAAAAATATTTCCGCCAACAGCGCGGACCTTTCGATCAAGGTGCTATTGCGGAATGCTTCCACCAAAACCCAGAACGCCGAAGTCCGCGCGACCTTGCTCGATCCCGCCGGCGTGGCGGTGAAGACTTTTGCTGAAAAAACCGTTGTCCCGTCGAATCAACAGGCGACGGTCGAGCTGAACGGCAGCGTGTCGAATCCCAAGCTGTGGTCGCCGGCCGCGCCGAATTTGTATCATGTCAAAATGGAGGTGTTGCGCGGCGGCGAGGTGGTGGACGAAGTGACGCAGCCAACCGGTTTTCGCAATCTTGTTTTTGACACCGCGACGGGCCGGGTGACGTTGAATGGCATGCCGATCATCCTTGCGGGCGCGGATCTGCATCAGGAAATCGAGTCCAAAGCCTCGGCGATGTCCGACGATGATTTCCGCGCCAACTACGCGCTGATGCAGGACATGGGCGTCAATTGGATCCGGTTGCCGCATTATCCGCACGCGCAACTGGAATATGATTTGTGCGACCAGCTTGGGATTTTCTGCTGGGCTGAAAACGGCCACAGCAACGCGGAGAGACAGGACCTGCCCGGGCCGACGGCGGACTGCATCACCACGGAAATGGTGAAGCAGAATTACAATCATCCATCCATCGCCGTCTGGTCGGTCGGCAACGAGGCGGGCGAGGACGTGGCCGACCGCGAAGTGCCGGTGGTTAAGGCGCTGGATTCTACGCGCCCCGTGGTTGTGGCCAACATGAAATGCACTAACGCGGATTTTCATGGCATCAATTCCTATCCCGGCTGGTATGGCCGGGACACCAACTTCTGGAATTTTGCGAAAAAAGGCTACGTCACCGAGGCCGGCGCGGGCGGGGTCACGACGATTCATTGCGACTACGCCGCCGCGTCGGCGCAGCACGACAAATATGAGCCGGAGGAATACCAGCAACTCGTCGCCGAGGCGCGTTTTCAGGCCTGCGTCCGCGAGAACGACGGCGCGCTGGGCATGTTCACCTGGTGGACGATGCGCGATTTCACGGACGCGAAATACAAGAAGCCCGTCGGCTGGAACACCAAGGGATTGCTGACCTATGCCGGCGACAAAAAGGATGTGTATTATCTCTACCGCTGCTTCCTGCGCTCGAACGAGCCAACGGTGCATATCACGTCGCAGCGGTATTTCATCCGCACCGGCGCGGCGGATAACGGCATCAAGGCCTACAGCAGCGCGGCTCAATTGACGCTCACGCTCAACGGCGAAAACATTTCCACTCTCGACAACGGCCAATACACCCAGGGCAACGGTCGGCGCGTGGACAATGTCTTTTTCTGGAAAACGTCGCTTCACACCGGCAAGAACACGGCGACGGTTTCCGATGGCGCGGGCCACAGCGATTCCGCCGTGATTTATTTTTACGGCACGAACGGATTGCCGGAACTGCCGGTGACAGATCCGCTCGTCGCCGATTTGCAAACGTCCAATCCGGATAACAAAGCCCGCTTCATGGACATGCCGGTGCAGCCGCAATGGCCGGTTTATTACGACCTCGATTCGACGGCGGACAATTCCTTCGACACGCTGCCGTCGGCGGTTGAAGGTGCAAAGTGGATTGCCCTGCGTCGCGTGACAAAGGCCGGACAGGAAACGGATTTGACGTTCAAGCTTGCGCGACCCGCCACCGTTTTTGTCATGGCGACCCGGCGCACGGAACCGCCTTCCTATTTGACCGATGCCGGGTTCAAGGAGGTGTCATCGCCGGATTTGGTCTGGCGCGACAACCGCTTGATGTTCGTGTCCGCGCAGCTTTTTTCCCGCCGGGTCGCCGCCGGTGAAGTCGTCCACCTCGCGCAACCCGATCGCGATGAAATCGTTCTCCTGAAGGAATAAACCCTGAATTCGGCGAAACGAAGCGCATTGCTTGAAAGCGTGTCTTCCGATGATTTTCGCCAAAAATAGTTTTGACGAATTGACGTGTCGGTGTGAACTTGATTGCAACCTATGAAGAAACTCGCATTCCTCGCAATCCCGGCGGCGCTCGCGCTCGCCTTCACCACCAGCGCCTTTGCCGCAGACGGCAAGGCGGTCTATGGCGACAACTGCGCCAAATGCCACGGCGACGACGGCAAGGGCCAGACGAAGATGGGCCAGAAAACCGGCGTCCGCGATTACACCGACGCCACGGTGCAGGCGTCGTTCACCGATGCCGAAGGCGTCAAGGCCGTCAAGGAAGGGCTCAAGAAGGACGACAAGACCCTGATGAAGGCTTACGATTTGTCGGCTGACGATATCACTGCCGTCATCGCCTACATGCGGACATTCAAGAAGTAACCGGCGGCGCAAAACATGTCCGCCGCGCCTGTGCGCGCAATCGGGGCGGGGTTGTTGGAATGTTGAGTGGTTGGGGCCGTCCTAAACTTCCGGCGTTGCCGGGGGTGGTGGTTGTTGCGCTCGAGTTTGCCGCTTGACGAAAAAATTGACTGGCGAAACCAACAGTTAGTCTCCCAGGCAGGTTCCGACGTGCCGGGCGGTTTGCAGCCACGGATGGTCGGGCGTGACGACCTTGCGCTTCCCGGCCACTTTCTCCAGCGGCACCGGCTCCGTGCCGTCGCCCCGCGCCGCCACCATCACGCCAAAAACATTCTCGTGAATCAAATCCGCGCACGCGCCGCCCAGTCGCGTGGCCAGCAGCCGGTCGGCCGGGGACGGCGTGCCGCCGCGCTGGACGTAGCCGAGAATGGTCACGCGCGATTCGAGATGGGTGAGTTCCTCAAGCTGTCGTGCAAGGCGCATGGTGTTGCCCGTGTGCCGGGACTCGAGCGCGGCCAGCTCCATCTTGGCCTCTTTCTTGTCGTGCAGCGTCCGCGCGCGGTTGCGCTTGTTTTCGGCGGCGCCAAAGGCGCGGGCGTCGTCAATGCTCATGGCTCCCTCCGCCACGGCCACGATGCTGAAATTGGTCCCGCGCCGGCTGCGGCGCCGGATGGCCTCGGCGATTTTCCCGACGTGGTAGGGAATTTCGGGAATCAAAATCACATCCGCGCCGCCGGCAATGCCCGCGCCCAGCGCCAGCCAGCCCGCGCGGTGTCCCATGACTTCGGTGACGATGATGCGATGATGGCTGTGCGCCGTGCTGTGCAACCGGTCAATCGCCTCGGTGGCGATGTCGAGCGCGGTGGCGAAGCCGAAGGTCGAATCGGTCATCGCCACGTCGTTGTCAATCGTCTTGGGCAGGGTGACGAGGTTGAGACCGGCCTCGGAAAGGTGCAGCGCGCTTTTCTGCGTGCCGCCGCCGCCGAGACAGACCAGCGCGTCAAGGTCGTATTTCTTGTAATTCTCGATGATGACCTCGGTCATGTCGCGCGTGTGACCGTCAATCAGCATCCGGTGCGGCCGGTCGCGGCTGGTGCCGAGGATGGTGCCGCCGACGGTGAGAATGCCGGCGAGCGCGGCCTTGTCCAGCTTGAGCCGCCGCTCCTCGACGAGGCCGCGAAAGCCGTCGCGGAAGCCGACAATCTCCATGCCGTAAAATCCGAGCGCGGTTTTCCCGACGCCGCGGATGGCCGCGTTCAGCCCGGGACTGTCGCCGCCCGCCGTCAGAATTCCGATTCGTTTGGTTTTGGCCATTTCGTCCGCCCCATTTGAAGCAGCTAAGGGGGCATCTTGTCGAGAAGAAGTTTCGATATTCCGAAAAAATCGTCTTTGGCGGCAAGCCCGGTGGTGCCGTCTGCCTGCCGGCTGGAACAATCTGCACGGGCTGCAAGACCAATGTCGCCGCGGCGGCGCCCGCCGGACATCGCCCGGTTGACGCAGGCGTCGCGAGGTCTTACGCTAATGAAAATTATGAGCCAATTGCAAGAGTCGCTGGTTGAACTCATCCGCCGCACGTCCGCCGAAATCCCTGACGACGTGCACCAGGCCATCCTCGCGTCGTTGGAAAACGAGAAGAAAAATTCCCTCGCCGCCGGTGCCTTCAAGATCATTGACCAAAACATCGCGCTGGCGAAAACCAAGTCGCAGCCGATCTGCCAGGACACCGGCAGCATTTTGTTTTACGTGGATTGCCCGGTCAGCTTCGACCAGATCACGTTCGAGGAAATGGCCAGGGAAGCCGTGAAGCTGGCGACCAAGAGAGGTTTTCTCCGGCAAAACTCCGTGGATTCGCTCACGGGCAAGAATGACGGCACAAATTGCGGGCCGGGCGCGCCCACATTTCATTTTCATCAGCATCGCTCGCCGGAAATTTCCGTGAAGCTCGTGCTCAAAGGCGGCGGCTGCGAAAACGTCGGCGCGCAATACTCGTTGCCGAACGAGAAGCTCAACGCGAACCGCGACCTCGACGGCTGCCGCAAGGCGATTCTGGACGCGGTGTTGCAGGCGCAGGGCAAGGGCTGCGGGCCGGGCATCCTCGGCGTGTGCATCGGCGGCGACCGCGCGACGGGCTACGAGATGAGCAAGACGCAATTCCTGCGGCTGATTCCCGACCGCAATCCGATCCCCGAACTCGACGCGCTGGAGCAGGACATTTTGAAGACGGCGAACGAACTCGGCATCGGCCCGATGGGATTCGGCGGCAGGACGACGCTGCTGGGCGTGAAGATTTGCGCGGCGAACCGCCTGCCGGCGTCGTATTTCGTCAGCATCAGCTACATGTGCTGGGCGTATCGGCGTCAGGGCGTGACGCTGGATGCGGAGGGGAAGATTGGGAAATGGTTGTATTGAAGAATCGTGAATTGAAACACAGACAAGTTTGTGCGATAAGATTTCCATGAAGACAATCACGATTGAATGTCCCGACCGGCTGCATGAACAGCTTTCCAAGCTGGTTGCGGCAGGCTGGTTCAAGTCGCCCGAAGACGCCGCGCTGGAGGCGGTGCGGCGCTATTTGAGCCTGCATTCCGTCGAGCTTCAGGAAAAGCAAATCTTGGCGGACGTGCAATGGGCGTTGAATGAATGCCGGTGAAATCATCGCCGTGCTCGACGCCGGGCCGCTCATTCATCTGGACGAGCTTGGCGCGCTGAATCTGCTGGCGGGTTACCGGGAAGTGTTGTTGCCGGAGATTGTGGAGCAAGAGGCCAGGAAGCATCGGCCGGAAATTCAAATTGATTTCATCCCCGGCCTGGTGCGGGTCAGTTCCAATCCGCCTGCCGCTGAATCCTTGTTCGAACTGGCGGCTGAATTTGGTCTGCACGCGGGCGAGTTGGCGGCCATTGCGGTGCTGAAGGAGCATCACGGCGATTGTCTGTTGAGCGATGACGCGGCGGCACGGGCGATGGCGGAGGTGATTGGATTTCAGGTGCGCGGCACGGTCGGGTTGATTTTGCGCGGCTGGCAGCGGAAGCAGATTTCCAAGACGGCGGCGCGTGATTTGTTGAAGGCATTGCCAGTGAAATCAACATTGCATTTGCGTCCCGGTTTTTTGGCAAATGTGTTGGAGCTGATAAATGATAAAACAGATTGAATTCTTATGATCAAACTTTCCTTTCCCTTTACCGAGGAAAAAATCCGGGCGCTGAAAGTCGGCGACGAGGTGCTGATTTCCGGCATCGTTCACACCGGGCGCGACGCGGTTCACAAGTATTTGCACGAGGGCGGCGCGCTGCCGCCGGGCGTGAGCCTGCGCGACGGGATTCTTTACCATTGCGGCCCGGTGATGATGAAGCAGGACGACGGCAGCTATAAATGCACCGCCGCCGGTCCGACGACGTCCATCCGCGAGGAGCCGTATCAGGCGCAAATCATCCGCGACTTCGGCATCCGCGGCGTCATCGGCAAGGGTGGCATGGGCGACCGCACGCTCGCGGCGTGCAGGGAATTTGGCTGCGTGTATCTGCACGCGGTCGGCGGCGCGGCGCAGGTGCTGGCCGAGTGCATCAAGAAGGTGCGCAATGTTTATTTCCTCGAAAAGTTCGGCTCGCCCGAGGCCATCTGGGAACTCGAAGTGGCTGATTTCCCGGCGGTGGTGACGATTGACGCGCACGGAAATTCGCTGCACGAGGAAGTTTTTGCGAAGAGCCGGGCGGAACTGGCGAAAAGATTGTGAAGGTAGGGACGCCGCGCTGCGGCGTCCGGACAGCTGCGCGCTGTCCCTACCGGTTTAGAATTTGAAATTCCACTCGTTGGTCAGGTATTTCTCCCGCGCCAGAGATTTGATTTTCTCCAAAGGTGGATTGGTCAACGGCGCGCCGGCATCCCACGCCTTTTGCAGCGCAGCCTTCACCGTTTCGGCGGAGATGTTGATGTTGGTCAGGAAATCGGCGTGTTGGCGGCTCTCGCGGTAATCCGGCTCCTTGGACGGCATCCGCAGCAGGCCGCCGATAAGCGCGAGGTCGAAGCGCAGCAGGTAGGTTCCGTGAAAGAGCAGGAAATGTTTCCGGCGTCGCTGGGAATTGCCGGAGAACTTGCGTTCGCCAACCGCCAGATCGGTGTGGCCGCGAATCGCGATTGCGGATTGCCGGTTGCCGGTTGCCGATTCGATCGCCGCGCGGTTGCGGCGCATAATGAATTGATTGGCGACGGGGATGCTGTGGAGCGGGCCGTCCTGGGTGATGGGCAGAATGAGCGTGTAATTGAGGCAGCCGGGGCCTTGCACGACGGTTCCGCCGCCGGAGCAGCGGCGCAGAATCGGAATTTTCCGCGCTTCGCACGCGGCCATGTTCACCTCGGTGGCGACCTTGTTTGCGTAGCCGACGACGACGAACGGCTCCAGCGATTCCCAGAGGCGCAGGCATTCCGCGCCTTCGCCGGATTCGGCCCAGTCGAGCAGCGCCTCGTCGCAGGCGAGGTTTTCGGCGGGCGAGGGGAATGTCAGGTCGAGGTGGCGCATGGCGATTTCGCTGGCGTTGGAAGCCGGGTTAAGGTTTATTGCGCGCGCACATTTTCGTGCTAAAGAGGTAACACAGTGAACGCTGACAAAAAAGAAATTTACGGTTCGTCCTCCGGGGCGGTGGCTGAATCCTTGCAATCGGTTTTAGAGCTGGCCCTGAAAAACCAGGAGCCGGAGCGCACCGCCAAACTGCTGGAGATGCTCGCCGGCCAGCTTCGCGCCGCGCCGCACCGCGCCGGCTCGACGACGCCCTACCTCAACACGATTCCGGTGGAGCAGCAGCCGGCGTATCCGGGCGACCGCGAAGTCGAGCGCCGCATCAAGAGCCTGATGCGCTGGAACGCGATGGCGATGGTGGTGAAGGCCAACTCGACCACGAACGTCGGCGGCCACATCTCGACCTATGCCTCGGCGGCGACGCTTTACGAGGTGGCGTTCAACCATTTTCTGCGCGGGCAGGCGGATAATTTTCCGGGCGACATGGTTTATTTCCAGGGCCACGCCGCGCCGGGCATTTATGCGCGGGCGTTTCTCGAAGGCCGGCTGGACGAAAAACATTTGCAGAATTTCCGGCAGGAACTCGCCGAGGGCGGCGGGCTGTCGTCGTATCCGCATCCGTATTTGATGCCGGAGTTCTGGCAGTTTCCGACCGTCTCGATGGGCCTCGGCCCGATCCTGTCGCTGTATCAGGCGCGGTTCAACCGCTACCTGCAGGCGCGCGGCCTTGTGAACTGGAAGCAGGAGCCGAAGGTCTGGGCGTTTCTCGGCGACGGCGAGAGCGACGAGCCGGAGGCGCTGGGCGCCATCACGCTCGCCGTGCGCGAGAGCCTCGACAACATCATCTGGGTCATCAATTGCAACCTCCAGCGGCTCGACGGCCCGGTGCGCGGCAACGGCAAAATCATCCAGGAACTCGAGGGCCTTTTCCGCGGCGCGGGCTGGAACGTCATCAAGGTTATTTGGGGCACCGACTGGGACGCGCTTTTTGCGCGCGACAAGAGCGGTCTGTTGCTCAAGCGCATGGAGGAATGCGTGGACGGCGATTACCAGAAGTATTGCGTCGAGCCGGGCAGCTACACACGCAAACATTTCTTCGGCAAATATCCCGAGCTGCTTGAACTGGTGAACCATCTCACCGACGCCCAGATTCACAAGCTGCTGCGCGGCGGCCATGACGCGCGCAAGGTCTATGCCGCCTACAAGGCCGCCTCCGAGCACAAGGGCCAGCCGACGGTGATTCTGGCCAAGACGGTGAAGGGCTATGGACTCGGCGAGGCCGGCGAGGGCAAAAACATTTCGCACCAGCAGAAGAAAATGAACGAGAAGGAGCTGCGCGAATTTCGCGAGCGCTTCAAGATTCCGATCAGTGACGATGTTATCGCCGAGACGCCGTTTTACCGGCCCGCGCCGGACAGCGCGGAAAACAAATACCTGCTCGAACGGCGCCAGGCGCTTGGCGGTTTTCTGCCCGCGCGCAAAGTCAGGCCGGTCGTGCTCGACGTGCCGAAGCCCGACTATTTCGCCGAATTTTCCAAAGGCTCGGTCACCGAGGCCTCGACCACGATGGCGTTTGTGCGGCTGATGACCGTTCTGCTCCGGCACAAGGGCATCAGCAAAAACATCGTGCCGATCATCCCCGACGAGGCGCGCACGTTCGGCTTGGACGCGCTGTTCAAGGACATCGGCATTTATTCGTCCAAGGGCCAGCTTTACGAGCCGGTGGACAGCGAATCGCTGCTGTATTACCACGAGGCGAAGGATGGGCAGATGCTGGAGGAAGGCATCACCGAGGCCGGCGCAATGTCATCGTTCATTGTGGCGGCCACGAGCTACGCCACGCACGGCGTGCCGATGATTCCGTTTTACATTTACTACTCGATGTTCGGCCCGCAGCGCGTCGGCGATTTGTTCTGGCTCGCGGGCGACATCCGGGCGAAGGGCTTTTTGCTGGGCGCAACCTCCGGCCGCACCACGCTCAACGGCGAAGGGCTGCAACATCAGGACGGCCACAGCCTGCTGCTCGCCGGCACGGTTCCCACCTGCCTGCCTTACGATCCGGCGTTCGGTTACGAACTCGCCGTCATCGTGGCCGACGGCCTGCGCCGGATGTATGTGGAGGGCGAGGAAATATTTTACTACCTCTCGCTCTACAACGAAAATTATTCCATGCCGCCGATGCCACCGGGCGTCGAAGACGGCATCCTGAAGGGGCTGTATAAATTCAAAACCGGCGCTGAAGGCAAGAAAGTCAAAGCCCACATTTTCGGCAGCGGGCCGATCATTCAATCCGCGTTGAAGGCGCAGGAAATCCTGGCGGAGCGCTACGGCGTCTCCGCCGATGTCTGGAGCGCGACCAGCTACAAGCTGCTCCGCACCGACGCCATCCGCTGTCAGCGCTGGAACATGCTGCACCCGACGCAGCCCGCGAAAAAATCCTACGTCGAAAATTTGCTGGCGAAAGAGCAGGGGGCGTTCGTGGCGGTGTCCGACAACATCCGCACCGTGCCCGACCAGATTGCGCCGTGGGTTCCGGGCGGATTGTTCACGCTTGGCACGGACGGCTTTGGCCGCAGCGACACCCGCGCGCGGCTCCGGCGCTTCTTTGAAGTGGACGCCGAATCCACCGTCATCGCCACGCTCCACGCGCTGTCGGTTCGTGGACTCGTCGAGCCGCAACTCGTCGAAAAGGCCATCAAGGATTTGGGCGTGAACCCCGACAAAATCCAGCCGCAAATTGTTTGAGCGGCGGAGTTCCGGCCCCGCTAGCGAAATCAGCGGCGAACGGATTTGACGGGATGATCCGGCCGCAGGCGGGGCAGATGACTGGCTGGCGTTTGGTCAGGTTAGGCCATAAAATTTCCCCGCCGGTTGAAAGGATTAAAATGAAGATTGCCAGAACGACCTGTCATGCCGCCCTGCTCGGCGCAATGTTGATTTCTTTGGCTGGCGCAAGCATGGCGCCGGCCCAGACGCCAGGCCCGTCGTCGTCGTCGCGGCCAGCGCGCCCAACCCCGCCCACCCGCGACCCGAACACGCCAGGTTTTGTCACAGCCGTGGAGTTGCCCGATGGCGCCAACCCGCCGGCGGATGCCGACGGGAACTTCATCATTGGCCCGACTCACGACCGCGCGCCGGAAATGACCGCGCAGACCAACGTGCCGCAGGGGACGGTGTTTGAATTAACCATAAGCTCGGCGAATAGTAAATTTTATCCCGGCATCGCGCGCGAGCCGAACACGTTTGGCACGGCGGATCCCGCCGATTCCGCCAAAATGGTGGTGACCACCAGCCATCCGGCGCCCTACACCCGCCGCGTGGCGGTTTATGTTCCCAGGCAATATGTCCCCGGCACGGTCGCGCCCTTCATCGTCGGGGCGGACGGACCCGACCGGGCGTTGTTCACGGCTTTGGACAATCTGATCGCCGGGCATCGGGTGCCGGTGATGATTGCCGTCTCCATCGGCAACGGCGGCGGCGACGCCCAGGGCAGCGAGCGCGGCCTGGAATACGACACCATGTCCGGCCGGTATGCGGAGTTCGTCGAGCAGGAGGTGCTGCCGCTGGTGGAAAAACAATGCAACGTGAAATTGATCCGGAATCCCGATGGCCGCGCGACGATGGGTGGCAGTTCCGGCGGCTCGTGCGCGTTGATCATGGCGTGGTATCACCCGGAATTATACCACCGTGTTCTGACTTATTCGGGAACCTATGTGAACCAGCAGTGGCCGCCGAGTGCCATGACTCCGCATGGCGCGTGGGAATTTCATGAGCATCTCATTCCGGACAACCCGCCCCGGCCGCTGCGAATCTGGCTGGAAGTCGGCGACCGGGATAATTTCAATCCGAACGCCCTGCGCGACAACATGCACGACTGGGTCGTTGCCAACGAAAACATGGCCAAGGCGCTTGCGGCCAGGGGCTATCATTACCAGTTTGTCTTTGCCCGCAACGCCGGGCACACGGATCGCAATGTGAAACAGCAAACCCTGCCCGAGGCGCTGGAATGGCTGTGGCATGGCTATGAGCCGGTGAAGTGAAGCCTGAATCGGAATCTGCGAGGCTTTGCATCCGGGCTGGCCAATTTCATTGCGGCAGCGCTCCGAAGCTGGCAGATTGAGCGGCACATTGACAGCGGCATTATGCCGGACTGTGAAACAATTTTGAAAATGACCAAACCCACACTTCTTATTCTTGCCGCCGGCATGGGCAGCCGTTACGGCGGACTCAAACAAATTGACCCGGTCGGCCCGAACGGCGAAGTCATCATTGACTACTCGATTTACGACGCGTTGCGCGCCGGCTTTGGCAAGCTGGTTTTCGTCATCCGGCATGACTTCGAGAAGGAGTTCAGGGAAATCGTCGGCGCGCGGTTCGAGAAGCGCGTGCCGGTCGAATACGTCTACCAGGAACTTGAAAAGCTGCCGCCGGGATTTTCCGTGCCCGCCGGACGCACCAAGCCGTGGGGCACCACGCACGCGATCCTTCTGGCCGAGGACGCCATCCGCGAGCCGTTTGCCGCCATCAACGCCGATGATTTCTACGGGCACGAGGCTTATCAGGTGCTCGCGCGGCACCTGACCTCCGGCACGCCGGATTACGCGATGGTCGGGTTCATTCTGCGCAACACGCTTTCCGAGCACGGCACCGTGGCGCGCGGCGTCTCCCGCGTGGACGGCGGCAATTACCTCACCTCCATCGTCGAGATGATGAAAATCGGGCCGGACGGCACCGGCGCGAAAAACACCGGCCCGGACGGAAAAATCGTCCAGCTCAACGGCGACGAGGCGGTCTCGATGAATTTCTGGGGCTTCACGCCGGCGGTGTTCGGCCAGTTGCGGACGCAGTTCAGCGCGTTTCTCCAAAAGAGCGGCCAGGAGCAAAAATCCGAGTGCTACATTCCCACCACCGTGGGCGAACTCGTCACCTCCGGCCGGGCGAAGGTGAAGGTCTTGCGCACGAACGATTCGTGGTTCGGCGTCACCTACCGCGAAGACCGCCCGCGCGTCGTCGAAAGCATCCGCAAGCTCATCGCGCACGGCGATTATCCGGAAAAACTCTGGTGAAGTCCGTTGCGGATTGAATTTTTTGGAGCAGGCCGAACCGAATGAACAAAATAAATTCAATCCGGCAAAAAATTCTTCGGACTGGTCTCTTGACGAGAGAGCGATGCCTGATCCTGCGAATTGAACTGCTGTCTTGACCGCCATGCCCAACACGTCGCGACGCGAATTTCTCGCCGGAATGGCTTTGCTCGGCGCTTCATCACTCGTTGGCGCAAGCGCCGACTTGGTTCCGACGCCAACCAATCAGCCGGGTTCAGATTCCCCGTGGTCTGCCGACAAACGCAAAGAGGCAGGCGACCGGCTTCTAGATTATTTTGGCAAGACCGCGCCGCAGCTGTTGCGTCCCGCCGAGGGCGTTCTGTCGCATCCGAGCATTGCCTGCAGCCTTCCGGGCAGGCGATATGCCACCCAGCTTTGGGACTGGGACACCTATTGGACCGCTCGCGGCCTCTTCCGTTTCGCTGCCATTTCAAAGGATCCCGCTTTTCAGAAGGACGTGGGCGATCATGCCATCGGCAGCTTCCTGAATTTCTTCGACCACCAGTCCGGCGAGGGCCGCATTTCCATCATGCTTGATGCGAAAAATGCTGATCCTCTCGGCACCCTGAAGACTGACCGGCCCAAATCGCAAAACCAGGCCAAGCCGGTTTTTGGGCAACTGGCGCTCCTGATCGCCGACGAGCTTGGCTCCGTGGACTGGCTGGCCCCGCAGTTCGACAAGCTTCTGCGATTTTATGTATCGTGGGTTTCCGGCAATCAAAGTCCGATTGGCCTTCTGGTTTGGGGAAACGATGTCGCCATCGGCAACGACAATGATCCGACCACCTTTGGGCGTCCCCTTTTTTCTTCCGCGAATCTGCTGCTGAACTGCCTCTTCTACGAGGATTTGAAAGCGGCGGCGGAGCTGGCGGGCCGGCTTAAGCGCCCCGACGACCAGCAGCACCTCGGCGCCCACGCCAACTTGCTGGGGGAGCAGATTCAGAAATTTTGCTGGGATCCGCGCGATCAATTTTATTACACCGCCGATGTGCAATGCGTGGATCGGCGGCGGGAGCTGATCCCCAGCGTCAAGCCGGGCATGGACATGTCATGGCACAGTTTGCCGCTGCGCATCCAAACTTTCACCGGCTTCCTGCCGCTCTGGTGCGGCCTGGCCACACCGGATCAGGCGAAGGCGCTGGTGCAGGCGAATTACCTGGCGGATGACCGCTTTCGCGGCAACTGGGGGGTGCGGTCGCTTTCGTCAAAGGAATCCATGTATTGCCTGGATTTCAGTTCAAATCCCAGCAACTGGCTCGGCCCCGTCTGGATCATCGTGAATTATTTTGTCTGGAAGGGGCTTAAAAATTCCGGCTTCGATGACGAGGCGGGCCGGCTGGCGGACAAAACGCTGCGACTGCTGTCCACCGATCTGGCCAAGAACGGCTCGTTGAACGAATACTACCACCCGGACACCGGAATGGCGTTGAGCCACAAAGGTTTTATGGACTGGAATCTGCTGGTGCTGGAAATGATGTGAATGGGTCGGTCCAAGCCGTTCAAGCTTTGGTCCAAACCTCTTCCGGACTTGGACGATATCCGTGATTGACACTTTTTTAAAGAACGAGAAAAAACTTACGCCAGCCCGGTCTTTTTTGTTAAACTTCACCTTCGCATGAGCACCAACATCGAGCAGCTTGAACAGCAACTGGACAGTTTTGACGCCGCACAACGCAAGGACGCGCTGGCGAAATTGTGGAACCTCGCCCAATCGGGCCAAGTCGCGCTGGCCCGGCCGGGCACCGATGTCAACCTCCACGCCCACACGTTTTTTTCCTACAACGCCTACGGCTATTCGCCGTCCAAGTTTGCGTGGCTGGCGCGCAAGCGCGGGCTGGCGGCGGCGGGCATCGTGGATTTCGACGTGCTGGACGCGCTGGAGGAATTCTGGGCGGCGGGCAAGCTCCTCGGCCTGAAGCGCTGCGCCAGCCTGGAATCGCGCGCGTTCGTGCCGGAATTTTCCACGCGCGTCATCAATTCGCCCGGCGAACCGGGCGTCGCCTATCACATGGGCGTCGGTTTCCCGCGCGAAATCCGGCATCCGCTGCTGTCGCAAATGCGCCACACGGCGGAGGCGCGCAACCGCGAACTGATCCGCCGCGTGAATGAATTTCTTTCGCCGGTCGGGCTGGATTGCGGCAAGGATGTCCTCTCGCTCACGCCGAACGGCAACGCCACCGAACGCCATATCTGCGAGGCGTATTCCAAGAAAGGCGACGCGGCGTTTTGGAAATCGAAGCTGGGCGATTGTCCCGCCGACGCGGGCAAATTGCAGGCGCTCATCCGCTCGAAGACGATGAAAAAAGGCGGCGCGGGTTATGTGCAGCCGGGCAAAGATTCCTTCCCGCTGATGGCCGACATGAACCGTTTCGTGCAGGAGGTCGGCGCGATCCCCACGCTGACCTGGCTCGACGGCACCAGCGAAGGCGAAAAGGCCATCGAGGAGCTTGTTCAGGTCGCCATGTCCAGCGGCGCGGCGGCGATCAACATCATTCCCGACCGCAATTTCACGCCGGGCGTGAAGGACCAGAAGCTCCAGAATCTTTACGACGTGGTGGCACTGGCGGAGAAGCATGATTTCCCCGTCATCGTCGGAACCGAAATGAACGCGCCGGGCAACAAGTTCGTGGACGACTTCAGCACGGCGGAATTGAAGCCGCTGGTGCCGGTCTTTCTGAAGGGCGCGCACATCGTCTATGCCCATTCCGTTTTGCAGCGCGAATGCGGCCTCGGCTATTTGAGCGGCTGGGCGAAAAAGTCATTTGCAAATACCGCCGGCAAGAACGATTTCTTTGAGAAGCTGGGACGCCAATTGCAACCCGCTGGCGAAGACAGCCTGCGCGGCCTGCCGTCGGACGTGACACCGGAAACTATTCTGGTGAGAATAAATTGAATTGGAAACTTTGCCGGTGATGAAATGCGCCATTATTTGAAGCGAGAAACAATCAACCAAATAAGCCGCCACTCAAAACGAGTGCGAGGCAGAGGATGAGTTTGCGGTTCATGGTTATTGGGAAAATCGTTAAAAGTTTCGTTATAGGTTTTATGGCAACAATCCGCCTGCGATGTCCACCGGCTTTGATTCAATCTGCACAATGGCCGGCTCAAGCCCGTCGCGCGAGGCCGTCAGCGTGATTGTGCCGGGCGTCAATGTCGAGCGGATGGCGACGCGGTTGATGCCGCATTCGGTATCGAGATAAAGATTGTTGATGGAGTTGATCTTGCCGCTGTTGTAGCCGCCGCGCCAGATGGCCGGGCCGGACACCTTGAAATCCACACGCGCCTCGTCGGTCGGGCAGCGTCGGCCTTGCGCATCCACCACTTCCACGTCGAACAATGCCACGTCCGAGCCGTCCGCCTGCAAACCGCTTGGACCGGTGTGTGGCGTGAGTTTAATAGCCTTTGCCTCGCCCGCGGTTTCAATTTCATCTCGCGCAACAATTTTATTCTGCGCTTTGGCCACAGCGGAAATTTTTCCGGGCGCGAATTTCACATTTGGAAATGCATAAATGTAACCGGTTTTGCCCAGGTCCTTATTTTCGCCACCGAACGTGTCCACAAAATCAATCGGCTTGGTCGCCGTGCCGATGGATTTGCCATTCACAAAAAGCTCGACCGAGTCGCAATGATTGGCTGCGACGTAAATCGTCTTCACCGTGTTGGTCGGATAAGTCCAATGGCCGATGATATGGATGTCCGGCACGGAATTTTGCATCACGCGACAAACATAATAAGCCTGTTTGGGCAGCCGCACGGAATCCACCTTGCCGCTGACCCGCGCCACTTCGCTGCTGCCCTGACGCCCGTCCGCATCCGAGTCCGACCAGTAAATCGAAGCGTAACCGGACCATTTTGAGTGTGTCGGGTCGGTGTTGGTGATAATGTTGATTAAATAATCATGGTAGCGCACGGCGGCGGCCAGGCAGAAGGTTTCGGAATTCCAATGGTAAACGTCATTCGGGCCGGGTTTGAATCCAAAAGACGGCGGCGAATAATCGTCCCAAAAACGGCGCGCCGCCTCGTCGCGGAAATCTTCCATTTCAATCAAAGGCGCCCGGTTGCGGCGGTCAACACTATAACCGCGGAAGATTTCCCCCGGTTTGACAACTTTATCCGTGCGCCGGTCCTGGCTAAGCATCACAGCATAGTATTCCGCAATGGGGGTAAGGGCATTGTTCAGATCGTCGCTGCCATGGTTCCGATAGCCAACCACCCGCCCGCCATTGGGGTCCCATTGCTTGCGCAAAGCCACCATCTGCCGCATATGGTTTGTAGTGATGACAGCGGTGCCGGCCTCCCAAAACAACAGGCTCGGATTGTTGCGGAAATAAATCATCGAATCGCGCATCACCTCCACGCGTTGGTTCCACTGCGCCACGGCGGCGTCCGGGGTCAGCCGGTTATCCAACGCCGGGTCGCCCTCCTTGTCGCCCGCTGGACAAACATCAATGATGCCAGCCTTGTCGCACGCCCGCACGTCCACTGCCTGCGGCGAAACGTGCATCCAGCGGATGAAATTCGCGTGGGTGCTGCGAATCAAACCCGCGTTGTAATCGTGCATCCAATCCGGATAAGCCTCGCCCAGTCCCGCCCATTCATCCGATGTCCGCTGCGCATAGCCGGAGAGCCAGACAAATTTGCCATTCACATAAACGCCGCCCGTGCCCACGCCGCCCCTGAAATCCATCTTGCGAAAACCGGTCGTTATTTTTTGCACGTCCACCACCTGCCCATCCACGCTGAGAATGCAATAGACATCATAAAGATTGGGATGCTCATCGCTCCAGAAATTCGCGTTGGTCAGAAAACCGGATGCCTTGAAAATCTTCGTCTCGCCGTCCACCAAATCCGAGCGGTTCCCCTGAAACTGCGCGCAGACATTTCCGTTGGTGTCCACCACCGTGACCGAGAGCGTGATGGATTGCCGGTTGCCGGACTCGTTGCGGACTTGCGATTCCACGTTGACATCACAGGTCCTGTTCTTGATGTCAAAATCCGACGGATACACATAAATGCCCGTCGTCTTCAGGTTTTCATAAAGCGGCAACGTTTGATAAACCTTGCCCGTCAGATACAGCCGGATGTCGTGGTTCAATCCCCCGTAATTGGGATTGAACGCCCGCCCCATCCATTCGTAGGTGACGCCGGTGGCTTCCTCTTTGTAATCATCGCTGTTGTCCACCTTCACCGCGATGACGTTTTCCGTGTCGCCAAAATTCACGAATGGCGTCAAATCCAGTCCGACCGGAGTCACGCCATTTTCATATTTGCCGGCGAATTTGCCATTGACCCAAAAGCGCCCCGCCTGTTTCAACCCTTCAAATTCCAGAAACACTTTTCCGTCTTTCGCGCCCGCCAGCAGTTTGAAATGTTTCCGATACCAGCCGATGCCCGTGGATTCATGCCGGTCTCCCCCGTTGTGCGAAATGAGTCCTTCGTATGTGTCGGTATCGTTCCAAGTGTGCGGCGCGCTGACGCCCGTCCATTTTGAATCGTCGAAACCGGGCTGCTCCGCCCCGGTCACGTCGCCTTTGAAAAATTTCCACCCGGGATTGAAATTGCAGGTAACGCGCGGAGACGTGGGCGGCGTGTAAGGCGAATCTGCGGCGGCGGCGCACAATTGCATCCAAATGACGGTGATGATGATTGAGGCGATTTTGATTTTCATGTTTAGAGATTGACTACCGGCGACGAAAGAATTGACTCAATTTTCTGCAACTTGGACAAAGTTGTCCGAACCCAGAGCACACTAATGCGGCCATTGAAGGAAATAGCTTCACCCGACGAATCCAAAGAAATTCCATTCCTTGCCAAAAATGCTCGCATATTTTGCCCGTCGAAGTAAGAGAACGTGCTAACGGCACCTTTCATCGTTACGGAATGGAAAAAACCTTCGTTTTCCAGATGCTCAAACTGTCCAGCATCTATTTTGAATGATTGCGTGTAAAGTTCTGCACGATTTTGAATGGTGATGGGATTCCGAGGTGTCGTCGAGCAGCCAAACAAACCACCGCTCAAAACGAGCGCGAAGCAGAGGAGGAGGTTCGGTTTCATGGTTGTTTAAAAATCTTCAGGGGAAGTTCCGTCCAAGTTTTCCCGCCGTCCGAGGTTTTACAAAGGAAGTATTTATCGTGGGGAAAATCTTTGAAAGTGTCATAGAGCACAGCCCAGCCGTGTGTGGCGTCCACAAAATCAATTTGCGAAACGCCGCCATGTGTGGATGTCCGGTCAAAATCAATGTTCGGTTTGATTCTCCGCCAGCTTTGTGCGCCATCGTGGGTCACATATAAATTTCCGCCGCCGCAAATGAATATGTCTCTGGCAGAGAGAATATCGAGCTGCCGTTCATTCCCGCCAATATCGCATTCAATGATGCCCGGCTTTGGCGTCCAAGTTTCGCCGCCGTCGCTGGTGGCGTAAAAAATCGTCGCGTTGCAAGTCTGGCTGTCATTGGTGTTTTGTTTGAAGACGCGCACCGGCAGCAGGGCGTTGTTCGCGTCGGAAAAATATGGAGACCATGAGTCCACCAATTCATCGCGATATTTGTCCGGCAATGGCAAACTCAAATCGCGCCAGGATTTTCCCGCATCCGTTGAGACAGAAAGGCGGACAACACCTTTGGGGGTTTCGTCCGCGAGATCGCCATTGGCAATCACGATTGTCCGAGGCGGGTAATAACTGACCGCGCTGCCATCACAATCGCTGATTTGAATGGTGCTGCCGGGCGGCACATTGGCGGAATAATCGCCGGGCTGGAGAAGTGAGGCAGGCTTCCAAGTCATCCCGCCATCGTGGGTTTCAAAAAAATCATATACGGCCTGACACGCGCCAACATTAATGGTTGTAGCCAGCCCATCTTTGGAATTGAAAAAACGGCACTCTGTATCGCCGAGGAAGTAGTTGTGGATGTCATTGTCAAAAGCGCCAAGCGGCTTCCACGGCGACCATGATTTGCCGCCATTGGTGGTGAGCAGCCAAAAGGCTTGCTTGTCATAGCAGGAAATCCAGGCCATTTGCGCCTTTGCAAACTTGCAGTTCCAAACCTTGTCGGGCAGCGGGTGCGGCGTGACATCCGCCCAAGTTTCGCCTCCATCAGTCGTGTGCAGCACCCGAAAGTCGTCCGGGTCACCTGTCTGTGCCCAGCCATTACTGGCATCGAACATCTGGATTTCGGAAATGAAATTTTCAGCATCCGTTGGGTTTGACATTGAAGCCGAATGTTCTTTGACAACGGCACAGCCAACGAACAAACCGCCGCTCAAAACGAGCGCGAGGCCGAGAAGGAGTTTGGGTTTCATGGCTAATTTTGTTTCCAGCCGTTACCACATAATTCGTATCCTAAAAATTTAGGAGAGGCAAATGTCCGGTCAAATTTAAGCATTAAATTGTCGTTTTGTGGCGTCGAATAGAGATCCCAAGAGTCGGACTGGCTGCCGCCGCCATCAATATGAACCACAAGTCGTCTCCATCGAGTTTTCGACAAAGTATCCAAGACCTCCTGTTCGGTCATGCCGGGTTTTAATGTGGCGAGTGCTTGTTTCACCTGCTCTTGCTGGCTTGGGGATAATTGGGCGGTTTGTTCTTTCATTGTCGAACAGCCAAACAACCCACTGCTCAAAACGAGCGCGAGGCAGAGGATGAGTTTGGGTTTCATTGTGAGGTTGGTTTGTAGAATGTTGGCAAAGAAGCAGGAGCAATCGCGCCGAATGTCCGGCCATTCCAAGGATAGTTTTCCCATCCAGCATCATCAGTCCATGCGCCACTATGCCAATGTGCCTGAAGCGCCAATGTTTTTCCAAAATGCCAGCGATAAATATTCCCTTCAAGAATGCCTACCAAATCAAAACCTTCGTTGCTGCGTCGCAAAACATAATATTGTCCATTCCATTGCGCACCACGAATTTCATTATCTCCATCGCGAAAATAATTTGCTTCTATAATTTGAATCTCCCCGATGTTTTCAATATTGATAACATCAATTTTACTTTCAGCAGCCAATTTGAGCACTGCCTTGTCATCTGTTGGTAGATTTTCACATTTTGCAATATAGGAATACGCGTTCCCTAAATTTTCAAAATGCGGAATTTGTTCCGAGGCTGTGGATGATTGCGACCTTTTAATTTGATTAGTCGCACAACCAAACAAACCGCCGCTCAAAACGAGCGCGAGGCAGAGGATGAGTTTGGGTTTCATGGCTTGATTATTTTTTCGGGGAATTCAAGCATATCCTCAGGTTCGAAGGCATCAAAGCCATCCTCCATATAAATAATTTTGCACGTTTCAGTATTGAGAATAAAATCAGTGAAACCAATGTGTCCCCACCAAACTTCCACGAACAATATTTTATTATTGAGCCAGGTGTGCTTAACGCCGCCGCTGACGTGATCAATTATTTCGATACGAACGCAGCGGTTTGTATCGGCATCATCAAGAATAAAAACATCTGTCTTCCACGGGCCATCGTGTGTCGTGTCCGGGTCTTCTTCCACCAGCCAAGATGCTCCATTTGTCGGATCTTTAGGTAATGTGGCCAGTTTATTTAACACGTCCTTGGTCAAGGAAACGCGTGCAACTTTGATGTTCTGCAAGGTTTCAGGCGATGGTTTTTCATACGAAATAACTTCAGACAATTCATCTGGTTTTGTGGAACGAGAAATATATTGGTGAGGCTGCTCGTTTACAGTTGAACAGCCAAACAAACCGCCGCTCAAAACGAGCGCGAGGCAGAGGAGGAGTTTCGGTTTCATGGGTTCGGATATAAAGTTGGCTCGGTATGGGCAGCGCAATTCGTCGCGATGATGTCGCCCGCTTCTTTCCAGCCCTTCACGTCATCGTAGGCATTGTAGCGGCTGTATCCTCCAAAAACGAATTTGCGATTGTGCCACATTTCGCCAATCACGCCGCCAGCGTAAGGGAAAAAGCTGCCCTGATGTTCCTCGTTCCATTGCTTGTGCGTGAACACCATTATCGGAATGTCCTGATACAAATCGTTCGTTTTCCACAGCGGATGCCGCAGGACAATTATCGGACCAAACTCCGTGCCGACCACTTTCCCCGATGAATCAGCAGTCGCATACAATGGTGCCTCCCATTGTTGGATTAGAACTGAACAGCCCTGCCAACTGGCTGGCAGGAAAAATGTGAAATCATATTGCGAATTGTAATACCGGAGTGGCAGGCCAGATGGATGGTTTGGGGCGTTTGTCGCACAGCCAACCAACCCGCCGATCAAAAAGAGCGCGAGGCAAAAATGTGTTTGGATTATTCTTTTGGCCATAATGGGGAGTAGGTCGTCGTTACTTGGACATGAACTCGTGCATCGGGGGCATTGCTCTGAACACACGCGACAATGGCGTCTGTTAAGGGTTTGTTGGCACTACCTCGGCCAAGGCCATAATTATCAACATATATGACTATCCCATAGGAATTGGTGTAAGCTGAAACAGTAAAATCCGCATTTCCGTTCCGTAGCGGAGCGAACCAGAATCCTATCGCATACGGAAATTCCGACTGACTCGCCGCCGTAAAGCCATGACTCACGAGCAGACGATTCAAATCAAAACGAATAAGTCCTTGGTTTTCATTGGATAGCGAAGTGCAATCCACCTGACTCCTCGTCAACGAAGAACACCCAGCAAAGACACAAATCAGAACGAGCGCGAGGCAGAGGAGGAGTTTGAGTTTCATTTTAGTCGGGAAGACCGGGATATTTCTTCCACATTTTTATTCGTTCGTCTTCTATCGGTTTCAGCAATTTAATCATTTCACCTTCCGAATAGGGCTGATAGGCGTTCCATCTTTTCCAGTCATCAGGCAATGGAATGATGATGTCGTTTGATTCACCATGAAGCCAGATCGCAGAGGCATAAGGCATCATTCCCAGGCAACGGAGTTCATAGTCCTGTTTTTTTACCTGCGGCAACTGTTCCGCAATCCGGATTGCCTCAAGCTCGGAATTGTCGTCGCGAGATTTTCCAAGAGAAAGAAACTTCAGATATTCCGCCCTTTTCTTGTCGGCGTTTAATTCCATCGCTCCAACGGCGTTGGTTCCCTGCATAAGCAGATACCGCCACGATAAGAGTTCCGCCGTAGAGAGGAATTTTCCGGAGATCAAATCGCCGGCACCGTATTCAGCAAGAGGATCGGCCACGGTCACATTTTCATGATTTGTAATCCTTAGGCCATTGAGAAGTTCGGGGTCGAGATATTTCGCGACAATCTGTTTTCCGCCATCCGGCGCTTTGGGGAAGACGATGGCCGCGCGGCAATGGCCGCTCAAAACGAGCGCGAGGCAGAGGATGAGTTTGGGGTTCATGGTTTAGTCGTTTTCTTAAGTTCCTGACAATACAATTTCCCATTGATATTTATCACAACACCAGCCAGTTCATTTACCGGAACTTTTGAAAAACGATAGTAAATATAGTCCGTAGAATAATTCCCAATGCTTCCAATCGTAACCAGAGACGACTCGTCTGATTGAGGAATCGTGGTGCCGTCGGTCCTTAAAAGCCAAACCTGCACAACAGGACTGTTTGTCTCCATGCTTTTACCGTTCTGTCGGAAACCAACCGGCACTTGCAATGAGAAACATGTGGACTGCTCGCGGAAAATTGCTGATCCGAAAAATTCAGATGAATTGATGGATTGAGGACTGGCGATTTTGACTGTGGCAAAATTTGTTGACGTATCTATAGCGGCATCATTGGCGCGGACACTGTAACAAGCACCGCTCAAAACGAGCGCGAGGCAGAGGAGGAGTTTGGATTTCATGACTTGTTGCGAGATTTTCTTCGATAATACCACGTTACAATCACAGCAGGCGGGAGGACGAAAGCAGGCATCCATTCCAAAATTGTTGTCCAAAACAAAAATCCGTAAGGCATTTGTCCGCTCTGAAGGGACAACCCAGCCCAAATTAGTAAACAGGTGAATCCGCCTGCTCCTGCTGCGCCCAGCAAACTAAAATACCAGCGCACGCCACGATGCCGCCACCGCGCAAACCGGCACAAGAGGCTTGTCGAATATGCGCTGGCCAGAACAGGCAATGCAATTAACCAATCAAGCATTTCCATATTGGAACTTGCTCAAAACGAGCGCGAGGCAGAGGATGAGTTTCGGTTTCATGGTTTTTTAATTGTCCAGTGGCATAGCGTCCAAAACCGCGTGAAGCCAGACATATTTTTGTTGGTGTCGTTTCAATGTTTAATACTCCCAAATTGCCAAAGCGCCAGCCGGAATTTGTAAAACATTTGTAAGCCGGTTTTGGGCAATCCAATAAAAAAGCGGCCTCCGTTTTCCGTCTTCGTCTTTGACTTCGACGCGACAGGCCGGAGGCCGCTTGATGTTTAGTGATTTATTTCACGCCTGCACGGTGAGGCTCACGGGCTTGCTCCAGAGTCCCACCTGGGCGTCATTCACGCGGTAGATGGCGCGATAGGTCCATTTGGCGGGCGCGGCGGGAAACGGCGCGGTGTCGGTGTAGCCGGGCGTGGTGTCAAAGGCCAGATCAATGAACCCCTTGCCGTCGCCGCGATCCACCTGGATTTCGCACATGTCCAGATAATTGACGTAGCCGCCCCAGCCCCAGTCCACGGCCACGTTCGCGCCGTTGATGTAGGCGTCAATTTCAGGCTGGACGGTGGTCAAATCCGGCGGCGTCTGTTGCGCGCCTTCAATGCCCAGCGCCTGTCCCATGGCGGTGTTGTAGGCGGGATTGGCCTTGATGAGTTTGACGAGCGCGCGGAACCGCGCTTCGATGCCGGGTGCCACGGCCGTCACCGGCGCGGGCAACGCCGGGGCCACGGGCGCGCCGGTGGGCGGCGGCGTGCCGCCATCGCGCATGATGTCCTTCCAGCCGGTGGCCTGCGAGGCGGCATTTTGAAGAACGCCCTGGCATTTGAGGCAATAATCAAAATAATCCGCGTCCGCCGCCTGTCCGCTCACCACGTCGGCGGTGAGCTTGAGGACGGATACATAGGCTGGGATTTCCTCTTGGAAGGTGATGAGTTGGGCCGAGAAGGCGTTGTCATTTCCTTGAACGTAATTTCCTTTCATGGTTTGTCCTGTGTCTTATGGTTTGCGGTTGGAACGGCAAAACCCACGGTTTTGGCCGTTTTTGGCCTGTTTTTGGGCCAAAGTGATGCCGCCGGATGATTTGGCGGCGTGTAAAAATGATTTCTCCGCGCGGTGAGATGAAGTTTCGGTGTGTTGAAACAAAGTTTCCGCACGGTGAGAACATTCGACGGCGTGGTGACGCAAGGTTTCGGTGCCGCGACAGACAGTTTCGGTCTGTAAAAATGCCGTCACGGTGTGTTGACAGAAAGTTTCGGTGTGTAAAAAGGCCGTGGCGATGCCGTGACGGACAGTCTCGGCGCGGTGAAAGGCTTGGACGGTGTGTTGACGGGAAGTTTCCGCGCGTAAAAAGCGTGTCACGGTGTGTAAACTGGCTGGCACTACGCGGTGACAGGAAGTTGCGGCGTGTAAACTGGAAGCGACCATGTCGTCAAAGCATCCGGCGGTGCCGCCGGAGCCGCGCGAGTTGGATGCCAGGTGTTT